>Ga0315274_10000215_pt1 | contig 88840 bp, 87 predicted proteins | sample YL17G02_20_MG_FD_203700 | JGI IMG/M metagenome (GOLD analysis project Ga0315274, IMG submission 203700) | Sediment microbial communities from Yellowstone Lake, YNP, Wyoming, USA - YL17G02_20 | ecosystem: Environmental > Aquatic > Freshwater > Lake > Sediment | place: USA: Wyoming | collected...
CTCCGGAGGGCGACGAGATCGTCAATCGCCTTTGTGTCGATTCTTCTTCCGAGCCATTTTTCGTCCAACCCATCGGCCGCGACCCCGACCATGCGTACATCGAATCCCGCGCCGACGATCTCCCTGAGGAGCAGCTCCTGACCCTTGTGCCAGAGCGGAGAAAAGACCCTGACTCCGAGTTCCTCGCACACGAAGTTGATCCTGAACATCTGGTAGTCCGACGCGATCGCGCCGGTTACGACTGCATCGACCTCCATCGATTTGATTGCTCGAGAGAGGATCTGAAGTTCGTCCTGCTCTGCAGGTACCTCCGCGGTGAGGTTCGGGATCCCCATGGCGCTGGATATGGTAGAGGCGAACCGGGCGTTCGGCACGTGGAACATGTAGGAATCGGATGCGCTCGGTACGATTGTTATCGTTCCGACGACGACGAAGTGCTGCTGCTGGGCGATGTATGTCGCGTAGACGGAATCCTTGCCTCCGGAGAACAGCACGGCGGCGCGTATCATTTCGTTTCCCGAGAGGGCTCCGGAATCAAAAGACTATCTGCCGCCCACCATTTGTGTTTAATAGCGATTGCGGCGATTCGGTACCGCCATGATGAAAGGATGCGTCTACTGCCCGAGATGCGACAAATCGATTCCAAAGGATGAACTCGAGGAGCGCTCGATGCATCTCATCGCCCTTACGGGCAACGAATCGTTGAAGAAAGGGATCTGCCCCGTCTGCGGGACGAGGATGATTGACACCGACAAGGTCCATAGGAAGGGAGAGTGACCCGATGGCTTCCAGCTACGCCAAGGAGATGAATAGGGAGGAGTTCGCAGCGGCTATCAAGAAGAACCCGGTCGTTGTCCTCCCCATAGGCAGCATGGAGGAGCACGGAACGCACCTCCCTCTCGGCAGCGACACCTTCGAGATCGACTTCGTCATCGACAGACTCACGAAGAAGCTGGACCTGCTGGTCCTGCCGACCATCAACTACGGTAACTGCGGAAGTACTTACAACTTCCCCGGAACGATTTCCATTTCATTCGAGACGCTCAAAGCGCTGATCGTCGACATACTGAGCGAGGTCGTCAGGCACGGCGGGAAGAGGATCCTCGTGATCTCCGGCCATGCCGGCAGCAACCACATGGTCGCGATGAGACAGGCCGCCCAGATGGCCGTTAAGGAGCACCCGAAGCTCCGGATAATGGTGATGTCGGACTACGATCTCGTGCCGGAGTACAAGGGCGGGAACATACCTGGCTGGGACGGGCACGCTGGGAAAGCAGAAACGTCCCGCATGCTGAACATCCGGCCAGACATCTCCAAGAAGGGGAAGGTCGCGACACGGGCGAGATACCAGGAATACGTTGTCCTGCCAAATCCGGAGATCCAATTCCCAACCGGAGTCTCAGGGGATCCGCGCAAAGCTTCCGCCGAACTCGGGAAGAAGATCGACGACTACGTCCTGAAGAGGCTCATCACGCTGATCAAGAAGAACCTCGGGAGCGGTGACTGATTGAACGCGAAGGTTGCGGCTGCGATAGAAGCCGTCAGGATGATCAGAGACGGCCAGGTTGTCGGACTGGGCAGCGGCTCCACAGCGGAGATATTCATACTCGAGCTCGGGAAAAGGATCCGCGACGAGGGGCTCGAAATAATCGGCATCCCGACCTCCAAGAAGTCCGAGGCGATCGGGAGGGAGGCGGGCATACCGATCTCCACTCTCGACGAGAACAGCGCACTGGATATCACTGTCGACGGGGCCGACGAGGTCGACCCGAACCTTGATCTCATCAAGGGGCTCGGAGGAGCTCTGCTCAGGGAGAAGATGGTGGCGAGGGCGACCAGGAGAGAGGTCATCGTGGTCGACGAATCCAAGCTCGTCCACCAGCTGGGTACCAAGACTCCTTTGCCTGTAGAGGTTGTGCAATTTTCCCAGAAGCACCTGGCCAAGCAGATGTCCGCTCTCGGATGCGTGCCGATGCTGCGTCAATCAGAATCAAAACCGTACGTCACCGACAACGGGAACTACATCATCGACTGCATGTTTAAGGGGATAGACGACCCCCACCAGCTCGAGAGAAAGCTCAAGGGAATGCCAGGCGTCGTCGAAACGGGTCTATTCCTGGGGATGGCCGACACCATCATTGTCGGCGCTTCCACTGGCGTTAGGACTATGAAGAGAAAAGAACCGAAGAAGTGATCACTTCGACAGGCCGCGCAGCTGTTCGATCTCCCAGTCGATCTTCTCGATCTTCTTCCTGAGGTCGCCCTCGATCGTGGAGATGATCTCTTCGAACTGGACTGAGAGCCTGTAGGCGTGCACGGGCCTACCCTTGCCCTGCTTCTTGATGTCGCGCTTTGCGACCCACTTCCGCCTTCTGAGCTCCTGCATCGCGATTGAGACTTCGGGTTGGCGGAGGCTGGTGGCCGTCTCGATCTCGACCGACGTGGTCTCCTCCTTCTTCCGAAGGTAGACAAGCGTCTTCGCGATGTTCTTCTTCAGCCCTGCGTTGATCAAGAGCTGAACCAGGGACTCGTCGGACTTCGTGAGGCCTCGAGAGGTCACATTTATCACCTTTTCATCTATATTTAGGCTTATATTTATTCCTTTTCATCTACCGCGGGAGCCTTTCGGACGCATCAAATCCCGTTGTGGACTGGCAACGAAATCGGCTCTCGTGCCAGTACAGAGGTTTGCGCCTCCACCCGTGGGGAATTGAACAGATATGATACCACCTTTTTATTATTATCGCTCGGATTAGTAGAAAGGCGCTATTATATTGATGCCTTGGTAAATCCCAGCGGGACGGCGTTTTGAAAAATGATTTTTATGATGATTCGGTCGTCGTTTGGAGAGGACGAAAAATCGTCGAGCCAGTAAGTCATTTTTCAATAAGCAATGCTTTAATATAGGCTATGCATTGGTGGCTTTTGCCCATCCGAGGCCGTTGATCAGGATGAAGATGCCAAAGGTTGTCAAACAGTACTGCCCCAAGTGCAAGAAGCACACCGACCACGAGGTCGAGAGGGTCAAGGTCAGACCTAGGAGCGAGCTCAAGGCCGGCCAGAGGAGATTCAGGCGGGCCACGGCAGGATACGGAGGTTTCCCGAGGCCGAAGTACGAGGGCAGGCAGAAACCGACGGTCAAGGTTGCCCTGAGGTACCGGTGCAAGACCTGCAAGAAGGCGCACCAGAGGAAGTGCTTCAGAGTGAAGAAATTCGATCTAGTGGAGAGTTAGACATGACACAGACCGCTGCTGCAGCAAGCAAGAAGTTCATAAAAGTCAAGTGTCAGGACTGCGGCAACGAGCAGATCGCGTTCAGCAGACCGGCGACCGCCGTCGTATGCACCGTTTGCGGTACCACCCTGATCAAGACAACGGGCGGGAAAGGGATCGTTAAAGGAACGGTCGTCGGAGAACAATAATAATGCCCCAGATATCGGAATTCCCAGAAGACGGCGAACTTGTTGTATGCACCGTGACAGGCGTCAAGAACTTCGGTGCGCTCGTCACGCTGGATGAGTACGATAACAAAGAGGGGTTCATTCACGTACGCGATGTAGCGACCGGCTGGGTAAAGTACATCCGGGACTACGTCCGCGAGGGACAGAAGATCGTCACCAAGGTTTTAGCGGTAGACCAATCGAAGGGTCACATCGACCTCTCGCTCAAGCAGGTCAACGAACACCAGAAGCGCGACAAGATCCAGGCCTGGAAGAACGAGAAGAAGGCGGAGAAGCTGCTGGAGATCGTCGCGACGAACATGAAGACGACGCTGGACGAGATCTACAACGAGGCGGCGCCGGAGCTCCTCGACAATTACGGCGGTATCTTCCCCGCGTTCGAAGAGGCGGCGCTCAACCAGAAGGCCTTCAAGAAGGAGCACGGGAAGAAGAAGTGGGTCGATGCATTTATTGAGGTCGCGAAGGAGAACATCCAGCCGCCGAGGGTGGAGATCGTCGCGATACTGGAGCTCACCTGTCCGGATTCCAACGGCGTCGTCCACATCAGGGACGCCCTCATGGAGAACTCTGCCTCCGAGAAGGCGGAGATAAACATCAGGTACATGGGGGCCCCCAGGTACAGGATCGAGGTCTCTGCGGTCGACTACAAGGTGGCCGAGGAGGAGCTCAAGAAGATCTTCCAGGGGATCGAGAACTCCCTGAAGAAGCACGACGGCCGGGCGAAGCTGGTGAGGGAGCAGAAATGAAGACGCAGCTGAGGAAATGCCCCTCGTGCGGGATCTACACCCTCAATGAGAAGTGCCCGAAGTGCGATTCACCTACCGTGATGCCGATCCCGGCGAGATACTCGCCCGAGGACAGGTTCGGCAAGTATAGAAGGATGATGAGAGAGACCAAAGGATGACTTTCATGGACGAAATAATCGTGAGGTATCTGGAGAGGCCGAAGCTCAGGGACCCGGTAATGGTGGAAGGTCTGCCAGGGGTCGGGAACGTGGGCAAGCTAGCCGCCGAGCACCTGATCGACCAGGTCAAGGCGACCAAGTTCGCGGAGATCTACTCGAGATACTTCCCGCCGCAGGTTTTCGTCAACGACGACGGGACGATCAAGCTCGTGAACAACGAGCTCTACTACCTCCTGAGGCCGGACCAGCCGAACGACCTGATGTTCCTCGTCGGGGACTACCAGGGGCTTACACCAGACGGGCAGTACGCGCTCTCCGACAACATGATCAAGATCGCCTTGGAATTCGGCGTGAAGAGGATCTACACGCTCGGCGGCTACGGTCTGGGCAAGATGATCGAGAAGCCCAGGGTGCTCGGGGCAGCTACCACGGCAGCGCTCGTCGAGGAGATGAAGGGCATCGGAGTGACTTTCTCGAAGGGCGAGCCGGGCAGCGGGATCGTCGGCGCAAGCGGACTTCTGCTGGGGCTGGGCAAGATCGCTGACATCGAGGCGGTCTGCCTAATGGGAGAGACTTCCGGATACTTCGTCGACCCGAAGTCGGCGCAGGCAGTGCTCGGAGTCCTCGCGAAGGCTCTGAACATCCAGGTCGACACGTCGGCGCTCGATGAGAAGGCGAAGCAGATCGAGGCGCTCACATCGAAGCTCAGGGATGCCGAGCTGCCGCCGGAACCGAAGAGAGAGGACCTCGGCTACATCGGATGATTCTTAAAAAAAGGCGGTTAACCCCCATTTCCCCAAAAAAATGGGGGGTTCATTGTGAAAGAGAAGCAGTTGTTAGAGTGCATCCCATCCCTTTTGCTAGCATCCGGTCTCCAATCACTGCTTCATGTACTCTTTCTGGAAAGTCTCCATCGAGGCGAGCGATTCCTCGGCCTTCTTCATCTTCTCGAGCCTGTCCATGACGAGCTCGGTCCTTGAGTAGACCATGTCCCTGATGGACTCCCTGATCGCCTCGGACCTTGAGGGGAAGTCGTCGAGCTGGACGAGAAAATCCAGAGCTCGGAGATATCGCTTTGGGAGGCGAATTGTTACCTTCTCCGAATCCTCGTTCATCCCCACGCACCCCTCTGATCCTTTCCATAACGTTCGTACATCAAAGAGCCATCCTTTGACTTACGCCCGTCTGACAAGGCATGGCAAAGTGATTACTTAATAGTTTTGCTGGCAGGTTTTGATGAGAAGAACCTCTGTTTCCATTGGAAATCTAAGAAAGAGAATAGAGAGAAAGAAGGGGTTTGGATGAGATAGCCAGCGAGGTTCAGAGACGCGTCGGCGGGTTCTTCCCGTAGTTCTTTACGATCTCGTTGCCCCTGGCGAGTATATCCTTGTCGAGCTTCGGGACGACATGCGTCTTCAGGATCCTCTCGACCTCTTTATGCGCGTCCTTTCGCATCTTCGTCGACATCGTCGCGCCGTAGATGTCCATCTTCGGGTCGCGGAAGTACTGTTCCGTCCTGAAGTTCATGATCGTGTGCTTGTTCGACAGGAAGTTGTTCCCGTGCCCGACCTCCTTGACGACGTCGAGGGCGATCTGCTTCTCGCTGATCTCGAACTTCCTCATTAACATCCTAAAGTCCTCCCAGAGGTTTGCATCGACAATCATCTGTTCCATCGAGCAGCCAGCGTCCTTGGCAAGCCCGCCGATGCCTGAGCACATGTCCGTTCCGTTCAGAGTTGTCATCAGTAAACAGGCTGTCTCTCCGAATGTCACCGGGTTGCCCGTCGTCGGCGGGTCGACCCCGAGGACCCCGGTCATCTTCGGGAGCCCGTACCTCTTCGCCATCTGTCCGCAAGCGGCGTAGATCAAGGGGGTTTCGGGGACATTGTAGTTGATGAAGCCCGTCTTCGGATCGACGAGAGTCGACTCGGAGCTGTATATGTGCGGTGCGCCTGGCGCTGCCGTCTGAGTTATCACAAGTGACGCGAGGTTTTCCGTATTCGCATTGACAATCGTTCCCGCGAGTGTCGCAGGGCAGGTGCTGCCTCCCAGAGACATCGACATCGAGATTATCGGGACTCCCGCCTTCGCGTACTCCACCTGGGCTTCGACGCACCCCTTCTCGAACATCAGCGGGGCGATGATGCAGCTCAGGACGGTGAAGGTCGGCTTCTTCTTCAGCTGCTCCATCCCTCCCGCGACAAGCGCTCCGAGGGATATCTGGACCTTTGCGTCCGGGGCTCCGACCGTGCCTGATCCAGCGGAGCCGTGGATCGGCTTTGTCGTGTTCTGCAGGCAGGTCCAGAGTTCGTTCACGAATCCCGCGTGCGGAGGCACGTCCCTCACCGTGATCAAAGGCCATATCGCATCGACCGGTTTCAACGCGTCCCCGATCCTTGCGATCTTCGCGAGGTCCTCCGTCGTTCCGTCCAGGTGCTGCTTCGTCTTGTAGTCCTCCATCCAGACGGTGACGCCGGCCAACGACACGTAGGGCCAGGTCTCCGTCGGCAGCTTGATGTCCCTCTTGCCGTCGCGAGAACCGATCGTGAAGCTCTTAGGCGCCTTCGAGATAGCATCCTTCACCATGCTCTCGGGGATTCTTACGATCTGTGTCCTCGTATCGACATTTGCTCCAGCGTCCTTGAGCATCTTCATGACGGATTCGCTCGGAACCTTCACACCGATCGTCTCAAGGCTCTTGATGCTTTGAGCGTGAACAAGATCTTCTTCATTTTTCTCCAAGAATTTCAACCGTGCAACTGCCACAACATTCACCCCTCGTCAGCCTTCCAACCGAGGACGAGAACCCTAACACTATTGGGTTTATTATTGTTATCTGGAACGTTCCAGACATAGCTTGAAATAGATTCGCACGGCGACGCGTCTCTAAGGTTCTGAGACCGACCGGACGATTTCCATTTTTCTTCTGCGATGCATTGAAATCTTTCCCGAAAAGGGTGAAAATTAGACGAGACCTCTATGCTCGGGGGAGAAAATCCTCCGCTCTCCGAAATATGAAAGATAAGGGGTTTGAGTCGGCACTCAATCCTTGTGCGCCTTCTCGAAGTCCTTGATAATCTCGTCGCCCTTCTTGACGACGGAGCCATCGACAGGGACGGAGACCTTGTGCTCCTTCAATATCTTCAGGGCGATCTCCTTCGCCTCTGGAACGGACCTGCCGGAAAGGGTCTGCTCCCATTCCATCTTCTTCTTGTCCCTGAAGTACAACTCCTTCTTGAAGTTCATCGCCGTGTGCAGGTTGGTGAGGAAGCTGTTCCCGTGCCCGACCTTCTTGACGATGTCCAGTGCGAAGGTCCTCTCGCTGATCTCGAACTTCCTCATGTAGGCGCGGTAGTCCTCCCAGAGGTACGCGTCTATGATGAGCTGTTCGAGCGACGCACCCTTCGCGGTGTCGATCGATCCGGCTCCTGCGGCGAGGTCCGTACCGCACATCCCGGCGAGCGCGAGGCTGGAGAGTTCGGAGAACGAACTCCAGAGACCTGGCTCTTTCTCATCGGCGCCAGCGCCGCTACCTCCTGTGAGGCAGGGCAGCCCGTAGCGCTTCGCCATCTGCGACGCACCGGCGCTGATCAGCGGCGTCTCCACGGCCTCGTACGAGATATTACCGGTCATCATGTTCACCGGCGTGGATTCCGAGCTGTAGATGTGAGGGGCCCCTGGGTTGGCCGTCTGCGAGATGACGAGGCTCGCGAGGTTCTCTGTGTTAGCGTTCAGCAGTATCCCGCCCAGTGTGATCGGGGCGGACATGCCTCCGAGGGACATCGACATCGAGACGACCGGTATCCCAGCCTTGTTGAGCTCTACCTGGCCCTCGATCGCGCCCTTCTCGAACGACAGCGGGGCGATCGGGCAGGTGATGACTGAGAAAATCGGTTTCTTCCGAAGATTGTCCTCGCCGCCAGAGATGAGCGACGCGAGCGCGATCTGCTTCCTGCACTCTTCTGCGCTGCCAACAGAGACTCCCTGGACGTGCTTCGTCGTGTTCTGGAAGGCCGTCCAGAGCTCGTGCAGCCCGTGCGCCTGAGAAGGGACCTCCGTCGCAGTGAGGGTGGTCCAGAGATAGTCTATCTGATCCAGCGCATCCCCGACTTTCACTATGTCGGCGATGTCCTTCCGCGTCGAGGGCCTGTTCTTTCCGGTCTTGATGTCGCGTATGTACACGGCGAGGCCGGTCGTCGAAATATATGGCCATGTCTGTGCCGGCAGTTCGAGGTCGTGCTTCCCGTCCCTGGAGTAGAGCTTGAAGTTCTTCGGGGCCTTCCTGACGGCCTCGTTCACCATTGATTCCGGGACCTTCGCGACGTTGGTCTTCTCATCTACGCTGGCGCCGGCGCCTCCGAGCATCTTCAGGACCGCCGGACTCCTCACTAGCACGCCGATCTCATTCAGGCTCTTCAGGCTGTACTGGTGGATAAGGTCCTCTTCGCTCTTATCGAGAAATTTCAAGCGCGCGACTGCCATGATATTCTACCCCGTGACAGGAATTGTCTGTCATCCGCCCCTAAGGAAAATGGGTTTAATATCCTTTTCAGATAGAGAAAAATAAGAAGAAAAAAGGGGTTTGATCTGATTGCGCTCAGTATCCGTGGGCCTTCTCAACCGCATGGATGATATCGTCGCCTCTCTTGATTATCGAAGCGTCCAGCGGCGTCGCCTTGTGCTCCTTGAGGATCTTGAGGGCGATCTCCTTCGCCTTCGGGACCATCGCTGAGGAGTTCGTCGATTCGTATATCTTGCCCTTCTCGGCATCTCGGAGGATGATCTCCGTCCTGAAGTTCTTCACCGTGTGCATGCTCTGCAGGAATGTGTTGCCGTGGCCGACCGCCTTAATGACGTCCAGGGCGGCCCTCTCCTCGTTGATGAGGAACGGCGTCATCATCTTCCTGACGTTCTCCCAGATGTACGATTCGATGACCTCCTGCTCGAGCGCGCCTCCCTTGCAAGCGTCCAGTCCGCCGGTTCCCGACATAAGGTCCGTCCCGGACATGGTGCTCAGGCTTATGCCCATGACCTCGCTGAACGAGTGCGGGACGCCCGGCGCTTCGGTGTCGTTCACGCCCCAGTCCCCGACCATGCAGGGCAGGCTGTATCTCTTCGCCATCTGTGCGAGGGCCGACGCGATCAGAGGCTGGTTGACAGTCATGTAGTCGATCAACCCTGTCTTCATGCTGATCGGGGCGGAAGAAGAGGTGTAGATTTCCGGAGCTCCTGGCGCGGCTGTCTGGTTGATGACGAGGCTCGCGAGGTTCTCAGCGTTGGCGTTGACGAGCGTACCTGCCATCGTGACAGGCGCGGTCCCTCCGGACAGCGACATCGTCATCGTTGCGACAGGGACTCCGGCCTTCACCAGCTCGACCATTGCCTCGACCGCTTCCTTCTCGAAGGTCTGCGGGGCGATGGAGCAATGGATGACGGAGAATATCGGCCTCTTCCTGAGCTCCTTCTCGCCGCCGGCGATCAATGCTCCGAGCTCGATCTGCTTCCTCGCATCCTCAGCGGAGAGGATCTCGACTCCCTGGACGTGCTTCGTCGTGTTCTGGAAGGCCGTCCAGAGCTCATGAAGCCCGTGAGTGATCTGAGGCACCTCTGTCGCCGTCAGGGAGGTCCAAACGTAGTCTATCCCGGGAAGTGCGTCGCCGAGCGTGATGAAATCAGCGATGTCCTTCTTCGTGGAGTCGCGCCTCTTGCCGGTCTTGATATCGAGGATGTAGACGCCGAGCCCGGTCGTCGCGCAGTAAGGGTAGGAACTGACTGGAACTTTCATGTCGTTTTTAGGATCGCGCGCTGCTAGAATGAAGCTCTTCGGGGCCTTCTTCAGGCATTCGACCACCATGCTCTCGGGGATCTTCGCGATCATCTTCTTATGGTCGACGTTCGCCCCGGCCTTATCCAGCATCTTCAGGACGGACTCGCTCTTGATCAGGACACCGATCTCGTTCAAGCACTTCAGGCTCATTGCATGCACTAGGTCTTCCTCGCTCTTATCGAGGAATTTCATCCGGGCTACTGCCATTTTTCATACCCCCTTCAGCACGATGCTGAGTTTGTCGGCTCCCCTAAGAACAGGATTATTTTAACTGTTTGCTTTTTCGAGGTAAAAAAATGAAGGATCAGAACATGAAGGATTCTCTGTCCCATCGTTTCTCGATCCTGCGATAGAAGACAATGGTCAACAATGCCAACAATCCGCTGATGGCGAGGATGGTGACGCTGGAGAACAGCTGGTTGTTCGAGTAATAGAGCGACAGTATCGTCAGCACGATGAGCGGAGGGATTACGACGGCGGCGAACTTGCCGAGGGTCTTCGGGTCGAAGAGATAGCTGTTCGTCCTCAGACCGGTGAGATAGGCAGTGGATGTGACGGTGTACGCCGTCGTGGAATATGCGACGATGAGAGATATCCAGAGCATCTCCCATTCCGATTGCAATATGCCTAGGGCGATCAGGAACGCTGTGGACATCGCGATCGCCAGCACGGTGAGCAGGAGAAGCTTCGTCTTTACGATATGGGTGACCCTCACCGGGAGCACTTCGTAGAAGAGCGTCGTGTCGAGGAGGTTCAACCAGCCGTAAACCGACACGCCGAAGAACCCGATCATCCCGGCGTAGAATATGAGGTTGAAGTGCAGCGGTAACGTCATTACACTGCTGAGGAACCAGAAGAGGATCGCGAGGAACGCCAGGGGGCCGATGTACGCGCCGATAACTGGCATGAGAGTCTTGCTCCTGATGAGGTCGATCCAGTCTTTCGCCATGAACGCGCTATAATTCCTGAAGAAAGTGAATCTCTTGGCTGTTGGGAGGATCTCTTCGGGGAACTTCTCAACAGTCTTACCGAACCTGACTTTGATCGTCATCACTGCGACGGCCGAGAAGAAGAGGATCAGGACCGCCGCAACAAGAAGGTAAAGCGGGTCGCCGGTCCTCTGGAGAGCGATGGAAGGAATGTAGCCTGCGAAGTCGTACGCCTTAGTGATGAAACCGATAAGGGCCGCGCCGAGCACGGCGATCACGATGCCGCCAAACACCGATTTCCATCGGACATACATCGATGATAGGAAGAAGGAGAACGAGATGCCGATGAGGAAGGTTGCGGTTATAGTAAGCAGAAGGAAGAGGACGCTGGCCAGCTTGAAGCCCGTCAGGGGGATCGTGAGTCCTATGCCGGCCGTCAGAGGGATGATCGAGTAGAGCATGTAATAGATGATGTCCTTGACGTAGAACGAGAGGAACATGCTTCGGAAGTCGATCGGTTGGATCGTAGGAGTCTCGAGGAGCGTCGTGACCTCGCCGAACCTCTTCTGGGCAATCCTCTCGCCGAACAGCGCGAACCCGCCGACGCCAAGTCCGTAGATCAGTATTATCGAGTGGAGGATCAGGTAGACCTGGTCCATCGGCATCGATTTCAGAAGCTGCTTGGAGGATAGGGCCAGCACGAACGACATGAAGAATATCAGCACCGGGAACATCATGAACTGGACCTTGCCGATCATCCCGGCGTTCAGCCTGCGCTCCTCAGAGAGCATCAGCCGGACGATTTTCAGATTACGCTTGGTCCTGTTCAAGTGATTCGACCTCAGGTCTTCACTTCGAGGCTTCGGAATTCTCGGTGAACCTCATGAACACCGAGTCGAGCGACTCGCCGGCCCTTTCCAGTTCTCTCGGTGTGCCAAGAGCAACGATTTTCCCCTTGCTGATGATGCCAATCCTCGTGCAAATCTTCTCAGCGATTTCGAGGATGTGAGTGCACATGAAGATCGTCCCTCCCTTCTCCAGGTAGCCGCTCAGATAGTCCTTGAGCAGCTTCTGGTAATGCGGGTCGAGGCCCGCGAAGGGCTCGTCCAGAAAGACCAGCGGCGGTTCGTGTATGAGCGCCGCGGCGACGACGAGCTTCTGCCTCGTACCCTTCGAGAGGTCCTTGCAGGGCGTGTTCTGGACCTCCTTCATGTCCATGTACTCGATCCAGTGGTCGGCCTTCTTCTCGATGTCCTTTATGTCCCTGACGAGCCCGACGAACTGCAGATATTCCTTCCCAGTCAGGAAAGATGGCGGGGATTCGATCTCAGGGACGATCCCGATCCTGCTCTTCACCCCGATCGAATCCTTTGCAGGATCGATTCCAAGGACTTGACAGCTTCCGGATGTAGGTTCCAACTGGCCAGTGAGGAGCTTCAACAGAGTGGTCTTGCCGGCCCCGTTCGGCCCGAGGAGGCCGAACAGCTCGCCTTTCTCTACATTGAACGTGACTTTGTCCACCGCGGTGAAATTACCGAAATCCCTCTTCAGCCCCGAGGTCTCAATTACTCTCTCTGACATATTCCAGCCCCTTGGGATGAGAAGCAAAAGACCGTCGACGATATGGATGTTATGGTATCTTTTTCCGAAAGCAAAATTCGAAAAGGACTTATGGAACAATTACTAGTCCGATTCGATGAGGGAGAAAAGAATTTCCGACTCCGGTCAGGCCGTTCCGAACGACGAAGTGCAATTCAGGGATTTCAGGCGCTCGGACATCGAGACCTGCGCGAGGATTTCCGCAGACGCATGGCCGGAGACCGCCAGTGTATCGGGAGGAGACACGGTCAGAACAATGACGCTGTACGTGGAGTTCTACTATTATTCGGCCACGTGGCTGGATGTAGCGTGCGTCGACGGCCAGGTCGTAGGACTGCTGTTCGGCAGGATCGACAGGGAGCGTGGGATGTTCGGTAAGATCAGGAGCCGTCTGGGGCACAGCAGAGTTTATCTGAAATTGATCATGGGGCGGTACTGGAAAGCCTCCGACCGCTTCAAGCTCGTGAAGTCAGCGATGAGCGACGACAGGAACATCACGGAGAACAGCCCGGACGCGGACGGAGAAGTGATGCTGTTTGTCGTCGACGGCAAGTTCCAGGGCAGGGGCATCGGCCGGTCACTGATGGATAGGTTCCTCCAGCGGGCGAGGAAATCAAATTCAAAGCGAATAACCGTCAGCACTAATGATATCGGGTGCAACTGGGGGTTCTACGATAAGTACGGCTTCAAGCTGCAGGGCTCCTTCCGAGACTCGTTCACCTCGTTCGTGAGGAAGGAAGAGATCAAGAATCTGATCTTCAGCATCGACCTCTGACCGTGCGCGGTATCAGTGCCTGAGCGTCTTCGCGAAGTCCTTGATCAGGCTGCTGCCCTGCCTTACGATGCCCTTGTCGACCGGCGGGACGACATGCTCCTTGAGAGCTTTCTTAACTACCTTCTTCGCATCCGCGACCATCTTCGTCGAGAGCGTCGCTTCCCAAGCCAGCTTGCTCCTGTCCGGGAAATAGAGCTCCTTCTTGAAGTGCTTCGCAGTATGCGGCTGCGTGAGGAAAGTCCCTCCGTGGCCGACGGCTTTCATGACGTCGAACGCGATGGTCTCCTTCGTGATCGACATGTCCCGCATGACCGGCCTGAAGCCCTCCCAGAGGTATGCGTCGATGACCATCTGCTCAAGTGACGCGCCCAACGCGGAATTGAGCCCGCCCATCCCGGAGCAGCAGTCCGTGCCGGACATCATTGTCAATGCGACCGTCGCGAGTTCGTTGAACGATTTCATCATCCCCGGCTCATCGCCGTCTACCCCCCACTGGCCGACCATGCATGGCAGCCCGTACCTCTTCGCCATCTGCGCCGATCCGGCGGAGATGATCGGGCTCTCGTTCGCCATGTAGTTGATCCCTCCGGTGTTCATGTCGATGGGCATGGACTCTGATGCGTAGACATGCGGTGCACCTGGATTCGCCGTCTGAGTGATGACGATGCTCGCGAGGTTCTCGACGTTGGCATTCACAATCGTGCCAGCGATGGTCACGGGAGACGACATGCCGGACATGGACATCGACATCGAAGACACTGGCACGCCCGCCTTGGCGAACTCAACCTGCGCCTCCACGGCGCCTTTCTCGAACGACAGCGGCGCGATGGGGCAGCATGTGCATGAGAAGATGGGGCGCTTCCTCAGCTCTTCGTCGCCACCGGCGATGAGCGAGGCAAGAGCGATCTGCCTCTTAGCGTCCTCCCCGTCGACCGAATCCCCCTGGACATGCTTCGTTGTATTCTGAAGGGAGACCCAGAGCTCGTGCAGGTTGTGCGCCTCCTCTGGCACGTCCCCCACGGTTACCTCAGGCCAGAAGTAACTGACAGCCTCAAGGTAGTCGGCCAGTTTTGCGAAGTCGGCAAGGTCCTTCCTCGTTGTCGGGCGCTTCTTCCCCGTATCGAGATCCGTCATGTAAACGGACAGGCCGTTGGTGCAGATGTAAGGGTACTTTGTAGAAGGGAGGACGACGTCGTTCTTCGATTCCCTGGCGCACAGGGTGAAATGCTTGGGCGCCTTCGAGACCGCGTTCATGACAAGGTCCTCGGATATCTTCGCTACCATCTTTTTCGCGTCGATAAATGCCCCAGCCTTGCCGAGCATCTTCAGCACTGGCTCGCTGTGTACTATCACGCCGATCTCATTCAGAACCCGAAGGCTCTGCTCGTGAACTAGGCTCTCCTCTTCCTTGCCCAAGAACTTCAAACATGCTTTCGCCAAATTCACACCCTATATCGAGCGATGAACAATCTGATTATCTCTTCAGGCAGATTTCCGCCTCCCTCAACGCTCCAGCGATGCGGTCGACCTCATTCTGCAGAGAATGCCTGAGCTTCTCCCTCTTGGCGACAAGCAGGTTCAGCTCGTCGCTGATGTCGAATTCCCTTGTCTCGATCTCGGGGGTGGCGAGTGGGACGAGCTCCCTCTTGATCTCCGGTGACATGTCCGACCCTTCCACCCGCCTCATGATCTCGATCGCCTCGTCGATCTTCCTGAGCTCCTCCGTATACTGCAGGAAGCCGGGGAACATGGCGTCCTCCCCGAGGATGCCCCCTGTCCTGCAGAGAGCCTTGTTGAGAGAGAAGCAGGTCTCCAGGAGCCTGATGTTGTCCTTCGACGATTCACATTCTTCCGCCGTTAGCAAGTATCTTTCGAATGCGCCGGTGGCTTTCGAAAATGAGTCCAGGGCGTCCATCGCTGCATCGAACTCCAGTATCTTCCCGCTTAGGCGTTTGAGATGCTCGATGCCTGGTGTGGCGACCCTGCCGAGCTCTATCGAGAGGTGGGAGCTGACAACGGAATGCCCCGTCCGAAGTATCCTTGCATATCTGGTGAGGCTTAGCGGAAGGATCTGGGAGTTGACCGCCCTGACGGCCGAGACGAGCAGGAGCTCCTCGAAAAGACGCAGCCGATCGACGCTGAGCAGGTCGGCGGTGTCGATGTCTGTGTGGTACTCATCATACCATGCCCAGTATATCAGCGAACTCGGCGCCCCGGCGAGGGAGAAGTTCAGCTGGTCGGCCTGGGAGCTAGTCGGCACTGCCGCGCTAAGCTCAACCTTTTTCTTGACGCAGTACGGCCGCTTCGATATCTCGTCGAATATCACTTCGAAGAACGGAACGAGGTCCGGCGTGCAGTCCACGAGCAGGTGCTCGGTGTTCGAGTGGCCGGCGAGCTCGTTGTTCAGGACGCATGCGACCCTGCCGATGTCTTTTGCGTGCCTTTTCACATAGTTCCTGGATCCCCAGAGGTAGTACTGGAAACCGGCCGACCCAGACTCTTCGGAGCCGAACGAGATGAATTCCAGGCTGCGTCGGGTCTCATCGGCGCACAGGATCCTCGCTGTCTCAAGAATACAGCCGACCCCCGAGAGGTTGTCGTTCGCGCCGGCGAACCAGCCGTCGTGATGCGCCGAGACGACGACCCTCAGGTCCGGCTCGACGACCCCCTTCTTGCGCGCGACAACGTTCGCTGATTTCGCCCCCTGGATGATCTTAGACCTTCCTTCAAGCTTTCCAGTCACATGCCCCTTAGAGCAAATGGTTCTCAACATCAGGCCGTCCTCATAAGTGATCGAGAACACGGGGAACGGGATTGGCTTGGCGAGCATGGGGATCGCGTCGATGCGGAACGACGATTTCCTCGTCTGGGAGATTATGCCCAACGCTGCGATCTTCTTGCCGGATTTCGCGGCCGACAGCACCTGGTAGGATAGGCCGGCTTCATACTCATTCCAATCGGCAATCACGATGCACGGTTCGCTGTCGATGCCAGCGTATTCCTTGGGGAACCCGAACTTCAGAGGGACTATCCTGCCCTTCGAGCCCTTCCCAGGGACGGATGGCGAGAACGGCATGAAGTGGACGTCCAGCCTCTTCTCCGATCCGTCGCTGATGATCAGCTGGGCGGCGCCGTGCTCCCAGGAGGTGGTGTCGAACTCCTCTATCGAGACGTCGAGGTCGAGCTTGCGGAATTCGTCGGCGACGGCCTCGCATGTGATGCGCTCGTTCTCCGAGCCGGTGATCCTCATCGAGGTTCTCGACAGCTTCTCCGCTATCGATTTGATCCTCTCCCCGGAGATCTTGCTGAGCAGCTCCTGCTCTTCATCTATCTCGACTTCGTCGTTCATCGCTTTCACCAGACGCAACGAGGAAAAACATCAGACGATTTAATGTTTGTGTGATACCAGGAGATAATGAGGCTTTATGCAAAAACGCTTATATGGATTCGATAATAGTGTGGCTGACAGGCCCGACTTAGCTCAGTCTGGCTAGAGCGGCTGACTGTAGTACGGAGATCGGCGATGCCGATTTCAGCCGCTGAAATCAGCAGGCCCCCGGTTCAAATCCGGGAGTCGGGACTCAATTGGGGCGATCTTCGCATCGCCCCTCCAAAAAAGGTTCTTCATGTCGATGATTCTACGAGTATCCTCTCGACGCTCGCCTTGTCGCCAGGGTTGACGACCTCCCTGTTCCTCTCGATGAGCGCGAGCTCCTTCTGGTCGAAGGCCCTCGGATCCAAGGAGATGACGAGCCTCGCGGAGTTGGCCATTACGGCCTCGCTCCAGCGGTCGACGGCACGAAGGACCTTCGGGAAATCGTTGGCGGTCATGAGGTACTCCATCCCCTCGACGAGCACGACGCCGTTGCCCGACTTCTCAAGGAAGTTCGCGATCATGTCTGTCAGGAGGCTCAGCTTCGCGGGGTCCATGTTGTCCTTCCCTGGGATCGATGAGAGCCAGATGACAGGGGTCGTCTGGATGAGGTAGTCGATGCGGATCTCGCTGGGGTGCCTCCGGGTGACGACGAGCCCCTGGGTCCTGTCCTCATAGAGATCGCACTCCTTGCAGGGGCATGGCAGTGCACACTGTGAGCATTCAAGGCTCTCGCAGAGGAAGCTCTCGTCGTTCGCGCAGTCAGGGCATCTGCTCCGCAGAATCTCGGAGAAGAGGGTGAAGGAGAAATGCGGCTTCTCCTCCTCGACGACATAGACCCTTCCTTCCAGCAGGCGGTAGGCCGACTTAGCGCCGGTCGTCATAATCTCGCGCTTCGGCTGGATGAGGTCGACCCTGTCAGTCATAATGAGATAACCGATTATCGCCAGGGGTGCGATTATCCCGATGTCCATCCAATACCAGTCAGACGGCAAGCTGCCGGTGGCGACGTAGATCACAAAGAATGTAAGCGTCAAGATCATGGTCGCGGCGACCATCCTCGACGCGCCTCTGGCTGGGCCGGTCGTCCTGTAGGCGAGGTAATCGACGATCGATGTCGCCGGGAAGAATATTGCGGCTGCGGTGATCATGTAGACCTGGCTGTTTCCATCCAGCCAGAAAGATCCATCGTCTGTCGGTACTGCTCGACCGACTATCATGCCGAACAGGATGACTGCGGCGGCCATCAGAATGAAAGAGCCCAGGAAGAAGCGCTTCCGGAGAGGGGATGCGATGATCGCGAAGTCGTAAGGGAAGACCAGCACCAGGAAAAGCAACGACAGCAGGGCCAGGCCGAACATCGAGATCGATATCTTGCAGAACAGGCTCGCCGAATCGACCGCACCCACGACGTTTATTAGCGGCACGAAGGCGAGCGCGAACCCGAACATCAGGAACAGGGACATCGCAAAGTAAAGCGCCATTGAGCGCGGAGTCCGAAAGAGTAAAAACCCTCCCCCTACTATCGCGACTGCCGACGAAACGAGCGTGATGACGACTATCGCATAATCCAAGGCCCGCTCCTCCCCTTTATCTCGTATCGGATATAGCGACTGGTCATATCTAAAGCGCGTTGAAACAAACGATTGGGCGATATATCTGTATCTGTCTGATTATCGCTCAGCCGATTGGGGCGACCGAACGGACCGAATCCAACAGCTTCTCCACCTGGAAGGGTTTGGCGACAAAATCCGCTGCCCCGGCCCTGAGTGCTTCCTTCCGCAGGGTCTCCTTGACCAGCGCGCTGACGACGATGATCTTGGCGTTCGGGTCGATCTCCTTGATCTTCGATATCGCAGAGAGGCCGTCCATTCCTGGCATCAGAATGTCCATCAGGACGACGTCGGGTTTGAGGGATTCGTACTTCTCGATCGCCTCGAGGCCGTTCGACGCCTCTCCGACGACGGTGTAATCATGAGACTCGAGAATGTCCTTGATCATCTCTCTTATGAAAGGGGCGTCTTCGACTATCAGTACCCTGGGCATGAATGTGTCCTCTTGCGTCCGATGTGAGATTCCGAAATAGAGTCCTGACGACTGGCACAACGGATGTGGTTCGTCAGCTCCCCACGCTGTACTCGTTGAATTGGCATTGTATTATATAAAATTCGTTACACGATTACCGCAAGGCTAGATGCGCCAGCATTTCGTGATTATTTCATACGACAAGACTCGACTGATCCGAAGACCAGTCGAATCGTTGAATCATCGTTGTTTTGACGATTCGAAACCGAGGGAATTGAATTGCCGACTAAGAAGAAAAGCAATTGTTACTGGATTCTCTAATTTCGAATAAGGCAGACGCGATGTCAGCCATGAGTTTATTAATAATAATGTCGCAATTATTCCGACTGGAAAACCTATAAATACCCTGAATTACATAACTTGTCGATGTCCGACAAACGTCGGACTGAGAAGGGATGGGATACAGATGGGCCTTTTCAGCAGAGATCGGGGCGAAGCATCCAGCAGCAACAGAGCCACGCCTCCGCGGTGGAAAATAGCTTCGTTCGATGACGGCAACGAAGGAAAGAAGGTCAAGAGGGCCAGGAAGGCGTACAGCATCTGGAGCGCAATGAAATACACGATGATCCTCTCAATATTGCTCTGGTGGCTTCCTGTCTTCGGCCAGATGATCGCAGGATATATCGGCGGCAGAAAGGCCGGGAGCCCGTGGAGAGGGCTCATTGCGGCAATCCTGCCGGTGATAGCACTGTTCGCGGTCATAACGACCTTGGACTATGTCTTCACGCAAAATCTCTACGGAAGCGGCACCACGACAACCTCCCTTCTCGCCGGATTCACAGCCGGCATGCCCGTCGTAGGGCCGTACTTGGACTTCACCAGAGAATACGTGGCTAAATTCATTGACTCACTGGCGGGTACATCGCCGTACGGATTGAACAGCTACGTCATCACGCTTGCATTCGCGTACATCGGCGGGATCCTCGCAGATCAGACGAGGAGGGAGATCGAGGCGATCTCCGGCTCAGCAGGGTCGCGGATGACCGTCGTGGTCGCTCAGAACGATGAGCAGCAGGTCCAGCAGCCATCCAGGAGGGCAACATTGCTCCCGGCCGTGAGCGGGATAGTCTCCGGCAGGAACCGCTTCTGGTCGTCCCGCAACAGACGCACATCTGGGGTGAGAAGCTTCGACCAGCTAGTCCCGGAGGGAGAAGTCTTCGGCGAGCGGTTCGAAACCGAGACGGTCGAAGTCGAGCCGACGAAGAGAGGCAAGATGCCCAAGAGGACCAGGAAGGTCCGCGGGATCAATTCGTCGGGTAATGAGAGTCATCACCGATCCAGACCGAATCTCAAGATCAGCTCCCATAACTCGAAGACGATGAAGGTCGCCGCGAAGCGCATCGACAGGGAATGGGATCCGGAGAAGAGGAGAAGGCACGAAAGGACACCTGTCCCCCACCAGCACCCGAGGTTCAACAGCCCGAGGGCGGTCGACCAACCTGCGGTGGCAAAACCGGTGAGAAGGCCTGTAAAGAGGAGCTGGGATACGATCTGAAGAATCGTACCCCCGAAACTTTTTTCCTCACAAGGGTAAGCAGGAAAGTTATTTCTGAGACCTACCCATCAAGCATTCGAAGAGCTGTTGGAAATGTTCTGCCCGAAATGCAAGTCGTTGCTTTTGCCCAAGGACGGCGTCCTCACATGCAGCAAGTGCGGCTACAGGAACGTGGGTGAGAAGAAGGAATCGTGCGTCACGAAGAAGCGGGAAAAGGAGGCACCCCCGGTCCTCGAGGGGAATGCCGGGATGCTTCCGACGACGGACGCCGAGTGCTCAAAATGCGGGAACAGGAAGGCTTACTGGGTGCTCAGGCAGACTCGGGCGGCGGACGAGCCCGAAACGAGGATAATGCGCTGCACGAAATGCTCGCACTCTTGGCGGGAGTACTGAATGTTCTCTCTTTTAGGAGGGGGCTACTCGCACCGTCACCGCATAGACCAAAATATTTTAACCGCTTGACTAACTACGGGTAGCTTACAGAAGGGGGGGACATATGTTCCAGGCAAGAACGAAGGCAGACACTTTGAAGGAGCTCGTCACGATCGTTTCCACTCTCGTAGACGAGGCTAAGTTCATGATCACGGCCGATGGCATCTCGCTCAGGGCGGTCGACCCGGCGCACGTCGCAATGGTCGACCTCAAGCTGAGCAAGGAGGCTTTCGAGGAGTACAAGGCGGACGAGAGCGAGCTCGGGATCGATGTCGCGAAGCTCGAGCAGTTCCTGAGGCTCGCGAAGGCTGGAGAGGTCATCGACATAGCCAACGACGAGGACAAGAGGAGGCTGAACGTCGCCGTGGGCAACACCACGAAGAGGATGAGTCTCATAGACACGACGGGGATGAGCGAACCGAAGCTGCCCAACCTCAACCTGCCCGCGAAGGTCAGTCTGAAGATCGACGACATAGCCCAGGGCATAAAGGCGTCTGAATCTGTTTCGGACCACATCGCCCTAACCGTTACCGCAGATTCCTTCGAGATGGTCTGCGAAGGGGACACCGACCAGGTCCAGCTCAAACTCCCGAAGGACAAGCTGCTGGAACTGGAATGTGGAGAAAAGGTCAGGAGCCTCTTCCCGCTGGAGTACTTCTCCAACATGATGAGGGCGATACCGTCGCAGGCGAAGATAACCCTGAACCTCGGGAACGACTACCCGGTAAAGATCGAGTTCAAGATCGCCGAGGGCAACGGAGAAGTAACTTACCTCCTTGCACCGAGAATCGAGAGCAGCGACTGAGCGATCCGGAAAAACCCCTTCAAATCACTATTCTCTTCTGAATTATCTTCTTCTCTGCCCCGGATATCATCACAGCGACGCTGATGTCGTTCCTAAGTCTTGACTCCTCCAGCCTCTCGCGCAGGAGGTTGTCTATCTGGAAAATCCCTGCGGAGTTGTTCATCGTTATCTCGATGTCCAGCGCCTTCTCAGCCCCGCTCTTCACCTCGACCTTGTCGATGGCCATGGCGGACACGGAGTGAATGTTCACGCTGCCGGTATGGAACGGGATCCTCGCCCTCCCCTTTTCCATGTCCAGCGCATCCGCGACCTTCACGATGCCGGCCTCCAGTGTCTGGGGGATTATCCCGGACGTGTGCGAGATGACGCAGTGGAGTATCTCGCCCCGCAGTATCGTGGCGGATTCCAAGTTGTATATTCCGTGCAGCAGCCTGTCTATAACAGGCGTAGCCAGTGGGATGCCGAACCCTTCATGGCCCTCCCTCTGAACGACATGGCCGATGTCGTGGAGCAGGGAGCCTAGGACGACTATCACCTCGGCGTCGTCGGCCGTCATGTTGTAATCCTTGACGATGTTCGGGACCTTCCCCTTCTCCATCATTATGCGGAGTATCTTCAACGAGAGGTTCGCGATGATCTTGACGTGGGTCGGGCCGTGGTCGTTGAAGCCCATCCTGTCGATCGCCATCACGTTCGACGACCTCCAGAGGGTGGTCAGCTCGACGTCCTTGCCAGCCCGGTCGATTATCTGGGCGAGCTTCTTGTTGTTCTTTGTAGGCAGCTGCAGATTCATATCGATGGAGGAACGGCTGAGGCGCTGAAATAGATTGCCATGCGCATCCGACAGATTATTTACCATCACGCGTCATTCCAGGAACGGGCGGTCCTTTGGGAAAGACGAAGATTGGCGTTCTGGCATCCGGCGGGGGGACGAACCTGCAGGCGATAATCGACGCCTGCGAGAGAGGGGAGATCAAGGGTGAGGTCGCTGTGGTGGTCTCCGACAAGTCGGACGCATTCGCACTCGAAAGAGCCAGGAAGAAGAACATCCCGGCCATCCACATACCTCCGAAGGGACTCAAGCGGGAGGAGCACGAGAGGCTGGTTGATGAGGCCCTGTCGAAGCACGGAGCGGACCTCGTCGTGCTGGCCGGATACATGAGGATACTCACGCCGTGGCTCATCGAGAAGTACCACGGACGGATGATGAACGTGCACCCGGCTCTCCTGCCATCCTTCGGCGGCGAGGGGATGTACGGGGAGCATGTGCACGAGGCTGTGCTGAAGTACGGGTGCAAGGTCTCGGGGTGCACGGTGCACTTCGTGAGCACAGAGGTCGACGGAGGGCCGATAATCCTCCAGGAGTCCGTTCCGGTGCTGGAGAATGATACGCCGGTGAGCCTGGCGAACCGGATCCACCCGGTCGAGCACAGGCTGTACACGAAGGCGGTCGGACTTTACGCAGCGAGGAAGCTGAAGATAGAGGGGCGGATAGTCAGGATACTCGAATAGCTCAGGGTTCTGTAACATTACCGGGTGACGGCGTTCATGCCACCGCCCGAATGCCACTCGTTCCATTCGGCTCCGGCCGTACGGTCCTTCCAGGACCGCAGAGGACCATCACGACGTCATGCTGGAACGCGCCGGGGTCGAACCGTAGACCCCCTGCCGCCTTCTCAGAGGCGGCTGTTTGCAGCAGGTTGATGCTGGCGTTTATGTGTCTATCGATATGCCAACCGCATCCGCAGACGAACTCAGTGCCCTTTCGGGAATCTTGTATCCTCCCACACACCGGGCACTTCCTGCTGCTGTATCGCGGATCGACCTTCATCACAGGGATGCCTTGCCATGCAGCCTTGTATTCGATTATCTGATGCAATTTCCGCCGAGGCCATATGCTGATCCTGCGGTTCATGCACTTGCCCATCCGAGGTCTGATTCCACTAAGGTCCTCGAGGACAATCATCGATCTATGCTCCTCGGCGAACGATAGGACGGCGTTCGCGACCTCGTGCATCTGGTAATCGATCCGGTGACGCTCCCTCATCCCTTCACGCACGCACAACCTCTTCGCCGTGCGCCTGTCGTACGATTTCTTCTTCTGCAATCTCCTTCGTCTCTCGTGATGCACGCTCTGCATGACAGAGACTTCACAGAAATCCACTTTGACGACCGTTGCTATCCGATTGTCCTTCGCCAGCACACCATCGAGACTGCGCTCGTTCGTATCGAATGAGAGAACGGATGCAGGGGCATATGGTTTGGGAGCGTGCTTCCTGATGGTCACGACGACCCTGTCCGGGAGCAGAGTCATCGAACCTAGCGAAAGCGATTCATCGTCGAGATACCTGCGATGAAAGTCGCTGACAATCAGTTCAAGCTGGATGTGAAGCCCAGCCCTAATGGGGAGATCGATGATTCCGTTCTTCCGATCGAGTTTGTACGCCTGATTCTCCGCCCTCATGAACAGCCTCCGGACGAACGGGACTCGAGCCGGTAGTCCTTTCCTGAGCCTTCTCCGATGGTTCTTCAGTATGCTCCCGGCGACCTCGAACGCGGAGACAAGATGCTTGGCATACATGCCAGGATGCTCCCCCCTGAAGTCCTTGTATGCTAGATTAGTTAGCGCAAACCTGGATGTAACGTCAGAATGGGCTCCAAGGCGTATTGCGTTGTTCACAGCCAGACGGAAATCCTCCATCAGGAACTTCGCATCGTTTGGGAGGGGATTCTTGAAACGGAAGACCATCGAACGGACGAGCATCCATTGTTGATATGCGGATTTGATATTCCAAGTGCGTATTACATGTAATCCCCTTAATTGTTGCAGAACCGCGCTCAGAAACTCTTTTGAGCCAAGAGCGGATTACGGCAACTGTCAGCCTTTAGATGGGGGGCAAGCTCGTGGACCTGTTGAACGTGGAAGATATCACCGAATTGACGGAGCGGGCGAAGAAGATCCGCCAGCATATCATCAAGATGACAAATGCCGCGGGCTCGGGCCATCCGGGAGGATCGCTCTCGGCCGTGGAGATCCTCGTCTGCCTTTACTTCAGGATCCTCAAGCACAACCCGAAGGACCCCCACTGGGCGGAGCGCGACAGGTTCATCCTCTCCAAGGGGCACGCTGCGCCCGCGCTTTATGCGGTTCTTGCAGAATCCGGGTACATCCCGATCGAGGAGTTGATGACGCTGAGGAAGCTGGGCTGCAGGCTCCAGGGGCACCCGTCGATGACCGTGACCCCAGGAGTGGAGATGTCGACCGGCTCGCTCGGGCACGGCCTCGCGGTCGCCAACGGGATGGCGCTCGCCGCCAAGCTCGACAGGAAGCTGAACAGGATCTATGTCCTCTGCGGCGACGGCGAGATGGACGTCGGAGAGATATGGGAGTCGGCGATGCTCGCCTCGCACTACAAGCTCGACAACGTGACGATGTACCTCGACAGGAACATGCTCCAGCTGGACGGCCCGACCGAGAAGATAATGTCGATCGAGCCCCTGGCCGACAAATGGAAGGCATTCGGATGGTACGTCCAGGAGATTGACGGACACAATATGAGGGAGATCATGATGGCAACCGAGCACGCAAAGAACACGCACGGGAAGCCGTCTGTGATCATCTGCCACACTGTCAAGGGGAAAGGAGTCAGCTTCATGGAAGGAACCGTGCACTTCCACGGCAAAGCCCCGAACAAGGACGAATGCGCCAAAGCGCTCGAGGAGATAGGGGCGTGCAAGCTGTGAAATCGGATTGGAAGATGGAGAGCCAGCGGAAGACATACGGCAAGGCGCTGGTGGAGCTCGGCAAGACCAGGAAGGACATCGTCGTGCTGGATGCCGACCTGTCCTCATCGACGCAGACCGCAATGTTCGCGGAGGTCTTTCCGGAGAGGTTCTTCAACGTCGGCATCGCCGAGGCGAACATGATGGACACGGCTGCCGGCCTCGCGGCGAGCGGCAAGACCGTCTTCGCTTCGACATTCGCTGTCTTCGGGACGGGTAGATGCTACGACCAGATCAGGCAGTCCATAGCGTATCCGAAAATGAACGTCAAGATAGTCGTCACGCACGCGGGGATAACGGTCGGCGGCGACGGGGCTTCCCACCAGATTGTGGAGGACATAGCGCTGATGAGGGTTCTCCCGCACATGACCGTGATAGTCCCGGCCGATGCGCCAGAGACGCGCGCGGTAATCATGAAGATCGTCGAGAACAAGAACCCGACCTATGTCAGGATCGGCAGGACGGATGTCCCGACAATAACCGACCCTGAGGAGAACTTTGAGATAGGCAAGGCCCAGGTGATCAGGGACGGGACTGACATCACGCTCATAGGAACCGGCATAATGGTCTCGCGATGCCTGCTGGCGGCCGAGGAGCTGAAGAAGCACAAGATCGACGCCAGGGTCATCAACATGAGCACCATCAAGCCGTTGGACGAAAAGACCATCGTGAAGGCTGCCAGGGAGACCGGCGCCATCGTGACGGCCGAGGAGCACAGCATACTGGAGGGGCTCGGGAGTGCGGTGGCGATGACGCTCGGGGAGAACGCATCGGTGCCGATGAGACGCGTCGGGGTACCGGACATCTTCGGAGAATCGGGGGACTGCGAGGAGCTGATGGAGAAGTACGGCCTGACCGCAGAGAATATAGTTGAAGCGACCCATGAGGTCCTGTCCAGAAAGAAATGAACGAGGTGTGATGATGAAGATATTCCTCGACACTGCGAACGTCGAAGAGATCAAGGAGGCGAACAGCTGGGGGATCATTGACGGGATCACCACGAACCCCACGCTGATGGCGAAGGAGAAGCGCGAGTACGACGAGATAGTGAAGGAGATAGTGGCGATAGTAGACGGCCCGATAAGCGCCGAGGCGATGTGCGGAAAGTGCGATGACATCGTCAAGGAGGCCAGGACGCTCTCGAAGATCCACAAGAACATCGTCGTGAAGATACCGATGACCACTGAGGGGCTGAAGGCCGTCAAGAAGCTCTCTGCTGAGGGCGTCAAGACGAACGTCACCCTTGTCTTCTCGCCGAACCAGGCTCTACTGGCTGCGAAGGCCGGAGCGACCTACGTGTCGCCTTTCATCGGGCGCCTCGACGACATCGGCGCCCACGGGATGGATATCATCGAGCAGATCATGAAGGTCTACAAGAACTACAATTTCAAGACGCAGGTGATAGTAGCCAGCATCAGGCATCCGATCCACGTCCTGCAGGCGGCGATGATCGGCGCCGACATCGCGACCGTGCCGTTCGAGGTCCTGAAGAAGATGACGCAGCACTCGCTCACTGATGTCGGGATCGAGAAGTTCAAGTGCGACTACGAGAAACTCCCGAAGAAGAAGTGAGCTCAGAGCCTCCGCAACAATTATCGGCTGAGCCGTGGCTATCTTCTGGGATAATCGATGAGGGAAGTCACGCTGGCTGAGATCGCAAGGCTGCTCGCGAACATCAGGGGGACGAGCTCGAAGAACGATAAGATAGCGATCGCCGCTGAATTCCTTCGAACGATCCCGGAGGACCAGCTGGAGGACACAGCGCGGCTCATGATCGGGCAGCCGTTGCCAATCAAGAAGGGATCCCTAGGAATCCAATGGAACGAGGTGGCCGAGTTCGTCGGAGAGCTCGACCAGAGGAATCTGTTTTCCGAGCCTCTGAGCGTGAAGAGAGTCGCCGAGAGCTTCAGAGAGATCGCTGCTGTCTCTGGGACGAGATCTAGGCAGAGAAAGGGCGCGATACTTCGGGGCCTGATGCTGGATGCCAGCTCGGATGAGAGGGACCTACTGATCGGAACGATTACGGGGGATCTCCGGGCTGGCTTCTCGGAAGGTCTGCTGCTGGAGGCGATCGCCGTAGCCGCAGAGATCCCGATCCACGGCGCGACGCAGATGCTTGGCACGCTCGGGGACATCGGGGAGACCGCATCCAGCCTGCTCAGGAAGGGTGGAAAGAAGGCCGACGCTTCGATCAAGCCGATGAACCCGATCCGGCCGATGCTCGCGGAAAGCGCGGAGACGATCGGGAAGGCGCTGGAATTGCTCGGAGGGGGCGCGTCATTCGAATACAAGCTGGACGGCATAAGGGTCCAGGCTCACAAGGACAAGGGGTCGATCAGGATATTCTCGAGAAGGCTCACCGACATCACTCAGGCCGTTCCGGAGATCGTCGGCGATCTGGGCAAGGTGAAGGCTGATTCATTCATACTTGACGGGGAAGTAATCGCCTTCAAGGACAGGCCGCTGCCTTTCCAGGAGGTCATGAGGCGGGTGACTCGCGAAAAGGGGATCGCCTCTGAGTCGATCGACACTCCTGTGAGGCTCATGCTCTTCGATGTGGTCTATCTCGATGGCCAGGACCTCTCGAGCCTCGACTATGAGAAGCGGATGGAGGTCCTGGATCGGATATCTCCCAAGGAATTGATCGTACCCAGACTGACCGCGTCCTCGATCCCAGAGGCGCAGGAGTTCTATGAGAAGGCGCTGAAAAAGGGGCACGAAGGGGTGATGGGGAAGAACCTCACGGGCAAGTATCAGCTAGGAAAAAGGAGCAAATCCTGGGTGAAGGTGAAGAAAGCTGTCACGATCGACGTCGCCATAATCGGGGCGGAGAGGGGGCACGGGAGGAGGTCCAGATGGTACTCGAACTACCACCTCGGGGTGAGGGCGAAGGACGGTCATGCGATGATCGGGAAGACATTCAAGGGGCTGACAGACGCGGAGTTCGAGGACCTAACCGCGAGGCTGAAGAGGCTCGTCGTCGAGGATCATGGAGCTTGGATTTCGGTTAGACCGGAGATAATCCTCGAAGTTGCGTTCAACGAGATCCAGAGGAGTCCGAAATACGAGTCCGGGATGGCGCTCAGGTTCGCCAGGGTGACGCGGATAAGAGATGACAAGGGATCGGACGACATCGAGACGCTCGAGCATCTGAAGGAATTGTTCGACAAGCAGTTCGGCTCGAAGGCGCGCTCTCTCAAATGAGAAGGGAGACTTTGATCCCATTGACTCAAGTATCAAGGCGAGTATCCAGGTAAGCTAGTTCCAGCCTTTCGTCCATTATCTCAAAGAGCTCATCGGGAAAGGTTTTCCATGTCCGGGATAGACAGTCTCAATTTTGTATTTCCTTAGTTTCTCAGCACTGACTTTAGCTTCCGCCAGGTCGTCAATGATTGAGTTGATTTCTGGTTTGTCGATATTGATGAAGAGATCGCCGCAAAATAGGTCACCGTCGACCGTCAGAATCCCGATGGAACCCTTCGAGTGTCCAGGAAGACAGACAACCTTGGCCTTAAGCCCGTATTCGGAGAGATCGTACCCTTCATCTACGGTGAAGTCGGGTCTGAATTTTCTAATCCTAAACAAGACATTGATGATTTTTCTCATAAGAAAATTGCCAGTCTTCCTGTTCCAGAACATATCTCCGCGTTCGACCATTCCGGAATCATCATAATGCATGGCAATTTTCGTGCCGAACTTTTCGCGGAGATGGGCGCAATCGCCCGAATGATCAAAGTCTCCGTGTGTCAAAATGATAAGATTGAGATTTCCGGGTTTGCAGCCCGCGCCATCAAGTTCTTTTTCAAGTTTGATGCGCTTAGATGCTCTCCCGGTATCGATCAGGATAAAACCAGTATTCGCTCTTAGAATGTAACAATTGCCGATTATCCGGCCCAAGTAAACCGGTTTGATATTGGCAGCCATTTCATTCCTCTTAGCAACATTAGGCTCTGAATGCAGGTCGATACAGCATGATATTTGATGGATATTTAACGTGGTACAATATTGCATTAGCCAAAGCACGTCTATAGTAATTTTCGTTTCAAAGACCTTTAATAGACATTTCGTATCTTCATCATACTGTCATGACCAGAGACATCGCGGTTGTCGGAGGGGGACCTGCTGGATGCCGGCTTGCTATGCTTCTTGCGAAGGACCACGATGTTGTCGTCATCGAGGAGCATGAGACGGTCGGAAGACCTCTGCAGTGCGCCGGACTTGTCTCCCCGAGGACTATCGACGGCATCACGAAGGATTCCGTCCTCCGCGTCATCAAGGATTTCACCCTGCATTCTCCTGGCGGAGAGAGAATCGAGCTCCATGCGAAGGAGCCTAAGGGTATTGTGATTGACCGCCGCCTTTTCGATTCCGCGCTGGCGAAGAGGGCTGTCGACCTAGGAGCGCATTTCAAACTGAACACGAGGATCTCAAGGATCGATACTGGAGAGAACGGAGTCGCACTCGACTGCAGGTCGGACCATCAGCATACGGAAATCAAGTCGCTGCTGGTTGTCGGCGCGGACGGCCCACGATCAATCGTCAGAAGGCATGTGACCAAGAGAGAGTTCGAAATCCTGTACAAAGGAGCGCAGTTCGAAGGCTCGGACCCGTCCAGCGACGACAGGGTCGTCGAGATGTGGATAGGGAGCAAGGTCGCCCCAGGATTCTTCGCATGGAAGATACCGACGGGAGATACGATACGGATCGGTGTTTGCACGAAATCTGAAGACCCACCGATGCCGCTGCTCAAATCGTTCGCTAGGAAGAATTTTCCCAATCTTAGGATTACTGACAAGCAGTCCGGACTCATCCCGGTGGGACAGATCGGAAAGCTTGCTAGCGAGAGGCTTGCGTTAATTGGTGATGCCGGCGGGCAGACTAAACCGATCACAGGTGGCGGGGTGTTCCTCGGAAAGCGCGCTTCGGAGCTGTTAGCCGAATCGATAATGGTCAAAGGAGTCTGCCCTGAAGCGCTCACCGCCTACGAGAAGATGTATTGCGACGAATTCAGCCAAGAGATCTCCAGAGCCTGGCTGATCAGGAAGATCATCAACAGGCTCTCGGACGGGAAACTCGACAATGCCGTGAGGATACTCTCGGACAAGGCGATAGTCCGCATCTTCGAGGAGGACGGGGACATCGATAACCCGGCAGGGCTCTCATCCGCGATACTTCGCAAGACTCCGAAGCTGTTGCAGTTCGCCCCGGCGCTGCTCAGAAGCCTGAGATAAGGATTATTTTTCAAGATCCAGCTCAAGGTAGATCGCGCTCGCGATTGGATTGTGCCGGTAAGGCGGGATCTCTTTGAAACCGAGAGATCTGTAGAGAGCGATGGCGGGTATCATCGCGGCCACCGTATCAAGGCGCATTTTCGAGTATCCGATGTCACTGGCGTCTCGGATCACAAGCTCCGCGAGCTCCCTGCCGATCCCTTCCCTGCGGTGATTCGGTTTGACGTAGAGTCGCTTCATCTCGCAGGCGTCCTCTTCGAGCTTCCTCAGGCCGACGCAGCCGACGGGCTCAGACCTTTCGAACGCGAGATACAGGCGTCCGTTCGGCGAGGCGTAATCCCCCGGGAGCGACGCGAGCTCCTTGTCGAAATCCTGAAAGCAGAGCTTGAAGTCGAGTGAGCTGGCGTACTCCAAGAATAGCTTGCGTGTCTGCTCGACAGATTCATTTGACTCCGCTGGGAGATAGCGCACCATTGCACAAAGTAACCGACGGGATTCGAAATAAACCTGTTGGAAGAAATGAAAAGGATTAAGGGATTTTGGAAGGGGTTTGCCGGATAGAGTTCTCTCACTTCGCGGCGTTCTTGATTATCTGGTCGAGCCGCTTCGAGATGTCCTTGTCCAGGCGCACGGGCTGGTGGTTCTTGAGGACCCAGTCGGCCTTCTCCTTCGCCACCGTCATGTCGCTCTTCTTGCCCTTTGCCTCCCACTGGTCGAACGGTTCAGTGTTGAACAGCGTCGACTGGAAGAACTTGCGAGCCTCCATCATCGTCGCCATAGACCCAAGGAAGTTGCCCTTCTTCGCGCCCATGCCGAGTATGCCTGTCTCCTTGATCAGATCGAGGTGGAGGGTCTCCTTGTTGACCGGTATCTCGCGGTTTATGCTGATTGACCTGCCCGCGATTTCGTTGTCGATCATTAGCTGCTCGTACGACAGCATTGTCGAGCCGTCGACCAATCCGAGCCCGTTCATGATCTCGGCCGCCACGGATGCGCTCATCACTGAGAGCATCGCGTTCTCGAGGCTTGCCTGGACTCCGGGAATCCTCGTGCTAGGACCTATGCCGCCACAAGACGAGGGCATGTGGACATATTTCGCCATCTCGTGCGAGCAGCATCCCAGGAGGACTGATTCGGGCGATCCTGCGGTGTACGCTCCGGTCCTCGGGTCCATGCTGGACAGGACTGAACCGTATATGACCGGCGATCCGGGTGTGTAAGATTGCATTGCGGCAGCCATTGCCAGTGTCTCAGCGTGGTTGACGACGAGGTCGCCAGGAATCGTCGCGGGTCCGCTTATGCCCATCATGGCCATTCCGGTGACATGTACTGGGACGTGCGCCTCGGACCAGATCATGCCAGCGTCCGTCGCATGCTCGTCGAGCGTTAGCGGGGACATCGTGCAGACCATCGCGGAGATGATGTGCCTCTTCTTGAGCTCCTCGATGCCGCCGACGATCTCGGCAGCCATCTGGATCTGGAGTTTCGCTTCCTCTTTTGTCGAGGTCGATTCCGATTCGATGTGCTTCCTCGACACCTCGAAGGCTTCCTTCATTCCTTTAATTACATGAACCTTCTCCGACACATCGGATGCGACGACCATCGGTTCATAGATGCTAAGGTACGGAAGCCAGTCGCTGATAGTAGCGGTCTTCCTGATATCGTCGAGAACAGAGAGCCTTCTCGACTGGGTCTTTTCGTTCCAGACGGTTATGCCCGTCCCGTCGGTCGTGTAATAGTGATGCGATCCGTCCATCGGTAAGTCGAAATTCTTGTCCCGGCCGGCCAGAACGATTCTTGATGGCACGGTCGAAATCAGTTTCTTTGTCAGATCCTGCTGGAACTTGACGACATGAGTCTTTTCATCAACATTCGCCCCTGCCTTCTTCAAAGAAGCGCGCGCGATGCTGCTATGGACTCTTACTCCTACGGTCGCCATTACATCCAAAGCTGTCTCGTGGATCGCCTTCTTATCCTGTTCACTCAGAATCGGTCTTGGTGTTCTTACTTTAAATCCGTCTGCAAAGGTGGACATTCCACTCACCTCCCGCCCGCAATTCTGTCGGGCTGTCGAGTTGGGATAGAAGGAACCTAATTAAATGGTTTCCGGAAAAAGATTTTCAAGGAAATTCTCGAAAAATCTTCCAAAACAGAATAAATTTAAAATAGCTGGCTATTGCGCATTTCCCCAGCAATAATTGAAAATAGTTCTGAGGGAATGCCGAAGTCGAATGTTTGTTGCAATCGTTCCAGCGAGGAAAGCCGCAGGGGCCATCAAGGAGATGCTACGGCGGGACATCGTCGACCGAAGCATGAGGATTCAGAAGGATGGGGATGAGGTCGTCGTCCCCGTCATGACCAAGCTTCTGCCGGATGACATTAGCGGACGGTTCGGGATCAGGATCGAGGAGCGTGCGGACAGGAGGCGGTTCGTCAGAGAGAGCCCGATCGTGGAAATCAGGAACGACCTTGCAGAGCAAGGTCTCAAAAGAGCGATAATCGAAAGACTCCCGGACAATTGGGAGATGCTCGGCGATGTCTTGATCATCAAGCTCCCTGAGGAATTGATGCCCTCGAAGAAGATTATTGCGGAGGCCTATGCAAGCGTGCTCGGCGCGAAGTCGGTTCTCAGGGACCTTGGAGCGATCCACGGTGAGGAGCGGCAGCCTGAGATGGAGTTGCTTCTCGGAACCGATACCGAGGCGATCCATCTGGAGAACGGCGTGCTGTACTCGCTCGATGCTGCCAACATCATGTTCTCCTCAGGCAACGTCGATGAGAGGACGAGGATGGGCGCGGTCGAATGCGACGGCGAGGTCGTCCTCGACATGTTCGCTGGAATCGGATACCTGTCGCTGCCGATGGCCGTTCATCACGACCCGAAAAAGATCTATGCCTGCGAGATAAGGAAGCTCACCTACGATTACCTCGAGAAGAACATCGAGCTGAACGATGTCAGGGATGTCATGGTGCCGATGTTCGGCGACAACCGCGCATTCACCCTTCAGGAGAAGGCCGACAGGATACTGATGGGATACCTCAAGGACACCTTCAGATTCCTCCCGAAGGCCCTTCAGTGCCTGAGGTCCGGGGGCGTCGTCCATTACCATGAGAACTTTCCGAACGCGGTGCTGCCGGATCGGCCGATCGGGCATCTCATGGAAGCCGCCGGTGAAGACTGGGATTTCGAGATCCTTCGCAACAAGGTCGTGAAGACATTTTCGCCAGGGGTGTCGCATGTCGCGATCGATGTGCGGTTCACTTCGTCCTGACTATCTCGTCCTGGATTCCGGCATTGCGGGCGAACTGCCTGAACAGCACGTCGTACTCCTCCCCCTCGACGACAAGCAACGTTTTCGCTGGACCCGCTAGATGCTTGGCGAGGTCTATCTCCTCGCGGGTGTACTGCCATTCGAGGCCCGTGACGCCGAAGGCGATCCTGAAGGCGAGCCCGGTCGACTTGTAGTGTGTATCCTCCGTCCCTGCGAGCTCCGTCAATTTGAGTGCGGCATCGATCCCTTTCGACTTGTAGACGCGGACGATACTATCGATGAAGGTCGCGTGCTTTCCCATCGGCCGATAGTGCGGAAGGGAATCTTTTACAGTGTCCGCTTTGTGTTTCGCCTGAGCCCGCTCGATGAGCATCATCGGGGTCACGTTGCCAGCAGGCTCGGGGACCGTTTCGTCCTGGGGCGTGCCAGCGAACTTCGACATCAGATCCGAGCCAAATGCCCCCCAGTGCTGGGCCAAAAACTTGTTTGTAGTCATGTTGCCGGGGACGACGACCGTCCCCTTGATCTTGGACAGCACGAATTCGACCGCCTCCTTCTCTGCGGCGGTGGTCGCGATAGCCTCGGCGAACGCGCTGGCTTCGTTGCCGAAGCAACGCGTACCGACGACCAGGAGGCTCTTTTCATCCTCGTGGATCGATTCCAGGAAGCTTTCGACGGCTTTTTCGTACATCTGTTCGTCCGTCACTTGGCCAGAGATATAAGAGTTCTTATCGTCTGAATCATATTCATACATATTACCTGTCGAACATTTATCGCATTTACCCCGGCATTCGAGCCTCACAAAGGCCTTCAAGGAGAAGGTCTCGTTGATGCGCGGGGTCACCATCCTTTCAACGATTTTCGATACGCTGCTCGCTCCTTCCTCGAAGCATTTCTCGCAGATCATGAGTGAGACATCGGAGCTGTTCCAACCGATGCGCAGGTAACCGTTTTCTTCGAGATTGTGACCACAGGAATAGGTTGATTTGCCCTTGGAGGAAAGGTGGAGTCTTTGGGCGATTTCCTCGATGAATTTGGCCGGGGGGCTTCCTTCCGCGAGCGAACAGAATACGGCGTCTTTCGTAGAGTAGAACGCGACCTTCCGCTTGCGCGATAGATGCGCGTAGGCGAGCAGGCGGAGGTGGGGGTCTTTGAAGTATTGAAGGCCGATGAGTGGCTCCCTCTTCACCTTAGGGCTGTATGCATAGGCGATATCTCCCTCCGAGCCTCGTGCGACTGCGAGATAGGGCGCCCGCTCCTCCTTGGCCATGAGGATGGTCGCGGCATAAGCGCGGGCAAGATGGTCACCCTTCTTGGCCAATTTGCGGAGGAGATCCGGATCGTCCTTGTTCTCCGCTGCCAACGAGATCTTCGAGACGATACTAGAGAAATTGCACCGTCGGTTCTCGCAATCTGTCTGAGGCGTGACCACGTCAGGATGATCCGAGAGCCACTTACCGGTGGAGATGAGCTGCTTCTCCTGGACCTTGGAGGCGGTCCTCAGGCCCGTCCTGATCTTCAGCTTCTTCTGCGATGCCACGAGACCGGAGAAGTCAGGTATTCGGATTAACATTTTTCGGTCTGTCCATCCAAACCCAACAAATACCCCTAAAGAGATTCTTCCAAGAGTCGAAATGTTGGAGGAACTGAGGAAGGTCATTGAGTCTCTCGACTGCACCTACGCCGACGCTAGGTACCAGATCAGGGATTCCATCACGATTTCCGTGGCGAAGGGGGAACTTGAAGAGGTCAACTCCTCGCAGACCTCGGGGGCGGGGATAAGAGTCCTGAAGAACGGCTCGTGGGGGTTCGCCAGCGTGAACTCCCCCGATATAGAGAAGATGATGGAAGCGGCGAAATCGGCGGAGAGGATCGCCGTTCTGACATCGAAAGTGCGCAAGTCAAAATGCGAGGGACTCGCGGATGCGGACCTCGCTAAAGGGATCTACAAAACGCCTGTCAGAGGCCGACTTGAGGACATCTCCACCGAGGAGAAGATGAAGGTCGTCGTCGAGGCGGAGAAGCGCATGAGGAGCATCGCTGACAGGATCGTCTCTGCCAGATGCTCCTACAATGAGATCATCGACCACAAGTATTTCGCGAGTTCGGACGGCGCCTGGTTCGAACTCTACGATTCCAAGCCGGAGTTCAGGACGGCTGCGGTCTGCATGTCTGGTTCTGAAGCTGTCGTCGGCATGGAGGCCATCGGCGTAAGCGGCGGATGGAAGGACCTGTTCGCAAAGAAGGATTCGCTTCAGACAGCCGAACTTGCGGCCAGGAAGGCGATCAAGCTCCTAGAAGCATCTCACATAAAGGGCGGCAGGGAGACGGTGATCCTCGATCCAGGCCTGGTCGGATTGATCTCGCATGAGGCGGTCGGCCATACGGTCGAGGCGGATTTCGTAAGGTCTGGATCGGTCGCGAAGGACTTGCTCGGGAAGAAGGTCGCCAGCGGGCTGGTGACACTCGTCGATTCCGGGATGTCCGAACACGTGCCGGGGGCGGCCGGGACGCTACTGGTCGATGACGAAGGCGTGATCACGCGGCGCGTCGAGCTGATAAAGGACGGGATAATGGTCGGGTACCTGCACGACCGGGAGACAGCGAAGTTTTTCGGTGCGAAGCCGACTGGGAACGCGAGGGCTTTCGGGTACAGCGACGAACCGATCATCCGCATGAGGAACACTTACATCGAGCCGGGGGACTGGAAGCTGGACGACCTCATCAAGGACACGAAGCACGGCTACCTTCTCACCGGCGCGTTGAACGGCGAGGCTGACGCGAACGCCGAGTTCATGTTCGCCATTCAGGTGGCCCAGGAGATCAAGGGCGGCGAGCTCGGCAAGCTGTTCAGAGGGGTCACGATCAGCGGGAGCGCGTTCGAGGTGCTATCGACCGTCGATGCGATCAGCAGGGAGTTCCAGTGGGACATGGGTTCAGGATACTGCGGGAAGGGACAGCTCGCAAAGGTCGATGGCGGCGGAGGGTACCTCCGCTGCAAAACTCTGCTGGGGGGGAGCTGAGATGGTCGACGAGCTGCTCGACACCTGCGAATACCTGGTCAAGCTCGGGTCTAGGCTGGGAGCGGACGAGATAGAGGTCTTCGCCGCCCAGCAGGGATCGATCGAGGTTGGGCTGGAGAACAACGAGATGAAGATGGGGAAGCGGAGCGTCTCATCTGCCGTCGGGATCAGGGTCTTCAGGAACCGGTCGCTCGGTTTCGCCTCTGTCAACAGCCTTTCCAAGGACAGACTGGACCGGGCGGTGAGGGGGGCGATCGCGCTGGCCAAGAACGCGCCGACTGACATCAACAACGGCCTGCCGCACTCTAAGGATTTCGGATTCATACCTGGGCTGTTCGACGACGACATCGCGGAGGCCACCGAGGAGGATGTGATCGAGCGGGCGGTGAGGATGCTCGCGTCCGCGAAGGGGGTGGACGAAAGGATATCCGTCGACGGTGGCAAGTTCGAGACGACGGTCGGCAAGAAGGCGATCGCCAACTCATACGGGATCGAGAGCGCGGAGGGATTCACCGCGGCATTTTACGACATAGGCGCGCACGCCGTCGAAGGGGGCAACGTCTCTTCCGTCGACTACAGGTTCGATGGGACGAGGGCGATGCGCGATGACAGCTCCGAGGAGGTCGCCGCCGAGCTTGCGGAGGCCGTCATCGAGTCGCTCGCGACGAAGAAGATGGATAGCTGCACCGGCTCTGTGATATTCTCCCCTCTGTCGGCGATCGAGGTCCTGATATCCCCAATACTCTTCTCAATCGATTCGGACAACATCCAGAAAGGGGTCAGCAGGTTCGGGGACAAGATCGGGAAGCAGGTCGCGTCGCCGATGCTGAGCCTGATGGACGACGCGACGATCCCCGCAGGACTGTCGAGCTCGACGTTCGACCGCGAAGGGGTTCCCCATGCTCCGCTGAACGTCATCGGCGACGGTGTCCTCAATGCGTTCTTCTACGACTCATATACGGCGAGGAAGGAGGGCGTCGAAAGCACAGGGCACGCATCCGGAACGCCGAGGAGCGTCCCATCGATAGATGCGACGAACATCCGCGTGAAGCATGGACGCAAATCGCTGGAAGACATCATCGCGGGCGTCAGCAGAGGAATCCTCGTCCAGAGGTTCAGCGGCCGGGTCGATCCGGTCTCCGGCGATTTCTCGGGGGTCGCGAAAGGAAGCAAGATGATCGAGAAAGGTGCGCTCCAGGGAGTCGTGAGGGAAACCATGATCACGGGGAACGTGTACGATATACTGACGAGACTCACGGATCTGTCGAAGGAGACGAAGAAGCTGCTAGACTACCAGCTCCCGTATTTCGCGGTCGACGATGTCTCGATCACAGGCGGCTGAGATCTGTTTTGTGACCTTGAGAGAACATTATTATAATATCTGCGTGAATAACAATAAGCGCATAGAGCTGGTAAGAAATGGGAAGCGAAGAGGACCAATACCGCGGCTACATCAAAGGCTACAAGGAGGGGCTCCAGAAGGCCTGGGATGAGCTAGTGAAACTCACCTCGAGGGGCTACACACCGAGGGAGCTCCAGATAATGGTGAAGAGCAGCCTGCCCGTCCTCTCCCAGTTCGTCGAGAGCAAGAAGGCGGAGATAGAGAAGTCCCTGGGAAAGAACATCTTCATGGAGGAGAAGGCGGACGCCGCAAAAGGACAGGCGGCCGCCCCGATGAGCCCTGGGATGAGCATCTGCTTCAGGGAGGACAGGCCTGAGAGAGGGCCATCAATAGTAAAGGAATTGATAGCGCGCGGATCGCCCCTGCTCTCGATAAGCAGGATGCACCCGGATCAGCTTCGCACGAGATACAGCTTCGAAGGGAAGATGATCTGGCTCACGAAGAGCGAGACCCCTTCGGACGGGAAGGCTCCCGAGGAGCACATCGATTTCGTGTCGCCGAACAGCCTGCCCCTCCTCGCGGACGCGATACAGCAGTTCCTGGTGAACAACAGCAACGGGGTCATCTTCCTCGAGGGGCTCGAATATCTGATGACCCAGAACGACTTCAAAGGAGTCCTGAGGTTCGTGCAGCTGATCAGCGAGCTGGTCCAGCTGAAGAAAGGGATCCTGATACTCTCTGCGAACCCGACGACGATGGATTCCAGAGAGTTCTCACTGATAGAAAGGGAGATGACTCAGATAGCCTGATTCGTCTCAACGCGAAAGACCACGGAGCGACTGCAGGACAGCCTACTTCTTCATGATCTTCATGAAGCCGCCGCTTTCCCTGACGGTGAGTCCCCTGGCTCTCAGGAGAGCCTCGAACTCGCTCCAGTCGATTACTTCAACACGAGCGTTGACGCCCTTCGTGATCTGAAGCTCCTGGGTTCCCTTGACCTTTCCGGGCTTGAGACCTTTCTTCGACGCGATCTCCTTAACGACTTCGAAACTCACATCCCTCATTGGCATTTTGTTCACCCATCTGGAGAACTATCGAGTTCCCACATTGATTGTTCATTATCAATTGTGATATAATAGGCAATCGTACATGACGACTTTATTCCCTCGACGTGAATGATTCGGAACCCTTTCAACGACAATCATGATTTTATTTTCCATTGAAATATTTTTATAAGATGCCCGAAAGACACATCGTTTTTACCGTTAAAATGAGACTGCGACAAGAATATTTTCATTCATAGACCTCGGGGTAGCAAACTATTGACTGGCATCAGAAATAATATGACCCATAAAGATATGAAAGAATGCCTTTTTTCAGACAAATATGTAAGAACAACATGACACAAACGGATTTATAGGACGAACCATAATGCGCTTCACAGCAAGGAGGTCTTGCAAAAATGGCATTACTACCAGAATATAAGAAGAACTACGGGAAACTTAAGAACTACATCAATGGCGAATGGGTAGAAGCCGACGCCGACAGGTACGACGACGTCACCAACCCGGCAACCATGGAGGTAATCGCTAAAGTCCCGATGACATCGAAGAAGCAGATCAACGAAGCGGTCGATGCGGCAAACGACGCCTGGATTGCCTGGAGAGAGACTCCACCGGTGACCAGGGCGAGAGTCCTGTTCAAAATGAAGGAGATACTCGAGCAGAACTACGAAACGATCGCGAGGATAATGGTGCAGGAGCAGGGCAAGACAATCGACGAGGCGAGAGGAGAAGCAAGGAGGACCATCGAGAACTGCGAAGTCGCAACTAGTGTGACAACCCTCCAGATGGGATACAACCTTGAAGACGGCGCTGCGGCCGGCATCGACGAGGATGCGATAATCTCCCCGCTCGGAGCGTTCGCGGCAATCTGCCCGTTCAATTTCCCCGCAATGATACCGTTCTGGTTCTGGCCCTATGCGGTCGCGACCGGTAACACCTACATCGTAAAGCCATCGAGGCAGGTCCCGATCACCATGCAGTACATCACTGAGCTGATCGACAAGGCCGGCTTCCCGCCGGGCGTGTTCAACATGGTCAACGGCAGCCACGAGCTCGCTGACGCGCTCATGGCACATCCAGGAATAAAGGGCATTTCATTCGTCGGATCATCGCCAATCGCGAAGCATGTATACGAGACCTCGGCGCACTACGGCAAGAGGGTCCAGGCGCAGGGAGGCGCCAAGAACTCGCTCGTCGTGATGGAGGACGCCGCGATGGACAAGACCCTCTCGAACAGCCTCGCATCGTTCTACGGATGCGCCGGCCAGAGATGCCTCGCAGGCTCGAACCTCGTGCCTATCGGGAAGAAGGCGCACGATGCGATCGTCCCGAAGTTCATAGAGGCGTCGAAGAAGATCAAGGTCGGATACGGCCTGAACGAGGAAACGAACATGGGGCCTGTCGTTTCACAGGCCGCGAAGAAGAAGATCCTTGGATACATCCAGAAGGGCGTCGACGAGGGCGCGAAGCTCGTACTCGACGGCAGGGACATCAAGGTGAAGGGCTATGAGAAGGGAGCGTTCATCGGCCCGACGATCTTCGAGAATGTCACGCCTGACATGACGATCGCCAAGGAAGAGATCTTCGGCCCGGTCGTGAGCGTTGTCGAACACGAGACCCTCGATGATGTGATCGAGATGATCAACAAGAGTCCGTTCGGAAACGCAGCGTCAATCTACACGCAGAACGGTGCATCGGCAAGGAAGTTCAGGTACGAGGTCCAGGCCGGCAACATCGGGATCAATATCGGGATAGTCGCCGCGATGGCGTACTTCCCGTTCGGTGGCTACAAGGACTCGTTCTTCGGGAACCTGCACGGGCAGGGCATAGACGCCATAAACTTCTTCACGGACAGGAAGGTTGTCATAACTAGGTGGTTCTGATGGCGAAGTGCGAGTTCTCCGGGGTCAGTAGCTTCGGGTCGCTCATCCGCTTCATGACCGACTTCGAGGAGACAGCCGTGGAGCTGTACCAGAAGCAGGTCTCAGGGGCCGCGGCCGAGAAATTCTCCGTATTCTTGGAGAAGCACAAGAGGAGGCTCGACGAGCTCGAGCTTGCGCGGAGGGAGAAGCTGAGGGAGGAGATCCTCGAGCCCGTCATGGACTTCGACTCGAAGAAGTACTGCCCGAAGCTTGACATATCGGACCCTGTGAAGCAGGCTATCGAGATCGAAGAGAAGGCGGCGAAGTTCTACGCCGACGTGACCCCGAGATGGAAGACCATCCAGGGCGAGATCGCGAGGATCTGCGAGCGGTTCGCGAAGCAGAGCCTGGATTTCGCAGCGAAGCTCAAGGCCTGAAAGACGAAAAAAACCTACGAGGGGCGCGAAGAGCGCCCTTCGGAATATCTATTTTTTCTTGACCGGTATCATGATCTTGGCGTAGAGTATCGTCACGCCGTCGACGACCTCAGGCTTCTTCGAGTAGACCTCGATCGGGGGACCGGAGACCTCGTATCCCTTCTTTGCGATGAAATCCCCCAGCTTCTGGTAAGTGTTCGCGTATTCGCTCCCCGGGCCCTTGTGGGAGATCGAGGCGACCTTCATGGCGGGCAGCTGCTTGATCTTCATCCCTGGGATCTCCTTTGCCTTCCCCTTGAAGGAGATCGCGATGTCGCTCCTGCATTTTTCCGGCTGGGTCTTGGCCGGGTTGTCGTAGCATATCGACATCGGATAGAAACCGGGCATCACTTTCTGTTCTTTCGCCCAGCCGTAGAGCCGATGCATGTATTCGTCCCAGGGAACCTGATCGTACGGCCCCGTGTGTTCAATGTATACGATACTGGTCGCCTTCCTGCTTTCAAGCTTAGGACCTGCCATTTTCTACACCTAAGGGTCGAACGTTGATTGCTTCTTATCTTATTTCCGCAGGGAAGACCGAAAGTGCCTGACCGGGGTGACCCTGAGAGGAATCTATATTCTGCAATGAACGACATCCGAGCAAATGGAAACCATGACGTCTGTGCTATTCGAGGAGATCAAGATTGGATCCTCTGTCATCAAGAACCGTTTCGTCCGTTCTGCGACGCACGAGTGGCTCGCTGAAGAAAACGGGAGACTGACGGAGCCGATATTCAAGACATATGAGCGTCTGGCGAAGGGGGACGTCGGCCTCATAATCTCGGGATATTCATTCGTCTCGCGATGCGGAAAGGGCTCCCCTGGCCAGCAGGGCATCTACGACGACGGGTTGATTGATGGGTACAAGCGTCTCTCTCAAGTGGTCCACGAAAATGGATCAAAGCTGTTCGTCCAGATAGTCCACTGCGGGAGGAGCGCTCTCGTCTGCACAGATTGCCCTGCCCCAATCGCACCGAGCGCATTGCCCATCCCAGGGACAAAAATGAATTCGAAGGCGATGAGCGATGGGGAGGTCCTCGGGATGATCAAAGACTTCGTCAAGGCCGTTTCGAGGGTGAGTAGATCCGGAGCGGATGGGGTGCAGCTGCACCTCGCACACGGGTTCCTTCTCAGCGAGTTCATTTCGCCTTACCTGAACCGGAGGGAGGACGACTGGGGAGGGGATACCGAGCGAAGGACGAGAATCGTCGTCGAGATTCTCCGAAAGGCCAGGAGGGAGAATGCCGGGTTCCCGATAGCAGTCAAGATGAATGTCACTGATGGTGTTGAAGGAGGGATTGACCTCAAGGAGTCCGTGAAGATTGCAGAGATACTCGACCAGGAGGGTATTGACGCAATCGAGACGAGCGGGGGGATCGACGAAGCCCCCAAAGAGATCACTTGCCAGAAGGTGACGAGACCGGAGGAGGAGGCGTATTTCAAGCAATTCAGTAGAGGTATCAAGAGAGCTGTCGGATGCCCTGTGATCCTAGTTGGAGGGCTTCGGTCGCTCTCCGTGATGGAGGACGTTGTCTCAGAAGGCTACGCGGACATGATCTCGCTCAGCCGCCCCCTGATAAGAGAACCCACCCTAGTCAAGAAATTCATGTCTGGCAGATCCAAGACAGCGATGTGCGTCTCGTGCAACAAGTGCTTCGATGTCGATGGCGTCAAATGTAATCACACGAAGGTTTAAATCGCATGTAACTGTATTACAAACAGTTTCTGGGTGTACCCTGAGGGAGATATCATCCTCGGGGAATAGACCTGGACAATGTGAGGGGTAAGAATGGCATCAAAGAAGCTATTGGATTTGCTGAACAAATCGATCGCGCGCGAGATACAGGTCTCTGTCCAGTACATGTGGCAGCACGTCATGTGGGCTGGTCCCGAGCACTACGCGGTGAGCGACAAGTTCCAGGAAATCGCCGTCGAGGAAATGAAGCACGCTGAGAAGATCGCCGACAGGCTATGGTACCTCGGGGGCATCCCGACCACGAAGCCGACGGAGATCAAGGTCGGCGGAGAGCTCTGGGCGATGATCGACAACGACATCAAGGCCGAGCTTGAGGCGATCGCCCTGTACAAGCAGGTCATCTCGGTCGCGAGAGCCGAGAAGGACAACACGACCAAATTCATCTTCGAGGAGATTCTTGAGCAAGAAGAGGATCACCACGACTTCTTCACATCCGTCAAGGAAGGAAAGAGGAAGTAAGCAAACATGAGGGGGAGCCGATCTGGATGACCGCCTCCTCGAAAAATCTTTTTATTTCGGATGACTCCGAGCATCTAACCGCATTGAGTTCTAGAATCTTTCGAATTTCATTCGAGTGCCGAATAGGAACGCATTAATATTTTGCCGGCATCAGAGTAGCGAAGTGCTGGGCTTTTTCAGTTCTGGCCGTTCAGAGGTGAACAAATGAAAGCATTAGTCATCGGAGCATCCGGCCAAATGGGAGCAATGACCGTCCGCGACCTCGTTGATTTCTACGACGCGGAAGTAATCGCCGCGGACCTGAACCTTGAGAGAGTGAAGAACGTCGTCAAATCGACGAAGAGCAAGAAATCTGAGGCAATCAAGCTCGATGCGAGCGATTCTCAGGCGCTGAAGAAAGCGGTGAAGGGCGTCGATGTAGTGCTCAACTGCGCCTGGTACGAACTCAATATGAAGATCATGCCAGCTGCGATAGAAGCTGGCGCGCATTACACGGACCTGGGCGGCTTCTACTTCGAGACGATGAAGCAGCTGAAGCTTGACAAGAAGGCCAAGGACGCGGGGGTCACATGCGTCCTGGGGATAGGCAGTTCCCCCGGGATAACCAACCTCTGCGGCATGGCGGCGAGCAAGAAGCTCGACAAGGTCGACACGATCAACATCTACTGCACCTGGGGGACGAAGGACAACCTCGACGACGCCATGTTCCCCGCCTATTCCGTGAGGACTGTGATGGACGAGCTCACCCAGGAGCCGATGATCGTCGAGAACGGGAAGCACAAGCCGGTCCCGCCGATGTCGGGAGAGGTCGAGGTCGTCTTTCCGGAGCCGGTTGGAAAGATCGTCGCCGGATACATCAAGCACTCGGAGACGGCGACCATGGCCGAATATATCGGCAAGGGGACGAAGAACGTCTCATTCAGGATAGGCTTCCCGCCGAACGACATCAGGACTTTCAAGACGCTGGTCCAGCTCGGCTTCGGCAGCACGAAGGATATCGCGGGCATCTCCCCGAAGGACTACATCACGACGATGTATCTGAACGCAGTCACATCGGGAAGGGATTCGACCGAGGTCATCGACGAGTTCGACTACTTCAGGGTCGACACGATCGGGAAGAAGGACGGAATGCCGGCCATGATCACCCACTACGTGAACACATGGAACGACAGGGAGAGGGGCATCTCGTCCGGAAGGGACACCGCGACTCCCCCGTCCATCGCAGCCGCCTGGCTTGCCGGCGGGAAGATCAAGAAGCGCGGAGTTCTCCCCCCGGAGGGATGTATCGACCCGGAACCGTTCTTCTACGACCTCGGGAAGAGGAAGATCCTCGTCGAAGAGGAACACCTGGTCTCGTCGAAGTTCTATTGAGAAATAACTGTGGCGGGCTGAGCCCGCCTCCAAACATTTTTTGCGTCTTCTCTCGATCCGACCTCGAGAGGGGACTCATAGCTGAAGAGGGGGCGAAGGGACCTGTTCAATCACGAGCATCTCATGCCGAACAGACGGGGGATAATCTCGTTTCGGCCCAAGCCAGCCTGATAGAATGTTTAATATGCTACACGCACGATTCCATCAGCATGCCTGCATGTCCCAACTGTGGTAAGGAGATGGAACGGGGGTTTCTCGGAACCGAGAGGATTTTCAGCGACGTTTCCTGGTTCAAGGAGAAGACCATGTTCGGCACCGGAGGAGAGTCCCTTGACATCAAGGACAAGATGGGGATGATCTACGTCGAGGGATACAGGTGCGCCAGCTGCAAGACGCTGCTGCTCAGGTATTGAGAGGGCGCAGATCAGAGGGGATTTGCTATGGAAGAATATCATCTCCGCAGGAAGGACAAGGCGATCGTGGACAGAAGGAGGATGCTCGACTTCCTCGAAGGCCAGAAGCTGGTCACGGTAGCCCTGTCCAAAGACGGGAAGCCATACCTTTTCACCGCAGACTACGGGTTCGACAGGAAATCGAAGAGCATCTTCGTCCACTGCGCGAAGAAGGGGAAGAAGGTCGACTACATTGAATCGAATCCTATTGTGTGGGGGCAAATCATGGAGGACATCGGCTATGTCCAGGGGGAGTGCAGCCACAACTACAGGACGGTGCAGTTCAAGGGGAAGGCCGAGCTCGTCACCGGCTTAAAGGAGAAGCGAAAAGCCCTGAACATAATGATTGACCAGCTCGAGGAGGATCCGGAGAAGGGCAAGAGGGAGTTGATTGACCGGAGCGGTCTGAGGAAAGCGCTCATCATCAGGATCAGGATTGAGGGATTGAGTGGAAAGGAGAGCGTGCCGGAAAGGGGGAAGCGAGCCGCGGGGAAGCAGGGGAACACGGAGGAGATACTCTCCCTTGCGCTGTCGAGCGGCGTCGACATCGCGGGGATCGCCGACCTGAAGAACCTCAGGGGCATCAGGACCTATCCGAAGGATCTTTTGAAGGGCTACAGGTATGGGATATCGATAGCGGTCGGCCTCGATAAGTACGATGCGTACGACATGGAAGTCGAAGGGGAGATATCCTACAGAATCCTGAGGGCAACATGCGCCATCATCGCGAACAACATCAGAAAGAGAGGTTACAGGGCCATCGTGCCTGACCTGGACGACCCGGTGAGATGGAAGGGGGCGCTGTACTTCAAGAGCCCGCTTTCGATGAAGGCTGTGGCCAACGCAGCGGGACTGGGATGGATAGGGAAGTCGGCCGTCTTCGTCTCCTACGATTATGGCCCGAGGGTCAACCTCGGAGCGGTAATCACCGACATGCCGCTGGTCGCCGGCAAGCCTTCGAAGAACCAATGCGGTAACTGCTCCGCCTGTGCGAAGGCCTGCCCTGTCGGGGCATTGACCGCAACGACCTTCGACGTCTATCCAAAGGATCTCAGAAAGGTCCTGCAGAAGGAGAAATGCAACGAATGGATCGAGAGACCGGAGAACAAGGTTCACGGTATATGCTGGGAGTGCGTCCTCGCGTGCCCGAAGAGAGGCAGGAATCGGAAAGTCACCCCATCGAGCAGGACTCGATGATCTCCTTATTGATGATGAAGCGACCGTCACAGACTTCCAGCAGTTCGTCACTCACATGTGTCCCACCATAATAATGGATCTCTACAATCACTCCGACATTCTTAGCAGCAACGACCGCAGGTACGAAATCGCTGTCCCCTGTGACAAGCATCGCCCTGTCGATGATTCCCTTATAGCACAGCTCTACGAGATCGACTGAGAGCTGCGTGTCTGTGCCCTTTTGCTCGTATTTCGGAGCACCTTGGGCATCCATTCTCCGAGCTAATCTGCCCAACCGCACTTCAAACCTAGGGAGCATTTTGAGAATGTGGTGAAATCTATCTGCGTTAGCCTTCCTCATCTTCTGTTCCACTGAAGGCGAGGGATCCTGAAACGGGTCACAATCATAGACATAAGTCCTGAAGCGCTCACAGTCTCCGCAAATCTTGTTTGAGAATTTGAGTAAATCGACTCTAACAGAATCGAATTCGTCCTTAAGAGATTTAGAAAAATATCCTAGATCGATGAATACTGCCGCTTTATCGGTCATGGACCGATCCTCCTTACAAGAAACAGAATATTACTCTGCCGTCCCCGGGGGAACGGCAGCGCGCATTTTCGACGATCCATTGTGATTCCCTCCTTATAATTGTTTGTCACCGTTGTAATGAGGGGGGGGGCCGACCTATCCGGATGTTTCGACTAAATGAAGGTTACATGTAGGAGCCGGGCGACGCGGATAGGTTGGAGTTGAAGATCCAATCTGATCGATTCTCAGATGACCGGGGCGTGAAGCCCCGCTTTTAGTATCGAGTGCCTGACCGAGAGATCGCCTGCGAGCTCGAGCAGCGCCGATATGGCCAAGAGGGTTGTCGCAATCGTACCTTGAATCCCAGCCTGGTGAACCAGAGTCAGAGCGAGCGGCACGGCAAGCCCCGCGATCAGGGCCAGTCCGATGAAGAATATTGCCGTCTTGCTCATCAGCAGCCTGTGGAGCGACTCCTTCCCCGTCATGTCCGAGGCGTAAAGGTTCATCACATAGAAGATGACGAGGGCGAACATCGCGCCGAGCAGGAACCCGTCCAAGACAACGAGGTTCTCAGTGCTGAGCGTGCTGCCACTGTCGAACATTGTCGTCAGTGCGGACATCGCCACGCCGCCCGCGATGGCGTATGTGAAGAACATGACGGGCAGCAGCATCGTGTGCCAGGAAGATATCGATTTGCACGAGTTCAGGACGAACCCGTCGTAGACCATAACTATGAATGCTGCGACGACGGCGACATAGAGGAACATCTGGCCGATGGTGTCGGTCATTGTCCAAGCCGTCCAGGTCATCCCGACCCACGGCGTAAGGTACGGGGCGAGGTAGGCCACTCCTGCGACGATCAGCACGATCATCGCGATGAGCCCTCTGCTGATCCAAGATGTTTTTGGCTTCAGGAACAGGCGGAAGAACCTTGCCGGACGCCCGAGATACGCAAGGTGCGCAGCGCTCTTCCCGACCGCGACGAATATCATGCCGATGACCGCGCTTAGAGGATAGTTGAATATCCATGTCGAGACGACGAACTGCCCCGCGCCGATGCCTCCGAGGAACAGCGCTATCAGTAGCGCTCCGTCCCTGAGCTTCCTGCGGCCGCCGAACCCCCATTCGAGCTGCGCTCTCGGGGCGCACATCATCTCCTTTTGCTGAGTCTCGGCCATTATCTCACCTCGCCGGCAGATAGTATACGGATGGGTCCGTGCCTAGCTCCTCCTTCAACCGGAACCCGTGCTTCTTCTTGATCAGCTTCGACACCTCGCTGTCCGGGTCGTCGAGGTCGCCGAAGGTCCTCGCCTCCGCGGGGCAGGCCAGCGCGCACGCCGGCAACAGTCCCTTCTCGACCCGCTCGACGCAGAAAGTGCACTTAGTTACGACGCCTCTATCGCTATCCTCCATCCATTTCTTCTTGGAGTATTCGGCGTATTTGGAGGAGGGTTCGTCCTTGCCGGTGAAATAGTCCTTCCATTTGTCGGTGAAGTACCTCGCCCCGTATGGGCAAGCTACGACGCAGTACCTGCACCCGACGCACTTCTCATGGTCGACGACGACGATGCCGTCCTCCCTCTTCACCGTGGCGCCGGTGGGGCAGACCTTCTCGCACTCCGGCTCCTTGCAGTGCATGCAGATGACCGGGATCGGCTGCCTCGTAGAGTTCGGATACTTGCCGCTCTCGTTCCTGAGGACCTTCGCCCAGAAGACCTTCGGCGGGGTGTGGTGCTCCGCCTTGCACGCGACGACGCACCCGAAGCATCCGGTGCATCTCTTCAGGTCTATCACCATTCCGTACCTGACCAACTTCCACACCTCACTTGTAGATCTTGACTGCGACGCAGATGTCCTGTCCGAGGCTCAGCGGGCAGGTGTGCTCCTTGTCGACCTCGAGCAGCTCATTGAAGAACACGCCTTTGCCCTTCGCGATCGGCTGTCCTCTTGCCCAGTGACCGGCGCAGGCGGCGATCCCGACATGGTCCGGCCTTATCCCTTCGGTGAGATACACGCGGCCCTGCGTCTTGTGCCCCTTCGTGTTCTCGAGCCAGACGACGTCGCCGCTCTTGATACCTTTCTTCTTCGCCGTCTCGACGTTGAGCTGTATCGTGTAGGTGTAAGGGTCTTCCTCGGAGATCTCGTTCAGCCAGGGGTTCTCCATCGTCATCGAGTAGGTGTGTATCGCAGAACGCCAGTAGAACGCAAGGAGATCGTACTCAGTGCCCTCAGTCGTCTGCGTGGTGTGCGACGGGCACGGGTGGAAGTCCGGAAGCGCTGAGTGGAAGCTCCAGTCGACGAGGTCAGGGACACCGTACTTTTCTGCGACGGCTCTGCTCTTCTTCCCGGCCTTGATTATCCATTCGAGGTAGACCGGCACCCGGACATCGTTGAACGCCCGCCAGTATACCTCCTCGACCTTCTTCGGCCATTTCAGGTAGCCGTGCTCCTTGAAGAACTCCAGGCCCTTGTCGTCGCCGAACTTGTCCCGGAGGATCGTGTCCATTATCTTGTCGAACTTCAGCGGCTCCTTGGGGTCCCACTTGTTCTCCGGCTTGAGTTCGCCGCCGTACGCCCTCCTCACCCACTCGTTGAGCGCGTTCTGGTAGTTCTCCCTGAGGCCCAGGCGCTCGGTCAGCTCGAGGATGACGTCGACCATCGGCCTCCGCTCAGGCTTCGGCTCCACGGCGGGCTGCCTTATCGCCCAGATCCACTCGCCCAGCCCCGAGCCGTGGCAGGAGACCCCCACGCTGGGGAACGTCGTCGAGACGGTGTACCGCTCGAGATAGCTCGTGTCGGGGAGGACGAGGTCCGCGCAGGCCTCCTCGAACTCCGATGTGAAGATGTTGAACGAGATTATGAACCGGAACTTCTTGAGGAAGTGCTCCAGCACCTGCGTCGGGTTGCCGACCGACATGATCTGGTTGCTCGCGAAGTTCAGCATGACGTCCGGCCTGTACGGTATCTTGAACTTCTGCCAGAGTTCCTCGTTGTTCTCCCACATCATTATCGTCGTGTAGGTGGGGATGTAGAACATGTCCTGCAGGTCCAGTCTCTCCGGCGGGTCGTGCGGGTCTTTCGGCGGGTACGGAAGGTGTGAGTAGGGCCAGCCTTGAGCGACGAGCAGACCGTCCTTGTCCGGCGCGACGCCGTAAGTCAGCCTGCCAGTCCCGGGATATCCGAGGTTTACCGGTGGTCCGAACGCGAGCGCGCCGCCCGGCATGTCGCCCGAACCGATGATGTGGTTGAGCAGGTCGAGAGAGACGCACTGCCACGCCTGGTTGTAATGCCCCCCGGCCCCTCTGAAGTAGATCGAGCAGGCGGGCCTGTAGGGCAGCGTGTGGCCGTCGACGACGATCGTGCTGCCGATGCGCGCCTCCACTCCGAAGTCCTTGGCGATGCGGCTTATCGTGTCAGCGGGGACGCCAGAAATCTTAGAAGCGTATTCGGGCGTGTACTTCTTGACATGGTTCTTCAGCATCTCGAGGGAGGTCTTGCATTTCACGCCGTTCGCTTCGAACTCGCCGAATATCGCCGGGTCCTTCGCCGTCTTCGCATTGAACGGCTCGGCCTTGCTGGAAGCCGGGTTCCAGACGAGAGGCAGTCCCTTCTCCTTGTCCCTGACGTACAGACCGTCCGGTCCGACGAGGTACGGGGCGTTCGTCTTGGATTTGAGATACTGGCTGTCATAGATCTTGTACTCGTTGAGAAGAAGGTTCGTCATGGACAGCGCGACCGCGGTATCGGTGCCCACCTTGATCGGGACCCATTCCTCCGCAGCGGAGGCCTGGGAACTTTGGAACGGGTCGAAGACGATGAGCCTCATGCCGCGCTCCCTCGCATCTGCAGCCTGCTTCATCGCAACCAAGGCTGCATGGCCGGCGCCGTGCCCCTTCGAGCAACCCCAGTATATCGCTAGGTTGCAGTTCTTATAATCGGGAACGATGGACCATGACGCGTGGTACATCCCGGCGACCATGTGCGGGCCGTTCCCGCAGTGGAGTCCTCCTCCGCCGACGTAGTAGTTCGGCGTGCCGAAGGCCTTCTGGAAGCAGAGGATGTTGTAGGCGCGCTCGCTCGGGAATGTCGGCGAGGAGCAGCAATAGAGGCCTCTCTTGTCCCTCTTCATGCAGTCGCGGAGCTTCTCCTCCATTATGTTGAGGGCCTCGTCCCAGCTGATCCTCTTGAACTTGGGGTCGACGTAGAGACCTTTCTCCGGGTTCGTCCTGAGGAGCGGGTAGTCGAGCCTGTTCGGATCGTAAAGTTGCATTATGCCGGAGATGCCCTTGGCGCAGATGTTCCCGTAGCCCTGAGGGGAATCCGGCTCCCCCTCGATCCCGGTGACGATGTCGTCGCAGGTGTGCGCCCTCACCGTACAAGTCCCATAACACATGCCGCAGCTCGTCACGACGGTCTTTTCTTTCTCTTCTGGACGCCCCATTGCACCGTTGTCTCCGATACTCGGATTGCCCGTGGCGGCAACGACTAATGTCCGCAATGGATATGAGGATTTGCACCCCACAAAACCAACCCATTTATACATTTCGGACTGCTGTTTTTAATAACGGTGTCGGTTATTGAACTAAGGACGAAGAGTGTGACCTCAAAATGCCGAAGGGGACGAAGCAGATAGAGATCTTGAGGATCGACAGCGGGCGCCGGAAGAAGGTAAGAGACTTAGTCGTCAAGGAGTCCCCGCTCACGATAGTGTTCAACGACCAGCAGCTCGTGACTCTTCTCTGCTCCCCAGACAAACTCGATTGCCTTGCAGCGGGTTTCCTGTTCTCGGAGGGTCTGATCGGATCCAAGAGGGATATCAAGAGCTTGGATGTCGACGAGAAGCGCGGTGTCGTCTGGATTGAGACAAAGACTGGGGAGATGCCATCCGATGATTTCCTGTCGAAGCGCTACATCACCACCGGATGCGGCAAGGGAACCTCATTCCTCGGACTCCCGGCAGGAAAAATGAAGAAAAATGAATCGAAATTGAGCCTGTCGCCTCTAGCGATCTCTAACCTTATGAGGGAATTCCAGGAAAGGTCGGTGACTCATAGGGAGACTGGCGGAGTCCACAGTGCCGCCCTCGCTGACGCAAAGGGGATAACTGTGTTCAGCGAGGACATTGGGAGGCATAGTGCGGTGGATAAGGTGATAGGCGAATGCATCCTGAAGGGGATATCGATGAAGAACCACGTCCTCCTTACGAGCGGCAGAATCTCTTCAGAGATACTAGTGAAGATATCGAGGGCTGGAATCCCTGTTGTCATTTCAAAGTCTGCGCCCACAGACATGGGTGTGAGTATTGCAGAAAAGACTGGGATAACGCTCATAGGGTTCGCCCGCGGGAACAGGATGAACGTCTATTCCAATGTAAGAAGAATTTGTGAGTGATCAAAGGGTTTGAGAACTGGCATCAGAGATGCCAGCCCTATGCTATTTGGATCACTTCTTCTCTTCCTTCTTCTCGGTAACAGCGTCCTTGGCACCCTTTCCGAAGGCTTTCGCGAAGCCAAAGCCTTTCTTCAACCCTTTTCCGACGAGTTCCCCCGTCTTCTCCGCTGCTTCCTCAGCCTTTCCTTTCTCATCTGCCAAATGATCACCTCGTAGTATGACCCAATGGCAGGGAGCCCACAAAAAACCTTCGAAAGAACCTAGAACCTCATTGTCGTCATCATCATGAGAGCGGAAAATGCATTGTATAACAGTCCAGATGAATCGAAATAACTTCGGTAACATTGAATATGGGTATTCTACTCAGATTCGTGAGAAAAAATATCCTTTAAAAGGATATCGCACTTTCCGAACGCCATAGCCAGATCCTTTCCCTTCTTTGTGAGATAATAGAACTCCTGCACGTAGGAGTGGTCCTTACTGGATCTGACGGTGATTAGGCCCTCCTTCTGGAGGATGCGCAATCCTTGTGATACGGCCTCATTGCTCATCCTGTGAGTCATTTCAAGCTCTCTCTTGTATGATTTTTCCTGCTTTAGCAGGGTGAGTAGGATGGGGATGCTTGCCCTATAATGAAGCAAATCCTGCATGTTCATGATTTTCCCATCCGTTTCGGAGACACTTCTCCCCTCTCCGTCGCCGTTCTAGCGTACGAGACGACATCAGACTTCGGAGATATAAATCTTGTAATCGGGTGATTATGGAATTCGCAAGTGGGGCAAAAGGATACGTTGAAGTACTAGATATTGAGAAAAAAGCTTTCGTCATCGCCCCTATTAATTTGCGAAATCGAGGAAGATTTTCTAAATCTGGACTGAATAGACAAGGTTTGCAATAACGGAAAGCAGTTCAACTAAATTATCAAGGTTTCCTTAATAGGTTTATATTATAAATTTCCTAATTAAGTAACCTTTATAACAACATAAAACCAATAATGGACCCGGTGCAGCAAGATGAACGCAGAAAAGAACGAGATATTAGTGCTCGAAAACGACAAAGACGACATCGCAGTGATAAAGGACATGGTGGCCAACGGCGGTGGCTCCGATTACTTCGACATACGAGGCTCGACGCTGTTATCAGAAGGCCTTCAACTGCTGGCTAACAATCATTTTGATGCGATCCTGCTGGATCTTGGATTGAACGACATTAGCGGTCTAGATGCACTCAGAACCATTCGCAGGAAGGCACCAAAGGTCCCGATCATCGTGATAGCGGGACTCCAGGAGGAATATCTCGGCGTATCGGCCCTCGGAGACGGAGCTCAGGACTATTTGGTTAAGGGTAAAATGGACGGCTCTGTGATCATTCGCGCAATAAATCATGCGATTGAGCACAAGCTCGTCGAGGAGTCCCTCGTCTTGAAGGACAGAGCTATTGAATCCTCAATCGATTGCATCGGATTCGCAGACATGTGCGGCAATATCGTGTATGCCAATGCGTCTCTGCTGCAGAGCTTGGGCTACGACTCGGCTTCCGAACTATCCGGAAAGAATCTCTTTGATATAATCGCAAGCAAGGAGAAGTCGGCTCTAATTTTGAAATCCTTGCTTGAAAAGGGCTCCTGGGCAGGGGAGGATAGAGCGGTCAGGCGGGACGGCTCCACGATCGACATCCAGGTGTCGGCTTCAATGGTCAAGAACGACTCCGGAGAGCCTTTGTGCATCATGACATCATGGGTCGACATCACTGAGAGGATACTCGCCGGAAAGGAGCTCAGGATCAGGGACATTGCGATCTCATCGTCGCTGAATGCGATCGCGATAGCGGATCTCGATGGCGACCTGATCAGCGTGAACGATGCTTTCATGAGCTTGGTCGACGCAAAGAGCGAGAAGGACGTGATTGGCAGACCTCTCAGCTCATTCTACCCGAACAATGAGGAGGTGGGTCGCTGGCTTAAGATTGTCCGCTACAAGGAGAGATGGAACGGTGAGTTCAGGGTCAAGGGTCTGGAGGCCGACTCGGAGAAATGGGTAAAGGCTCTGATCAACCTCGTCAAGGACAGCGACAAGAAACCCTTGTGCATAATCGGTTCGTTCATCGAGATAACAGAGCAAAAGAAAGCTGAGCGCCGGCTCGTCACGAGCGAGAAGAGATACCGGCAGTTGTTCGAGCAGGCAAGCGAGGGCGTATGGGTGATTGACACCAACGACACGACGAGCCTGATTAACCCGACAATGGCGGATATGCTTGGATACAGCATCATCGGAATCGTCGGAAAGCCGATATTCACCTTCGTCGACGTGGAGAACGCGGCGGTCGTAAAGGGATACTTTGACAGCGTGAAGGCAGGGGCAAGGGAGAATCGCGAGATATCCTTTGTAAGAAAGGACGGTTCGAGCATCCATACGAGCGTTTCGGCTTCGCCGATCCATGACGAGACTGGCACCTACGCCGGGATACTGGCCTTTATAACTGACATCTCTGAGAGAAAGGTCTATGAGTCGCAGCTGAAGGAGAGCAAAGAAGAGTCGGACAGGGCGAAGTCCAGGGCGCAGACGTACTTCGATTTCATGGCGCACGACATCGCCAACATCGTGTCGCCGATCTTGATCTATTCCCAGATGATCTGCGATGCAAAGAACATCCCGCCCAAGATGAGGGAGCTTTGCGTCGAGATCGAATGCCAGGCCCGTCGGGCGTCCTCGCTGATCTCGAATCTGCGGAGGCTCGAAGAAGTCGAGAGCATGTCCTCGGAGGAAATCGAGAATGTAGACTTGAAGGAGGTCCTTTCGTCTGTCGAGCCTTCGATCTGTAGGGAGTTCAAGGATAAGACATTCGCGATAAGCCACTCGTTCCCGGAAGATGAGAGGATATTGGTCAAGGGATCAGGAATTGTCGAGGACGTCATCCAGAAGGTCTTCGAAAACGCCGCGAGATATGCGGATAAGAGCGCGGTCGACATCGATGTAAGAGTGACGGAGACGCAGGACAGCTCGGGCAAGAGATATTGGCAACTTGAGATTGCCGATAACGGCCCGGGGATTACAGATCAACGCAAGGAAATCTTTATGGCGACGCCAGACGAGTCACAGCGGCTGAGGCGCGGGATATACTCGAGCGTTCCCTTCTGCGTCAGCCTTTTGAAGTGCATGGGAGGGGAATTCCAGATTTGCGATCGAATTCCGAACGATTCGAAGAAGGGCACAAAAATTATAATCAAGCTCCCCGGAGGAATGTGAATTGCAGCCTAACATTCTCCTTGTCACCTACGAGCGGAGCATGGCACCGATATACAGCGAGGCGCTGACGAATATGGGGTTCAATGTCAGCTGGACGTGCGACGAGGACAGGGCGATCTCGTACTTCGCCCAGAGAGGCTACCGCCCGAATCTCGTGGTCATCGACCACATGCCGGCGATAATGAACGGGGTACTGGCGATGGAGGAGATGCGCCGGATCGACCCTTCGGCGAGGATCGTGCTCATGGGGGAGAACAACAGGGTCCGAGGGTTAGCCATTCACCAGGGCGCGACCGCGTTCGTGAAGAAGCCCCACAGCATCGAGAAGTTCCTTTGCATGGTTGAGAAATATGCAAGGACCGATGGCCAGCAGGTGCACAAGAGCGCGCAGGGGCGAACGAGCGGAGCTCCTGAGAAGGGGGTAGTCGTCGGAGGGGAACGTCCCCTCCCGAAGGAAAGGCTCGCAAAATCGCAGATACATTACAGGAGAACGAGGCACCGAAAGCACCCGGTGGTCATGGGTCTCCTCTTCCTCACGATGATTGCCCCGATCCTTATTGGCGCGAGCGCCTTCACCGACCTGCAGGCCTCGCAGGCCATGATTGCCGTGCTGGTGTATTCGAATCATTCGATGGAAGACAAGAGCTTCGATCTGTTCATCGACGACAACCTCCAGGCAAGCGGACATACCGGTGCCGGGAACTACGCACGGATGATCCTGCCTTACACTTGGAACTCGTTCGGTTCCGCAACGGTCTATATCTCGGCGGTCTCGAGTTCGAGCGACGCTTCCTCGCAGAGCTCGGAAACGCTGATAGTCTCTCCGGGTGGTGTCTACATTGTCAACATCTACATCTAGGCCTCTGAGAGCCGATAAGGTAATCCGGTTATCGATAACCCTCTTCGGGGTTGCGGTATCAGTGATGATCGTCCTCTCGTTCCTGCCGCTGGCGACCGGGGGATTCAGGGTCGACCTGCCGCAACAGAAAGACATCAGCTGGAGCTATTCCGAGGGGGTGCTCACCTTCTCCGCACCCGTGGGAATATCCAACGGAGGCGTCTACGACATCACGCACATGACTGTGAACTCCACGATCGATAATTCGACCGGATACCGCCTAGCAAACGAGGAGATCGAGTGGGGAACCGTACAGGCCGGATCCAATGTCGTAAGAAATTACACGTTCTCCTTGGACCTCGTTGGGCTCATCGGCGAGGGGGTCGATTCTATGCTCTTCAATCCGGACACGTTTTCCATCAACCTCAACATAAGCGCCAAGTATACCCTCGATTTTGTTGCATTCTCCGCCGGATGCGCGATGTCCTTCCCGTGGGAGGGGCTCATGCACGAAGTGACACTCGATGCGCCGCGGCTTGTCGAGACTCCGAGCGCGCTCTCGATCCAGACGAACGACGGTAACGATTCGTATAATATTGAAATTCCGTTTCATCTCGCGGCAAGCGACCTCCTCTCTGGCTTCGGCATTAACCTGACGGTCAACCTTCTCAGCGACATCGGGACGGACCTAGCGAGTTACTCCCAATGCATAGACCTGGGGGAGGGAACCGACGGCATAATCGCATTCACAATTGATTCGGACGAATTGAACAACCTCATGATGTGTAACCAAAGTCTCTCCGTTGAAGTGAGGGTCCAGATCTCATCGGACATACAATTCACCTATGTCTTGGAGATGGACTGGAGCACCATCCTGGAGATGATCGGATGAGGATGAAGAAGGACGAGATGGATTGCCACCCGGTTGCGGCGACGATGACCTTCTTCGCCGTCGCGGTCAACCTCATCATAGCACCGATATTGCTCCTGATAATCGTGATGACAAACTATCCCCTCATTTCCGGCGACTTATTCGCCGGAAGGATTGGGCTGCTCGTCATCTTCGGTGGATTGACGGCCGTCTCCTTCGCGATGGAAGCGTATTTCCCGAGAGCCTCCGCGCAGAAGATGGTGTTCGGAGTCTCAGGAGCCATTTGGATGAGCGTGTTCTTCTGGTCGTTCCTATGCAAGGAGCAGTTCCAATTCTACATCGGACAGCTCTCGATGAGCATTGATTTGGCTGGGTTGTCGGCGCTCGTCATGGCATCAGCCGCTTTGAAAGGAGTCATCCCAGTCTCGCGGTTCTTGGCTGCACGGAAGGAATCGAGGACCGGCGATATTTCAACAGTTAACGATGGCGCGGACGGGATCGCAGGCATCTGTTCTAAGGACGCGGCAAGCACTGCACCAACGGATTGTCTTGCGGCAATCCTCGATAACTTCGATCCACCACCGCCTGACGGTCCCGCCCCAATATATCAGACACTGATTGTCGGATCGGCGCTGCTCGATGCAGGTCGGCTGATGGAAAGTAGACATGCGGACCGAAGAGTGATGCATCATTTGCATTGAAAGGCAGGAAACATCAAATCGTTTAAATAATGATATAAAGTGCTGGATATCAGAGGGAGAGGATCATGACTTTGGAACCGGTGTTGTTCACAAGGCGGGTGGGCATATTTTGTTCAATCGCCATGATCATAACCGGCATAATCGGCATCTATGGCTGGATCACTGGCGACTATCTGACTTTCGACATGTCCAACTTGACGCCGATCGCACCGGCGGCGTCAATCGCGTATGTCCTCCTCGGGTCAATCGTTCTGACTCTCATTATCCCATTGAAGGGCAAGTACGCGAAATTGACTGTGAAGTTCCTTATCGGGTTTATCATGATCATCGCATGCATGTTCTGGATAACTGAAGCATTCTTTCCGAGTCTCGATATTGAGAAGTTCTTTGTGACTCCTCTAATCGGATCTAATAGTCCCATCGAAAACCCGATTGCACCTTTGGCTGCCTTTTCGATCTTCCTTGGAACTATCGCGCTGACCGGGATAACCTACATGAAGATAAAGTGGCGATATTTTGACACCGCGATAGGTATCCTGGGAATCACAATACTCACGATAGGATTCCTGAGCCTGATCGGGTACGCTTTCGGCACTCCGCAGTTCTACGGCGCCTCGGTAAAGGCGGTGTCCCTCTCATCCTCATTTGCCCTCGTCTTCTTCGGCATGGGGATTATAGTGCTTAACGGCACATCAAAATATCCGTCTTCTATCTTTTCGAGCAATACCGTTTCCGCTCAGATGAACCGGGTTCTGATCCCGATAATCATTGTCGCATTCCTAAGCTTTAGCTGGGTGCTCTTCAGAGTGATCATCCCATCATCTACCAATCCTGTCTCCATTGTGGCAATCTTTACGGCGCTCTCAATCGCATCGGTAGCATACACTGTTTCGTTTGTCTCAGGGAGGATCCAAAAGATCATCGACGAGACCCAGGTGGATAAGGCTAAGGCCATCGAATCTTTGGCCCTTGCGAACAAGAAGATTGATATCTTAGATAGCCTCACGAGACATGACGTCCTGAACCAGGTCTCATTGGCCTCCATCGAAGCGGAACTCGCAAAGAGGATGAGCAGTGAACCTAACGTCCAGGAGAGCGTCGAGAACATCGCAAAGATCAACAGGACGATCATCAGCCTGCTCCAGTTCTCAAAGGAGTACAGGAAGGTCGGGGTCGAAGAACCGAGATGGCTGAACCTCAAGGAATTGCTATCCGGCGCAATAGACCAATTGGAGCGCGGAAAGGTTGGAATGGACTATTACTGCGAAGACTGGAGGGTATATGCCGATCCGATGATCGAGAAAGCCTTCTTCAATATCCTGGAAAACTCGCTGAGGCATGGTGAGAGAGTCACGAAAGTGCTCATCAACTGCGAGGTCTCAAGGGAGGATGGCACCCTCAGAATCATATTCTCAGACAACGGGATCGGTGTTCCGGATGAAGAGAAGGAGAAGATCTTCGAGAAGGGGGTCGGAAAGAATACCGGCCTTGGACTCTTCCTGGTCCGCCAGATACTTACGATAACTGACATCTCCATATCGGAGAACGGGGCTCCAGGAAAGGGAGCGAGATTCGAGATCATTGTTCCGAAAGACCGCTTCAAAGAAGGGACGCAGGGCGACGATGCGCAGAGAGCATGAGCGGCAGATCCACAAGATGAGTCGAAATGATGGGGAGAATATAATAAAGAACGAAGCAATAACGATTTGTCAGATTAGAACACTAAGTAATGATTGGGATGGTAGCGGCGCGATTGGGAAACGGCAGGCTTGGAGCTGATTGATTGAAGACGCGGATATTCGTAGTCGAGGATGAAAAGGCATTCGTCGACGTCTACCAGAAAATCTTCGACATCATCAACTTCGAGATTGCTGACTGGGCATACAGTGGCGAGGAGGCGGTCAGCATGTTCAGGAACATGAAGGAACGGCCCGCCCTGATAATAATGGACCATCGCCTTCCGAAGATGAACGGCGTCGAGACGATGATCGAGATCCTTCGGATGGACCCAGCCGCCAAAGTGCTCTTTGTGAGCGCGGACGAGAGGGCGAGGAAGCTTGCGATGGACAACGGGGCGCTGGACTTCATCCAGAAACCGTTCGCTCTGGCGCAGTTCATATCGATTACGACGAAGTGTGCGGGCGTCAAGCAGCCCGAATAGACCCTTATGCGACAATCTCCACCTAATGCCTGTTGAATTCTGAGGTCCTTGAAGAGTATTGGCGCCCCATCTACCTCCGCTTCATTCTATTGCCCCTCACAATAAGCCTTATCGCCCCAGAGAGCCATCGACTATATGGATCTGATAGCGTATGAACGCGCATCTGCACGATGAAATCAAGGCGGCTCTGATCGCAAAACTGGGGGAGAAGAAGGTCTTCTGGCAGGAGGTGGACCTTCAGCCTTACAAGTCGGAATCCTATACCCGGCTCATGAAGCCGGATGAACGGACAAAGTACTTCCCTGATTTCGCCGTGGTCCCGGAGACGACGGAGGATGTGCGGAAGGTCGTCCTCATCGCAGCGAAACACAAGATCCCGATCATCCCAAAGGGAGGAGGCTCCAACCTCGCGGGAATGCTCATACCCGTAAAGGGTGGCATCATCATCGACACGATAAAGATGAACAGGATCATCGAAATAAGTATCCCGAACCTGTCGGTCACGGTCCAGCCGGGGATCTCCCTCAAAGAGATAGAGGTCGAGCTCGCAAAGCATGGCCTTGCGCTGAACCAGCTGCAGGGGTCGTTCAAGGTAGCCACGATCGGCGGTTCGATATCGACTTCCGGATTCCCGAGGAAGCACAACAAATACGGCACGATAGCGGACCGGGTGATGTCTCTCGAAGTTGTCTTGGCGGATGGTAGAATTCTCCGCACCGGCCCAAAAGTGCTCTACACATCCACCGGGTACCGCCTGCACCAGCTCTTCATCGGAGCGGAGGGGACGCTCGGTGTGATAACAGAGGCCACCCTGAGGGTCGAACCTCTGCCGGAGGTGGCGGATGCCGTGATGGCGTATTACGATGATTTCTCGAAGGCGCTGAAGACCATGATCCGCGTCAAGACCTCCTGCGTGACATACGTCGGGGCCGAGGTCTTTGAGATTGCTGACGACTGGGCATACGAGGTGCCTGACGGAAAGAGCGCGTTGGTCGTGGTGGAATTCGAGGGGGCCAAGGGGGAGGTGGAGGCGGAGATTGAATTCGTCACCAAGATACTCCTCGAAAGCGGAGGCATACTCTCTGACCGGAAGGACGCCCAAGGCTATGCCGACGGTTACGACATGATCTGGTGCGGGCTCAGGGCGGTGGCCGACGTGATCGGGGATTCGATAGCTCCATACGTGCCCTTGGAACGGATTGAGGAGTTCTACGCGAAGGTCTGGGGAGAGATCATGCCGAAGTACGGACTGGTGCACGCTCCCTCGGGCGAGAGATGCGGCCTCGATTCTGGACGATACGAGATGGGCTACGGGACATTCATAATCCAGGACAGCGAGGAGGGGATCGAGAGATACATGGCAGCACGGAAGGAGATCGCCGAGCTTGTCACATCGATGGGGGGTTCTATCCAAGGTTGCATGGGGGTTGGGCTGAAGCTCAGGGATCTCATGGGGCTGGAGTACTCCGAGGTCGCGCTCGAGACAATGAGGAAGATAAAGCAGCAGCTTGACCCGGATAACATTATGAACCCGGGGAAGAAGATCCCGGACGCAGCCGACTAATCAGCGTAGCCTCGCGCCGCAGCCCTTGCAGAAGAGGGAGTCTGGAGGCGTGAATTGGCTGCAATAAGGGCATTGCCTCCAGCTAACTGGCTGCCTCCTGGACCCAAACAATTCGGTGATGAGATAGACCTTCATGAAGAAGATGATGGCCCCCATCACCAGGGCGACGATCACGATTATCGCGAACCAGAACAACATGGTGGAGAGTATGTCGACGACTTCGATCTGGTAGATCATCATGGGCCGGTTCTCCTACCATTGACTAGTCAGAGGCTGGATAAGACACTTTCTGATGCCTATCCGAGAGGCGCCAGTGCGGTGCCAAATCATCTGATTTCGATTGTCTGGAAACCCGAGTCAGGATCGTTCCCGAAGGCGTCGAGCCTACCTCTGATCTTCCACTCGTGCCTTATCTGGCCGTTGTAGGAAGGTTGACCTCCGGGGATCTGGATCGTCGACTCGAAAGTCTTCGACTCGTTCGGCTGGAGCACAAAGGCGGGTCCGACAGGGATCGCCTGCTTCACGGTCTCGGTCTGGACCTGGGTCATCTGCGCGCAGTGCTTGCACTTGACCTGCCCGCTCTCCATCGCATGGACATCGACGAAGACCCCGCCGGATTTGACCTCCCTGCCGGTCGAGACCACGGTCACTTTGACCTTGATGGATTCACCCGACTTCATCGGCTGAAGCGGGTATTCGATGCTCACCCTTGCCGAGGTGCCTGCCATTGCAGACCCTGCGGCTTTCATCTTATCTAGAAGTCCCATTTGCTCACCTTTGATATCTTGTTCCGGAACGGCAGTATGCGTTCATATTCTCTTTGCTGTGGTTTTCGACATCGAGAACATCAAACCGCGTCGCTACTGGGACAGTAGCTTCACGACTTTTTTAGCCTCTTCTATGTGCGCCTTCGCGTTCATCGACTCGAAGACCATCCTGACGACCCTTTTCTTGTCGATGACGAATGTGATCCTCGCCGGGAGCCCCGCGAACTTGGCTGCCCCGTATGCCTCCCTCACCTTCCCGCCCTCGTCGCTGAGGAGCAGGAAAGGCAGGTTGTACTTCTCGATGAACTTCTGATGCGATTCGACGGAGTCGGAGCTTATGCCGATCACCACCGCCCCGATGTCCTTGAAGTCCTCGAAGTTGTCCCTGAACGTGCAGGCTTCCGTCGTGCATCCGGGGGTGAAATCCTTCGGGTAGAAGTACAGCACCACGACGTTCTTGTCGGTGAAGTCGCTGAGCTTGACCGTCTTTCCTTCCTGGGAAGGCGAAGAGAAATCCGGGGCTGTCTGCCCCTCCTCTAGCTTGTTGGACATGATGTCGCCTGTTGCAGGGCGTATAGTTTGTCTCGGCGGTATTAAGAGATTGCCTTGTTCAAGCCCCTCTCAGAGTTCCGGCGAACACCTGCCATGCCAGGAGTGATTTTGCAACCAGGCTCAGGATGATGTAGAACCTCTCGCCGTAGAGGTAGTCCTTCCACTTCCTGACCTTCTTGTACTGCAGCACCATGTTTATGGCGAATATGTTGAAGAATATCGCCAGAGATATGAAGATGAAGTACACAAAGCTCGGGACCGATCCGGACGATGAAAGCGCGGCGCCGAAGAAATACGTGCCGAGAACTATCCAGGGTATGAGACCGGCGAAGCATCCGAAGGTGAAGGCCGTCCAGTCTGTCTTGGCGGTCGTCTGGTTGTGCTTCTCCATCATCAGGCCGAACAGGTTCATTGTCGCGTTGAGCGAGAAAATGAGGATCAGCGCTGAGAGCTCGTAGATGCCGCATAGCAGCGCGATCACGACTATCATGATCGACGAGCTGAACGCGTACTCATACCATCGGGCGTAGTTGATTCCTTTCTTCAGGTTCGCGACATACCAGTCGTAGGCGAATGTTGAGACCGAGAAATGCGCGATAGCCGAAATGAACAGGAACATCGCGACCATCGGGCCGATCTGCAGGTTGATCAAGGTGTTCGTGACTGGATTGATGGTCTGCGACATAGGATCGTAATGCAGAAGCGTCTCCTGCACCGGCAGCGAGAAGCTATTGCTGAGAACCAGCATGAGTATGCCCTGCAAAAAGTGCAGTATTCCCATCGCGGCGTTGAAGTTCCTTAGCTTGTGGAATTTGACATCTTCTTCAGAACCCATTTCCCAACCCTCCGGTTGTCTTATGAAAAGTATTGAATTATGCACTATATAAGATTTAATAAAAAATGCGGAAAAACACCCGCGTGGGAACAAATAGGAAGCAAATGTAAGAATCATTTCCCGAGCTTGAGGGCGAGATACTCTCCGATTAGAACGCTGGCAGGATATATTATCTCCTCTTCCATCCTCGCGTGGTCGATGAGCCTCTCCGCGAAATCGACGACGGCGGGCTTATCCTCATTCTTCGCGGCGGCAATCAACCTTTCCAGACCGATCATGATGGCTTTGTGTTCATGCTCGAGCTCGGAATGCTTCAGCTTCATCTTTTCGGTGAGGACGAGCATCTTCTTCATCGATGGATCAAGTTTCCCTCGTGCCAGTGGAAGGAGTATAGTCAACTGAGGCATCGCAAAGTCCTCTTCTTTGGAGAAGTGTTTGAAGATAGATTCAGCGATTTCCTTCGCTATCGTTCCGGTTTTACCGCCAGATCCGACCGCTTCGGCGAGCTCATGATGGAAGGCGATGTGCTCGTTCCTGAGCGCGTTGGGAAGGCTGCTCAGCATACCTTGACACCGGGGGAAAGAACGACCGAGACATGATAAACCTTCGCTGGGTCTAGACGATCAACCGCCGTCTCATCATATTGATTGACACGATTACGACAAGGACGGTCCCGGCAATGATCCAGGCGAGGCTGAAGAGCAGGTTGGCGTCGAAGTCGCCGAGCGTCAGGGCGCGCGTTATGTCGACCACATGGATCAGCGGCAGGAGGGCGTAGGAGAACTGCTGGATCAACAGGGGAAGTGCCGAGATGGGGAAGAAGGTCCCGCTGATCAGCATCATCGGAGTGATGTAGAGAGAGGTCGGGTAGCTGAGGGTGTCGATCTTCGGCGATAAAGCCGTGAATATCATGCCCAGCCCTCCGAATAGAAGCCCGGCGAGGAACGAGAACGGGATCACCAGGATCGCGAAGGCGGAGGTCACGAGTCCGAACGCGGCCACGACCCCCAGGACTATTGTCGTGTATATCGTGCTCTTCGTCGCCCCCCAGAGCAGTTCGCCCATGATGACCTCGTCGATATTCAGCGGCGTCGCGATGATTGCGTCGAAGGTCTTCTGGTAATACATCCTTACAAAGGAGCCGAACGTGCACTCGAAGAACGCGGCATTCATCATAGAAATGGCAATCAACGCTGGAGCCAGGAACTTGATGTAGGAGACCCCGCCGATTGGCGAAACGAAGAGACCGAGTCCGACGCCGAACGCCACCAGGTAGAGGATGGGCTCTATCAGGGGCGGGATAAAGTTCGACCTGTACGTCTTCATGAAGGTCTTCCCGTCCCGACGCCAGACCTTCCACGTCCGCCTCCCCACCTTCGGAACTCTGAACAGCCATGCGCCCTTCATTCTCTCAGCGTCCTCCCGGTCAGTTTAAGGAAAACGTCCTCGAGTGTCGCCTTTCTCACCGACGCGGCTGTGACGCCGCAGGTCTGCAGGAGCGAGCCGATGACCTGCTGCGGCTCGCTGGTCGATATAAGGATCGTCTCCCCGAGGACTTCGAAGTTTTGCACTTTGGGGTTGCCGCGCAGACAGGAAATTGCTGCTGGGTCGTTCTTCGCCTCAACGACGTTCTCTCCGACGCCTTTCAGTATCAATTCCTTCGGGCTGCCCTCCGCGAGGATCTTTCCGTTGTCCATTATCACGAGCCGGTCGCACAGCCGCTCTGCTTCTTCCATGTAATGCGTCGTAAGGATGATCGTGCTCCCCTGTGATTTCAGGCGCTTGAGCTGCTCCCAGATGAGGTGGCGCGCCTGCGGGTCGAGCCCGACGGTCGGTTCGTCGAGTATCAGGATCTTCGGGCTGTTGATCAGCGCCCTCGCGAGGAGGAGGCGCCGCTTCATCCCGCCGGACAGTTTGTCGATGCCGGTGTCGCGCTTGGCCTCGAGCTGGAAGAAGACGAGCAGCTCGTCCGCCCGCCTTTCCGCCTCCTCCCTTGAGATGTCGAAATACCGCGAGTATATGATCAGGTTCTCGCGCACGGTCAGGTCGGGGTCGAGGTTAGTCTCCTGGGGGGAGACTCCGAGGAGGTACTTGATTCTCCTTTCGTCCTTCTCCACTCCGAGACCGGCGACCACCAACTTACCTGAAGTGAGAGGTGAGACGCACTGAATCATCCTCATCGTGGTTGTCTTACCAGCACCGTTCGGGCCTAGGAAGCCGAAGCATTCGCCTTCCCTAACTCTGAACGCAATGTCGTTGACAGCGACGAGGTCGTCGAAATTCTTCGTCAGGTGATCGGCAATGATGATGTCCAATCGATCTTCCTCGCGAGCTGGAATGCCATCTCCTTCAATAAGGATTTTATGACGAGAAACTGGAATCTATCGATTGAACGCTCATCTGATAAGGAACAGAGAGGCCAAGCCGATCGCCAGAGCATACAGCCCGATGGATATGATCGTTAGCCAACCGAACCCTTTTCCCTTTGAAAGAAGCCTGATTCGGATCACGTTCAATGCGACGGCGTCCATCAGTAAGACGAAGGCGAGAGAGACCGCAACGATAACCGGGACATTGAAGAAAATCGAAATCGCGCTCAAGGTTGCTGCGATGAGGAGAGCGCCTGTTCCCAGCCAGAAAGATCGCTCCCTTCCGAACCTGACGACGAGGTTATTCTTGCCTGAGGCTTTGTCCGCTTCGTAATCCGGGTACTCGATCATGATTAGGAGGCAGAATGTCGTGAGAATGGTCACCGACGTCAACAGCAACATGATACCGAACTCACTCCCTCCCTGAGCGATGAAGGCGACGGTAGGGCAGAAGAAGCCCACCGTGAAGGCCATCGCGGCTTCACCGGCTCCACTTGATTCCAGCTGCAAAGGTTTCAGGGAATACTCAATTGCTAGAAAGAACGCGATTGCGATCAAGGGCAGTATGAGCTGATCCCCTCGGACGAAGATGAACATCGCTGCTGAAGCAGCAACTGCAACCGAGGCTAAGACAGCCGTTACAACCGCGGCTGTCCGCTTCGAGATCCTTCCGTCCGAAAGCATCCCGCTGCCGCCCGAGAAGAATGTCCGGGACTTGTTCAACGCGTCGCCCTTGATATCCGCATACTCATTGGCCGTCTGGCCGGATAGCTGGACAGATGAGATGACCAGCTGGACGAGTAGGAATGTCGACAGATCGATTGGCTCCCCCGAGTAAGAGGCTATCGTGGACCCGAAGACATTCATTGCGAGCCCACCGACGAGGAAGTGTGGACGGAGGAACTTGATGAAATCTAACACCGATGCGCGCGTTTGCCCTTCCTCCGTCCTTTTGCTGCGGCCTACGGCCTTCTCAAGATCTCCTTCTCGTAGGTCTTGATGATGTCGTTTCCCTGCTGGAGTATGGATCGGTCCAGCTCTTCGACGTGATGCTCTTTCAACAGCTTCCTCGCGATGTTCCTCGCTTCGGCCACCATATTGTTCGATAGGGTCGCCTCGAACTTTCCCTTGACCGGGTCCCTCAGAATGATCTCCCTCTTGAAGTTCTTCGCCGTGTGGATGTTCTGCAGGAACGTGTTGCCGTGCCCGACCTGTCTGATCACGTCGAGCGCAGCGGTCTCCTTGCTGATCTCGAACGGGGTCATGACCTTCCGCACGTTCTCCCAGACGTATGCGTCGATGACCTGTTGCTCGATCGCGACGCCCTTCGCGTTGTCGAGGGTGCCGATGCCCCCCTGCATGTCCGTGCCGGTCATCGTGCTGAGGGCGATCCCCATGGTCTCGCTGAATGTGTGGGGGAGCCCTGGCTGCTCCGAGTCGTTCAGCCCCCAGTCCCCGACCATGCACGGAAGCCCGTATCTCTTGGCCATCTGGGCAAGCCCTGCCGCGATCAGAGGCTGGTTAGCGCTCTCGTAGTGGATCATCCCTGTCGACATGTTGACGGGGGTGGACGAAGAGCAGTATATCGTGTGCGCTCCCTTGCTGGCTGTCTGCGCAATGACATAGCTGGCGAGGTTCTCGGAGTTGGCGTTGACGAGCGTTCCTGCCATGGTGACTGGCGCCGTGCCGCCTGAGAGCGACATGGTCATCGTCGTTATCGCAACCCCGCCCTTGGCGAACTCGACCATCGCCTCGACCGCGTCACGCTCGAAGGTCAATGGGGCGATCGAACAATGGATGACTGTGAAGCAGGGATTCTTCCTCAGCTCTTCCTTTCCTCCGGCGATCAAAGCACCTAGCTCGATCTGCTTCCTCGCATCCTCGGCGTTGTATATCTCAATCCCCTGGACATGCTTCGTCGTGTTCTGGAACGCTGTCCAGAGCTCGTGCAGCCCGTGGGTCTGCGCGGGAGCCTCGGTAGCTGTGAGCGAGGTCTGGACGTAGGATACCCCTTCTAGCGCATCCGCGACCTTGACGCAGTCCGCGATGTCCTTTGCCGTGGAATCGCGCCTCTTCCCGGTCTTGAGGTCGAGTATGTAAGTGCCGAGACCGGTAGTGCCGGTGTAAGGCCATGAGCTGACGGGGATCCTGAGATCGCGCTTGGGGTCCCTCGCGTGAAGCGTCATTTCCTTGGGGGCGACCTTGAGGGCGTTCCGGACCAGGCTCTCCGGGAGCTTCGCAACCTGCGTCTTGAAATCGACATTGGCCCCTGCTTTGTCCAGCATCTTCAGAACGTTTTCGCTCTTCACCTTCACTCCGATTGTCTCAAGGCATTCCATGCTCTGCTGGTCAATCAGGTCCTCTTCGTCCTTGTTCAGGAATTTCAAGCGGGCTACTGCCATCCAAACACCTCCTCACTGAGTGAGTTATAATCCTCGGCTACCCTGACCACGAAGATATCTAAATTCTTTTCGTCAATTAATCTGATTCTCCTCGAAGCGATTGAGCGAACAAAGGGGATATCAATTGCTTATTCCAGATTACAGAAAAGGTGTTTTTCCTCACTAGCAGGTTTTTTCTATGACGTTCTCATTTGGAATCGGTGAAAAGGAGTCCCACGATGAAGAAGATCGACCGCTCCCGGCTTAAGGAACTGATAGCAAAGGAACAGCGACAGTTCGTGAAAGAGCACCCCAAGTCCGAGGCACTTTACAAGAGAGCGAAGCCGGTCCTTTTGTGCGGAGTCCCCATGAACTGGATGTCACTATGGGCTGGGGAATTCCCAATCTTCGTCAAGGAGGCGAGAGGCGCCAAGATCTACGACGTCGACGGGCACGAGTATACTGATTTCTGCCTGGGCGACACCGGCGCGATGTTCGGCCACTCCCCGAAGGCTATCGTCGACGCCGTCACAAAGCAGGTCCGCAAGGGAATCACAATGATGCTCCCGACCGAGGACTCGATTTGGGTCGGAGAGGAGCTGAAGAGGCGGTTCAAGCTGCCGCAATGGCAGATCGTCATGACGGCCACCGACGCGAACAGGTATGCGATAAGGCTCGCGAGGGAGGCGACGAAACGCACGAAGATCCTCTGCATAAACGGATGCTACCACGGTACCGTGGACGAAACGATAGCCACTCTGGATAAGAATGGCAAGGTCATACCCAGGCCCGGAAACAAAGGAGCGCCTGTCCCTCCGTCAATGACCACGAAGGTCGTCGAGTTCAACGATATCCCCGCAGTCGAGAAAGCGCTGAAGCCGAGGGACATCGCCTGCTTCATGCTTGAACCTGCCATGACGAACCACGGCCTCATTCTGCCTGATGACGGCTATCTAGACGCCGTGAGGAGGCTCACTAGGAAGTATGGGACTTTCTTGCTTATCGACGAGACGCACACTCTGAGCTGCGGAACCGGCGGATACACGAAGGCCTTCGGGCTCGAGCCGGACATAATTACAATGGGGAAGCCGCTGGCCGGCGGAGTTCCAGTAGCCGCATATGGCATAAGCCAGGATGTCCTGAGCGGAGTGAAGAAGAGCCTGCAACTTGACGATGACGAGATGGGGATCGGTGGAACGCTCTCGGGCAACGCACTCGCCGTGGCCGCGACGAAGGCAACACTCCAGAAGGTATTCACGGAAGAGAACTTTAGGAAGATGATGCCCCTGGCAGAGAGATTCTACGACGGCATCGACAGCGTGATCAAGTCATACAAGCTCCCCTGGTGCGTCACTCGCCTAGGCGTCCGCATCGAATACATGTTCACGCCGAAGAGGCCGCGCAACGGCTCGCAGGTCGACGCGATTGAAGACCCGGATCTGGACCAACTCATGCACCTGATGGCGATAAACAGGAGAATCCTGCTAACGCCGTTCCACATGATGGCGCTCATATCGCCTTCGACGACGAGGAAGGACGTCGATCGTCATACAGAGGTCTTCAGTGAGTCTGTGGCTGAACTGATAGGCTGATGCAAATGCGTGTAGAATGGTAGCATCGCCGGAGAATCCACCCGGTCCTTTCGGAATATCCCTCAGGCACCGCGCATCTGCTTCCTTTTACGCAGGATGATGAACGCCGCGAGCGCCGCCACTATCCCGGCGATTCCTATTAGGGCGATCGGGAACGCGGGTCCCAAGAAGTTGAGGATCCCTCCCAAGGTCGAAACATCACGTCCTGGAGCGTTGAATACCCGGATCGTGTCGATGCCTCTGAAAGCCGTCCCGTTGGCAAGAGAACCTGTGACCGTGACTGTGACATTCCTTCCTTCCTTCGTGACGTTTCCTAAGGAATTGATGTACAATGCCCTGTCGAACTTCACCATCATCTCTTGGACCTTATCCTTATCGAAGTCCCCGATAGAGGAAGAGTTGATGGGGATGACCCCGTCCAACCTTATCGAGGATACGTCTACATTCGACACATTTGCTGGAGCGGGTAGATCGATGTAAGCGGTTATCCATTGCCCAGTGCTCCCGACATTGAGGCTGTCCGGATCCATATTAACCGAGGCTTGGATTTCGCCCGGCAGGATTGGAGTGGTGTTGAACCCGGCGTCGGAGCAGACGGCGTATCTCAGGCGTTTGGCGTCTATCACGATGGTGGTTGAGTAAGGTTCGTAGATCCAGGCCATGGCGAGGTCCTTGCCGTTGATCACCCTGCAGGATGCTCCGGCCATGTCGAAGCACCAATCGGACCCGACCGCATGGCCAAGCTCTTTGAATGTCTTGTTCCCGAAGTAGAAGTATCCGTAGTACTGGATGCAGTTCCCAGCGGGATCGACGGAATTCTGAGAAATGGCAAGCATGGCCTTCTCATCATCCAGGTATTGGAATGAGTTCGCGTCGGCGCCTAGCTCGACCGTCGCAATCGGGATCGATGCCTCGGCAGACCATGTCGCTCCCCAGTCGCTGGAGCTCCGAACGAAGGTGTAGGCGTTCGTCCCGCCGTTCATAATCTTCGAATAGACCACATAGAGCGTGGAACCATCGCTCAGGATCTCAGGGTAGTAGCAGCTGTAATCCGGTGACGAGATGGAGACCGGTGTCTTCCAGCTCGCCCCGCCATCCGTCGACTTCACGATGGTGACAATGTAGGTCCCGCTCCAGGCAGCCCCGTCGTACCTCGCCCCGACGACGTAGATGTCATTGTCAGGGGCGGTCCCGAACCAGGACGCGTTCGTACCGATCGCCATGTATCTCCACCAGGAGGTACCGTATGGCATTGGGAAGTTCTGCAGTGGGGAGAAGGTCGCGCCGTTGTCCGTGCTTTTTGCTATGTTGTTCTCTCCGCCTGCGATCAGTATGGTGTCGTTGCCTCCGTCCTTGTAAACGCACATACCTGGATAGGAATTCCATAATCCTCCGCCAAATACATCGACCGAGGAGGACCAGGTCTGGCCGTTATCCGTGCTCTTGTAGAGAAGGACCGAACCGTCCGAGTAGAGCCATGTCATGAGGTACAGTCCGTTCTGACCAAAACCGATGTCGATGTTCCTGAAGTTCTTAGCCGAATCAACCGTCACATACGGAGACCATGAAGATGCAGCGACTGAGGGCGATGCTGAGGTCAGCAAAAGGGCCATGATAATGCCCATTACAGCTAGAAACCTGATTGAGAGATGCAGAGGTTTCATATTCGATCACCCATAAACATAGCGGATTCTGCGATATAAATAAGTGAGCCCCGGCAGCTCTGACTTGCTGGATGCTAGGGGAACCCCAATTCGATTTGTCAATACATGTCGCCACATGGATGAGTGGAAAATTATTTTGCGACGTTATATTAAAGAATATATCCTGGAAAACCCATGTTACTGGTTCGGAAGGGATGCACTATGCCAAAATCGTTAATAGCGGATGCCTTAGGAAACGGTATTGATACGACGAGCGCAGAACAGCTGGATGCCGGCGCGAGCGGAAAGATAGAGCCCCAGATCAGCTCTGACGACAGGGAACTCGCTAAGATCGCCTCGCAACTTGACGTCTCCATCAAGATAATCGGATGCGGGGGCGGCGGCTCGAACACGATCAACAGGATACATGAGAGCGGCATCACCGGGGCGATGCTTTGCGCGGTGAACACCGATGTGAAGCACCTGCTGACCATTAACGCCACCAGGAAAGTTCTGATCGGAAAGAGGCTCACTCACGGGCTTGGGGCAGGATCCCTCCCTGAGGTCGGCGAAGCAGCGGCGAGGGAGAACGAGAGCGAACTGAAGGATATTCTCAAGGACACGAACATCGTCTTCTTGACGGCTGGAATGGGCGGCGGCACCGGAACGGGCTCGACACATTATGTCGCGAGACTGGCCAAGGAGGCGCAGGCGCTCGTGATAAGCATCGTGACCCTGCCGTTCAAGGCTGAGGGGGATGTCCGCATGGAGAATGCCCTCGAAGGCGTCGAGCGGCTGAGGAGGATATGCGACACGACTATCGTCGTCCCGAACGACAAACTCATCCAGCTGGTCCCGAACCTGCCAATCACCGCGGCCTTCAAGGTCGCCGATGAGGTGCTGATGCAGACGATCAAGGGGCTCACGGAGATCATAACGAAGCCCGGTCTGGTCAATCTAGACTATGCGGACATCAAGACGGTTATGAACGAAGGAGGAGTCGCATTCGTCGGAATGGGCGAGAGCGATGACTCGGATCCTGAGGATAGGGTCGAGATGGCGGTGGAGGAGGCGGTCAACTCCCCCCTGCTCGGCGAGATAGACATCTCGGAGTCGAAGGGGTGCCTGATAAGGGTCGTCGGCGGTCCGGACATGACCGTCACGCAGGCACAGAAAGCGGCCGAGATCGTTGGGAGCAAGATACCGCACAGGTCCAGACTAATATGGGGATGCTCGGTAGAGCCGGACCTCGCTGGCACGATCAAAATCCTGCTGATCTTCACTGGGTCAAAATCCAGGTTGATCGCGACGAGGGGCTCCCATCCGATTGATGAGAGGGCTGTCGCCGGACATGGCCGAGACAATGACTCGTTCATAAAGGACAAGAGGCCGGACATCGACATGATCTGATGAGCGCGAGATGCTGAGTCCAAACCCTTTCCGGTTCAATTCTTTCCGACCATTCGTCTCTCGAACTGCCGGATTATGTCATCGCCCTGTTTGACGATCGACTTGTCGACCTGCTCGACCTGATGCTCTCTCAGCAGTCTCCTCGCGACCTCTTTCGCCTCCGGCACCATCTTGTCCGAGAGCGATGCCCACCAGCCAGCGCGTTTCTTGTTGAAGAAGAACAGCTCCTCCCTCATGTTCGCAGCCGTGTGCGGATGGGTAAGGAACGAGTTGCCGTGCCCCACCTGCTTCATCACGTCGAAAGCCGCGGTCTCCTCATTGAACTTGAAATTCCTGACGAACCCTTTCACGTCCTCCCAGAAGAACGAATCGATGACGACCTGCTCGAGGGCCGATCCCTTGGCGGTCTCCAATGCGCCGATCCCCGGCACGAGGTCCGTCCCCGTCATCGTGGCCAGGGTGTAGGGCAGAGCTTCGAGCATGGAGCACATTATCCCAGGCTTGTCCCCGCCGACCCCGACGCCCCCGATCATCGACGGGCGGCCGTACCTTTCCGCCATCTGGCTGCCGGCAGCGCAGATGGAGACAACCTCGGGAGAGCAGTGGTTCATGAATCCTGTCTGCATGTCTATTGGCATGGATTCGAAGCTGTAGATGTGCGGTGCACCAGGGGCTGCGAACTGAGAGATCACGAGGCTCGCGAGGTTCTCAGAGTTCGCATTGATTATCGTCCCTGCGATGGTGACGGGCGCCGACAATCCTGAAAGGGACATCGACATCGAGACGATCGGGATGCCAGCCTTCGCGAACTCCACCTGGGCCTCGACGGCGCCCTTCTCGAACGAGAGGGGGGCTATCGGGCAGCTGACCACCGAGAATATCGGGCGCTTCTTGAGCTCCTTCTCCCCTCCGGCAATCAGAGACGCCAACTTGACCTCGGTCTTCGCTTCGTCGGCGGTGATGGAGTCGTGCTGGACGTGCTTGGAGCAATTGAGGAGCGATGTCCACATCTCGTGTATATTGTGGCTCTCCGTTGGAGCATCATAGGCCGTTACCACAGGCCAGAAGAAATCGACCCCGCCGAGCGCGTCGGTGAGTTTTGCAAAGTCCGCGAGATCCTTCTTTGTCGTGGTCCTCTTCTTGCCGGTATCGATATCGTACATGTAGACTGTGAGACCATCTGTTGAAACGAATGGTGCGCCATCCACTGGTATCTTCAGGTCGTTCTTCGGAGTTCTAGCACCGAGCGTGAACTCTTTCGGTGCTTTCCGCAGCGCCTCATCGACCATGCTCTCCGGTATCTTCACAATCCCTTTCTTATCGACATCGGCGCCGCTGTCGGCGAGCATCTTCACGACTGACTCGCTGCGTATGAGCACGCCGATCTCTCTTAGCACTTTGAGAGACTGAGCGTGGATGAAGTCTTCCTCTTCCGCCGCCAGGGATTTCAAACGTGTGCGCGCCATTTTCTTCATCTCGCTTATCTTCCTCTAGGCGATAAGCTTTTTCCTGAATATTTTCCAACCAGGTATTCAAAACAATCTTAAGCGGTCCCTGCACTCAGGGATTCGGTGAGCAATCTTTGACGAATGATTCCTTCGGAAAATACAATTTCAAGGGAGCCGTTAGAGCAAGCAGGGAAATCCCGGGACCGAAGTCGGTTGGATTACTGGCCGAACAGAGGAAATACGATTCTAACGCACTCGTCTATCCGAATCAGGTTCCTCTAGCGATCGCGAGGGGGCTCGGAGCGACCATCGAGGATCTTGATGGAAATATTTACATAGATTTCAGCGGAGGGGTCGGGGCGCTCAACGTCGGGCACTCGAACCCGGATGTCGTCGAGGCAGTGAAGAGGCAGGCGGAGAAGTTTACGCATGGTCTCGATTTCCCCTCAGAACCAAGGGTAGCCCTTTCCAGGAAATTAGTAGAGCTGGCTCCCGGAAAATTAATGGGAAGTTCGAAGGTGCTGATGTGCGGACCGACCGGAGCGGATGCGGTCGAGGGCGCGATCAAGCTCGCGAAGTTCACCACAAAGAAGCCTGGAGTGATATCTTTCGAAGGCGGATGGCACGGCGTCTCAGGCGTATCGTTATCTTTGACGGCGAAGCGTGCGGCGAAGGCAAATTACCTGCCTGGCGTCCCGGAAATCTACTTCGCCCCATACCCGTACTGCTTCAGATGCCCACTGGGATCGAAACATCCGGACTGCGGGCTCGCCTGCGCCAATTATCTTGAGCACGTGATAAAAGATCCAGACACTGGACTGGCTGCGCCAGGCACTCTTATCATCGAGCCAATCCAGGGAGAAGGGGGCATAATCGTCCCCCCGGCAGGCTACATGAAGGAGATTAGACGCATATGCGATGACAACGGCCTGCTGATGATCGCCGACGAGATCCAGACCGGGTTCTGCAGGACCGGCAAGATGTTCGCGATGGAGCACGAAGGAGTCACGCCGGACATCATGACGGTATCGAAATCGATGGGGAGCGGGCTGCCGATTTCAGCGATCGTCTTCAGAAAGGAGCTCGACGCCTGGGGGCCAGGGGCTCACGTCGGAACATTCCGCGGGAACGCGCTCTCCTGCGCCGCCGGGGTCGCAGGCATCGATTTCATGGAGAAGCATGGCCTTGCGGAGCGATCGGCAAAGCTCGGGCAGATGGTCCTGAAGAGATGCAAGGAGTTCCAGGCAAAATATGACTCGATCGGCGATGTCAGAGGTCGCGGCCTGTACATCGGCATGGAGTTCGTCAAGAACGACAAGGCGCACTCACCAGATGCAGATCTCCTAGCGAAGCTACAGAAGGAGTGCTTCCCGAAAGGTCTGGTCGTCTGGAAGGGTGGCAGGGCCGGCAACGTCGCGCGCATAATGCCGGCGCTGGTGATAACCGAGGAGCTGCTCGACTCTGGACTGAAGATCTTCGAAGAGGGTCTGAAAGAAATCAGCAGGAAATAGGACGGATCTTTCCGATCCGTCCGGGATGATTCACAGAGCGATTACCTGCTCGTGCACTTCCATCCCTTTCGACTTCATCCGCCTGATGAAGCTCTCCGATGAGATCATCTCTGGCCAGACTAGCCCTTTCTGCTTGATCTCCCCGTCGATAAGCATCTCGGTGCCGATCGCACCGGCGATCCCGACGAGATAGCCTGTCGCGTTCGCCTTGCTGATCTTGTAAGCCTTCTCGTGCGACATGATCGTCCACATCTTGATCATAGTTTTCTTCCCCTTCAGCACGCCGGTCGCCTCGACGACGATAGCGCAGGCGCCCTTCACCCTGTCGGCGAAGTCGGTCGGCTTCGGCATGAGCGCGGTCAGGAGATCTATCGGTGCGACCTTGACCCCTTTCACATCGACCGGGTCGCACCTGTTCAATCCGACCAGCATGAGAGCCTTAACGACGTTGACGAAGCCGTCGTCGATGGCGATCCTGAAATCGACGTTCTTTATGCCTTTGAAAATGTTGGACATGATGAAAGTCTCCTCGTGGTCGGTATTGTAGACCGTCAGCTTGCCAATCGGCGCTGGGAATTCATATGTGCTCTTTGATGTTAGCGGGGCGGCGAACGTCATCTTCCCGTCTTTGAAGATCCCCGCGGGGGTGCTCGCCTCTTCCATCATATCGTTAGGCGACCATAGAGTGTAGAAGTCCATGCCTTCGGCGACGCCGGTGTCCCCGTCCATTGTCCTTAACTCATCGACGCGGTCGAGCTTGTCCACGGCGTGCCTGGCGAAGACGTCCGAGATTCCGGGGTCGGATCCCATGCAGGAGAGGATAGTGTTCTTCGCACCGGTTGTGACGTTTTTCTGCTTGAACGCCTCGTCGTAGTCGACCGTCATGGAGAAATCGACATAATCCACGCCCATCTCCATCGCGACCCTCATCACTTCCTCGTTCAGGGTCCATGATACGGAGCTCACGATGATGTCGGCGCCCTTCATCAGCTTCTTCAGCGCCTTCTCGTCCGTCGCGTCGACCTTCTCGACAGAGATTTTGCTGCTCTTCAGTCTTTTAGCCAGGGCTTCGGCGGCGCTCGTATAGAGGTCCGCGAGCACAAGCTCCGTGATCTTCTTGTTCTTGGCCAGTTCCTCAGCGCATACCACTCCGGTTATCCCGCATCCGAGTTGAATTACCTTCATCCGCTTACACCGGCGCCTGCATCCGGATGGGGGTTATTGAAGGTTTGGATGGGGGGGCACTGGCAGAGGGTTATTAAGGGTATAAAAACTTAAAATATGGGGAAGGGGCGACGAGCCCCTCAAAAATCATTTCGAATTGGCGCGATCAGATCATCTTATTCTTCTGCATTGCCATCAGAAACACGCCGACAGCTGCGAGAATGTATCCGAGACCGATGACGATGTTGTCCCAGCTGGTGGTGATAATGTACCCAATGCCTACGAGGAGCGCGCCAATCGCGATCAGGAGCATCGATAGGAACGATATCATCTGCGGGTCCATCGGCTGTTTGGCAACTGGCTGAGCGTACTGTTGAGGGTACTGCTGGACCATCGGTTGCTGCGCCTGGTAGTACTGTGGCTGCTGCGGTTGCATTACCTGCTGTTGCTGAGGCGGATAGTTCGGATTTTGGGGTTGCATTATATTCACCGACTTTGGGAAGAGATTTCAAGGAGATAAGGTTTCTTCGATTACCTGATAGAAGTGAGCCGTTCGGACGGCCTCTGAGGTGAAAAATCAGGAAGGATCGCTCGTCCGCGGAGATCAACAAAGAAATCATCAAAGAGGGCGACGCCCTTATCGAACCGTACGAGAAGAGAATTGCAGGTGAAAAACAGAGGAGCGTGAGGACATAGCAATAGCGAGGATGAAGTTTCTGGACAAGCAGGAGGAGGACCTAGTTCACGCGGCGAGCATCGAGACGTTGAAGGACATGGGCGTACTGGTAAGGAGCCCGACCGTACTGAAAATGCTTGGGGACGCCGGCGCGGACATCGATGAGAAGAAGATGATCGCGAAGATGCCAGAGGGCATGGTGAACGATGCGGTCAAGAAAGCGGCCAAGGAGTTCGTCCTAGGATCCCGGGACGGGAAGCACGACCTGAAGATCCCGACCGACGACATACCATTCGTCGGGTCGAACGGCATTGGCACCTACATGACCGACCTGAAGAGCGGCGAGAGGAGGGAAACGACCAGGAAGGACATCGCGGACTTTGCGCGGCTGGCTGATTCGCTTACTGGCATCGATTTCTTCTGGTCGAACGTGACAGCCATGGAGGTACCGACCGCGCTTCACATGATATACGCCCAATGGGAGGCTTTCCAGAACTGCACGAAGAACTACGGGACGCTGACCTTGAGCGCGAGGGACGCGAAGGTGCAGATAGAGCTGGCATCGCTGGTCGCAGGAGGCAAAGAGCAGCTGAGGAAGAAGCCTATCTTCCACTCGCTCTGCTGCGTCATTGCCCCGCTCTCGTTCGAGAGGGGAGCGGTCGAGGGACAGGTGGAGCTCGTGAAGGCGGGCATACCGGTAATCTCAATGTCGATGTCCCTCGGAGGCATGTCTGCCCCGATCACGCTGGCCGGGACTATAACCAATGCCAACACCGAGAACCTGGCAAGTCTTGTGATCTCTCAGACAGCGGCGCCCGGAGCGAGGCACATCTACAGCTCCGAGTCGACGCCGGGCAACATGACGACCGGGAACATCGTCTACGAAGCGCCTGAGACGATGCTGATCTCGGCTGCAACTGGACAGATGGCCAAGAGGTACGGGCTGCCGGCCTACACCGGAAGCTGGGGAGTGAACGGAGCGATCCCCGGCGTGCCGATGTCGTTCACCGAGCTGTCGGCGATCGCCATGTCGATGTTCTCAGGGACCGACATAGCCGCCGGTGCTGGAGGGCTCGACCAGGCGAAGGGCGGGTCGCTGGAGCAGCTGCTCATAGACGCGTACATCTGGGACAACTACAAATCATTCCTGCGGAGATTCGAGATCACCAGGGAGAAGATCGCCCTCGACGTCGTGAAGGAGGTCGGGCATGGCAACAGTTTCCTGACGCACCCGCACACCGCGAAGAACTTCAAGAAGGAGCTGTTCTTCCGCGACAAGGCCAAGGCAGCGTTCGAATCGACAAACTCGACTGCGATGATACCAGAGGCCAGGAAGGCCGTCAGGAAGATCCTGGAAGAGCACGAGGTCCAGAAGCTCGACAAGGATGTTCTAAAGCAGGGCGAGACGATAATCAAGAATATCCAGAAGTAGGAAGAAGCCCGTCAAGGAGAGCGAGTCAGAAAGAATTGGGCGCGCTGTTCCGAGAGTTCGATATATCAACGGTCCAGCTGAGCGATGAGCACTTCCAGGTTCCGCGGGAATATGGATAGGTCGAGCCCAAACCGTTTCAGCTTCTTCTCGATCTTCGCAGCTTTGGATCCTGAGAACCTACCCCTCAGAAGATAGGCGGTCTCCTCTTCGCTGAACCTCCCCCTTTCCACGCACCATCCTATAACATCGCGGTCATAAGGGCAAGCGGCCTGGCAACGCATGCATCCGACTATGGAATTATGCGCCGACCTGGGCACCCATTTTGGGAAAGGATGCTTGGAGTCCTTCTCGTTCATGTAGCTGAGGCATCTCTCCGCGTTGATCAGGAACCTGTCCTTCCGGATGGCCCCTGTCGGGCAAGCCTTCATGCAAGCGGTGCATTTCGAGCACTTGGGAAGTGCTTTCTTCTCCTGCCAGTTGTCCACAGGGCTGTCGTAGTCGGAATAGAATGCCATCAGGCGGTGGAAGCTGCCGCGTCCAGGGAGGTAAGTGATGTTGTTCCTCCCGTACATCGCGAGGCCGCTCCTCACGGCGAGCAACTTCAGTGGCAGTACCGCCTTGACCAACCTCGACGATCCCTTTCCGAGCGCATCCGCAAGGAGACGCTTGCCCGACCGGTAGGACCTGTAGTAATCAGAATACGTCGGAGGGACATTGCCCTTCACCTCTTCTCCATTCCAGAGGAATGTGACGCGCAGCATTGGCTGTGGGATCGCGAGGATGATGATCGATTTCGCCCGCGGGAATCTCTTGGGGAGCTCCGGGGTGAAGAACGGCTTAGCGTAATCCCTGTAGAAGGTGTCGTTGAGGCGCCCGTCATTATGCAAAGACCTGATCTCCGTACCGAGTTCATCTAGATGCTCGATCGAGACCACGCTGGCGAACATCCCCTCCTTCTCGAGAACCCGGATGAACTTCGGACTGCCGCTCATAGGATTCATACCGCTCCATTCACTATCGCGCGTTGAAGTCCTTGACGGTGAGGATCATCCCGATTATCGAGGCTACGAGCTCGAGCCAGTAGATCGTCGTGGCGTCCGGCAGCTTCCCATGCTTCGTACCTGAAATCTCTATCCACCCGGTGATCTCGTGCCTGTCGTCCAATATCATTATGTCGAGGTAGTCCCCCTCGATCGTGTCATCGAATGAGTTTCTGCTTTGCGTGAGCATGAGCGGCCTGTTGTAGGATCCCTCTTCCCCGGGAGCATACGGGTTGTGCTCGGCAAGGAACAGCTTCGTGCATCTGCTGATTGAGAAGTAGGGATATTTCTTTGGATCCAGGAAGTCTTCCTTGGAGTAGACGCAGTTCCTGAGAGTGTCCTCGGCCGCCTTCCTCAATCCCGCGAATGCGACGTAATGGTACTTTCCGTCGTTGGGATCCTTGATCCCAATGGAGAGGCTGTGAATGTTCAGCTGTCTGTAGATGTATTGTGCGACGGCGTTCAGGAAGGCGCTCTTAGACAAATATGGAGACTGGCAATCGGAGATGATCTTCTGGAGGCTCTCGAGAACCTTGATCTCCGGCTTCATAGATGCATGCTGGTATTCGATTCGGATCCTGTTTGCGACGGCTTCGGGCGAAGCGTTCATTCTTAATTCAGCCTTGTTATCCATTTTCCCGTTGCTCGGAGTATCAATCCAATATAATCATAATGATTACCATTAGGTGCGGTCATATATGAGATGGAAATTGACCGGGGGTCGGAGTTCCGCCCCATACCCCGATCTAGAGTTTGCTGAATTTCCCACTGGTCTCGGCACGCTCAACGCCCGGTCCAGACCGGCGCCGTCCAGGCAGTTACTCCTGGCCCGCCGCTAACATTCGACGCTGTGCTGATCCGCAGGTAGAAGTAATGCGCGGTCTGGGAGTCCAAAGTGACGGTCCAGTCGAACGTCGCCCCGCCTCCGGGCATGCTTGCGACGACCTTCCCGCCGTCAGAGACTATCTCCACGAGCGTTATCGCGTCGCTAGCCACCCCGTCGGGGTCCTCCACGTGGATAGAGGCGGTGTAAGAGGCCGTGGTTGAGGGCAATATCGAGCCCATTACCATGCCGTTCACAGTGTATGAGACGCGCAGGTTCTGATCCAGCGTCGCATAGCCTCTGCAGGCACTCATCGCCGCGTACAGGTCAGAAGCTGTCAGGCTCGGCGCAAGGAGCACAGTCCTCAGCTCGTAGCCGGATATCCAGTTGGTCGCGTGCGTATCGGAGTTGGCGGCAGGCATGACATGCCATCCGTTGTCAAGAGCCGCTACATAGTATGATTCGTAGCTCCACGTCTTTTGCCATAGCCAGCTGCCATAATTGTGGATCTCAAGGATGTTCAACCCCTTGTCGCGGCTCGCGCTGTAGTAGCCGAAGTTGTTGTACGCCGTCTGGGTCATGTAATCGGGATGGTTCCACTGCCCTGAGACGCCGGTCTGGGCACCGAGCCAATCATAGAAGTTCTGGAGCCTCACCTGCTTGTTTCCGAAGGTCGTGTAGATCGGCGGCAAGTCGCTGTCGCCGTATATGTTCAGCTCTCCGAGGTTCGCCTCGAGCCAGTATTCGGTTGCCGGTATGGCAACGAACTTGTTGGAGGTCGCATTCGCCGCTTCCTGCTTAGTCATCGTCCATTCCGTCGGCGACATCCATTTCGTATGGTCGGTCACCGCCAAGAAATCGGCTCCAGCAGCCTCCGCGGCCGCGTAAGCCTGCGCCGGCGTACCATAGCCGTCGGAGTAGCCCGTGTGCGAATGCAGATCGCCGAAATACAGGTTGTAGGACGCGGTCGGCTTTCCCATCGCCTGCGCGGAGGCTGCATTCCCCATAAAGAACGGTCCTATCAATACAGCTAATGTCACGAACGATAGGACTAACACACATGCTCTTTTCATCATGAAATTATCTCCCTTCTACTCCCCCTACGAGGAAATATGCTGGATATCATAAAAACCTATCCGGAGTCGATCGGTTCCACTCTCGTATTTGACAAAGGTCAGAAAGATAGAAATGGAAGGTTGAGTTACACTCACTCGACAAGGCAACCGAAGGGGCAGGTCAAACACATGGGTGACGAGCAACTTTTCACACAGGTCTTCGAGAACGCCCCGCTGATTATGATGGTCGTTGACGAGAACATGCAAATCAGTAGGGCAAATAGGGCAGCACTGACTTTCTTAGGACGTTCGCTCGAGGAGACTCTTGGGCTGAGAGGAGGCACCGTGTTCGGATGCCTGAACTCGCTCGACGATGAACGGGGATGCGGTTTCGGTCCGGACTGCAGCAAATGCAAGGTCAGGAGCAGCGTGAAGGAAGCTTTCAAAAATGGAACCGATCATTATCGGATCGAAGGGATAATCCCAGTCGCGAAGGACGACAGGCAGGGAGTACTCAATCTTCTGGTATCCACCTCGATCATCAACCTCGAAGGAAAGAGGCTCGTGTTCCTCAGCCTGGAGAACGTGACGGATATCAGGAGGGCCGAGATGTCCTTGAAGGACTTCAACGAATACCTCAAGCTGCTAAACTCGATACTCAGGCACGACATCAAGAACAGCCTCACGATAATGCAAGCATCTCTTGAGATGACTGACAGGAACCTCAGGAAAATCAACGACGAATCAATCCCGAAAATCCTCGGAAGGGCCTACAATGCGATAAGGCACAGCAACAGACTGATAGACGAGGTCAAGATACTCGAGGAGGCGATTCCAGCGGGGTTCGACCTAAAAGTAGTCGACCTTCGTGAGATCATCGACTCGATCACTGGCAAGTACCAAGTGAAGATCACAGTCAAGGGGGGCGCTTTCGCTCTGGCAGACGAGGCGCTTGGCTCCGCATTCGATAACATAATCTCGAACGCGGTGACGCACGGAAAGACCGACAGGATAGACATCGAAATCAAGAGCGGTTCCGGAGTTAGCGTGGTCAGGATTGCCGACTATGGCATTGGGATCCCCGCGGAGATAAGAAGCAAGATCTTCGAAAAGGGGTTCACCTCGGCTGGAAAAAGCCACACCGGGCTGGGGCTATACATCGCGAAGTCCATAATCAATAGGTACGGCGGGGTGTTGCGGATCGAGAAAAACAAACCCAATGGTGCTGCGTTCGTGATAGAGCTAAAGACACCGAAGAAGACGAAGGCGTGATCAGTTCCCTTTCACGAAGGTCCCTCTGTTCAGCTCCTCAAAGGCAAGTGCTAGCCCCTCTTCCGTGTTCATGACTATCGGCCCTCCCCATGCGATCGGTTCGCCGATAGGTTTGCCCGCTTTTTTCACCGCGACGTGATTTCCTTGATCATCTTCAAATCCTCATTCGGCAGAGAATCCTCACGCAACATCAAGAAGGCTCTGGCCCCTCTCCTCCTCAAATCCTCGTCGATTCCAATCAGGAATTCCCTCACCCGCGCCGAATCGTTCCAGAGAAGAAGCGTCTCCACACCGCAAAGACCGATCCTCGAGCAATTGCCTTTGCATATGAGATCGTCGATCCTCGCCATCAACGTCCTCAGATCCCTAGGATCCGTCAATCCTAGCCCCCTCTTTGTGCTAAGCGTGATCACCGGCGCTGCCCCGCCGTTGCACCTATCGCATGCGCTCCCGAACGGCCTTATTATCAAGTCGAAATCGGCCTCATTTGGGCATCCGTCAACCGAGCTGATGACCGTCAGGCCGCCCTGAATGTCGTTATCGTGCGATTCCTTTGAGATTGAGGAACCTGCTCCCTCCATTCGACTCCCCCTTCCATCATCAATTCCCCACCCTTTTTAACCCTGACCTGAGCATGCTTTCCTCATTTGACCGTTTGAAAATCACGCCAGAACCTTCAAAAGGCTAATTTCCACTACCTCACGGTCGGACATATCCGGGGTTCGAATCTTGAAGATTGCCGACAGGATACTGCTTCACCTATCCAGATATTACGGTCACGCCATCGAGGTGGTGGCGCCTTGGGCTATGACGCAGAACGGGATAGCTTCCGGTGTGGGCGCCGAGCGAAAGAACGTCGCCCTCCCATTGAATAGACTGGCCGAATCGGGGCACATCGCGATCCATAAGAGGCACATCAAGGGCGAGAAATCGATCAGGAAGATCTACTCGCTTACCGCCAGCGGGATGGAGGAGGCGAGGCGCATCTCCAGATCATTCGGGGAGACCTCTGTCGTCCTGATCGACCTCGAGGGACACCAGAGAGTGTCGAGGATGAGGGACGTCGCGACCTTCACATCGGTCAACTTGGACATGCTGGATGTGGCTCTCGCGCTGAAGGACGGCTTGCTCGACTGCAGACAGCTCCAGCAGCAGGGGGCGAGGACCGAGCGAAAGCTCGTCGATATGACCGAGAGGATGCCGGTCGTCAAGGGGTTCGTCGGCCGCAGCAAGGAGCTTGAGGGGCTGCGCCGGTCGCTACAGAGCAGGGAGACGAAGGCGGCGGTCGTCTCGGGAATCCCCGGGATTGGTAAAACATCCCTAGTCGCCGAATTCCTGAAGGATTGGAAGAGAGAGCACAACGTCTTCTGGTTGAAGATGCACGAGTGGACCGGGCTTCGGGGCCTCCTGATCGCACTGGGGGAATTCCTGTCCGCCCAGGGAAGACCGGCCCTGCTCAGCTCGATAACGCAGGCCGAATCCCTCGACCTGGAAAGGATAGGCATCACCCTTCGCTCGGAGGTCTCCGGTTCAAAGGGCATCGCGGTGATCGATGATTTCCACAAGGGGGACGAGAGGGTAAGGGAAGCGGTCAAGATCGTGTTCGAGATCCTCATGGAGGAGGATTCCGACCTCAAGCTGATACTGATCGGCCGGTCCATATCCGCTTTCTTCGACGCGAGGAACTCCAAGCTCAGCAGAAGCGTCGCGACGATAGTCGTTGAAGAGCTCGACGAGGACAGCTGCCACCAGATCCTGCTGCGCAGGGGCATTCCGGAGACACACCACGGAAAGGCCCTGGCGGTGGCGAGGGGGCATCCGCTCAGCCTCCAGCTCTTCGACCCCGCCTCGGAGAGCTCTCGCCCCTCCGAGTTCTACGACTTCGTCGAGAGGGAGGTGTCCGTTTCGCTGACGCCGTTGGAGACCGGGATAATGACTGCCAGCGCGCTTGCGCGGTACCCATTGGCTCCTGATGCGTTCCTCTCCTCGCGCATCGCATACGGCGAGGAGTCCGGTCAATCGTCCATGCTGCAACTCGAGACCGATGTCAACCGATCGCTCATCTCGCTGAAGGAAAAGAACCTCATCGTCGAGGGTACCTACGGTGTCATTGACTCCCACGACCTTCTGAAGGACTTCTTCAAGAACAAGGCGTCCGGGAGATTGAGGAAGAACGTGCACCTGGCCCTCTCGCAGTTCTACGTCGACGGGGACAGTCCGTTCTCCGCCAACGAGGCGATCCATCACCTGATCGAGGCGGACGACCTCGTTTCCGCCGTTGAGGTCGCGAAGCTGTACGGCAACGAGATATTGGAAAGGGTCGGATGCTTCACCTTGCACGCGTTCCTCGAGGCCAGCCTGGCATCGAAGCAGAAATACCTCGGGGAACCGGGCTTCCTCCTCCTGAGTGCGGAGATCTACGAGATGGATGGAGACCTCGATTCGGCCCTCGATGCGCTCAAGGGGATCTCGAGTCCGGGAGGGCGAGAGGGGGAATCGATGGTCGTGGAGGCTCTGAGGCTCCAGGGCAACATCCTCACGAGAAGGGGGGATCTGCAGAAGGCCCAAGATTCGTTCGTCAGGGGCAAGGAGATCGCCTCGCGCCTCGGTGATGCGCGTCTCCGGAGCTCGATCTCATGCGACCTCGGAAACCTCTATCATAGGCTCGGCCAGCTGGGGCCGGCCAGGGAGAATCTGGAGGATGCGATGAAGGGGGCGGAGGAGACCGGCGACGACGTTCTCAAGGGACGCTCGCTCTACGGCATCGCCAAGCTCGTCGCGGCAGAGGAACGATACGAGGAGGCGATTTCCATTGAGGGGAGCGCCCTCGAGATTCTGAGACAGACCGGCGCGCTGTCGGACCAGGCCAAGATCCTCTCCAGCATGGGCGCATCCTACGACGCGATCGGCAAGTATGAAGAAGCGCTGAAGTGCCAGGACGAGGCCTACGATCTGTCGGTCCGGGCGGGCGACGTCTATACGCAGGGATACGCCTCGATGAATGCCTCGGCCACTCTCTTCGAGTCGGGGCATTTCGACGAAGCAAAGATGCGCATCGACAGGGCTTCCAGCATCGCCACGAAGACAGGCGATGTTCTGATGCTCTCCTTCCTCGCGCTTATGGAAGGAAAAATACGGGCGGAGCAGGGCGACTGGGGTTCAGCGGAGAGTTACTTCAGCAAGTGCATCGAGCTTGCCGAGAAATCGGGACAGAAATATTATAACGCCAACTGGCGGATAAGCATCGGCAACTTCTACGCATCTCATGGAAAAAGGGACATTGCTCTCAACTATCTCCTCTCCGCGAAGGCGATATGCGAGAGCAACGCGCTGAAAGACTTGATGGATTACGTTTCGCAGCAAATCTCGGCAATCGACCGAGGGGATGAATGACCATTTCCTCCAGAATTGGTCACGCGGACACCTTCCGCCATCATTCTACGGATGTACCCCATTAATAGGCATGGCTGCATGGCCGAGAAGCCCTGAGACATCGACGACAACGCCGCTTGCCAACAATGACACAAATGCCGCTGCTCCAATCACAACCAACCCGCTAATCAATAGCTTTTTCCTGTCCATTTTTCTCAGATCCTTTCGCTGTTCCATTTTTCAAAACAGCATGAAATCAGAGAGTGACGCGATGGAAAAAAGGCGGGAGAGCATGCTTAACAAAGGTTCAAATATCGACCCAACAGGAATGACGTTTCTAGGGTGTTGCCTGGACTGGTCGACACCACGGATAAAAGGGCCTGAACGAGAGCGATCTGAAACTCGGACGACGTGACTCGAGCGTAGCAAGAAGCACGTTGACTCTGCCCGACGAAGCGGGTTCGAAGTAAGCTGAGGGAGAGGGACCTTGACAGGAAACATTTTCATCGTGGAGGACGAATTGGATTTCATCGACATCTATCGGAGGATTTTCGAGACTATTGGGGTCAAGATTGTGGGTCATGCCCGGAGCGGGGAGGAGGCATTAGAGAAGCTTGCCAAGTCGACGAAGAGACCGGACCTGATCATCATGGACAACCACCTCCCAGGGATCAATGGCGTCGAGACGACCGTTAGGATACTGAAGATCGATCCGACGGCTAGCGTTCTCTTCGTGAGCGTGGATGATCAAGTGAGGCGTTTAGCTTTGGAGAGCGGGGCGGTTGACTTCATCATCAAGCCTTTCTCGCTGGAGAAATTCATCTCTTCCGTGACGAAGTACTGTAAGGGGTCCGATGGACGGGTCCGCACGCGGAAAGTGCGTACTTAAAGGTCCGTTGCAGGTAATTCTGTCTGAGAAGGAGCCTCGAATCGTCCGAGAATTCGAAACATAAAGTTTGAGGATTCTGCAGGAGTGTCTGGATAAATTGCGGCGCCGGATAAATGCTCTTTCCGATTCCTCTCCAGAAGGAATAGTGCTCCCGGCGGGATGGCCACCTGGTCTTTACCCCTAGATTTTCAGGTGAAAAAGGCGCTGGCGTGAAAAACCTCTCATTCCAATGTTTGTCTGGTTTTTACCCGTAAAATAGCGGGAATGGGAGAGAATCGCTCCGAATGGATGTGAGGATAGGTGTAGGGAAATGATTTATCAAGATTGATTGTATTTCACATGAATCGGGGGCTGTCGA
>Ga0315274_10000216_pt1 | contig 88801 bp, 82 predicted proteins | sample YL17G02_20_MG_FD_203700 | JGI IMG/M metagenome (GOLD analysis project Ga0315274, IMG submission 203700) | Sediment microbial communities from Yellowstone Lake, YNP, Wyoming, USA - YL17G02_20 | ecosystem: Environmental > Aquatic > Freshwater > Lake > Sediment | place: USA: Wyoming | collected...
CCTTTAATACAAAGCGAGGGGGTAGCAGATGATTAGACAAGATAGAACAGTGAGGATAGTGTATTCAGCAAGAGGTCGAGATATCTTGGCTTGGTTTATCAGGACGGCTTTTTTCTCCCTGATTACGCTGGGATTATATTTTCCTGTTGCGGTAAATAAATTAGTAAGGTACATGTGCGAGCATTCAGAGATACACATAGTAGAGTTACAATCCCCCTCAACTCAGCAGGAGACCTAGATAGTTTGAATAGAAGATCCCGATATCCTTAAATGGTTCACGAGGACCCATAAGCAATCTTCATTGCAGGGTGGTTTGCCGATAGTGAATTGAATGGCTCACTAGTCGCGCTAGCAGTTAGATTTTCACCTTACCGTAGCGTTCCCATTCGCTGTAGACACAGCCACAGTATCCCTGGTGGTAGAGGCCGAGCTCTCGGGACAGGCGGTGGCTCTCACTGAAGCCCGGCCGGAAATCCTCGTGATAGAACCGCACTCCTCTTTCCTTTCCAAACTGTTCTCCCAGGTCTTGCAGCAGGCCGTGCTTTTGATAAGGGCTGATTAGCAGTGTGGTAGTAAAAGCTTCAAACCCTCTCTCTTGAGCAACCTCGGCGGTTTTTGTCAACCGCAACCTGTAGCAATCGGGGCAACGGTTGCTCTCATGACCTACTACAGCCTGAAAGTATTTGAGTATATCGTAGCCCTCAGCAATGATCAGGGGCAGGTTATTCGCTCGAGCAAAGGTTTGCATAGCCTCTAGGCGTAGCTGGTGCTCTCTGAAGGGGTGAATGTTGGGGTTGTACCAGAAGGCGGTGACTTGCAACCCCTTGTCCTGCAAAGATTTCACGACATATGTTGAGCAAGGACCGCAGCAGACGTGAAGAAGGATGGAAGACATGTTTCTGCCCTAGCGACTAGTTCTTTGCTCACAAAAGGCTGGGTTGGTCTGGCTTACCTTTATTGGGATAGGTCAATCCCAAGTGTTCATAGGCGAAACGGGTAGCTAGCCGACCCCGCGGGGTGCGTTCCAGAAAACTCAATTGCAGGAGATAGGGCTCGTAGACATCCATGATGGTATCAGCCTCTTCGCTGATGGCAGCGGCGATGGTGTCTAACCCCACAGGGCCCCCGTTGAATTTCTCAATGATGGTACGCAGAATCTTGTGGTCTATCTCGTCGAGCCCAATGGAATCGATTTCCAATCTCCCCAGCGCTTCCAAAGCTATTTTTTCCGTGATTACTCCCTTGCCTTTTACCTGAGCGTAGTCTCTGACGCGCTTGAGCAATCTGTTAGCCACTCTGGGGGTGCCCCGCGCACGCTTGGCGATTTCCTCCAATCCCCTCTTCTCGGCTTCTATGCCAAGTAGGCGGGCTGACCTTGAGAGGATTGTCTCGATAGAGTTCTGGTCATAGAAATCGAGCCGATATACTGCCCCGAATCTATCCCTGAGCGGCGGGCTGAGCAGGGCAAAGCGTGTGGTTGCTCCGACGAGGGTGAAGCGAGGTAGATTCAGTCTGAGGCTCCTGGCTCCTGCACCTTTGCCCATGACAATGTCGAGAGCGAACTCCTCCATCACAGGGTAAAGCACCTCCTCCACTACGCGCCCGAGGCGGTGTATTTCGTCGATAAACAGAACATCTCCTTTGTTGAGGTTGGTGATGATAGCAGCGATATCGCCGGGGCGTTCTATGGCTGGGCCAGAGGTAATCTTGATGCTTACTCCCATCTCAACAGCAATAATATAACCCAAGGTCGTCTTGCCCAAGCCCGGCGGCCCATAGAGCAGGATGTGGTCTAAAGTCTCTTTCCTGCCCTGAGCAGCGGCCATAGCTATCTTCAGGTTTTCTTTGACCTTGTCTTGCCCGACGAAGTCAACGAGGTGTTTAGGGCGAAGGCCCTTATCAAGAAGGATATCTTCAGTTCTGGGCTTGGCCGATATTACCCGCTCCATCATTCCTCTTCGTCAGAACTCTGGCATATTATATCAGATTACGATTTCTTTGCCGAGGTTGAGATAGAAGGAGGGCTGCGCCCCTCTGAACTTCCCATTTGCTAAAAGCTCGACTTTTTGTGTAATTGACACCCCTGATTAGATGATATACACTTCTGTAAGCAAAGGAATTTTCGAAACTAAAAGGAGCATGAATGGACATCAGCAAAGATAAGCAAGAGTGGCAGGAGAAAACCCTAAAACCTTCGCTGAAGCGCGCCCCGGAGCGCGAAGAACGTTTCCTGACCAATTCTGGGCTTGAAATCGATGACTTATATGCCCCTGATGACCTTAGGGGTTTCGATTACGTCCAGAAGCTGGGTTTTCCAGGGGAGTATCCTTTCACTCGGGGAGTCCAGCCAACCATGTATCGGGGAAGGGTCTGGACCATGCGCCAGTACGCCGGTTTCGCTTCGGCTGAGGAGTCCAACAAACGCTATCATTACTTGTTGGGGCAAGGCCAGACAGGGCTCAGCGTAGCTTTTGACCTGCCCACCCAGATTGGATATGACTCGGACCATCCCAAGGCACAGGGCGAGGTGGGCAAGGTGGGCGTGCCCATATCCAGTCTCGAGGATATGGAAATCCTGTTTAAGGGGATCCCTTTTGACAAGGTAAGTACCTCGATGACTATCAACTCCACTGCTCCTGTGCTGCTGGCAATGTACATCGCAGTGGGCAAGAAGCAAGGAGTCGACCCAGCGAAACTAGACGGAACCATCCAGAATGACCTGCTTAAGGAATACATTGCTCGTGGCACCTATATCTATCCCCCCCGGCCATCGATGAGGTTGATTACGGATATCTTCAGCTACTGCACCGAGAAGCTTCCCAGGTGGAACACTATCAGCATCAGCGGTTACCATATTCGAGAGGCAGGGGCTACTGCGCCTCAGGAAGTGGCTTTCACCCTGGCTGATGGCATAGCCTATGTGCAAGCTGCAATAGATGTCGGCCTGGATGTAGATAAATTCGCGGGTCGGCTCTCCTTCTTCTTTGCTGCCCATAATAACCTGTTGGAAGAGGTGGCGAAGTTCAGGGCGGCGCGGCGGCTCTGGGGCAAGATTATGAGTGAGAGATTTAAGGCCAAGGATCCGCGTTCCATGATGCTGCGTTTCCATACTCAGACCTGCGGGCACACGTTGACATCGCAGCAGCCCGACAACAACATAGTGAGGGTCGCCATGCAGGCATTGGCTGCTGTGTTGGGAGGGACCCAGTCGCTACACACCAATTCGCGGGATGAGGCTTACGCCACTCCTGGTGCAGAGGCTGTGACCATTGCCTTGCGCACCCAGCAGCTTCTAGCTTATGAGAATGGCGTTGGTGACTGCGTCGATCCTTTAGGCGGTTCCTACTATGTGGAGCATCTAACCGATGTCGTCCAGGCAGAGGCCGAGAAGTACATAGAGAAGATCGACCAGCTAGGTGGTGCCCTTGCTGCCATCGAGCACGGGTTCCAGCAAAGAGAGATCCAGGAGAGCTCTTATCGTGCCCAGAAAGATATAGAGAATGGCAAGAGAACGGTGGTGGGGGTTAACAAGTTCGTCTCCCCATATCCACCGATAACCGGGCTGCTGAAAGTGAATCCAGTTGAGGCTGAAAAGCAGAGGCAGCGCGTGATCGCGCTTAAGGCAAAGCGGGATAAGAAAAAGGTCACTCAGGCGCTTAATAATCTGAAGGAAGTGGCAAGCGGCAAAGGAAACACTATGCCTGCGTTCATCGACTGCGTCGAGTCTTACGCAACTCTAGGTGAGATTTGTGATTTGCTCCGCGGCGCGTTCGGAGAGCAACAGGAATTTCTGGCGTTCTAAGCTGTTGGAATAGGAATTAGAAGGCAGCCATAATAAATGGAGGGAAAATGATAAAGAGGGTCAACCATGTGGCTATTGCGGTGAAGGACCTTGATGAGGGACTGAAGGCTTTTGAGACGCTATTGGGTCATAAGGCCGCGCAGGTGAAGGAAGTCCCTGACCAGAAGATAAAGGCGGCGATGATTCATGTGGGCGATGTTGAGATCGAGCTGATTCAGCCTACTGACCCTGGAACCGGTGTGGCAAAGTTCCTGGAGACCAGAGGCGAGGGTGTACATCACATCTGCTTCGAGGTCGACGATATCGACAAGGAACTGCAGGCGATGGAGGCTAAAGGTGTGCAGACTCTGGATAAAAAGGGCAGGCCAGGGCTGGCAGGTAAGATTGGCTTCCTGCATCCCAAGTCTGCCAAAGGGGTACTCATAGAACTGGCGCAAAAGGTCTAGGCAGCTAAAGGTAATTCACATAGTAGAGGGAAGTTTACCATGGCTGATGAAAAGAAGATTCGTGTTCTTGTGGCAAAGCCTGGCCTGGATGGACATGACCGAGGTGCTAAAGTTGTAGCTCGGGCCCTGCGCGATTACGGTATGGAGGTGATCTATACCGGCATTCGTCAGACTCCGGAGATGATTGCGCAGAGCGCGTTGCAGGAGGATGTGGATGTTGTTGGATTAAGCATCCTCTCCGGGGCACACAATGAGCTTTTCCCGCATATCATGGAACAGCTCAAAAAAAGAAAGATGGACCGCGTGTTAGTAATCGCCGGAGGTATTATCCCGGAGGAGGATCACCCGGCATTGAACAAGATAGGTATCAAGGGTATCTTTGGCCCAGGCACTCCTACCAAGGATATAGCTGAATTCATCCGGAAGGCTGTGGGCGAGAAGAAGGCGGAATAGGGTAATTGGGTAGTGGGGTAGGGGAGTAAGAAGTATATGTCGGGTCATTCCAAATGGTCGCAGATTAAACGGCAGAAGGGTGTTGCCGATGCCAAACGCGGGCAACTGTTCACCAAGTTGGCTCGCGAAATCGCTGTTGCAGTCCGTCAGGGTGGTGTAGACCAGCAAAACAATTTTAAGCTAAGACTCATAATCCAGAAGGCACGAGACAGCAACATGCCTCTGGAAAATATCGATCGCGCCATTAAGCGTGCCAGCGGTGGAACCGATGGAGCAGCGCTAGCTGAGGTTAGCTATGAGGGATATGGCCCCGGCGGGAGTGCTATCTTGGTGCAGGTTCTTACAGACAACAAGAATCGGACACTCGCTGAGGTGCGCAACATCTTGAGCAGAGGCGGTGGCAACCTGGGTGAGAGTGGTTCTGTGACCTGGCTGTTTGAGCCCAGGGGTGTGATCATCATCGACGGTGCCAAAGAAAATGCAGAGGAAGTGGCTCTGTTTGCTATCGATGCTGGTGCTGAAGATGTAAAAATCGAGGGGACTTCCCTGGAAGTAAATACTAAACCCCAAGACCTCGAAGCGGTGAGAAAAGCGCTGGAGCTAAGAAGGGTGCCCATCTCCTCCTCGGAGCTATCTATGGTCCCCAAGACGATGATCAAGCTTGATGAGAAGTCCGCGCTTCAAGCGCTCAAGCTCCTCGACAAACTGGAGGAGCTTGATGAAGTTCAGCGTGTGTATACAAACGCTGATTTCCCGGACGATGTCGTGAGTAAGTATCAGGGATGAAGATGTCGCAATGCCAATCCGTGTTTTAGGCCTCGATCCGGGCATTGCGATTATGGGATATGGCGTCATCGAGGATAACGATGGCAACCTCACCGCGATAGGATACGGTGGATTGACCACACCGGCCAAACAGGCCACTTCCCAAAGGTTGCGTTCCCTTTATGAAGGCGTCATCGCCATAATTGCACGCCACAAGCCTACGGAGGTTGCTGTAGAGCTCTTTGTGGCTCGCAATCTAAGAACGGCGCTGATGGTGGGACAGGCCAGGGGGGTTGCGCTCCTGGCTGCAGCTAACAAAGGGCTTCCTGTTTATGATTATACACCGCTCCAGGTGAAACAAAGGGTCTCAGGCTACGGTCGTGGTGAGAAGAGACAGGTTCAGGAGATGGTTAGAATTCAGCTTGGGCTGGACTGCCTCCCGCAGCCGGACGATGCTGCTGATGCTCTGGCAGTTGCCATATGTCATATAAGCGAGGCACGTCTGTCTCGTCTATTGGCAAATAGTCAAAAGTGATGAATCGATAATGATCGCTGGCATAGAAGGTATCCTTAAATCACGAAGTGAGGACTGGGTTATCGTCGAGGTGGGTGGGGTGAGCTTTCGCCTTCAGTCGCCAACCTCCACGATAGACATATTGGGAATGCCAGGTGACAGGGTGAAGCTTCACACTCATCTCCATGTGAGAGAGGACAACCTAGCTCTATATGGCTTTGCCACGACTGAGGAGCTTAGGTTATTTGAATTACTAATCAATGTGTCAGGTGTCGGCCCCAAGACCGCACTGGCGCTGCTTTCAGCTCTCAGCGCGGAACGATTTGGGGTTGCCATAGCTCGAGGCGATGTTGATATGCTGAGCTCGGTACCGGGGATAGGCAAGAAGACAGCTGCGCGCCTTGTCTTGGAGTTGAAAGGGAAGTTTGAGCAAGTGGGCGTGGCCGGCCGTTCCCGGCATGAAGATGTTAAAGCAGCATTGGTCAGCTTGGGGTATTCTGTAGCGGAGGCAAACTCGGCCATTGCCAGTCTCCCCGATACCCCTGACACATCTCTTGAGGAAAAGATAAAACTTGCCCTGCAACACTTTGCCAGAGCAGGCTAAAAGTACCTCTGCAGGAACTTGAGCACTCCCTCAAGCGCCCAGGCACCGGCGAAAGCAATAAGGATGCTACGGGGCGTTTTCCCCAGGAAGCAAAACAGCAGGAATTTCCAGACAGGGTATCTTAGTATCCCTGCGGCGGCGCCTGCCAGGTCGAAAATGGGGTTAGGGACGAAGGCGAGCACAAAGATAACCAAGGAGCCCCTTCGCCTCATCCAGTGTTCCATGCGCAGGTATGTCTTGCTTTTCCTGAGGACTCCCTGGCCGCTGTAACCTGCCATATAGCCGCTGAGTTCTCCCAGGGCTGATCCTGCTCCTGCTGCCAACCCTACCAAATATGGGTCGTAAGTGGCACCGAGGGCAAAGATCACTGCTATCCCTGGCACAGGCAATATTATGGTGGCACTGCTGAGAAGGCTTATGAGGAAAGCACCCAGGTAACCATAACCGGCCAGGTTCGCCACCCTGTCCCGAAACACGAAAATACTGACGGTGACACCCAGGACAAGTATAAGGACTAAGGTACGTAGATACAGCTCACGCGACAGGAAAGGTCGTTTTGCAGCCTTGGCAGGATGTTCCTCGCCCGCTTCCATACTTTTCCCACCTTCGGTGACATTATTGAGTGCAGGGTCCTTCTCTGCCATTTATCTAGTATCCCTCTTACGAAACATTATATAGCATATCGGGGGTGAACGTAGGAAGGGCAAAGGCAGAGACCTTAGCTTATATGCAAGAAATAGTCGATAGGAGCGATGGTTTTTAACGGCTGAGCTTTCTCTCGATACCAGCCTACATCGTACCCAAGCATCATTTCTGTGTTTAGTTTGGATAAAGAGGGGGATCTTCACAGTTTTTGTGCCTGTCGCTGATGCCAAAGAGACTCATTTGATCACAGGGGTTACAATCATCCGGGTTTACCTCTTTCTCAACCGGTTTACGAGATCGAAGCATGCAAGGGAGGTTATCGAATCCTGGCGGAAAGACTATATAATATGGTCAGATCACATAGTTCCTTAGTGGGATGACTCTGAAGGAATTCCTGGCAATAGATGGCGGCCTCTAATTGACGCTGGTACTAACAAAGGGGTAAAGTTAGCACAACAAACCTTAATCAAAAGGTTTGCCATAGGTTAATTTCTTTTCGTGGATTTTGGCCTAGGTTATATGAATTGGTAAAAAAGGCTGTCAACTACTGGTGGTTAGGAGGAGAGCCGGCAGAATCTGATCCATTACTGGCGCAAGACCTAAGAATACAAATGCGAGTACATACAAAGTCAAGTAGACTCTTGCAACTGCTCTAATCAGGCGTGGATGTCTTTTTGACGCGAAGTCCCTTATTCTAGTTGCGACAAAACTTGCTCCAATGCATACAGCTCCCACGGCCGGATAAAAATAGAAGATATAGGTTATTCTATTGGTCAAAAGTACAACTGGTATCCACAAGAGGTAAGTGGCGGCAAACCATAGCAAGACAAACAGTGAGATATCAGACTTTCTCTTTATAAATTCGTACAACATATAGACCATCAAGGGGATGATTAGAATCCAAAGGAGGGGATTGATAGCTAAACCAAAGTGGAAATCTAAACTTAAGAGCCATGTCCAAGGATGTGTAGCGGGCAAAGGTTGAAAACCAGATGGCACAGTATTTGGGCTAGCAAACGTACCGCTACTGCTGAGATGCAGCATTTGCGATATCCTAGCGATGGGGCTCATCCAGTGGCCAGTGGCCAAAAAATCTGAGACAGGCATAAGCACCATAAATGTTACGAGCAAAGCCGTTAGAAACAGTGCAATATTTCGCTTGGATTGCCGCCTTCGGATTAACCAATGGCCCAGAATAACAAATATTCCCAGAATACCAGTCAGCTTGCACAAGGTGCTCAAAGCAAGGGCTATTCCGGAAGACACATACCTATCATTCAGGTAGAGGAGAAAAGCTAATAGCATGAAGGTCAAAGAAAAGACATCAAACATGGCCATACCAGACATCACGAAGGTCAAACTCTCAAAGACCAAGAAGAAGGATGCTAGTAGAGCAACACGCTTCTCCGCGAATCGACGACAAATCAAATAGAAAAATACGATTGCGGCAATGCCAAAAAGTACTGAGGGGATTCGCCATCCCCATGGATTGTCTCCAAAGATGAGTATTCCAGAGGCTATGAATAATTTAGCGACAGAGGGGTGTTCGGGATGTAGGATAGCCCTTTCGTGGATAATAGACTGGGCTTCGGGAACGTAGTAGTGCTCATCTAACCTTGCCTGAAGGGTAAAATCGATCAAGACCAAATGCAAGAGCAATGCACCCAGTACCAAGGAGAAGATTAGTATATTTTCCCTGATCTTGAACCAGTTAACTATCGTCGTCACCCAGGGATAGAAAACCCTTGGCTTGCTGATTTGTGAATCTTCCCGGCGTCCCTGCTCCACAGGTGTAGGAGTAACTCCTGTTCTGTCTTTGGCGTTGAGATCATTACTGGCTAGGGGCAGCCTAGTCCCGCACTTGCCGCAACGATATATCTTTCTGGAGTCGATGTCGCCAGAGATTCTATTCTGTGAACCACATTTGGTACATATAATTGTGGTCAAGAACTAACCTCTCCATTTACCCCTTTCGCCTCGCAAGGTAGGAGGCTAGGGGAAGCTAACCGGGATTTCCCATTTAAACCGGCAGAGAAGCGATTCTCTCACGTTGCTGCTGTATGGATCCCATTATAGTCATTTGCCACTTGGCTGCCAATCGTATCCAGTACGAGGATTTTGACGCGAAGTCGTTTTATTCCCATAAGCATCACAAAATGGTTGCCTTCAGCACTATTGATGCAGTGAAATAGGGCTGCATTATATGACCGTGTATCCCAAGAAAAGCAGGCCCCCGAACTCCTCTCTTCCCCGGTCAGCCAGGGCAAATTGAAACTGCCGACATCCCGATTGAAAGTCTTACTCTCTAAGCAGGCAACTGAACGATGCTACCTTATCGCCCGGCTCCACCTTCATCACGCCTACGCCCTGGGTGTCTCTACCCAGAGATGGGATGTCATCGAGGGTGGTCCGTATTACTATACCTTTGGCGGATATGAGCATAATACCCTGGTGGGGATAAACAACGGAGGCCGCTATGACTTTGCCTGTCTTCTCTATTACCTTGAAAGTCCGCACGCCGCTACCGCCCCGTGCTTGAAGGGGGTAAGCATCAAGGGGCGTGCGCTTGCCGAAGCCATGGGCGCTGATTACGAAGAGATGGGCATTGGGGTCAACAACATCCATAGCGACCACACGGTCGTCTGCGGGAACTCGGATGCCCCGCACGCCGCCACTGGTTCGGGAAGCAGCCCGCAAGTCGGAGACAGCGAACTTGATTGATTGACCGTTCTCTGTCACCAGGATGACCTGATCATCCGCCCCTGCGAGCCTGGCCGCAATCAGCTCATCGCCTTGCTCTAAGTCCATGGCGATGAGCCCGCTGGAGCGTACTGAAGAAAACTCAGCGAGGCTTGTTTTCTTGACCTCGCCTCTGCTGGTGGCGATGACCAGGAATTGGTCCTCTGAGAAGGCGGTGATAGCTATAACTGCAGTGACTCGCTCCTTGGCGTCCATTGAAACTAGATTAACAATAGGCATACCTCGGGCTGTCCGGGAGCTTTCCCTGGGGATGTCATAACACTTCAACTGGAATACGCGTCCCCGGTCGGTGAAGACAAGCAGGTTGTGGTGGGTGCTGGCGACAAGCAGTTGCCGAACGGTGTCTGCCTCCTTGGTCTCCATGCCTATGATTCCCCTGCCCCCACGATGCTGCTGCCGATAGACGTCTGTGGCTACTCTCTTGATGTATCCCCTATTGCTCAAGGTTACCACCATCGGCTGTTTGGGGATGAGTTCTTCGTCGCTAAAATCTCTGATTTCCTCATCGCTGATCTCAGTGCGCCGAGCATCACCGTATTTGGACTTCAGTTCGCCGATCTCATCCTTGATCAGGAAATCTATCTTCTTGGGATTGGCTAAAAGGTCCTCAAGGTAGGCTATAGTCTTCAGCACCTCTGTATATTCATCGGTAATTTTCTTGCGTTCCAGGGCTGCCAGACGACGCAGTTGCATGTCAAGGATAGCCTGTGCCTGAACCTGGGAGAGCTTGAATTGCTTCATCAGGTTCTCGCGGGCCGACTCTACGGTCTGGGAACGGCGTATGGTAGCGATAACCGCATCCAGGTTGTCAAGGGCGATCTTGAATCCCTCAAGGATGTGAGCCCGTTCTTTGGCTCGCTCCAGGTCGAATCGAGACCTGCGGGTGATAATCTGGCGGCGGAAGTCAACGTAGTTCAGGAGAGCGCCTTTGAGCGTGATTACTTTAGGCTGGCCATCTACCAGGGCCAGCATATTGGCGAAGAAGGAGGACTGCATCGCAGTGTGCTTATACAGATTGTTGAGAATCTGCTGCGCCTGTCCCTCTCGCCTTAGTTCGATTACAATGCGCATTCCCTCTCTATCGGACTCGTCGCGTACCTCAGAGATTCCATCGATCCTTTTGTTTTTGGCGAGCTCAGCGATTTTCTCCACCAGTGTCGCTTTGTTGATCTGATAAGGCAACTCGGTAACCACTATCTGGTACCTGCCACCTTTGGCGGCCTCCTCGATATGCGCTTTGGCCCTGACCACCATCCTGCCGTGGCCCGTAGTATAGGCGCTACTTATCCCTTCTCTCCCCTCCAAAACACCGCCTGTGGGGAAGTCTGGGCCCGGAATTAGCTTTAGGAGGTCATCGATGATGGCCTCGGGATTATCGATAAGGTAAGAGATGCCATCGCAGAGTTCGCTGAGGTTATGCGGGGGGATGTTGGTTGCCATGCCTACGGCTATGCCGGCGGCGCCGTTGAGGAGCAGATCGGGCAGCCTCGCCGGGAGAACCGTGGGCTCTTTGAGACTACCGTCAAAGTTCGGGGTGAAGTCAACAGTGTCTTTCTCAATATCGGCTAGCATCTCCCCCGCGATCCGGGAAAGTCGGGCCTCGGTATATCTCATCGCCGCCGGGGGGTCATTGTCTACGCTGCCGAAATTGCCCTGGCCGTCAACCAGCCTGTACCTCATGGAGAAATCTTGGGCCATACGCACCATAGCATCATAGACTGCAGTATCCCCGTGTGGGTGATATTTGCCCAGGACCTCGCCGACGATACGTGCGCTCTTCTTATAGGGACTGTTGTGGTGCAGCCCCATATCGTTTAAGGCGTAAAGTATTCTGCGTTGAACCGGCTTTAAGCCATCACGGACATCAGGCAGGGCTCGAGAGACAATGACGCTCATGGCGTAGTCGAGATAAGAGTTCCTCATCTCGTCTTCAATCTTGACTGGCCTGATCGTTCCGATGTCCATGACTTAGTCCTCCAAGGAGTTGTCGCTTTTTAGGAGTTTAAACCAATTCAGCGCACAATGGCAACAGTTTATCACGTTCAGCGCCGTTCGTCAAAGGGGGAGGGGGCCATAGAGTTGGCTATTAGAAGTGATACTGGTGTTTAGAGGGATAGCATTGTGATGAGGGAACGTTACAGGGGCGCACATCACCAGAAATAGGGCGTGCCCAATGCCCTTATTTGTGCAATCAATGTCATTATCCTGGCGATGATCTCAGCTATTATCCGCCCCACGTCGGTACCTACGAGGGCAGTAATCGTCCTATCAGCGTATTTGGTAGACCAGGCAATGAAGGTGTCCAAATCAGCGGCAAAGCCATCCGGCTGCTTTTCAGGGATATCGCCCCCTGGCGTTCGCAACAGCAAGTAGTACAGCCTCGCTGTTTTGAAAGACTGCCCTTCGGGATTAGGGAGAGCGAGCAATCCTGAGGTGAGGATGTAGAACTGGGTATCATTGCCAGTTATCCAGGTTCCAGTAAATGTAGATGACTCTCCCGTCACCTCTTGCCTGAGGTAAAACAGAGATCTCACCCTGCTGCCGTACAAGTCAACGGGGACTATCTCAGGGGTAGCATTGCCTACCTGCAGCGTGAGGTTGCCCACCGCGTGCACCGAGAAGCTCTGGGAGTCATTCCCTCGTTCAACTACTGTCGCATACCCAACCAGTGAGGCAGTGGCGTGATCGCCGTAGCGGGTGGTGCACCATCCCCAGCCCTCAAGGTCGAGATGTACAGCGGTAGTGAAGGTGTAATAAGTATTGTTACCGGGGCTGACCGTGGCCGTCTGCTCCGAATTTGTTGAGATTACCTCGTAGTAATACTGTGTGCTTGGAGTGAGTCCGGCAAGATTTATCGTGTGGTTTGACACAGGTGTGATATCAGACGCTGTAAGAAGCACCTCAGTGGTGTTCCCATAGTTAACTGTGCTATCTGTTTGCTGGTCGGTAGTCCAGGTGATAGTGGCTGTAGTGTCGGTTATATTTGAGGCACTCACCTCTGATATCGTAGGAGGTAACATCATTGTGGTGAAAGTGTAATAGAATCCACCGTTATTATCGACTTGTGTTTCATTACCGGCTTGGTTCGTTGAAATCACCTCGTAGTAGTACAAAGTATCTGGGCTAAGGTCCGTCAAATTTACGACGTGGTTAGTATCAAAAGCGCTGTCCGAGGCTGTAAGACCCGGTGGGGAGTCGTTCCCGTAGTTAACCGTGCTGTTGGCTAGCAGGTCAGTGGTCCAGGTGATGGTGGCCGTAGTCTGAGTGATATTCCCTGAGCTAACGTCTGTTATTTCGAGCGGGCTAGCCGAGGCGGGGACGGCCAACAGCCATAACAGGAGTAATGCCACTATTACGGCTATCGCCGGTTTATGCTCTCGGAGTCGAGCTTTCGACCAGCCTTTCATGGTCTCCTGTCTATTCCCAATTCGCCAGCAAGGAGCCGCTTGGTGATTCCGCTGCCAGCTTTTATGTAAACTGCCTTTCCCGCCTAATCTTTGCTTGTATACTTCGAAGTGTAGCAGAAAGAACGTATATGGTCAAGTTACATAATGAGGAGGTCTCTTATTAACCCCCATCTGCCAACACTATTTATCTACAAGGCTCGTTTTTATGTCTACCTAATCATTTAACTATGCTTGGAGGCTTGGAAATGAGGTGGGCTCTCATTTTTTGTGGTGGGGAGGGCTGTGAAAAATGTGTTATCCAGTTACGAGTTTGCCTTGGCCAGGTTCGTGGTTTTATGCAGTGGGGGTATGGTGCTCTGGTGCTTATTCGAGGATTATATAGAAGAAGATGCTTTGATTTGATGCGAGCGTATCGATAAGTGCAAGAATCCTGCAGTCTCCGGTTCGGCTTTGTGACTTTGAGGGTGTCATTATGACAGGTTCGATTGGGATCATGTGCCGATTAGCCGTATTTGAATAAAGACAAAGGAAAGGGGGAGACCCTCCCCCTTTCCTTTGTCGCACTGAAGCTCCCGGGACACTTCGATCAGTAACCCATTGAAATGCCTCGAACCTTGCTCGCAAAACAAATGCCCAGCCAGTTACCTGGTCTCCTGTCTAGAGTACATCCATGAAATTAGCAATGCTGACGAGCAGGCCGCCCAAACCATTGAGCCAAGGCCAAATGAAACCGAGTAGAGCAGCGCTCGACAGAGGCATTACCTGGTTACCCATGCCGACATCTATGGTGACCGTCTGGCCGACCAGAAGACCCATTTGGTGGATGGGTACTTCTAGCTCTCCGATAAAAACGTCAATCGCCTCCAGCATGCCTCTTGGAACAGTATGCATAACTTTTAACCTCCTTTCTTCAAGCTGTGGCTCCTTCAAGAAAAGAGCCTTTTGATGAGAGTGTAACGTGACAAAAGATGGGTAACAATCACCTTTACGTCCTATCCAGGAGTGTACTAAAGTCCTGCCCGGCGAAGCGGCATGGTGTCAAACCACTATTGGGGGTCGGTTAATGACGGTGTGTGGAGTAAAACTAAGGAGCCGTTAAGCTGAAATTCCGAAGGTAATTTACCGTCTTTTAGGGCTACTGGGGGAGCTTCCATCTGGCTATCACAGGAGGGTTGCTCCAGCTATCAAGAAGGTAGGAGACTTCCATCCCTGAAGCTGACACAGGCACTATCCATAGGATGTCGCCGCTGACTGTTAGCGAGGGCGACAGACTAGCATGATTTGGGTATAGTTTGCCGAAGCTGTAGTCCCCGTGCGTTTGGTGCTGGTATGAATTACCTGCGGAGTCAGTGAGCAGGAAGAACGATGATCCTGTCAAGTAAGAAGTGTTGCCGATGTTCTTGCATGTCACGGTTATGAATATGAAGACCTTTCCGGAAGGCGCTTCGACGGTCTCACCGAATGGACTGCTGTAGGAGGTCTTTCTTTCTGCTGAAAGGACCGTAATGTTCCCGCCTGCCGCCGTTGCCAATATATTTTCCCCAATGTCAAAATACTTAACAACAGCGTTGCTGGGCATCGGAACTGGTGTAAGGAGAGGCACTGATGTTGGTTTGGAGACGCATGAGTAGATGCCCCAGGCAGGCAACCCAATAACTAACAGGAGAGATGTTATCAGGATTACCCTTCCCCAAATACAAAGGCCGGTTGGCCGAGGAAGGTCTTCTGCTGATGGCGCTTGCCGGGGTTTTCGCCTTGCCTTTGGTTCTGTTATTGCTTTGGGTTGTGGTGTTGGTACCAGTTTGGGCTGTGGCTGCGGCGCTGGCTTAGACCGTAATAATGGTTTTGGCTCCAGGGTCGGTTGGGGCGGGGGTGGAGGTTTTGGCACAAAAGCTGTTTCAAGAGGCAGGAATGCATCGCAGGATCTGCTATCGGCTCTGACCTGCATTCTATATTTAACGCCTGCGTGTTTTACAGTGGTACAATTGAAAGAGTTATCGCCTTTTTTCGGCTTGAAGTTTTGGCAGTTGCCGCAGATATTGACGCTCATGACCTGCTGCTTATAGGCTGGAGTGTAGCATTATTGCACAAACAGGGTGGGTCATCCATGGTTTGCCCCATATTCTCAATACGCAGTTCCCCTCACGAGCTAAGCGGTCGAGATAGATACTTGGAGTGTTGGCTAAGAAATCGGATTTTCCACCGCAATATGCGCCAGGAACCACGCTAGGGATACTGCATCATTTGCCACACCCTTGACAAGGTCTGAACCCATAAGTGTCAGTGGCTGGGAAGACCCCAGGTCCACTAAACCACCGAGCATGTTATTGACTATGTTCAGCGCGTGTACTATGAAACCTGCCAAGGAATGTGGCATGATAGTCGTTCCTTCAATAATCTGAGAGTAATGGACATAGCATAGCACGATTATGAGAATTGTTCAACTCAAGTACGGCATCATGTTCTCAGATGGTTAGAACGAGCACAAAGATTGGGAGTTAAAGTTAATATGATGTTAGATTGGTGAACAACCGGAGTCTCTTTGGCTCTGCGGAATGTCTCTAGATACTAATTCGTCTTGTGCTGGTTCGATTACCAGGGCAACTGCCACACGCCAAGCACAGGCGGCGACCCCTGCAAAACACAGGAGAGCTCAAGGCCGGTGGCCATTTTAAGCGGGTTAAAATAGACGTAGCCATAGGCGCTCTGGCTGGGAGCAAGTTTCTTGCTGGGATAGGGGTGATATCCTCCGTATTTTAAGCAAGGCCAAACTCGACCTTGTGCGTCTGTTATACTGAAATCCTTGTAGGATATGCTGAACGAGCTGCTCTGCCCCACATTGGTTACTGAGACTTCTACGACTACGAATTCAGTGCCAGGTGATGCCACATCGGCGGCATCAAATAACGAACCCAGTCCTAAGGGATGCTTAATCCTATCCACCTTTTCAGTGGAGACGATGGTAAGTACTTCCCGCGAGGTCTCCGCGGGTGCTCCAATAACGTAGTAGACCTTCAAGTAAGATGTGTGCTCACTGCCGCCACAACCCACCCCCGAGGTTAGCATAAGGGCGAGGATTACTGTAAGGACTATCGCTAGGGGGATTCTTTTTATGACACGCCTCATCAAACCGACCACATCTTCTTTATTGCTTTATGCTTCTAGTCTTGCCAATATTATAACATGATAACAGATTCTTATAAAAGCTTCGGTACCATTGCCGCGCAGAACTAAAGAAGGGGAGAATTATTCTCCCCTTCTTTACCGTCTCTCTGAAGCTCCAAGGACACTTCAGTGTAGTAAATATTACTGAATCCGCGCGAACCTCTTTCGCACAATAAATACCCAGCCAGTTACCTGGTTTTATCTCTAGAGCATATCTAGGAAATTAGCTACTGCGATGAGCAGGGCGCCTAGGTCATTGACCCAAGGCATAACAAAACCAGCTAGAGATGCTGTGGACAGGGGCATTACTGCGTTACCAGCACCGATATCTACGGTGACCTTCTGGCCGAGTATCAAACCCATATTGTGCAGGGGTACTTCTAGAACGCCTATCAATTTATCGATTTCCTCGAGCACACCAGTATGCATAGATTCTCACCTCCTCTCTATTCGTTCAGGCTTCCCCCTTGGCAGGAAGCTAAGAACAATTTTTCTAGTACTACGGGAGTAGTACTAACTTACTATGGAATATACCAACTTTAGTACTAGTTGTCAATAGGGCATTTTCTCTTAAGCCCTTTATTATTCACCTTTAAGTTCACTTTTCCTCCCATTGTTTGGTAATTCAGTGGCGATATCCTGTGGGCAGCGAGCTGGACTTCTGATGATAGTGTCTATGCCCAAGCCAGACACTATACGGGCCCTCGGTCTCGTTTGAGCAGGCGCACCACCTGTGCCAATGGATTCCATTGACAGGGGACACCGGCAATGAGAGGTGACCAGATAACTTTATGTTGACACGGCTAAAGAGCAAGCTTAGAATTATTAACATGTCTTTGGCTTTGCAGCACATAATATCTATTTTGAATTCTTGGGGCGAGGCAGTTGCTCTCCGCTGCAGCGCCTTGGCGCGGAAGCTTCCTAGATTGCCCAGCAGATGGACTCTGCTGCTTTCTATTATTGTATTGGCGGCAGTCGCTGTCCTATTACGCAGTATTCATTTGTTTAATACCAGCTATTACTATCTGATAAGCCCCGATTCCTACTTCTTCCACTGGTTGCCAGGCAGGGTCATGGCAGGCCAGGGCCCTCCGCTTGATTCTACACCTGACGGCCTCGCTATCTACAGCCTGCACAGCGGATTGGCTTATCCCCTAGCCTATATCGCCAAAGCTATAAGCTCGGTTATTGGCATATCATCCGCGGACGCTCTGGCTTTGGCAGCTAAGGCTCTGCCGCTGGTCATAGCAGTCATAACCATAGTCTTGATATATCTATTTGCTGCTAGAATCTGCAACCGCCGTGTGGGACTGCTCTCTGCTGTGGCCTGGGTGTTCCTGAGCCATACTATTTACTTCGGGAGTGCAGGCTTTCTTGACCGTGACGCGCTGAGCGTGCTGCTGTTAATGGTTGGCGCTTTCCTGTTCTACCTTGCAGGTATATGGCATATCAAGGTATGGGGCAGGGATGCGGGGTGGCTGATTGGGGGGGCCGGGGTGCTTGTTGTGGAGGCTTTGCTTTACTTGGAGTGGAGCGCCGCGGGCGTGATGCTGTTGCTGCTAGTTATAGCGGCGTATTGGGTGGTCAGGTTCGTATTGAGGTATAACGATCCCACGGAGTCAGAGCCGGATATGAGACGAAGACTCATGGTATCTATGCGGGATGTCGATTGGCGGCCCTTGGCGCTCATTTTAGTGGCGAACATATTGGGGGCAGGCCTAGTGGCAGGCCTTAATTTTCAAGCAGCTAGCTGGTGGTACCGCGAAGCTATAGGGATAATTGGAGGAGGAGGGGGGAGCACTACCGGTGAAAATCAGGGTTTAGGGCTAGGTAATTTGATAGGCTATAATGTTTTCTGGATACCCATCGTGCTTGCCTTCTACCTGGTATGGAAAAAGCGTGCTCGGAGCAGCATCTTTTTCAGCTCGTGGTTCATCTGTATATTACTTGCCAGCCTGTTTGCCATGCGTATTTTCTTTTTCGCTGCTCCGGCGGCCTGCCTGCTCTCCGGGGTGGGGCTGGCTTTCCTCTGGGACTGGGTGAAACGGGGGCAATTTCGCACGTTCAAGTGGGTTGGCATGGCTGCCCTCATCGTCGTGGGGCTCTCCAATTCTGTCACCTTTGCCTGGGCATTGCCTTTTGGGTATGGGCTGAGTCCTGATCGTGAATGGCGAGATGCCTTGGCTTGGATGAGGGATAGCAATAACACCCCGAAAGACGCAGTGATAATGACGCAGTGGAGCTGGGGGTACTGGATACTCGACCTGGGACAACGCAGAGCGTTGGTGGACAATGGCTACTACGGCTATGATTGGGAAAGGCTGCGCGATGTGGGGATCGCCTATTACACCGCTGACCCCGAAGAGGCAGCACAGATGATGAGGAAATACGGGGCCAGCTACCTCGTTTTCACCGAGCTGGACCAGCCGGTAGCATCAGTTATCATGGGCTGGGCTAAAGTGGGCGAAGGGCTCACCGATTTTCCAGGGATTTCCCTGTTTATGCAGAGCCTCAACGGGGAATTTCAGTCCGGAGGCGGGCTCAAGGTTGTGTACCGATCTCCTCCGAAACCCGACTCTTCGTCACTTAATGAGTCTGAGGTGGTCATACTCGGTTTGAGCCCGTAGATCATACATCGTTGCTTGCCCATCTATCATTTTGTTGGTATAATTATTGAAATTGGGAATAAATCCCGGCGGAGATGAAGATGGATCGTAGGTGGGAAGATAATGGATCTTGAAGACAGAAAAGGTTCGCCTGAGCCCAAGCCCAGATATGTTTGGGATCCTAAGAAGCTGGCCTGGGTCGAGACAACGGAGCCGGAGATCCAAGAACCCGTTACGGAAAAAGCTGCCGAACCGAGGCGCGAACAGGTCTTAGAAGAAGCTGCAGTAGAAGCCAAGGCAGAAGAGGTCGCAGGTGAGGCTCTAGTAGAAGGCGCTCCGGCTGAGGCAGTAGCCGAGGTGGGGGGCCTGCAATACAAGGGAGCCGCGATCAGGCTGCTAGCTTTAATCGTTGACTGTATAATATTGCTCATTATCTTTTACTTATTTAACCTAGTGTCTGGCTCTCGGCTTCTTGTTAACACAGTTTCTGAAGAGGTATTTAACAGCCTCACGTGGCACCAATGGGCGCTTCTCGGCATTCTCGGGGTGTATTTTGTGAGCTTCTGGGCGTGGCGCGGACAAACTCCGGGCAAGATGTTGCTTGGGGTAAAAATTGTCAAAAGTGATGGTAGCCGTATTGGCATCGTTAGAGTTTTAGTGCGATTCATTGTCTATTTCCTTTACCTTTTATTGTGGGGCTTGGTGGGGGCTCGCGTTCCCCTTTTGGTTGTTTTATTAATCGTTATCCTAATAATAATTGCTGTGAACAAGAAAAAACGGGGAATTCACGACTTTATCGCGGGCACGGTGGTTATAAATAGCCGTGCTCCCGCGCCACAGCCTGTAGAGGCCGAGGCTGTTGAAGAGGCTGAGACAGCCGAAGCTTCAAGCGCAGGTGAAGCATCTGAACCTCCTGTCGCAATCGAGCCTGAGACGGACAAGACCGACCAAGATAAGTAAACAGGCTTAGCCGGCGATTTGTGGCTTTTTTGTTCCTCCTCTATCCGGCGTTTGAAGGTCACTATTATGCGTGTGGCGATGTATTACAGCAACAAGGACATTCGGCTGGAGGAGATTCCTATCCCTCAGGTCGGCCCCGGCGAGCTGCTGATGCGCGTGGAGGCCAGCGGCATCTGCGGCAGCGATGTGATGGAGTGGTACCGCATCCACAAGGTGCCCCTGGTGTTGGGTCATGAGGTGGCAGGGGTAGTTGTGGAGGCGGGGGAGGGGGTGAGCCGCTATAAGGTGGGAGACCGAATCATTGCAGCTCACCATGTTCCCTGCAACACTTGTCATCACTGCCTCAGCGGACATCATACTGTCTGCGACACCCTGCGCAAGACGAACTTCTACCCTGGGGGGTTCGCCGAGTACATTCGCTTGCCAGCTATAAATGTAGACCGCGGGACGTTTACGCTGCCTGATGAAGTGTCCTTTGAGGAAGCTACGTTTGTGGAGCCGGTGGCCTGTGTGCTGCGGGGCCTGAGAAAAGTCGACTTGAAACCAGGCAGCAGCATGCTCGTCATCGGCAGCGGCATCGCAGGGCTGCTGTATGTTCACTTAGCGCGTGCTCTGGGAGCAGGGCGTGTGCTAGGGACAGACGTGATCGAACACAGGCTGGAAGCAGCGCGCAAGTTTGGCGCCGAAGCGGCTCTGCACGCTGAAGATGATGTGCCAGCATATCTGCGAAAAGTGAACGATGGCCGCCTGGCAGACTTGGTGATAGTGTGTACTGGGGCCGAAGCTGCCATTGCCCAGGCTCTCAAATCCGTGGAGCGCCAGGGAACCGTTCTCTTCTTTGCGCCCACGGGCCCCGGTGTGACCGTTCCTTTGTCGATAAATGACATATTCTGGCGCAACGACGTGATCCTGACAACCTCTTATGCCGGCAGTCCGGCAGACCACGCGGTGGCGCTGGAGTTGATACGTGCCGGCACCCTGCGCGTGAAAGAGATGATCACTCACAGGCTCAGCCTGGCGGAGACGGGGCTGGGTTTTCATATGGTCGTACATCCCCAGGAGTACAATTCTATTAAGGTCATCATTCAGCCCCAGAGGTAGGTGCATGCGTTCAGAAATAAATGAAGCCAGAAGCATTTCCATGCTCCTGGCTTTTATTCTGTGTTCAAACGTGAAGCTAGTCAGATGACGGCAGAGGCCTGGGCTGCTGTGCAGTCATGGGCTTACCGCAACACTCAACCGCCCCTTCGCCTGCTTTGGTAATGAGGACCTCTGTATTGCAAACCTCGCAGCGGAACCTTCTACCTAATAGATTCGGCATTTTACTTAAGACTCCCTTCTTGCTTCTATGTTTGCTCGAATGTTGCTCTAGGTCTTTTTCTCCATGGGCTGTTTGCAGCAGACCACCTTGCCGGTGCCAGCTCTGGTGACGATCAGCTCAGTGCCGCATTTGGCGCAGCGATATCTCTTTCCCATCTCGTTAGCCATATGTGCACCACCTTTCAAAGTACGATTATTATTATTATAATTTTGCCCTGCTGGGTTGTCAACTTCCAGGAAGCTCCGTTAGCTCATTTAGAGGCCCTTACAACACCCTAAATCCCCAGTTGGGGGAATTCTTAAAGTTTGGGGATACAACCTGCCCTCCAGTCCTTACCACTAGGATTGTGCAAAACGTTATGTTAAGCCAAAAGATAGCAGCGCATGCAGTTTTAGTCAATAGTGGTTGACGAAATGGATATTCAAGGATTGCCTTTTAGAGCCAATAAGCTCCTGTGATCCTCTAATAATTGTTGATAGAAGGGATACATTTAATCGGGTTAGAGGTGAAATAGTTCAGATAGATAGGTGACACTTCAAAAAGAAAGAGAGCGCGTACAAGGGCTGCACTATGAATATCTACGGAAGCGCAATATCAGGTGCTACTAGCATGGCGAGCATTCCGGTTAGGCTATCTAAACAAGCCAGGCAAATATTAAATGATTTGACTATCATCACTGGCACGGTAACAATACCTGTCTCACCTGCCTCTACTTCGGGACATGTCCCGATCTATTCGATCGAATGGGGATAGTATAATGTGTGGCGATTCACTGGCAATTGTGAATTCTAGTGATACTTGTTTCAGCTGTTGACCGCGCCGGCCACAGTATATGTTCACACTTATGATGTATAGTCCAACGGGAAGCAGTAACATGTGTTCTTCTGAGTCATTCACTATGTAAGCAGCATTTATCTCTTGGTTGAATACTACGACTGGAAACCAGGCGGGGTCAGGCGATGCTGGCAATGCTATACGTTCTGCTATTTCACCTTGCCTTGTTGTAATCTTAGCTCTGACTAACTTCCCTATTCTTTGCATATCCCTACGACCCAGTATTTCAAAATAGGCAACTAAGTCATCTATTTGGCTTCTTGTTGTATTCCAGATATTACAAATAAGCATTTGCCCATTACTAATATCTTCCACTATGAAATCAGCAACCACCTTCTGCGGTGCAGACCTTCTAATTAAGAAATACGCAAGAACAGCAGCTCCTAATACTGCTCCAATCACGAGGTATATGTACCAGTCATCACAACCTTTCGAGCTAACAGGAACAGGGATATTAGGTAATTCGGGGTACAGAAATTCTTGAGGAACCACCTCCCATTGCGTCTGTCCAGGTCTCTTCCAATCTAAGTCGAAGCCTGCTCCCCCTATTCCGTCGGTTTCCTGCATCGAAACATTAATAGCATAAAACCCCTTGGTGAGACGGATGGTTAATGGGTCGTACAAGTCATAACCGCCAGAGTGGTCTTTATGTTCTTGAAGGCGTATCTTCCATGCGGAATGCCAATACACGAGATCAACCCACTGATCACTAACGAGTAATTGTGCTCCCCCAAAGTCGTCAGTGTTCCCTCCAAAGGTATACGTACCATTTTCAGGAATCGACAGGTAACCGTTCCACGTAACACCATAAGGAGTGCCACTGTTAGAGCTAGAGACATAGTTGAATGTTTCAGCAATCCCGTTGTTGGGCTCCAGCCAACTGTTGTATGTCCAAGCTATTTGATGGTCGATTCTTGAAATGCGAATGGTTTGGACGGCTGACAAAGCGTAGTACTCAGCATTGAGACCGGTACCAGGTTGAGTGAGACCCTGTTGCGTGTCCGCTTGAGCGGTCGCCATCATCAAGCTCGCAAGAATCCCGATAATCGCTATCACAGCGAGGAAATGTACTGACTTCCTCATTATTACCTCACCACGAAGGTCTGTTTCACTTTGGGAGCAGCTAGAACTGTCATTAACCAACGGGGGGTGAAATTCGTCTTGGCCATAGCGCTGAGTCTTCTGGAACCTGAGACTGCAATTTTCTTATAGAATTCTGGTGCTTCGCCGTCATTGTACACTTCTAGGAATACCTTTTGTCAATAGGTGTTGTGCTTACTACCAGAGACTGCTACGGCTAGACATTTAGCATTTTAGCCTGTCCCAATAAGTGTGTCAAATGTGTATAGTCATCCAGTACATCAGTGACATCGTAACCCTTTTTTGAGGTTTAAAGCGCTCGCTAGTATTATCTACCAATTCTTAATGAGTTTCTCTTCGCTGTCCTTTTCATTCCCTGAAACTGCAGTTATGAAGTCAACTAAAATCCAAACGCCCACGGGTATCAGGAAAATCAAGCCAAATAAGCAATACCATATAGTCGCCACCCCCAGGATGGTTAGAATGAGCATCGCGACAGCTGTCACAATCTTACCAGTATAGAATCGATGTGCACCAAACATACCGAGAAACAATGCAAGCAGAGTAGTAACGAGCCTTGATTTCGAAGAAATATATTCCGTTTGTGCTTTCACTAGCCTGGTACCACAGTTCTTGCATATTTCCGTAAGGGCGGTTGTCGCAGCGCCACATTTATTGCAGAATTTGGTGCCTGAGAGCGGCTTGGCACCACAGCCGGGACAAATGACTGGGCTGCCTACTAAGTTCTTTCCACAGTTTCTGCAAAACATCCACACCTCCTCACAAAATATTCAGAAAGCAACCATTTGTCGGCGGGGGGAGTTTCGTACAATGCTAATCTACAACACGGAGTCTTGTGGAGTCAAGTAGCCGGCTTTATTAGCTCCAGCTACCCACAGCAGAAAAAACCTTTACTAAGGTGAAGAATGGGCTTATTATTCAATCCTAGAGCTTGGGCAAGCTGTTGGTGAAGACTTAGCGGTTTTGTTACAGGATATAACAATTGTAACAATCGAATCGAGGTAGACTCTTTAGGTTGGTGCCAAGCCTCGTACTAAACATGATTGGGTACCCTTCTTCTAGCAAACATTTAATTTGAATGGTTTTGCAAATCTACACTCCTCAGATAATAGGCAGGTAACGGGCTTCTTGACGCTCAGTGAAGGTGCTGCTATCATCGCTTTGCTGGAACTTGGGCAAAGGATGACGATAGAGTGATAAATTTCATAGATAAGATGCTAGGCGCGTCACGAAATAACAAGAGCTTGCTCTGTGTGGGGCTCGACCCCGATCCGAAGTTGATGCCCAAGCTTACCATCTTCGAGTTCAATCGGGAAATCGTGGACGCGACCTCAGACCTGGTATGCGCATATAAGCCTAACCTGGCTTTTTATGAGGCCCTGGGCATAGAGGGGCTAAAGGCCCTGGAGAAGACGTTGGCGCATGTACCCAAGAGGATCCCGGTCATAGGAGATGCCAAAAGGGGCGATATCGCTTCCAGTTCCCAGGCATATGCCAGGGCGCTGTTCGAGACTTTTGGCTTCGATGCTGCTACGGTTAACCCCTACCTGGGCCATGACTCTATTGCTCCCTTTATTGCCTACGCAGATAAGGGAGTGTTCATTCTGTGCAAGACATCAAATGCTGGCTCTGCCGATTTTCAGGAATCTCTCTGCGCTGAATCGACGTCTGCTACCAACCCCAGGCCTCTGTTCGAGCTGGTAGCGCTGAAAGCCAGGGAATGGAATACTCAGGGTAATATCGGCTTGGTAGTCGGGGCAACCTATCCGGAACAATTGAGGAGAGTGCGTGAGCTTTGTCTGGAGCTTCCTCTGCTGATACCCGGCATCGGAGCTCAGGGTGGTGATCTGTCATCGGTGGTAAGGTATGGTGTTGATGCTAACGGCGAGAAAGCGATCATAAATTGTTCCCGGCAGATACTTTACGCCTCGAAGGGGAAGGATTTCGCTGAGGCGGCGCGCCGCGAGGCGCTGAAGCTGCGCGACCAGATCAACGAGCAATTGGCCACTCGATGGTGACTTAATGGAGATAAGCCTGGGGGACATCGTGCGACTGAGGAAGAAGCACCCCTGCGGCAGCTATGAGTGGCAGGTCGTGAGATTGGGGGCTGACATCGGAATCAAATGCCGAGGATGCAATCGCAGGGTCCTGCTGGAACGGCGTGAGTTTGAGCGCAGGGTGAAGGGGTGGATTTCCCGCGGCGAGCAATGACTCGTGGCTGAGTGAGTCAGCGTCGTGACAAGGCACTGGTAGTTTGACAATCCTGGGAACGAGGTTGTACCATAACTAGAAACTTGTTTCTATTTCTCGATTATCATGAACATCGGCCTAAATGTGAGGTAAAGATGGGATGAAGGCTCTGGTAACCGGTTCTGCCGGTATGCTGGCGAAGGACCTAATTACCCTCCTCTCAAAACGAGGCTATGAAGTCCTTGCCCCATCGGAGGACAAGTTGGATATCACCAACTTGAAAGTTGTCAAAGACGTCGTGGATAAGCTAGCGCCCGAGCTTATAATCAACTGCGCGGCCTACACCAACGTGGACGGTGCAGAGAAGCAGGAGCACGAGGCGCTTATGGTCAACGGGCTAGGGGTGCAGAACCTGTGTTTGTTATGTCAAGAACATGATATTCCTCTGGTCCACTTCAGCACCGATTACGTCTTCGACGGCACCAAAGCAAGCCCTTACACCATTTATGATCAGACCAATCCTATAAACGCTTATGGACGCTCCAAGCTGCTGGGCGAGAAATATATCCTCTGGCTGCTGAGCAAGTTTTATCTGATACGGACAAGCTGGCTCTTCGGGCTTCAGGGCAAGAACTTCATCGAGACCATGCTTGAGCTCGGGCAAAAGCAGAAACAGGTGTCCGTGGTCAACGACCAGAGAGGATGCCCTACCTGGACTCGCCACCTCGCAGAGGCGACCATCGCCCTTATGGAGACAGGGCACTATGGTATTTATCATGTGACCAACTCCGAGCCTACCACCTGGTTCGACTTCACAAAAGAGATATTCCGCCTCTCGGGAATAGAGACTGCGATGATGCCGGTAACGACCGAGCAGTACCCCAGGCCAGCCAAGAGACCTGCAAACAGCGTGCTCGACCATTTCCCTCTTAAGGAAGTCATAGGTAGGGATATGCCATCGTGGAAAGAAGCCTTAAAAGAGTATCTGGCTCAGAGGAAAGAAAAGGCAAGGCTATGAAGTTGCTGGTAACTGGAGGCGCCGGCTTCATCGGCTCCAACTTTGTTCCGTACATCCTGGAGAAATACCCTGACTACGAGGTGGTGAACCTGGATGCTCTCACCTACGCGGGAAGTCTGGAGAACCTGAAAGAAGTCAAGATCAACCGCAGACATAAGTTTGTTCAGGGAAGGATCGAGGACGGCAAGCTAGTAGACAGACAGATGAAAGGCATAGACGTGGTGATAAACTTCGCTGCCGAGTCCCACGTTGACCGGAGCATCCTCGAGCCGCAAGTGTTCATCAGCACCAACGTCCTGGGGACCCAGGTTCTGCTCGATGCGGCTCTGCGCCACAAGATAAAGCTGTTCTATCAAATTTCCACAGACGAGGTCTATGGGGCTCTCAAGCTGGGCACAAAGAAGAGGTTCACCGAAGGCTCACCCCTTCGCCCCAATTCCCCCTACTCCGCCAGCAAGACCTCGGCCGACCTGCTGGTCCGGGCATACTATCATACCTACGGGCTGCCGGTGGTTATCTCTCGCTGCAGTAACAACTATGGCCCGAAGCAGCACCCTGAGAAATTCATTCCTACGGTCATTTTGAATGCTCTTCGTGACAGACCTGTCCCCATCTATGGCGATGGCCTTTACGTTCGCGATTGGATTCATGTACTTGACCACTGCCGTGCCATAGACCTCATCATGCATCAGGGCAAGCCGGACGGGGTCTACAACGTAGGTGCTGACAACGAGTGGGCCAATATAGACCTGGCCAGGAAAATCCTTAAGATACTGGGTAAGCCTGATTCTCTGCTCACCTCGGTGAAAGACCGGCCCGGACACGACAGGCGCTACGCCATAGACAGCGCCAAGCTGAGGCGCGAACTGGGCTGGAAGCCGTTGATACCCTTCGACAAAGGCCTCATCGATACTGTACGCTGCTATACCGAGGCTGGCAAGTGCCCCTAGTTCACCCGGGCTTAACTGGATAAATCAATATCCTTCCACTTTAGACGGGGCAAATCTTCCTTGCATGCCGCAAAGTGCAGGAAGTAATTATTTATGTAAGCGGATTTTAGCAATACATCCGTGTCTGCTGCTGGCGCAAATAATCTCCCAAACCTTGAATAGATTCTCGCAAATAATTTCTCAAACCTTGAATGATAGATTCTCCTGATTGGTCTCCCAAACTTTGATTCGTTAAGTGTTCGAGTTACTGAGTACGGCCGATATAACGCAAAGTAAATACCACAGAGCGCGTTAAATCTGGGGTCTATCCAGTGAACTATGTTTTCTTTCTGTAATTCATACGAAACGGCTCTCATTTCCCCCCAAAGTGGTCCTGGTTTATCCTCATGGACTTGATAGATATTCTCCAATATTTTTCGATGATATTTGGGATTAAAAACCAAGACACCAGTCTGCACCACCTTGTTGAACTCTGCGGGGAGCCCATAATTTGCGTGATATTGTTGACCAGTATATTCCTCAAGAAAACTAGCGCCAGTGCTGCGCAAATATTTGTAGAACCTGTCGAGAGCTATTTGGTGCAATTCAGCAGTAGGATATGAGTATTCATCTGCAGCCCCGACCTTCTCCAATGGCACCCCCTCTGAAACATCCGGAGCATAAGGGTTCATAAGGATATCTGCGTCAACCCACACAATCCTTTCGTATTTTTCGGACCAAGGCTGGCTCAATACCAGGCATTTTTGCCATGCTGGCGACCGGCTTTTTGCTCGAGTTGACGAGTCCAAAGGTGTGTCAATGCAGATTATGTCGTATCCCCGCTTTGAGGCATACCTGCCCCAATTTTCTTTGCAAAGCGTGTTCCATTGCTCTGTATATGGATCGCCTATGGCCAAAGTTACTATTGCTTTATTCATTGAGATGCTACCCTGGTTGGCTTTTTAATATAATAGCAATTCGCGATTTGTAAAATCTTATCATGATTCACAAGTGAGGTCAATTCTTCTGAGGTATGGGTAGTGGGTCATTTTGAATTCCCCAATTTCTCCAGCCCAATTTTATTGCCACGTAGTAATAATTGCAGTAGAATAGCTCCGAGTCGAGGTGGTGTATATGAATAGCCGATACATCACCTTGGAGGAACTAATGAAGCGAGTCATTTCCCTGCTACTAATGCCCCTAGTTACCGCCAGGCGATTAGCAAAGTATATCATCTTTAGGCGAAGGTATTCCCTCTCACATCTTGCGCTCCTTGACGAAGTCCCCCCTGGCCCTATTCAAATAGATGATGCCTTATTTCTCTACGCACTTGTAAAAGAAGTTGACCCCAAGACGATAGTAGAATTTGGATTTTTCCTGGGGCACTCTGCTATCAATTTTCTGAAGTCTATGTCAAAAGATGCAAGGCTATATAGCTACGATATATGGGATGCCTCAAAACAAGCAGCCACTAGAATCAAAGACCCCAGATTCAAATTCCTCTTCAAGTCACAGACCGATTTTGAACCAGCAGACATTGACAACCGTACAGTAGATTTGGCCTTTTTCGATGCGGCACATGACTTTGACCTCAACGTAAGAACCTTTGACAAACTTAGAGACAGTCTGGCTGAGAAGGCTCTCATGGTGGTTCATGACACTGGAGCCTGGTATGTTAATCAGAAAGGTCCTAAGACAGAAGAAGGCTATTTTCTGAATGGTTCAGCAACGGTCTATATTCACCACCCGGGCGAGAGAAGATTCGTTAATTATATTAAGACGATTGGCACATTTGACCAAGTTCATCTACACTGCTCATCAAATTTCAGACCTGGTTTGACTGTAATTCAAAAGAATTCGAGCCTTCTACCACTATAGAATTTCCATTCTTGCAATCTCTTCTATTGTCCAGATATGGTCACTTATTCCTGCTGCTATTGCGGGAGTTCTCGGATAGGGATTAGCTAGAGACTTGTGAGGCCGAACGAAGTTGTAATGCATAAAGTAAAGGGCGAGCGCAAGCGTGTGATTCTCTGGTAGTGGGGCAATTTGAGAATTGCAATATTTCTTGACTTTGTGAAGCAAACAGGTATGATAGGGCTAATATCTCACAGCATCGTTCACGGTCAAGGCTGCTGGAAATGATTATCAAGCGCTTCATTGGAGCCATAGTAAAGTCCCCGAACAAAATACTTCTCGCTCTTTTAGGGTACAGCATAGTCCCAACGTCCCCGGTAAGGACCAGGCCTTATATACGCGCATGGGCAACGCTAAAGGCAAGAAGGTTATATAAGAAGTCACTGCGTCAGAACCTGCCGGTACAATTAGAATTGGGGTCAGAGAAACCCAGGAAAGGCTGGATAACCATCGATCTAAAAGATGGGGCTGACCTGATACTAGATCTAACCAAACCACTTCCATTTCCCGACAATTCGGTGGATAAGATATACTCCTCTCATCTTCTGGAACACCTTGCCTATCAGGACAGTATTGCCCTGCTTGGTGAGTGCAAGCGTATTCTTAAACCTAACGGGGTTCTGAGCCTGTGTGTACCAGACGCATCTATATACATAAAGGCTTATTGCAACAATCGTGATGTCAAGGAATTCTGCAAGCACACGCCTGCCTTACACTACCATTCCCCAATGGATTTTGTGAACTATATTGCCTACATGGATGGAACCCACAAACATATGTATGATAGCGAGAATTTGACCGAATTGCTGAAATTTATGGGATTCCAAACTGTGAAATTGAGGGTTTTCGATAGCGAACTGGATTCGGAGGAACGAGATTACGAGTCTATATACGTCTTAGCTATAAAATAGGAAATTTATTTATCCCGTTTGAATTCGCCTGTCTTCCAGCGATTTACCCAGGAAACTAAAGAACATCTTAGGGGTAAAAAGATTCTGGTTTATCCTGAGCTGTTCTTGATATTGGCTTATCTTCTCTTCAGGCATGCTTCGCAATGTTTTGTCCAATTCGCCAATATGCCTTTCCTCTATCGTCACGCTGAAGTCATCGTAGGGGATAAAGTCCTTAAAAGGCTTGATATAATTGTCGCTCAGTAGTACAGGGATACTACCCCAGGCAATCGCCTGAAAGAACCTATGGGTCCACCTGCCGTAGCCAGCCGGGCATAATGTAAACACGCTATTCGTTGACATTAATTCGTAATCACTTAGCGCAGGAAAGTTCTTATACAATCTTGAACGCAACTCATCACTCAGTTTTGTGCCGATATATACATCCTCACTATGGGGAAGATACCTGAGCTTGTTTCTAATATGTGAACTTGGCAGTGCTGGCAAGGGGTAATAGTTGGACGCCCCGAGAAAGGAATAAAGGTATATCCGACTATTTGTATTGAAATTAGGATTTCTTTCAAGGGTGTTATATGGAATAATGCCAATATCCTGGTCTGGTATTAGGTCATCTGTGGACTCTAACGCAAGCAAGATAAAGTCATCGAGCCAGTTATACAATTCGGAATAAAGGGAATTAGCCCAGTAGTAATTTTTTCGGCTTCGATTTGGAAAGTCAGCTACAGACACGATGATGTGATTTTTCTTCTTACCCAGGTATTTTAGATAGCGGAGAACTTCTTTGGGATTTTCATTACGCTCTTGATATGCATACAAATTTATTGGCACGAAGAAAAAGTCCGCTTCGTCAGGACTATCAGTGGCCACGCATTTTTCGAAGTAATTCTTAATTGCGTGGTATGTATCTGACACCAGAGCTACTTCATCGGTCTGTGTCAAGCGGTATTTACGAGGGAGCTTATAGGTGAAGACTTTGAGGTTTGTATTCATACATTCTTCGAAATCGAATGATAGGATAGCACGCATACGGCGAGTGCGTTCTTTCCTATTGCGAGCATGTTTACCCCAGGGTTGAATTGACCTCCAGCCAGGCAACAACTGCCCACGCAACAGGTGGTCATAGACACTTCTAGCCAGGCTGTACAATCTCAGCTTCTTCAATATTATGATAACGATATTCTTCATGGTATGCTTATCTGCTCTCTCAAGTTATCTTTGTACCGCTGTTTAATAATAGAACTCTTACCTTTCCCCGAAAACAGTAGGGCGGGAAAACCGAATATCGTCTCGGCTATCCCTAAAGTTGGAAATGTCGGTAGAAATTCGCGAAAAAGCCCTCCGGGCACAACCAGTCCTCCCATAACTTACGACATGATATCTGCAGCTCGCGAAAGTCATCTGGTGAAAGGGCCTCGTGGAATGCTGCCACACGTTCAGCCACCTTGCTCAAATCGCTTGCATCCACCCATACTGTAAATTTTTTCCAATCGATTAACCAATCATAGGGCAAGACGCAATCGGTATCGATGAACAGCGGGATGCGACCGCAGCTAAGTGCTTCGCAAAGGCGTATGGAGTAATTCGCGGCACCGCGTGCACATACAACATAGTCACTTTCAACCATATTGCGCACATATTCGTCACGAGCCATTCTAAGTTTGTCGTGGTCCAGCTTGCCATCGGGAAGATACGCACCTCCCATGAAGCGGTCGCGAATGTTAAAATTCGTTTCCAGAAGCCGGCTTTTCGACAGGATGCTCAAAGCCTCGCTGCGGGCTCTATGACCGGAAGATGTTGCCTGCGTTCTGCCCTTCAAAATCTCGCGCCACGAATATTGCGGTGTCCTGCCGCGCAAGAGGCTGAGGCCGAAGTTCAAGGCACCGCTTGCCCTGTCTTTGAATGTCATCCCCTGGATAGGGTCGGCAAGGCCGCAGAACCCGACTGTAGGCTTTTTACTCTTGGTTCGCAGGGGAAGCTGCGAGCCGAGATAAATTTTCGTGAAATCTTCGAACCACGTAGGAAAAGCAAATTCGTTAGCTTTCCTCTTAGATTTGTATAGCTCGTATCGAAAGACAACCGCATTCTCTATGGGGATGCTGAGGTAAATATCACCCCAGCAGAAGATGACGACTTTTTCCCCAGCTTCCTCGGCCAGCTGCGCAAATTCGACTCCAAGGCCCTTCGACTGCTCATTCGCCAACATCTTGTCCCAACTCACAGGCATGATAGCGACGTCAGCGTCCTGCAGCGACACCATCCGGAAGAAACTACTCCCCATCTGGACGTAGTTGTCAAATGTTCCCTGTCCAAAGACTTTATCAACCGGTACCGGACCCCAGAATGGAAATAATATCACTTCATGCGGCTGCCCCGCATGCACATACCTGCGGTCTGAAAATATTTTCAGCAAGCTCATACAATACGCTCTTCGGCTAGTCCAATGACTTGCCCCCGGAAATGGTACCACTTACAGAGTTTGAGTTGCAAGCATTTTAGCTTCAGGAGCTGCTGGCTTGTAACGAAACGAGCTACTTGGACTGGACTAATTATATTCTTTCCTCCAGTCGGCAATCAATGCCTTAGCCTCGGTGGCAGGTCATTTTGCAACTTATAATTTGCCTTTAGCCCCCTAAAGATATTGGCTTGTTGCAAAACTGAACGGAGCAGAGACAACTATTTCAAGAGTCCATGTTGAGAGGGATTTGAGCGCGGTGATGACACTGAGTAGTGAAGATTCAGAGCGTCAACGAAGTGTAACTTTGCTAGCTAAACGGAGATATCACTCGTGTGTAATATTCGGCTCCAACGGCACGGAAAGATTCCAGCGCAGTTTCAGTTTTCAAAACATAACAGGTGTTTCGTTCTTCGCATCGAAGCTGAAAGTTTTGTGGTGTCTGTGGTATAATCCTGCAAGAATTCTTTTATCAAATAGCCGTACAAAGAGAGCTAGAACAGGAAACCATGTGCTGAGGGATACCCTTGTCATAATTTTGAAGAAACTGAGGATTTACTGGTTTGCTAGAAGTGTCTATGACCGGTTCTGGCCTTATTCCCGAGCTCGGTTGTTGGAGATGTGGATGTCAATTCAACCCAATGCATGGGAAGCCAGACGCCGTATGCGTGCTATCCTATCGTTCTCTTCCGAAGAATGCGCGAATACAAACATCAAAGTCTTCACCTATAAGCTCCCACGTGAATACCGCCCCACTGCCTCAAATCTGCCCTCATGTACATACTATGCAATCAAGAATTACTTCGAAAAATGCGTCGCCACTGATAGTCCTGAGGAAGCTGACTTCTTCTTCGTTCCTCTAAATTTGATAGAATATCAACAGCGTAGTGCAAATCCCAAAGAAGTCCTCAGGTATCTAAAATACCTGAGTCAAAAGAAAAATCACATCTTAGTATCGACATTCGACGGCTCAAATCGGACCCGAAAGAATCATTTCTATGTTTATTCCGAACTGTACGATTGGCTCGATGACTTTATCTTGCTGGCGTTAGAGTCCACAGATGACCTGATACCAGACCAGGATATTGGCATTATCCCATATAACACCCTTGAAAGGAATCCCTATTTCAATACAAATAGTCGGATATACCTCTATTCCTTTCTCGGGGCGTTCAACTATTACCCCTTGCCAGCCCTGCCAAGTTCACATATTAGAAACAAGCTCAAGTATCTCCCCCATAGTGAGGATGTGTACATCGGCACAAAACTGAGCGATGAGTTGCGTTCAAGATTGTCTACGAACTATCCTGCATTGTCTATGAAGTATCCTGCACTTGATGATTTCGAATTAATGTCGAGGAACAGTGTGTTTACATTATGCCCGGCTGGCTACGGCAGGTGGACCTATCGGTTCTTCCAGGCCATCCAGTGGGGTAGTATCCCTGTACTCTTGAGCGACAACTACATCAAGCCTTTTAGGGACTTTATCCCCTACGATGACTTCAGCGTAACGATAGAGGAAAGGCATATTGGCGAATTGGACAAAATATTGCGAAGCCTGCCAGAAGAGAAGATAAGCCAATATCAAGAACAGCTCAGGATAAACCAGCAGCTTTTTACCCCTAAGATGTTCTTTAGTTTCTTATGTAAGACGCTGGAAGATAGGCGAGTGGCATGAGTTGTCGTCCTGCCTAGCGACATACACGAATGTCATCCACAGCAAAGCATAAAGTCATCAATCTACTGAGAAGCTTGAGGTTGTATGGCTTTGGGAAGGTCAAAATAATCCAGAAGGCAGTGGGAGCAAGTGAAGGCGAGGTTGGGTAGTGGGTCAATTTGAAATTTACAATATTTCTTGACTCTGTAAAGCAAACAGGTATGATAGGACTAATATTTCGATAGTATCATCCGCGGTCAAGGCTGCAGGAAATGATTATTAATCGCTTCATTGGAGCCATCGTAAAGTCACCGAACAAAATACTTCTCGCTCTTTTAGGGTACAGCATAGTCCCAACGTCCCCGGTAAGGAACAGGCCTTATATACGCGCATGGGCAACGCTAAAGGCAAGAAGGTTATATAAGAAGTCACTGCGTCAGAACCTGCCGGTACAATTAGAATTGGGGTCAGCCGAAGCCAGAAAGGGCTGGATAACCATTGATAGGTCAGATGGCGCTGACCTAATACTAGACCTAGCCAAACCACTTCCATTTCATGATAATTCTGTGGATAAGATATACTCCTCTCATCTTATAGAACATCTTGACTACCAGGGCGGCATTGCCTTGCTTCGTGAGTGTCACCGTATGCTTAGAGCTAACGGGATTCTCAGCTTATGTGTGCCAGATGCTTCAATCTTTATAAGTGCTTATTGCAACGGCCTTGACATTAAAAGCTTATGCAAGGTGGAGCCTGCTTTGCATTACCATTCCCCAATAGACTTTGTGAACTATGTTGCCTACATGAATGGAGAGCACAAACATATGTATGATAGAGATAATTTGATCAGAGTGCTGAAATACATCGGGTTCCAAAGTGTATCACTGAGAGGTTTCGACAGCGAACTAGATGTGAAGCGATCAGATTATGAGCCTGTTTCTATGTATGTCTTAGCCATAAAATAGCAAACCGCACTCGTACAGTCCAACAATAAAGCTGGCGCCATTTGTATGTGGGGGAGGTCATGGTCAGCGCGCGATTAAGATGGGCGTGTCATCGCCCTTATCCTGCTGAAGACCGACATAAGGAATAAGGTCACTGCCTGTCTTATTAGAACCGTGACGTCACGGACCTCGGTTATAAAGAAGCGGGAACCTAAAATGGGACGCCTGACTGTGATGGCTGATAACAGGCGGAGTTCCGCCAATAAAATATGACGCTCTGAAATAATGCCCTTGATGCTCCAGCCTTTGATGACCGTACCTTTAATACGCATACTCCCTACATTGAAGCAATCCCTGAGGGTTACCTTACCCTCCTCAAAACCACGGAGGACGGCTGCGCTTGGTCCCGACGCATCGACATCATCAGGCCCGATAGCCAGATGGAAAGGAACTGAGGAATCTCCATGCTTTCGGGTATTTGCGCTTAGACAGGCATTCCGTATATCGCCAATGAGAAGCTCGTAGTCTGTCCGATACCGCCAGGCCAATGAATCTATTCCATATTCCCTGAAATGAGGGTATAGAAAAGGAGGATGGCTAAAATAGAATTCTCTTGCGGACATCTTCTTAATATCGCGGCCAAAGACATCCGCAGCTACATCGATGAATTCTTCCTTTACCAACGTCACATCATGTGTGTATGGCGTAATGAAGTCGATATATGCCAGCTTGTACCCGTATCCCTTCGTAATACTCAGCACATAACTCAAAGAGGCACCGTAAAAGCCACCGTATCTTCCTTTCACGTCAAGGCAGCGATAACCGGGATGATATAATACGGCGAACTCGATAGGAGGAGGGATTTCGGGATTTATCTCAATCTGCATCACCTTTGGTTGATAGCCGGATTCGAGAATCGCTTTCAGAACTGGCCCGTCATATCCATCGACGTCGATTTTTAGAAAATCGCATTGTTTCGGGCAGCCGGCTGAGTTAAGTATCTCAGCAACATTTTGAGGCGTTACGCAGACTCCCGTCAGCTTCTTGACTTTCGGTGAAGGAAGATTTTTGAACAGCTCCTTATTATCTTCCCATTCCAGGGCAAGCCCTTCATACCCACTCAAAAAAAGGGGATAGACTGGGTCGAAACACGATTTTCCATCACCCGCACCGATATTGACGGCATAATACGTTGCCAGATTGGGAAAACTGCTATTGATAGCTTGCGCAAGTATGTGAGGCCTGTACACTTTGCAAAAGTACACCCCGGTCGGGAGCCTCAAGACCTTAAATGAATCTAGCGCAAATCTCATATTACTCTCTCAGTAGTTTGGCCATCTTGCTTCTAGTCACATTATAAGCTATCCATCTGTAGGTCGTCCATCTGCCGGAGCGTTACATCTTCTTTTCCGGAATCTCGATACATGCGGACAAGCTGCTTGGAGGAATTGCTCTATTTGACAAGAATTTGCCTCACCTTTAGAATGGTTGCTAGATTTTTACCTACCAACGATTGGTAGAAGTCTGGGATTCTTATTTAAGCGCATGATTATATGCAGCACCAGCCTGAGTGTGGGCCCGGGTATGGCAGGTTGATGACCCCAAAAAGCCGAGATTACCATCTTGCTTCAAGGTTTCCAGGGCATGTTATGACCACGTTGACAACGAAAAACTCAATGCAATTATTAATATGAATAGGATAATCTAATGAAGAGAATCTGTATTATTGGCTCAGGTCATGTGGGCTTGGTAACAGGCGCTTGTCTGGCAGAGCTAGGGAACAAAGTTGCCTGCATGGATGATGATTCCAAGAAGATTGAAACCCTGAAAGCAGGAAAGATTCCATTCTACGAGCCTGACCTGGAAGAATTAGTGCGGAGCAATGTAGAAAGCGGCAGGCTCTCTTTTACGACCAGTATTGGCGAGGCTGGCAGTGAGTCAGAAATAGTATTTATCTGCGTGGGCACTCCCCAGAAGCCAGGTGGAGGAGCAGACTCGTCTTACGTTGAGGCGGCGTCAGCGCGTATTGCAGAGGTGATGGACAATTACAAAGTGATAGTGGAGAAAAGCACGGTGCCAGTGAATACCGGCAAGTGGATAAGAAGGACGATAGAATTAAATAGCCTCAAGGGACGAGACTTTGACGTTGTGTCCAATCCAGAATTCCTGCGTGAGGGTAAGTCGATTTATGATTTCATGCACCCGGACAGAATCGTCCTCGGTGTCGAGACGCAGCGTGCCGCTGATATAATGACTGACCTCTATCAGCCGCTGGGTGCCCCGATTATCGTGACCAACATTGAGACAGCCGAAATTATCAAGCATGCATCCAACGTTTTTCTGGCTCTGAAGATATCGTATATCAATGCAATAGCCAATATCTGCGAAAAGGTCGGTGCTGATGTTCTGAAGGTTGCTGAGGGAATGGGTCACGATAGAAGGATCGGCAGAGGTTTCCTCGATGCCGGAGTGGGCTATGGAGGATATTGCTTGCCCAAGGATCTGGCTGCATTTATCAACATCATTGAGGCTGTTGGTAGCGATGCGGAGCTTTTTAGGGCTATTCAGAAGATAAACAATGCTCAGCAGGAGCTATTTGTGAAAAAGGTCAAGGAGTCCTTATGGAATCTATCCGGTAAGACTGTCGGGGTATTGGGGCTTTCTTATAAACCGAATACCGATGATATGCGAGAGGCTCCTTCGATAAATATAATTCAAAAGCTTCAAGAAGAACATGTAAGCATAAAGGCATACGACCCGCAGGCTATGCCAAATGCAAGCGCGATTCTCAAAGACGTTCAGTACTGCAAGACACCTTATGAGGCAGCGAAAGGAAGTGACGCTCTCCTCATAGTCACAGAATGGGATGAGTTCAGGAATTTGGATCTCGCCAGGTTAAAGAAGCTGCTAAAGCAACCAATCATCATAGACGGGAGGAACATTTTTGATCCTCTGCAAATGAGTAAGCTGGGCTTTCTTTATAAAGGCGTAGGCCGATGAGAATACTTATTTCAGGCGGAGCCGGATTTGTTGGTTCTCATCTGTGCGATTTGCTGATTTCCGAGGGACATGAAATAACCTGCGTGGACAATCTCATAACCGGTAACATAATCAATGTCAAGCACCTGTTAGGTAACGACAGGTTCGAATTCAGAGAGCACGATGTAACAGAGCCCATGCCCGTTAAAGGCAAGCTCGACTATATTCTTCATCTGGCTAGTCCAGCTAGCCCGATCGATTTCGACAGGCTTTCCTTGGAGATCTTAAGGGTTGGCTCTTTAGGAACGCTTAATCTCCTGAACCTAGCTGTCCGCAAGAAAGCCAAATTCCTCCTTGCCTCAACTTCGGAAGTTTATGGCGACGCTCTCGTGAATCCGCAGACTGAGGAATACTGGGGGAATGTTAACCCGATAGGCCCTCGATCTGTGTATGATGAAGCAAAAAGGTTTGGCGAAGCCTCGACTATGGCATATCACCGCAAGCAAGGCCTCAATACCAGAATTGCCAGGATATTTAATACCTACGGCCCAAGAATGCGTAAGGATGATGGCAGAGTTGTCTCGACTTTTATTACTCAGGCACTTACTAATCAGCCGCTTACCGTTTTCGGTGACGGCTCTCAAACCAGAAGCTTCTGTTATGTCTCAGACTTAATCGCCGGCATATACAAACTGATGTTATCGGATGCATACCATCCGATAAATTTAGGCAATCCTGAGGAGATCTCTATCTTGGAACTGGCTCGCCGAATATTGAAAATCACTCAGAGCAAAAGCGAGATAGTTCGCAAGCCTCTGCCCCAGAACGACCCCAGGTTAAGAAGGCCGGATATAGAAAAAGCACGCCTGCAACTGGGATGGAGCCCAGAGGTGTCCTTAAATGAAGGTCTGGCAAGGACAATCGATTGGTTTAGCAAGTTGAGCACATGAGGAGACATGGCGTGCTTTTCTCCCGCAAGGTTCGTATTGCCAGTCGAGTCTCGCAACATAGCACAGCCCGGCCGCTAGTAAATACTGAGAAAACACTACCATCTGCTTGACGTGGGTGAGTGAATGCTTAAGCCCAGTTGCGGCTGTGCCTATTGAATTTGGCGCTACGAGATGAAAAGACTGTATGGGTATAATGAGAATATTTTCTGACCGAAGATACTTAGCTGAGAAACAACCCCATGTTCTTATGCTTTACCCATTTTGGGGTAACATACGGGAAGACCCGGGGAACCCGTTTAGCGGAAGATTTGATCAATATGCCGAGATAGGACATAGTTTCTTCCAGATGGTACCGTTAAAGGATGCTGATATAGCCGTTTTGCCTGCAGATTGGGCTGACGTATCGAAAAATGGCACGGCAAAAAACTTGGCCCTTGAGTTTACAGACTTGGCAAAACGGGCTGGTAAGAAAGTCGCTATTTTCTTCCACAGCGATTCTGATGAGGCTGTGCCTATTGAGAATGCTATCGTCTTTCGCACATCCTTTAACCACTCTAAAAGGCGACCGAACGAGTTTGCCATGCCTGCTTGGTGCGAAGATTTCGTGAAAAAATACCTGGACTCGCGGTTAACCTTAAGAGCCAAGTCAGAAAAACCGGCCGTGGGGTTCTGTGGTTTTGCATATTCGCCTCGGGCGAGTATAAGACGAGTCAAAACACTGTGCCTGCAAGGTCATGTTTTGCCTGCAATCAACGAACTCAGAACACTTTTCTTATTCTGCCGAGCAGAAGTTTTTGGATGCAAGATGGCAGGTCCTCACCGAGGTTCATTTCTTCGTACAAGGGTTATGCGCCTGCTGTCTAGAAGTGAGCTTGTCGAAACAAATTTTGTTGTTCGAGACCTTTTCTGGGGAGGGGTTCTCTCGACTGACAAAAAGTCGGCTCAAGACCTCTTCCAAAAGGTACGCCAAGATTATGTGCATAATATGCTTGATAGCGACTATGCGCTGTGTGTACGCGGAGCGGGAAATTTCTCCTGGCGTTTCTACGAAGCTATGAGCTGTGGCCGTGTTCCCCTATTTATCGATACAGATTGTGGCCTACCTTACGACTGGTTAATAAACTGGAGTCAGCAATTTATATGGGTGGAGGAGCAAGATGTGCCAAGTGTTGCCGAGCGGCTAGTCACGTTTCATCACTCTCTTTCGCCGCAGGACTTCCAGAATCTTCAGGTCAACTGTCGAAAGTTATGGGAGGATTGGCTATCGCCCGTGGGTTTCTTCGCGAATTTCTACCGCCATTTTGAAAGACGATAGTGTGATGGGTAGATAAATCATGTTTGTGATAATTGACATGTCCTCTTATGATTCCTAGATCAGCAACTCTACCTACATAAGTAGACTCAGCATGTAAAGCCCAGCAACTCACTCAATGCCCGTAGGCTATGAATTTTGTTGGCTGTCTATCGCTAATTGTGATAAAATAACATAATCTCTCAAGAGGAGAGAGCCAGCTGTGAGAACTTAATCGAGGGGATTCTCCGGCTAGCGCGGCGGAGTCGGAGTTCACGAGAATGCCTAGTTAGCTTGGGACACCTATGAGTAGCGAGGATAAGGCGAACCGTATGGGAAACCGCACCGCATCAGGAGTTGCAACCCGGAGAGCGAGCGGATGGATGCCAGCCGGGTTGCGCGAAGCCTGGAGATACCGCGGGCTGCTGTACGTGCTTTCGCGGCGTGAGATCCAGATCCGCTACAAGCAGTCAGTTTTGGGCGTGGCCTGGGCTATACTCCAGCCTCTGATCCTCATGTTGTTGTTCACCCTTATCTTCTCTGTCTTACTCAAAGTCCCCAGCGAAGGCGTTCCCTACCCGATCTTCTCCTACAGCGCCCTGCTGTTCTGGACATTTTTCTCTACGTCGCTGAATAGCGCGATTCCCAGCCTGGAAGCGAACGCTGGGTTGATCAAAAAGATATATTTCCCGCGCGAGTTTTTCCCGATTTCCTCTATTTTGGCCGCTATGTTTGACTTGGCCATCTCAGCTATCATCCTTCTGGGCATTATGTTTTATTACCACGTTCATTTTACCCTGAATATTCTGTATGTTATCCCACTTTTCATGATCCAGGCCATCTTCATCATGGGCGTGTGCTTTATTTTGTCAGCATTGAACGCCTACTACAGAGACATAAGATATGCTTTGCCCCTGGTCGTCCAACTATGGATGTATGTGACGCCCATAATATATCCCCTTAGCAGCATCCCGGCAAGATTTCAGACATACTATGCACTGAATCCGATGACGGGAATAATAGAGAGCTACCGCAACGTTTTGATCAAGGGGATAGGACCTGAGGGCATATACATAGGTGTGGCTGCTGCAGGAGCGGTATTACTATTCATCGTGGGATATATCTACTTCAAACGCATCGAAATGACATTTGCAGACGTCCTATAAACATATTGGGAGTAGTCTACCGGATGCCAGTCATAAATGTTGAGAATGTCTCCAAAAGATATCGTAAGGGGCAGACAGGGTATCACACGCTGCGCGAGGATCTATACAATTTAACCGGCAGTCTATTTCATCTGGGAAAAAGAAGGCTGGAAGAGGCTGACGAGAAACATATCTGGGCATTGAGAGATGTCAGCTTCCAGATAGAACGGGGCGAAAGGGTAGGCGTCATCGGTCGCAACGGGTCGGGCAAGACGACTCTGTTGAGGATTCTGGCAGGAATAACCAGACCTACCTACGGAAAGATAGCGGTCAACGGCAGGCTGGGAGTGCTGATTGAACTGATGGCCGGTTTTCATCCTGAGTTGACCGGCCGGGAGAATGTATACCTCAACGGTGCCATAATGGGGATGACCCAGAAAGAGGTCCGACGTAAGTTCGATGAAATCGTCTCTTTTGCTGAACTGGAAGACTTTATTGACACGCCCATCAAGCGCTACTCCAGCGGCATGCACGTGCGCCTCGGGTTCGCCGTAGCAGCGCACCTCGACCCCGAGGTCCTGCTGGTAGACGAGGTGTTGGCGGTGGGCGATGCCGCTTTCCAGAAGAAATGTCTGGGCAAGATGGGAGCTGCAGCGCAGGAGGGACGAACCGTTGTGTTTGTGAGCCATAATATGGCAGCTGTATCAGGGTTGTGCGAGAAGGCAATTTCCCTCTCGCAGGGAGCTATTCAAAAAATAGGCGACGTCAACGAGGTAATTGCAGACTACATGAAAGGCACTCAATTTACCGGGAGTGGAGAAAATCTTATTGACCATCCCAATAGAGAACAAGGACGCGAGCAATTGCTTACTAGATTTGCGATGGAGCTTGAGAACGGAGTCGCGTACTGTGGGAAACCGCTGACAATACGAATAGGGTATAACTTTCCAAGAAAGATTACCACACCGCAATTTGTGGTGAGCTTCCATAATCAGAGCGGAGTGCGAGCTTTTACTGTACATAGCGATTTTCAGTCGAACGATATTCCCCAGTCATTGGAGGGTGCTGGGGAAGTAGTTTGTAGAATTCATTCAATGCCGCTCTTGCCGGGAGACTATACGGTAAGTACGAGGTTGTGGCAACCGGGTGAAAAACTAGACGATATCGAGAATGTTGCGAGTTTGCGAGTCGAATGGAGGGAGCGCGGTATTGGGCAATTGAGGTGGAACTCAGGGATGGGGATGGTGTATGTCGAAGCAAATTGGGAGCTGTCTAATAACAACGTAGTGAAAGATAATCACGATGGCTAGTGTTGTGAAGCAGTGTGCGTGTGGCCCAAGGTCTATTTCACTGCATGCCGACATTGAGAGAATATCTTAGAACAGAAAAGTCACTTACCCCGGTTGATCAGAGCATGCCCCGCTCGTGGAACTGGCAAAAGGCAAAGTATTTAGCATCTACAAACAGGGTCATTGAAGTAGGCATGAACAAAGTATTCGAGACGGATTGGCTTGGCTCCGCTCCTCTGTTTTATAACGTGAAAACAGGGAAAGTCAGCCATAACATCAATAATGTTATTGAGTTTGCAGACTTGGAGTTCGATCCCGAAGGGTTCAACAACTACCTGGATTTCGGCTATTCTATCTTGGAGCAGACACCTGTTAGACATGTTAAATTTCTGAGACATTCTGCGCGACTTAGTTTTGACGATAATGGTAAGATTAATGTCGATTACCTAGATGATCCAACAGACCGCTGGCTTGACCTCCGTCTTTCTGAATCTGACATTTTTGATTTATTGCAATCAAGAATCAGAAATTGGGAACATTCTTGCAGTGGGGAGATCATCATCACGACGAGCGGTGGCTATGATACGCGCTTGCTGAACTTGATGATTGAAGACAAATCTCGCGTTAGGTCGTTTACCTACGGCATCTCTGAAAAGCAGTCAGATTCGTTCGAGGTGGTCTACGCCAAGCGGCTTTCCGAGTTGCTGGGGACAAGATGGGAGCAGATACCGCTCGGTGATTTGTTTCTTTACTTCGAGGACTGGGATAAACTCTTCGGCGTATCTACTCATGCGCATGGCATGTATCATATCGAGTTTTACAAGAAGATACTACCTAAGGTGAGCGGTGGTAACCCCTTTTTGAGTGGAATCATCGGGGACATTTGGGCAGGTAATTGGAATATTCCCCCAATAGACAATCCCGGCGATCTCAAGCACCTGGGCAGAACGTATGGGATGAATGCGGATTCAACCATGAGTCAGTTAAAGAGTAAGCGTTTTATGCTTGAAGACTATTTCAGTTGTTATACAGAACGGCTGCAAGACCCGCGATTACGAATTATTGAGGCCGTGCGCTTTAAGATTATCCTGTTGTCCTACTTGATGACTGTTCCAAGTTCCTTTGGCTTCAAACCTTGGTCGCCTTTTCCGGATATAGAAGTGGCTATGGCTATGCTGATGTTGCCGCAAGAGCGTAGACAAAATCGGATCTGGCAGCGTGAGTTTTTTCAAAAGCAGGGCGTGGACTTTGAATCTATGAATATCAAGGTTGATATGGCGAATACTCTGAGTCAGCAGGCAATGCGCAGGATACACCTCAAACCCCTCGATTCGAAGTTGCTTCTCGAGGTGGTAAAATCAGAATATGTTGAGTGGATTAATCGCCAAGTCCGGCAACAAGGTATTCTCTGGGAATGGTTTTGGAAGCTCGCTAATTCGCCGAGGATCGGCAAGCCTATGCGAATGTTCGGGGTTAAGGAACAAAGGCTGCAAGCCCTCTCCGCCTATCTGACCCTCAAACCCATCGAATCTCTACTGTTAAAAAGAGATGCATGTCGAGATAAGAAGCAGAATCCTTTAATTAAGGAGAGCCGATTTTGAACCTGGCACCGATCGCATTATTCGTGTATAACCGGCCCTGGCATGCTCAACAAACCGTTGAGGCGCTGAGGAAGAACGCGCTGGCCGCAGAGAGCGAACTTTTCGTGTTCTGCGATGGCCCCAAGGACGAGAGCCAGCGAGATAGAGTCAGGCAGGTGCGGGAGTACGTACGAAAACTCGACGGATTCCACGGAGTGAAGGTCGTTGAGCAATCCGAAAACCTTGGGCTGGCCGCGTCAATAATCGGGGGAGTTACGCGGGTAGTAAACGAGTACGGAAGGGTCATCGTCCTTGAAGACGATATCGTAACATCACCCTATTTCCTTACCTATATGAATGGGGCTCTTGAGATTTATGATGATGAATATAGAGTAATGTCCGTTACAGGACACAACTTTCCGGTGCGGGCTAAACTTCCCGAGACTTTTTTTATCTATGGAGGCACTAATACCTGGGGCTGGGGAACCTGGAAAAGGGCGTGGGCAAAATTCAACCCTGGTGCGGAAGAGTTGCTTGGCGAGATGATGAAGCATAAAGAACTTATACCACGATTCAATTTCGGCGGGACCTATGACTACCTTAAGATGTTGAGCGACAATGCCGCAGGAAAGAACGACAGTTGGGGCGTCAGGTGGTATGCCAGCGTCTTCCTAGAGAGCGGCTACGGACTATGGCCGCGGTGGTCTCTCGTAAATAATATCGGTTTTGACGACACCGGCAGACATTGTGGAACAACTGACATGTTTCAGGTGTCTCAATTAGCTGAGAACATCATAGTTAGCAAAATACCCATCGAGGAGTGCCAAGAGGCCAGAAAAGCCATAAGCGACTTTTATAGACGCTCACAGCAAGGAAACCGAGGGCTAAGATACGGGTCCAAACTCGAGCTCGTTTCTCACATACTTAGAATAACGAAGGAAATGACAAGGCGAGTATTTCCATGAGTTCTGTCCCAGACACTGCCGAGGATATCCAGAGCGCGAAATGAACATCCTTCTCATCAATACATATGACTACGGTGGGGCTGGCAAAGCCGCATACAGGCTCCTTCAAAGCCTCCAAACAAGTGGTCATAATTGCAGGATGTTGGTTAAGCATAAAACGATGGCTGACAAGGATGTTGTGCAATTTCACTTGCCAAGCCCCAGCCTTAGGAGACGTGCGATTGAAACCCTTGAACGGAGAGTACGCGTTCTGAAAACCGACCCCAATTTCTATTTCTACAATACTTGCGAAAAGCACACTTACATTCCCACCAGGAAGCTGCTGTCGGAACTTCCTTTCAAACCGGACGTCACTATTGCCACATGGATTTCGACATTCATAAACACTGGGAATCTCTATGAACTCGTTAAGGCTACACGGGCGCCTGTGCTCTGGTACCTGACGGACATGGCGCCTCTCACTGGAGGCTGTCACTATGCCTGGGACTGTGAAGGCTACAGGAACAATTGCGGCTGCTGCCCTGCGCTGTATTCAACTAACCCGAGGGACATTTCCTACCGAAACTTCCGCCAGAAGCTGCGGTACATAAGCAAGACAAACCTCACCGTGGTCACGCCCACCGATTGGCTCACGAAGCAGGCAAAGCAGAGCTCCTTGTTTGCAGGTAAGAAGATAGCCAAGGTTATGCTTGGCATAGATAGCGACGTATTCAAGCCCGTTGACAAAAAAACGGCGCGAGCCGCCCTCAACCTGCCTTTAGACAGCAAAATCGTCTTCTTCGGGACGGGTTTCATTGGGGAAGAACGCAAAGGGGCTAAGTACCTGGTAGGAGCGTTGAGAATTCTATCGGACTCTCTGCCCATCGATTTAAAAGAAAAAATTCTCCTGAGCACAGCCGGACGAGATGACGGTAGCACAATAGTAGACGTTCCCTTTGCACATAAGTCGCTGGGCACTCTTAACGATGATAGCCTTCTTGCTCTGGCATATCAATCAGCCGATGTCTTTATCTGCCCTTCCATTGAAGACTCAGGACCTATGATGATCAACGAATCAATCATGTGCGGTACTCCTGTAGTTGCTTTTGAAATGGGAGTGTCGCCTGATTTGGTCCATACAGGGCAGACTGGTTACAGAGCCAAATTGAAAGACAGTGAAGATCTGGCAAAAGGCATTTCGCAAATACTTGGTTTAAGTAAAGATGCCTATGATGCAATGTCTAACAATTGCAGGGAGCTGGGTTTAAGGTCATGTCATCCCGACGTGCAGGAAAAAGGTTTCGAACAGCTATTTGATGAATTGTTGTTACCGAGACAATCCAAGAAATGAGGAATCGAGCTGACATGCTGTTCAAATTGCTCACATCGCTATGGGGACGAATGGGTTATCCTTTTAGAAGAATAGGCAAGTCTGATCAGAGGCAAAAGTTTCTTACCGACATCGATCGCAAGCTTGGTTATTACTTGGAGGAAGAAGCTAATCTAAGTATCAAAACGGTTCGTGCACATACCATGCTGCCATATGTCCGCCTAGTAGTGCTATATCAGCAGGTTGTCTATTGCGAGAAATACGGCATTCCGGGTAGCTTTGTTGAGTGCGGAGTCTGGAAGGGGGGTGCTGTTGGCTTGATGGCTCTGGCTAACATTAATCATGGGAAGGAAAGAAGACACATACACCTATTTGACATCTTTGATGACATTTGCGAACCTGATGCAAAAATGGATGGAGAAAGGGCGGTAGATGACGTAAGACAATATGCGGGAGTTGATTTGGAGATGACGGGTGCACTAAGGCCCGTTAGGGGATTTTACAGAGCTTTTGGTGGCTGCGGTTCATTAGAGGAAAACAGAAGGCTGCTTGAGGAAACTATTGGTTACGATCCTCGATATCTTCACTATCACAAAGGATGGTTCCAAGAAACTTTGCCGAAAGACAGCTCTCTAATAGACTGTATCGCTATTCTGAGGCTCGATGGTGATTGGTATGCTTCCACGAAGATTTGTCTGGAGTATCTATATGACAAAGTATTGCCAGGTGGATTTGTAATAGTTGATGATTACGGACACTATGCGGGTTGCAGAAAGGCGGTCGACGAATTCATTGGGCAGAGAGAGCTAACTGTGTTCCTGAGCCAAATGGACTATACATGCGTGTATTGGATCAAGCCTTAGGTACGTTTGCTAAACCGACATGGAAAAGAGAAGGCTACTGAATCTCGGTTGCGGCGCTCGCTATCACCACGAGTGGGTGAATATGGACTTTTACTCTCACTCTAAGGATGTCATTACACACAATTTGCTGAAGGGCATACCATTCCCGGATAACGAGTTTGATGCTGTCTATCATTCTCATCTGCTGGAGCACTTCCCCAAGAATAGGGCTGAGCCGTTCACAAGAGAATGTCTGAGGGTCTTAAGACCCGGTGGAATCATAAGAATAGCTGTGCCCGATCTCGAAGGACTTGCCAAACTCTATCTTGAGCAACTGGACAAAGCTCTGCATGGGGATAACGTGGCCGAACACAAATATGACTGGATACTCCTGGAACTATATGATCAAACAGTTAGAAATCACAGCGGCGGAGAAATGGCTGAATACTTGAAGCAGCAATATGTCCCGAATGAAGAATTCATTCTTGAGCGGTGTGGCAATGTGGCCAGACAAATAAGGACGGCATTCTTGGAAGGCAAGAGTTCATCTCATGCAGGGGTTGGGCAGAGCCGTGCAATCACTGAGACAATAGCGTCCTTTCTTCATGCCTTTAGTTGGCGTGGTCTGTTAGCTAGGATCTGCTTGGGAAAGGAATATGACTCCCTGCTGGTTGGGCGGTTTCGATTGAGCGGCGAAGTTCATCAGTGGATGTATGACAGATATTCATTGGCAAGGTTGCTGGTGAAGTGTGGGTTCGCGCGTCCTCAAGTAAAGACCGCCTTTGAAAGCGATATAGCCCGTTGGAAAGTCTACGGGCTGGACGTGAAGGATGGGGTGGTTCATGCTCCAAAGTCACTGTTCATGGAAGCTGTGAAGCCAGAGCCTAAAGCCGCACCCCAGACTCTCGGTTGACAGTATTCCGGCGTAATGCCTGATACCCCTTAAGGTTGAGTTTAGTATTGCGGTTTGTCATTCTGTTTGGTTGTGATAGAATGCGTTTGGTATCCAAGAGAGGAAAAGACCACAGACTCTCGGCTGACGATTTGTGTGTCAGCATAAAGCGCTTGGGGGATTAGCATTGGATTCTTGCAGTGAAGTGTATCTCTCTGCCATTGACGAGGAGCGTTTCGGTATCCGGGTTGCCCGAACGACGGAAGTGACATTGCAAATACTGCCTTCTATTATTGATTTCTGCAAAAAAAACGCCGTTCAGTTGCTCATAGCCCGTTGCTCCGTTTTTGAACTTCGAGTTGCCCAAGCTATGGAGCGTGAGGGGTTCTTACTTATGGATACGCTTGTCTACTATAGCCGTGACCTTACAAAGAAGCCTGTGCCCAAGGATGTTGGCAAGGCCGAATGGCGACCGATGCGGCGTGGAGAAGAAGAGAAAATAAGGACAGTTGCCGCGGAGTCATTTCGGGGATACCTGGGACATTATTATGCTGATGAAAGACTCGATCGTGCGAAATGCGATGAGGTTTACACTTCATGGACGCTTCGCCTATGTAATTCGGTTGAGCCAACCGATTCAGTGCTCGTGGCAGAACTAGATGGTTCGATTGTGGCCTTTGGTGCCATGAGAGTCAACAACACTGCTGAGGGTGAAATGGTTTTGGCTGGTGTCACGCCCTCAGCACGGGGGAAAGGTATCTACAACTCTCTGTTTATCAATGGTATGAAGTGGTGTCTGTCAAGGGAGTTGTCGCGAATTGTTAGTTCTACACAGATCACCAATCTGGCCAGCCTAAAAGTCTGGACACGCTTAGGTTTTGAACTCAGTCATGCATACTACACATTCCATAAATGGTTTGATTGAAAACAAGTTCGCAGCTTGAGAGACTAGAGAATGGAAAGCAAGATGAGCATACCTTTCAACCGTCCTAGCTTTGAAGGCAGCGAGCAGATGTATATAGCTCAGGCGATTGCCAATGGTCATATCTCAGGAGATGGCCAGTTCACCAAACGTTGCCATACATTACTCGAGCAGATAATGAATGTGCCCAAGGTGCTGCTAACGACTTCCTGTACACATGCTTTGGAATTATCTGCACTCCTCATCCAACACGACCAGGGAGAAGAAGTTATTGTTCCATCATTTACGTTTGTTTCCACGGTGAATGCGTTTGTTTTGCATGGTTATAAACCCGTGTTCATTGATATCCGCCCAGACACACTTAACATGGATGAAGCACAACTGGAGCGACTAATTACTCCCCACACTAAGGTTATTGTGTTGGTGCATTATGCAGGTGTGGGCTGTGAGATGGATGCCATAATGGATATTGCCAAGCGGTATGGTATTGCTGTGGTAGAAGACAATGCACACGGTTTGTTCGGTAAATATAAGGGTAAATATCTGGGTACGTTCGGCTGCCTCGCGGCACAGAGCTTCCACGAGACCAAGAACTTTACCTGCGGTGAGGGTGGTGCCTTGATTCTCAGCGACCCCAAATACGTAGAGCGGGCTGAGATCATCAGAGAGAAGGGCACGAATCGCAGCCGCTTCTTTCGTGGCCAGATTGATAAATATACTTGGGTGGATATTGGCTCAAGCTATCTACCATCGGATATGCTGGCAGCTTTCCTGTACGCGCAACTCGAAGCCCGCAATCAGATCCAGGCTAAAAGACAGCGAATCTGGGAATACTACTATAATAACCTTCAAGGCTGGGCTAAGGGAAACGGGACTCGACTGCCTTTCATCCCTTCACACTGTGAGCAGACGTATCACATGTTCTATATAATTTTACCCTCTCTAGAGCAGCGCCAGGCGCTCATTGCCCATCTAAAGGCAAAGAGCATCATGGCTGTATTTCACTATCTTCCTCTGCATCTCTCAGATATGGGCCGGCGCTTTGGGGGAAAACCAGGGCAGTGCCCTGTTACGGAGGATATAAGCGATCGCCTGTTACGCTTACCGTTCTACAACAGTTTGACTGAAAAAGATCAGGCGCGAGTGGTTGACAGTATATGCAGCTTCAATTCAGTGTGATATCATTTTGCTAGCGGAGAGGGCAACATGAAGAAAGCGCTCATCACCGGCATAACTGGACAGGACGGCTCTTACCTGGCAGAGTTCCTTCTAGATAAGGGCTATGAGGTTCATGGTATCATCAGGAGGTCGAGCACCTTTTCCACTGCTCGAATAGACCATATCTACGTTGACCCCCATGAGCCGGGAGCAAGGCTTTTTCTTCATTACGGAGACCTTTCCGATAGTACCCAGCTCACCAACCTTATCTATAGTGTAAGGCCTGATGAAATCTACCACCTCGGTGCCCAGAGCCATGTGAGGGTTAGCTTCGATACAGCGGAGTATACCGGTGATGTGGTGGCCCTAGGCACTACGCGTATCCTGGAGGCTATCCGTCAAAGTGGCATTAAGGCTCGGTTTTACCAGGCTTCCAGCAGCGAGATGTTCGGGGTTTCTGAACCTCCACAGAATGAGCAGACGCCCTTCCGACCGCGCAGCCCCTACGCCGTAGCCAAGGTCTATGCCTATTGGATGGCGGAGAATTACAGGGAAGGCTATGGGCTTTACGCCTCCAACGGCATCCTGTTCAACCATGAATCGCCACGCCGTGGCGAGACATTTGTCACACGGAAAATAACCCGTGCTATTGCCTACATACTTGCCAAAAGGCAGAAATACCTATATCTGGGAAACCTCCAAGCGAAGAGGGACTGGGGCTATGCTCCGGAATACGTGAGGGCGATGTGGCTTATGCTGCAGCGAAAAAAGCCCAGCGACTACGTCATAGGAACGGGTAAAAGCCACTCAGTAAAGGAATTTCTTGTTGAAGCCTTTAACTACGCTGGTCTCGATTGGCAGGAGTATGTGAAGATAGACCCGCGCTACTTCAGACCGCTGGAAGTGGATATGCTAGTAGCGGATGCCTCGAAGGCGAAGAAGGAGTTGGGATGGGAACCGAGAGTGACCTTTAAAGATTTGGTAAAGATAATGGTGGATGCTGATATGGAAGCTTTGGGCTTGAAATCTCCCGGGAAAGGTAAAAAGATACTTGCGAAGTGCGGGATGAACTCAGTTGACCGGGCTTTGTGCAAGCTGGCAACAGGGGAGATAAGATGAAGAGCTGGCTTGCCACCAAGAGAATTGTGGTGACTGGAGGGGCCGGCTTTCTGGGAAGTAAAGCCGTCCAGAAGCTGGAGGAGAGAGGCTGCAAAGAGATTTTCGTCCCTCGCCGTAAAGATTATAACCTCGTGGAAATGGAAGCGGTGAAAAGGCTATACAAGGATGCTAAACCTGACATCGTTATTCATCTTGCTGCCAGGGTGGGCGGCATCGGCGCCAATATGAAAAACCCGGGGAGCTTCTTCTATGAGAACCTCATGATGGGAGTGCAACTTATAGAGCAGGGAAGGCTATCAGGAATTGAGAAGTTCGTAGCCATAGGGACGATTTGTGCCTATCCTAAGTTTACCCCAGTCCCATTCAAAGAGGAAGACCTCTGGAACGGTTACCCCGAGGAGACCAATGCCCCTTACGGATTAGCTAAGAAGATGCTTTTGGTTCAATCACAAGCTTATCGGCAGCAGTATGGCTTCAATGCCATTTATCTCTTACCTGTCAATCTCTATGGCCCGGGAGATAATTTCGACCCCAAGTCCTCGCATGTTATCCCTGCCTTGATTAAGAAGGTCTTCGATGCCGAGGACAAAGGTGAAAAACGCATTGTAGCCTGGGGCAGCGGTAAACCGACCAGGGAGTTCATTTATGTGGAAGATGCTGCTGAAGGCATAGTTTTGGCCACAGAGAAATACAATAAACCCGAACCTGTTAATCTAGGGGCAGGTTTTGAGATATCGATTAAAGACCTTGCTGAGTTGATATGCGAACTAGCTGGTTTTGACGGTGAAATTGAGTGGGACACTTCTAAGCCTGATGGACAGCCCCGGAGACGTTTGGACACGAGCAAGGCTAAAAAGGGATTCGGCTTCGAGGCTAAGACGGATTTCAGAGCGGGGCTTAGGAAGACTATAGAGTGGTATAAAAGATACAGGATGAGACAGATAATTCAAGGTTAGCCACATAGATAGATGGTTTGTATATGGATCAGAAACTGCCTTTGGTTTCAATAGTAACCCCCTCATTTAACAAAGGCCGCTTCATCGAAGAAACGATTCTCAACGTGAAGAATCAGACCTATTCACGAATCGAGCACATAGTAATAGACGGCGGCTCAACGGATGGGACGCTGGATATTCTGCGGAAATACAGCGATAGCATTATCTGGATATCCGAACCTGATAAAGGGCAATCTGACGCCATTAATAAAGGATGGCGAATGGCTAGGGGAGAAATACTTGCGTACCTTAATGCTGATGACACTTACATGACTCGGGCTGTAGAGACAGCAGTAGATTTCTTGTTCCAGAATCCGGACGTCGATATGGTATATGGCGACTGCAACATCATTGACGAACGGGGTCAGACTGTGTCTAAGTATCCTGCAACGGAATTTGACCTGCTAGCCCTGATCTGCGGCGTTAATATGGTTTCTCAACCGACGGTATTCTTCCAAAGGCGGGTACTTGAAAAAGTAGGCTATCTTGATACTGCACTTCACCTGACTATGGATTACGATTTCTGGATTAGAACTGCCCTGAAGTGTAAAATCAAATATATACCCAAGCTGCTTGCTAATTTTCGGATGTGTGCCGGATCGAAGACTATGGAACGGTCGCCCGAGTTCACCTATGATATCCTGTACACATTGCGTAAGCTTTTCTCTAGGACGGCATTGCCCAGAGAGATAAAGGCTTTGAGGCGCGGAGCTTACGGCGGCTTCCTCTTGGCGGCTGCCGTACAAGATCGCTCAATGGGACAACTGCGTGAGGCTCGAAAACATCTGATGGCAGCGTTCATGGTAGACCCAAGGTTCTTCTTAACCAATTTGTGGCCATGGTTCTATCTCGCTACGTCATTCCTGGGAGTAAGTGTCAATCGCATGGTATTCAAGTGGGCACGATCGCTGATGAGGACAGAATAGCTGGCAGAACGCAATGAATAAGGGAAATCGAGCGTGGGATCAGAATTGAGAAGCATACATCACATGGTGTTTGCACAATGGTATCTCCGAATCTGACTCACAAGTAAATAAGGATATTTTATGAGAATTACTTTTGTAATGCCTTTCTATTCTGCGAAGCCTGTAGGCGGCTTTAAAGTAATATATGAATATGCTAACCAACTTGCGGCACGAGGACATGAAGTGACAGTTGTGCATCCGCGCAGCTTGCCGAACGCCAGTCGTTTACTTCAGTCACTCAGCGAGGTTCGCCACCGCTTGAGTGAAAAATTAAGCAGGACTTCCAGCTTGATTCTCATACCTGAAGTGCCATGGCATGTCGTGGACCATCGCGTTAAACTCATTTTAGTTTCTGACCCTTCCTCGTCTAATGTCCCGGATGCCGATGCAGTAGTTGCCGGTTTCTACTTAACTGTGGAATACCTCATTCATTACCCACACAGCAAGGGTGAGAAATTCTACCTTGTACAGAACCATGAGGGCTGGGCAGGACCGATAGCGCGGGAACAGGCAGCCCTGCGAGCTGCTGTAGGGAAAATTGTCATATCACGCGCGCTGTATGAACATGCAATCGAGCTGGGTATTCCTGCAGATCAGCTGATTTATATTCCAAATGGGATCGACCATAATAAATACAGAGTCCTACGTTCCATCGAGGAACGCAAAGCTAAAGTAGCGATGCAATATCATCCCTTTCCCATAAAAGGCGCGAAAGATGGTATATATGCGCTGCAGTTAGCTCGAGCCAATTCCCCAACCCTTGAAGCTGTTCTTTTTGGTGTTTTTCCGAGGCCGCAGAGCCTTCAGCCTTGGGTTGAATATCACGAGGATCCTCCTCAGGAAGAGCTGGTTGATAACATCTATAATGGGTCCAGAATTTATCTATGCCCGAGTTGGACAGAGGGATTTCACCTTACACCTGCTGAAGCCATGGCCTGTGGCTGCGCTGTGGTTTCTACGGATATAGGTGGGGTTCGTGACTATGCTGAAGACGGAGTAACCGCTCTGCTCTCTCCTCCCCAAAATCCGGAGGCACTGGCACAGAATATCGCTTGGTTACTTCAAGATGACGAACTGAGGATAAGACTTGCGAATGCTGGCCATGAACGCATTAAGGAGTTCACCTGGGAAAGAAGTGCAGACTTATTGGAGCAGTACTTAAAAGACATGATAGGACAGCCACGTCTAGGAAGAAGAAGCAAATAGGCGTACAGACGCCACTATATTAGTGGCAATAATTGCTGAGAATGAGCGTCCTGATAAAGCATCGGCTCCGGTACACCACATGTCGGCCTTGCTCTAATAGCCGGTGATACTAATACCGGGGGAAAGTCATGCCATTAAAAAGCGGCTCCTGAAGGAATGGATATGAGCAAAAGGATTGACACCACAGGATATGATACAGACAAAGGATTAAGACCAGAATATCTCCGTCTCTATGAAGAATGTTTTGAGCCATTTGTTGATAAGGACATAAAGCTATTGGAGCTTGGAGTTGACAGAGGTGTTTCCCTGCTGCTGTGGCGTGACTATTTCGAAAAAGGAATAATCGTGGGACTGGACATCAACCCTTGTCACGTAGACGATCCAACCGGTAGGATCCGCATCTACCAGGGGGCTCAGCAAGATACAGACCTACTTGATTGTATCGCCAAAGAACAAGCACCAGAAGGTTTTGACATAATAATAGACGATTGCTCACACATCGGGGAACTCACACGCATCAGCTTTTGGCATCTCTTCGAGAATCATCTGAAACCCGGGGGCATATATGCAATAGAAGATTTTGCCACGGGCTACATAGACAATTGGATTGACGGAAGACGTTTTAGGCCAATCCACTACTCAGCCTATGATCGATTGCGTTTCCGCACAGCACTTTTTATTGAATCATTATTAAGCAAGCGTGTTTTCCATCCATTTCCTAGCATCTCCAAATATATAAGACGCTATACATTATATAAAAGAAGGATACACAGTCACGACTACGGTATGGTAGGATTTGTTAAGGAGTTGGTGGATGCTAGTCAAGAAGTAGAAGCCAAATGGGGAGGGCAAGGACTCCATCGTTGTGCCAAAATCCGAAGGGTAATAGTCACTTTCAATCGTGCCATAGTGTTGAAGTCACCTGATTAGTCCAGCATCGCGGGTGGCCACTAAAAACTTCCATATAGTGCACTCTCGACTTTTCACGTCTAAAAAAATACACTACCTGACCGGCGCGTTTGGTTGCGAACGTTAAAAGGTATCATTATAATGGGAAAACATGTTTGCCGCGATACTCTGAAGGTGCAGGAGATGGAATGGAGAAGGACGGATATAGGGTCAGTATCATAATCCCGAATTACAATAGGAAAAGAAATTTAGAACGTCTGCTTCCGAGCATTGCCGATCAGACATACGCTGATTATGAAGTCATAATCATAGACGACTCGTCGCCTGATAAATCGGCGGTCGAATATATAAAAGACTTCATTAAAGACCACAAGAATATGCGCTTGGTGGAGAATACGGAGAATATCGGTTTCGTCAAAACCTGCAATAAGGCAATCAAGCTTGCGAACAGTGAATATATCTGCATCCTTACTAACGACACCGAAGTTGCAAAGAATTTTATCCAGAGGAATGTCGAAGTGCTTGATGCAGATATTTCTATAGGTGTATTATCCTGCACCATAGTTGATAAGGAAGGGGAAACCTGGTTCTCCGGAGGAAGTCTCAAGAGGTGGATAATAACAAGCCTTAGAGACGATTTCCGAGGAGTTCGTGAAGTAGATTATGCGGCCGGGACATCTTGTTTTTACCGCAAAGAGGTCTTCGATAAGATAGGACTGCTCAGCGAATATTTTGTGATGTACCATGAAGATGTTGAATTCTGTCTGCGAGTCAAACATGAAACAAATTACAGAACCTGTATGTTCGGCGAGAAGCTAGTTACTCACAATATTGGATCAAATGGTATGCTTCCTAGTAGGGCTGCATATTATCTACATAGAAATCACATCCTGTTATTGAAGAGGTACTCTCCAAAATTCATACCCTGGGTATTATTATACTATCTCTGGGAGATAAGCAACCTGCTATTTGTTTCTTTATCTAAATTGCGTCCCAGCTATTTCTTACTTACGCCCTATATCATCAAGGGAATCCTGCAAGGCCTAGTGATGAGGAAAAGTAGCTAGCGAGGTATAATTCAGGCAGGGTTTCAACCGTGAGTCGAGATTAGCTTCCGTTATGATGCTGCATCAGGTCTTCCACTGTCGATGCTATTGGTGCAACGCTCTTATTTTCTTCAAGTATCGCCGCAATCCGTCTTCCCAGGGGGCATTATGTCAAGATTCAAGGCCTCCAGCCCAGCGTTTTCCACATATCTCTGGATTGAACCCATTTAAGTACAGGATACATACCCATGAATATGGTATGGTAGGATTTGTTAAGGAGTTGGTGGATGCTAGTCAAGAAGTAGAAGCCAAATGGGGAGGGCAAGGACTCCATCGTTGTGCCAAAATCCGAAGGGTAATAGTCACTTTCAATCGTGCCATAGTATTAAGGTCACCTGATTAGTGCAGCATCGCGGGTGGCCACTAAAAACTTCCATATAGTGCACTTTCGACTTTTTACGTCTAAAAATAATACACTACCTGACCGGCGCGCTTGGTTGCGAACATCAAACGTTATCATTATAATAAAAAAATGTCGTGGTAGCTATACTCGCATGAAATTTTTATTTCTTAACGATGGTCAGAGCCAGCTAAGTTGAAGAGACCCGGAAAGGCACCACACATAGCCGGGTATGGAGAATAATTGGAAGCGGTCAGGCCAAAAGTCAGTATCATAATCCCGCACTATAACCTAGTGGATTATCTGAAAAGGCTGTTGCGGAGCCTGGCGATTCAGACATTCCAGGATTACGAGGTCATCATAATAGATGATTTTACGCCTGACAGGTCAGCACCGGGGCAGATCAGGGAGCTGATTAAGGATTACCCCAAGATGCGCCTCGTGGAGAATACAGAGAACATGCTTTTTGTCAGGACTTGCAACAGAGGAATCGAGCTGGCAAAAGGCGATTATATCTGCCTTTTGAATCAAGATACAGAGGTCAGAAACAATTTCATTCAGAGACATGTCGAAATAATGGATGTTGATACTTCGATAGGTGTTCTTGGCTGTATCGTAGTGGACAAGGCGGGAAATAACTGGTTTACCGGCGGGCGTTTTAAGTGTGGATACATGACTAACATGGTGGACCAATTTGAAGGAATACGTACGGTTGATTTCGTGGCTGGTACTGCTCCCTTCTACAGGAAAGAGGTCTTTGACAAGATAGGACTTTTCGACGAGAGTCTGGGTATGTACCACGAAGACGTCGATTTTGCTTTGAGGATGAATGCTAGAACAAGCTATAAATCTTGCATGTTTTCTGAAAAGCTCGTTGTCCACTATTGGATGGAACCCATGCCTAAGCGTGAGGTCTACTACTACAGCAATAGAAACCATATCATGATTTTACGGAGATATGCCAAGAGATACATACCGATAGTACTGCTGTATAACTGGCGGCAACTGGCAAACCTGCTGTTTGTGTCCGTGGCTAAACGGAACCGTACCTATCTTGCGATCGCGCTATACGCTATCAAGGGAACCCTGGATGGTTTAATAGGTGCTGTCAAGAAGACTGTGTGAAATTTCCCCTGAAATATGCTCTGGCATGTGGACACATATCGTACGATAAAGTCAATCTGAGATAATATGAGCCAACCAAAGGTTTCCGTAATAATACCCACCAAGAACGGCGGGGAAAATATTGAGAAGTGTCTCAACGGTATTTTTACCCAAGAGACCAGATTCGATTACGAAGTCATAGTCATCGACTCCGGCTCATCGGATGACACTGCCCAAATAGTCAATCGGTTCCCAGTAAGATTCGTTGAGATAGAACCAAGAGAATTCGGGCATGGCAAAACAAGGAATCTAGGGGCTTCGCTAGCAATAGGCAAATATTTAGTGTACACCGTCCAGGATGCTTATGCTGCAAATGAACACTGGCTGGACAGGCTCTTGATGGCTTTGGAAGAGAATAATAGAGCAGCTGGAGCTTATAGCAGGTGGCTTCCTAAATCTGACTGCAACCCACATGAGTCAAGGTGGATTGCCCAGACGTTCGGACCAATCAGGGAGACTAGAAACCTTGATGGGGTGGACAAAGAGTACTACCTTAGGAATATGTCCAGGTTTATATTATTCTCGGATGTTAGCTCATGTATTCGCAAGACAGTGTGGGGGGAAATACCCTTCGACGAGACGTTGAGTTTTGCAGAAGACCAGCAATGGGCGAAGAAAGTGTTGGAAGCTGGCTATAGTGTAGTCTATGAACCAAGTTCGAAGGTATATCACTCCCACAATGACTCTCCCGTGCGTTGTTTTAGAAGTATGTTTGATGCAGGAGCGTCATTCAGCCAAATCTCGGGGAAGACTTCAAATTTGGTCGTTGCTCTATTTGGTATAATCCTGGCAACTTTTAGAGACTGGGCGCTAATTGTCGGTAAGAGAGACATTACCAACCTTAAGTGGATAGCCTACGTAATGGCGGCAAATGCAGCTGGGAGCAGCGGCTGGTGGTTGGGAACACACCAGAGATGTTTACCCAAAAGCTTGAAAAGAAGGCTTTCCCTGGTACCTCAAAATTACCTGTGATGAATAGGTATGGCACCTTAATGGCGAGTTCAAATGTAAAGGCGCAGTGAGCCAAAGATGTTCAACCGCTTATACATTGCTACGCAGAACGTTATGATAGGACATCTGCCGAAGCCGATCTTGCAGATTGTGATAAGGATTTACCATTTTTCGATCACGATTAAGTGGCTTCTTGCAGACATGATCAACTCACTGCTGGGTCGACGCGATGAACTAATGCCGCCAAAGAGGCTTCTGTATGGTATCGGCGAGGGGGATTTCAAGCACGTTGGTGAATCGTTCCTTCAATATTTTAAAGAACTGTGTGGGCTGAGGCCGGATGAAAAGGTGCTAGATGTCGGATGCGGCGTAGGCCGAATGGCAATCCCTCTGACAAAGTACTTGGACGAAAGAGGTGGCTACGAAGGATTTGATATATCTGGTGAGAGAATAAAGTGGTGCCAAAAAAAGATTACTCCCAAATATCCAAACTTTCGCTTTCAATTAGCGGATATCCAAAACAAGGCTTACAATCCAAAGGGTAAGTTTAGCTCATCCGAATACATATTCCCGTACGACGATGAATCATTTGATTTTGTATTTCTTACATCGGTGTTTACGCATATGATGCTTCAGGATATGGAGAATTACTTTGCTCAGGTCGCGCGGGTATTGAAGACCGGGGGCAGATGCCTAATTACGTTCTTCCTTCTAAACGCTGAATCGATTGAGCTCATTGATGCGAATATAAGTCACTTGGATTTCAGGTACAATTTTGGTAGATATCGCTCTGTAGACGAAGTTACACCAGAATCGGCAATTGCCTACCCTGAAGATTTCATTTTTAGTCTTTACGAGAAGCATGGATTCATTGTAGTAAAACCCATTCTTTATGGCTCGTGGTGCGGTAGGGAGAGATTTTTTGATTACCAAGACATCATCATAGGCCACCTAAAGTGAATACAAGCTAGTTGGAAGAAGAAGGAGGCTCCTTAGCTTTCCTCGTTTTCTTCAATTTTTTGATAGAGGGTGCTGGTGGCAAATCTTCAGGCATCGTAACACTAAGTTTCTGTATGGTTTGTTTACTTCTTTGCCCACATGATGATGTGTTTCTTCATTGGCCTGCTTTTGAGCTAGTCAGAATGCCTCAGGCTCGGCTATAATAAAGTCGTTCTAAGAGAAGGCGTAAATGTACAAGGCAATTTTAGCGTTGGGACGTTTTGCAGCAAACAAGATTCCCGGTTTTCGTGGTGTTTTGAAGACCGCCTGGCGTCCGGTGGGCTGTCTCTGGTTCAAGGCCGCTTACCGGAGTGCCTGCAAAACAGGTGATGTTCGCCTCCATGTCGCCGCAGCCACTAATCGACTCGACGGCTGGCTTAATACAGACATATTCCCTCATTTGTCTCCGCTGTTCTTTGATGGCACGCACCCTTTTCCTGTAAGGGAGAGCACTGTGTCTTACATCTTCAGCGAGCATTTCATTGAGCACATACCCCGGCGGGCAGCGCAGGCCTTTTTCCGAGAAAGCCTACGCGTGCTTAAGCCTGGTGGGGTGTTGCGTATCTCAACTCCCGATGCCCAAGCGCTGGCCGAAGCATACCTCGACCACCCTGAACAGGTGCATCTGTTGAATGAACGCAATAGAGGACTAGGGTATCAGTATGCCTCCTACCCAATAGATATACTGAACACAGCATTTAAAGAGGACTTCCACGTCTGCCTCTACGACGCTCAAACGCTTCAACAACTGCTTGGTGAGGCAGGGTTCCGTGACATCACGCGCTGCAAGGTGGGGGAAAGCCGATATGCGGCCCTTTCCGGCATTGAGCGCCACTTCGTCGGAACTATTGAAGACGAATTCACTTTGGTCATGGAGGCTACAAAGCCTCCCTAGGGCAGGGATTGTTGGTCGTTTGCCAGAAGGAATAGGAATGACAAACCCCAGGGTGTCCATCATAATTCTCAATTGGAATGGCCTAAAAGACACTATAGAATGCCTGGAGTCCCTGCATGGAATCACCTATCCTGACTATCAAATCCTGGTTGTGGACAATGGATCGACAGGAGACGACGTCAAAGTCCTGCGAGAGCACTTCGGGGACTATATCCATATTATCGAAAACGATAAGAACTACGGGTTCGCCGAAGGAAACAACATCGGCCTGAGATATGCTCTGACGAATCACAATCCGCACTACCTCCTCCTTTTGAACAACGATATAATTGTGGATCCTGATTTTTTAACCGAACTGGTCAAAGCCGCAGAAAATAACCCTGAGATAGGTCTGCTCGGACCGGTAGTTTACGACTATTATAAACAGAGCGTAGTCAGAGGGACAGGGTCGGGTCAAAGAATCAGCTGGTGGAGAGGCACCTTTGTATCTCTTATGTCGAGCAAAAGTGGCCAGGAGGTTGACGGCATCCGCGAGGCGGATTACATAGAAGGTTCCTGTATGTTAGTCCGCAGAAATGTGATTGATCAAGTGGGTATGCTAGACTCGGTGTACTTCGCTTACTGGGAGGAGGCCGACTGGTGTGTCCGCATTAAGAGAGCAGGTTACAAAGTTTGCTGTGTTCTAAGTTCGAAGATATGGCACAAGGTGCAACCTTCTTACCTTGACACTCGTAAATTGTACTATTTCCTCAGAAACGACATCCTGTTCATGAGGAAGAACGCAGACAAGAAATACATGCCTACCTTCCTTATCTACTTCCTCTGCGTGTCGCTCCCGCTCTGGACGTTTAAACCGTTCCTAGCCCATCCACTGGAAACGGTGGGCGCTGTTGCTAAAGCCTTACTTTGGAATATTAGGCATAAGCCTTCGAATAGTCAGTGAAGTCATTTCGCTGAGCGTACCATAAGCGCTGGCTAAAGACCATGCCAAATAGTAAGGGAGCATTTTAGGACTTCGCTTCCTGATACAGACGAGGATGCCGAAAGGGATCATAGCAGAAACGCCTAATAGCGCCGATAAAGATTTATATTTCCAGAATATTCGGGCGTTGCCTCTACCATACCAAATTCGCTGCTTAATAAAACCCCTCGCAGTATCTCGGTGAAGATGATAAACAAAAGCCGAAGAAATGCCCAGGGTTAGTCCACTTCTGCTAAGCCTACGGCACAGATCACCATCTTCACCGGCACCTGCAAAGAAAGGATCGAACCCTTGTTCCATAATGACATCCTTTCTGTAAATACCTGCCATGAAGACTATGGAGTTTCTCGGTCCCTCTTTATTGAATCTCAATCTGAAATGCTGGTCTTCCGCCCAGTCCCAATAGCTTGTGTTCCTCAACCCGACCACCTGGGCATGGATTCCGGCGTACCCCCTCTTCTCCATTTCCCCCAACATTATTGCAAGGCAGTTTTCACTCAGGATGACATCTGAATCGACATAGAAGATGTAGTTACTGGAAGCTTTTTCAGCACCCAGTTGCCGGGCATACGAAAGGCCTTTCCCCTCGTTGAAATAAATTTCATTTGCGTATCTTCGGGCGATTTCCACTGTTTTGTCCGTTGAGCCGTCATCAACCACAATAATCTCAAAGGGATTATTCTTTCTGACCGACTCGAGACACTGCTCCAAGGTTCTCTCGGCATTCTTGGCGCAAATTACTACAGAAACATCCAAGAGTGTCCCCCATCATTGACCGCGGTCAAATTGAGCCACGTATCTCTTTAACGCATTGACCAATCTTTCATCCCGCGTATGAACTGCCCGGCTTGTATCAGGTTTACATAGCGCTTCTTCAAGCTTATCTACATCGTAGACCGCTATGACTTTACCCTCTTTCTCGAGTTCCCTGGCAAAGTCCAGCTGGTGGTCGTCAATGACCTCGTCATACTGCTTGAGACGCGGCACCACTATTACTGGCGTTCCCTGCTCCTGAGCATCCAATATCGACATCGCGGGCTGAGTGATCACAACCCTTGCCTTCTTGCACCATTCCTTGATACCTGCCTCGGTGGTGAAATCGAACCACTTTGCGCTCCGAGGACGGAAGCTGGTATGGCCGATCTGCATGACCACCTCCTCGCCCAAGGTGCTGGCAATCTCGTCCATCTTCTTAAGCAGACGGTCGAATCCTTTGGTATGCATACCCACCGTTACGAAAATCAAAGTATTGCCCCCTCATATTTCACTGCGAAAACCAACCCACTTGCGAAGTATATTCTTCTCAGTTGCGGTTGGTAGGGGAGTTAATAAATAATGGCAATTATCCCCTGAAAAATAGTGGAATAGTAAAAATTCCACTACCAGCCACAGCGAGAATAACTTTCGATGTATTAACATTACAATCATCTAATAAGGGTAGCCTTTCGAGCTTTAATTGCGATGATTGCAGAATATCGAGGCGAAGTTATCAATCTAGACATAAATAATGGTAGTGGGTGCAAACCAAAACCGGTTATTCGCTCACATTTAAACCCGTGCATCTCGAAGAGCGACTTTAAGGCTGCAGCAGTAAATAATCGTCTGTGTGCAATCCAACCGCCCACACTATTTTTGTGGGTGTGAAAAGGATTGCCGCAACCGGAAAATTCATCGCTGACCTCAGCTGTCGGCGGTTGGTATCCCATAATTAGCGAAATAATGTTCTGTAAGCCAGATAAATTAGGGGTGGCTATGATGCAATATCCATCTTGTTTCAGAACCCGTCGGATTTCCTTTATAAAAACGTCAGTGTTGTTAAGGTGTTCTATTACTTGATTGGCCGTAACAATATCAAATACTTCGTCTTTGAATGGAAAAATATTGCTTGCATCACCTAATACTGTACTTACTCCTTTATTTGAAGCCAATTTGGCAAAAGGCAAAACACGTTCGATTCCAACAATAGTTTCAATTCCCACCTTTTGGGCAATTCTCATGCTGAATTCCCCACTACCACAACCGACATCCAATATAGCCGAATGTTGTCGCTCGGTTAGAAGTCTAAGAAATCTTTCTTCCGTCAGAAGCTGCATGCCCACCACGAGTGATTGTGTATATCGTCTTACAAAAGGTAACATTTGGATAACCTATAATGAACGCTAAATTGATGTGCTTATTACATATACACGACTTTGAGAATTATATACCATATTCATTCCGATAGTCTGTTAACATAGCTGGCCTAAGTTAGCAACATTGAAATCAGATAACCTAGTCGAGGCAAATTATGTGTGAACGCCATAATATCCTGTCCCCCGAGAAGTAGTGTTTCAACTGATTACTATACGATTGCCCCCTCATACCGAGCCTTCTTGCCATACTTTTTCAGGAGGCGTTCCCACTGGACAAGAAATATGTCTGATACTGGGTAGACTATCTTACCTGTGCCAGTGGGCCGATCCACGCGAGTCCAACTTTCGATGAATATGGTCTTGATTCTGAGGATCTTAGCCAGGTAAAAAGCGGGTATGGCTATCTCCGACCCTGTGGAGACGATTAGCTTTGGTTTTTCCTTGAGCAAAATTCTAAGCGTGGACATAGAGGCTTGGGCCATAACTAGAGGATTCGTGCCGATGTTTCTTAGCAGGTATTTGCGCTCAAGGTTGCGGGTTCTCGGAGAATCGTAAGTGATGAAAAAGGTCTCATGGCCTTCGAAAGCCTCCATCAATTGAAGCATCTCTGATAAATGACCCCCATGTGAGCACACTAAGCATACTTTCATTATCAGTATATTACCATTCTAGAATAACTTCATAGTGCACCAGACAAAGTGATTAAACAAGCGGCAAGTCTCCTTGTTTCTTACACACCACCACCATTGAAGCAGCTTCGACCCTCGTTTTCTTAATTTCGAACTCGGCTATTACAATGACCGACATCAATGGCCTCACAAGATATCTGTATGCCTGAACTACAAACTTCGTTAGCTTACGTTGTCGCTTGTGGGACCAGTAAGACATAGTTGGCTGAATTTGCTTCGTCTGAATCAACTTAGATCCAAGACGGTACAGCATCCAGTCAATTCTGGCGCCTAAGAAGTGATATCGCCAATATGCGGCTATGGGGGAGAGATTTGCGTTCCTCAACTTCGCTACAAGCTCAGGCTTGGTGTAATGCCTTACATGGTCACTGTGTAGTGCGACATTGAGCGGTTGCTTCGAAGCATTAGGCGTAGATACTAAGAACAGGCCGTTTTTCTTGAGCACGCGCCATACTTCCGATAGAAAGAGCACATCGTCATCAACATGCTCGATAACTTCGTGAGCATAAGCAAGATCAAAAGCTTCATTCTTAAAAGGAAAATTCCCCCCATTATACAGCACGATCTCAAACTTGGTCAGGCTCTTGGTCATATTCGAAGCAAGAATACTTGTCTCAACATCTACATCAAGACCCACTGTAGTAAGTCCCAGCTCTTCAGATACAAACTGACTCAGGTCACCCAGCCCGCAGCCAATGTCAAGCACTAAACCCTGCGCAGGAACATGCTTAGTGTACTTGGATAAGATGTTAGCGAATATCATTCTGGGAACTGTGTATAGTGCCATTGTCCGGCTTACCTTATAATTCGTAGCACTTGGCCCCACTCGTAGTTTAGCTTGAACCTTCTAATAAGCTGAAAGTCAGATAGCCTTCTCAGCCTCTGTACCTGAGCTCGCCTTCTCAGAAGACTTCTGACGCTCCTCGCAACGGAGAAGCAAGCCATCAACTTTGCCCAAACGAACCTCGGGCCACGTATCAGACAGTATCCGATAATTAGAGCCTCCGTAATCATAAAGAGTGGCAGGAGTGCTACAAAGGTGAGAGGCCTCAAGTAACACAATAGTGCACTTAACCGCCCATGTTCCAGCCAGAACATTTTCTGGTGGCTCATCTTGAGTTCGTACTCATGATAGACAACCGACTGGGGGACACAATAGATTTTGTATCCCATGAGGTTAATCATCCAGGAAAGGTCGACATCATCATAGTACATGAAGTTATCCTCATTAAGTCCACCCATCAGTTCTACAATTTCTCTCCTGATAAGAAAAGAGCAGCCGCTGACACTAGCAACCTGGAATGGTTCTTTGGGCAAGTCGCTATCTTGCCTGTTGAGCCCTCTGACGAAACCAAGTCCGGTGATATGTATATTTAATCCCATGGCGCCGACTTTCCCCCTATCCCTGTAAAGCAGGCTTTTAGGTGTTACCGCGCCGGCGTCAGGGTTAGCATCCATGAACTCGACCATGGCGCCCAGCCAGTTTTTCTCAACCTCAGTATCAACGTTTAGAGGAGCAAAATATCTTCCTTTAGCGCGAGATATGCCTGAATTGATGCCTCCCGTGTATCCCAAGTTCTTATCATTTGCAACTAAGAGTAAATCAGGAAACGTTCGCCTAGCATATTCAAGACTACCATCGCTGGATTTGTTGTCAACCACAATCACCTCGAAATCTGAGAAATTCTGCTTCAGAACAGAGCGAAGGCATGATTCAATATAAGGCATGCCATTGAAATTGACCACTATGACGGTAACCCTAACACCTTTGCCTTGCATGTCTAAATGATACTATAGTCTCGCCCAGATGGCAAAGGTTGCAACTTGGGAGATTTGCTGTGCTCCTCACATTATGTTATTATCGTTTCAGAGCAGTTTAGCCTATTCATTCGCAACCAGTCAATAAATGAGCAACAATTTCCGAACTAAACGATCTTCCGAACGAATGTGGAGAGATGCTCAACCTCATTCTGATGGACAGCATCCAGAGGTGGTTGCAGCCATCCCGTGTTTCAACGAGGAACTTTTCATAGGAAGCGTGGCGCTCAAAACAAAAGACTATGTAGATCAGGTTGTCGTTATTGATGATGGTTCGACTGACAAGACTGCCATGATTGCTGAAAAGGCCGGAGCCACGGTGATAAGTCATGGCTTAAACAAAGGCAAAGGCGCTGCGGTGAGTTCTGCTTTCGAGTATGCGAAGAAAATGGGCTGCAAAGCCCTGGTTCTCCTCGATGGCGATGGGCAGCATGACCCAGCGTACATTCCCTCTCTAGTGAATCCTGTGCTTGAGGATAAGGCGGATATGGTGGTTGGCTCACGCTACCTACAGATCAAGAGCCACATACCCAGGGTTAGAAAGTTAGGACAGAGGATACTTACCATCTTCGCTAACCTTGGTTCGCGGGTCAATCTGACCGACTCCCAGAGCGGTCTCAGAGCCTTCTCCTCAAAAGCTATACAAGCATTTTCGTTCGTTGAACAAGGGCTCTCCGTAGAATCGGAGATGCAGTTCCTAGCAAACAGCGCTAGCCTCAGGGTAACAGAGGTCCCCATAAGCATCGGATACTATGGCAAGGCAAAACGAAGCCCGTTAGCTCACGGGGCGGGAGTACTGAACAGCATTATGGGACTAATCAGCAGAAGGATACCGCTCTTCTTCTTTGGCGTGCCCGGCTTGGTCATGCTGGGCTTTGGTTTTTGGGAAGGATTCCGGGTAATACGCGGATACGAGACTTACCATGATTTCTACATGGGACCTGCGCTAATAGCCGTATTGCTGTGCGTAGTTGGCGCCTTGAGCCTGTTTACCGGACTCATACTACATACCATCAAATCCTTTTTGAAGTAATACCAAAAACCCCCTAGGCTCAAGACTCCCATGTCGTTCATTACAAAGGCCTTCATCCCATCTTGACTTCCCATTTATATGGGATAGATGGGTCATTGTGGGGCAGGCGGTACTCGTCAGGCTTTTCGTAGTTGTAGAGGTGGGTGGGGAAATTGATAATCGTAGCAGGCTCATTGCCCACAGCGGTGAAGCCGTGATAGACGCTGCGCGGTATCTTGACCAGGATTGGATTCAGGTTGCCGAGGTAGAACTCATTAACCAGGCCCTTTGTGGGAGAATCATCGCGGGGGTCATAGAGGGCGAGCTTTGCCAATCCGCTGACGCAAGTGAAATGGTCGGTCTGGAGTTTATGATAGTGCCAGGCCTTGACCACACCAGGGTAGCATGTGGTGGCATAGGCCTGTCCGAACTTCTCGAACTCCTCCCAGTCCGACCGGAGCAGTTCCATGAGCCAGCCCCGGTCGTCTGGTATGAGTCGCAGCCTGCGTACTTTGACACCAGATATGTAATCCATTTCGCCCTCCTATAGCTCCAGGCTGGAGTCGCAGCCGACGAAGATTTTCACTGCATTGAATCTCTCGTCGGCTCTCCTGAGTTCGACACGTGTGCCGATAAGGCTGTCCTCCAGGCGCTCGATGCGATAGATACGGCTGTTCTCCAATATGACCGAATGCGCCACGGAGGAATCCTCTATCACCGTGCCTGCTCCTATGCTGGTGAAAGGACCTATGAATGAATTCCTGATTTGACACCCCTCAGCAACGGAGGCAGGGCCTCTGATAGTGCTGTTCTCCACCCTGGCGCCCTCCTTGATTTCCACCCTGCCCACTATTTTGCTTTTAGAGTCGATTTCCCCTCTTACATCGCGCTTGAGCAAGCTATCGAGGACAACTCGATTCGCTTCCAGCAGGTCGTCCTTTTTCCCGGTATCGAGCCACCATCCCGTTAGGATGTGACTCCTTACTTTCTTACCCATGTCCAGAAGCTTCTGAATGGCATCGGTTATCTCCAACTCTCCGCGCCAGGAGGGTTTGATTTTCGCTATCGCTTTGTGGATCAAGGGGGTAAACAGATAAATCCCCACCAGGGCCAGGTTAGTTTTAGGCTCTTTGGGCTTCTCTACGAGGTGAATTACCTCTCCCTTCCTGTTCAGTTCAGCAACCCCGAACAGTCGTGGGTCCGGGACTTCCTTGAGCAGGACCAGAGCATCCGGAGAGCGACTTTCGAACTCCTGAACAAAGCTCTTGACACCGCCCTCGATGAGGTTATCGCCGAGGAACATGAGAAATGTGGCATCGCCCAAGAACTGATGAGCTGTTTTTACGGCATGGGCCAGGCCCATGGGCTCAGCCTGTGGAATATAGTTAATTTGGCTATTCCATCGCGAGCCGTCGCCCACGGCTTCTTTGATGTAGTCGCCAGTTTCCGGCGAGATGATGATGCCAATATCTGTAATCCCTGCTTCTCTAATCTGGTCTAATACGTAGAACATGATGGGCTTATTGGCCACGGGAAGAAGCTGTTTGGGTATGGTGTGTGTAATAGGCTTGAGCCTCGTACCCTTGCCTCCTGCCAGAATCAAGGCCTTCATTCAGACCCTCCATCGCAAAGTATGGTGTTAAGAGTATACCTTACTTAAGAGGAGATAGTAAAGGCTGGTGCAGTGATTCAATACTGTAGAAGCAGACTCCCACATCTGCCTGACCCTAAATTGTACGTTTGTACATAATAGGGCTCCATTTGCCGAAAGGGTAAATGGAGCCCCAAAATTGAACACTCCCCAGGAACAAATTTACTGGCTTATGTAGTATGTGCAACCTTGGCTGCGGTACTCTGGTATGAAGGTGTCCGTCTCTCTGCTCTAGAGGCTTGCTGCCTGATCTCAGCCGTAGAAACAATGCCTCTGATGGAATCGCCTATTGTACCGTAGCAGATTTCCTCAAAAGCTTCGCTCGTGACCAGCCAGACATAGGCCAGCCAGTTTATTACTCCTCCCACCCGATATAGCACTTTCCTCATGTGAGCCACCTCCTTGAGCGTTCTGCCTCAATTATCTCTTGAGTGGAGGTGGTACAACAATCACCTTTAGGTACTGCTTTTCTAGTACTTTGTTCCTACTCTTGCTCACGGGGAAATAGACGGCTGAACATAGTATGGCTGCTTGACCTGAGGAAAGGAAGAGTATGAATCGAGTCTAGCTACGGAGTTTTCAGTATTATGCCCACGGGACAGTGGTCAGCGCCCGTTACCTCTGGCATTATGAATGCCTTGGTGACTGATTTCAACAGATTCTCTGTCACAAAGAAGTAGTCTATCCTCCAGCCCACGTTCCTCTCTCGGGCTCTAATTTTGCTTCAATTTATCAGTTACGTCAAGGAACCTATACACGAACTTTTCTGGATATCCTTCATTGTAGGCGTAAGATTTATCATCCAAAAGCCCAAACCCGGCGTCGAAATATAGATTGAAGACTAGTCGAAACGAGTTCACTGGGGTTATAGAAGGATACAAAGCATCTTTGTCCACGCCTGGTAGGTAATAGGCGTTGAGGATTCCCATTTTTATTTCAAGCCCAGCCTTTGTCGCTTTTTCGCCCAACCACGGCTCGCTGACAGGGAAAGGGCCTTCATCTGACTGGATTATGATGATTGGTGGCACATCTGAGTCTGTGAGCAGCTTATCAACGAGTGACTCCAGTTTACTATTGGCAAACTCCAGCTGTTCCACGTAATTGTCTCGGTAACTACTTTGTTGTTCTTCTTGCAGATTCTTGTAGCTTCCATCGCTATTGAATACATACGGGTCGTGGGGAAGAAGCAAGTGAGCAAAAGTGAAAGTCGGCTCCTCTATTTTGGGTATTTCAGCTAGTTTATCGAACAGATACATTGTGTTCTTCATGTGCATAGTACGATCATCTTCGAAAATTCCGAGTTTCCAGCAAAAAGGGTAGGCTAAGGTCTTCCTGAACAGCAGCGTCGGAAACTCCGGCTGTACGTAGAGGTTATAATTGACGTCGGCATTGGCGTTCCGCCAAGTACCATCCCACTCATCTCCGAGATTGATGAATTTATATCCTCCGGCCTTAAGAAAAGACTGGACCTTGTTGTCTTGTATCAACTGCCACATAGGGTAGTTATATCCGAAATTCTCGCCAAGTTGGTCGGTGAGGTAATTGATGTATTCCATATTGAGGGACGATGATAATGAGGCAAAAGTCCTTGAGTAGTTGGAATGGCTATTTGTGGCGACATAGAAGCCCTTGCCAGTCAAGTAATCAATGAAGTCGCTATTGTCAAATTGGAAGTCCTTCTCAAGCGAGGTTTCGCTTCCATATCTATCTGGAATGATGTAATAGATATCAGGAAGGGTTTCGTTAGCCATGACAACTGGGGTCTCATTCCCTGCAGCCTCGCTGGTTACAATGCCATGTCCCCCGAACCGCACCTCATGCTCTATTATGTTGATCGTTGGTATAATGACCAGTATTATACCTACCACAGCCAAAAAACCTCTCACATTTTGAAGTGGCCGATTGGTGCGCATGACAAGGAGCGCAACGAAAAGAAATAGCAAAATCCAAGTAATCGCCAGCCCGACCCAGTCTAGCCCTGAAATAGCAAGGGCATCACCATAATTGAAGAAAAGGATGAGGAATACAGAAGTGATGATTGCGACCTTCTCGACGGCCCAAATCTCATGTCGGATATCAGTTGCCGATCTCATTCTTAATTTTTGGATTCCAGCGATAACCAGCAAAAACAAGAAGAATATGAGAATGCCAAACCCGACAGAAACAAGAATCGACGAGACCGTCTGTGAGGGAGATACTTCCGCCAAATTTCGACTGTAGAGATACAATACGGGGAAAAGCGCGAACAGCAGGGGATGCACCCAAGACAGTTTTTTGAAGACGCTACCTACAATCGTTGGCTTCTTATTGTTCCCTGCTGTGGTAGTCTGTGGAGTGGCACTTTCTTGCTTTCTGGTTTTGGGGGTCTGAGAAACATCTATAAGGCTCGTCTTGCATTTTCCACAGACATATCTCTTACCTGGCTCTACAGAGTCGGTAATGCGATTATGTGCTCCACACTTTTGACATGTTACGATCATGGCTCAACTCATCTTCCAACTTTTAATTGCCCACTGTAACAGGCCCATTTTAGTAATTTCTCAAGATAGAAAATTATTTATTGTTGCAGTTTATATTTTTGCATCAAACACAAAGTTCTTTCAGAATTAGCGATTCTCAGAGAATCCCTTATAGTGAGCTATACATTTAGCTTTTTAGTGCTTCCACGTCAGCTCTTTCCCAAGAAAGAAAAGTATATCTGAAAGATTCAAAAAGATCAATAAGTCAGAAGAACAGAATAGAAGAACAGAATAAGAACAGAATAGTTGCTATTCGCAATCACTCCCGCAGTAATTCAGTTACCTCACGAAATACGTGGGGATTTTTAAGGCTTGACATATACCTCTTGTCGAGTAATAGTTCATAGTTCGCGCCCAAGTAAAAGTCAGAGATAATTCTGAAAGTGTTAACTGGAGTAATTGAGTCATACAATAGGTCGCTGCCCCTTGTGGCAGGTAATAAGCATTGAGGTCCTCATGTTTACTCTGATTTGGCTCCTTATGAAAGTGGCGGAACGTATCGATATAGCCATGAGCTACGAATTTGTCTATCCAGGCCCTCTCAACGGGCAGAAACCCTGAGATAGTTGAGTTCTCCTTCGGTCTGGCAAGGTCTATCTCCTTGTGTGCGGTATTAAAATCGCCGCAGATGATTAGTTTTGCGTCTTTTTCTTTAAGATGGTCTATAAATCTGAGGAAAGCCTCGTAGAACTCCAGCTTGTATTTCAATCTTGTCTCGTCCTTTTTGCCGTTTGGGAAATACACATTTAAAAGAGTGAATCCGGGATATTCAGCTATTATGGTCCTGCCCTCTGTGTCGAACTCTGCGACACCGACGCCGTTTTGTACTCTCAGCGGTTCTTGTTTGGTGAAAGTCGCAACGCCGCTGTAGCCTTTGCCTTGCTCCGGGTAGTTCCAGTATTCGTAATAGCCAGGTGGCTCTCTGAGGTCTTTATCGAGCTGGTCGGGATGCGCTTTGGTCTCCTGCAGACAGAGTATATCAGGTGATTCTCTATAGAGCCATTCCAGGAAGCCTTTCCCCTTTGCATCAGCTTCAATTACCAGACTGCAATTTCATTGGCTCAAAAAATGGACTCTTGGTTCAATTACCCCCCACTGGAATCATGAGAGATCACTTTCGTTACCTGCAAGAAGAGGATGTATTCCTGTGTCCATCAGGGATGCAGATGAACAGCTTCAATTCTCGAGCCTCCACGAAGCTTATCGGTTGCCGGGTCGAACAAAACACTTGTGGGATGTACCAGTTTAGGAGGGGTTCACATCTTTGAGGCGAGATAAAACATGCCCCACATCGAAATCAGACTAAATGAAATACGCAATCTTGAAGGCCGAGACATGGAAGAAATAGATCTCCAACGAATAACGGGAAATGTATAGAGCGACCGTCTTTACCAATCTCTGTGTCAGATTAAATACCCGAAATCTATACTTTAGGAAAATAAGTAGATTGAGGCAAGCGACAACCAGAACCAGTCCAGCGATGAAGGGAATCGAGTGAATTGAGTGCTCAGTTTGCCCCCTGATTAGGAATACCAATTCAAAGCCGAACTGAACAATAACGGTGATAAACATCCAAAAACGGCCGAAGCTATGACGCTGGCTGAGTAACCGCGCCCCAATCGCATAGCATAAACCCAGGGTTCCATATTCAATAAGCAGGTAAGTCGGAAAGGAGAAGAGCATCAGGATCGCGAGCAGCATGATGAGTTGATTTGTAGTCAGCTTTACGACGTCTAACTTATTGAGCAGTGCTTTTATCAATACGAAGCTGATCAAGATATTTATCGGCAATATGTGTACGATGATACTCGTACTAGGATTAATTAACAGATTAACCACAAAAAGGCAAATGCCATAAACCAGTATACTCCATTTGAATCGATATGACCCGGAATAACCGATTAAGAAGAAGAACTGGGGGGCTGCCATTCGGCCGATAATCCGAAACCATACATTATTCCCCATAAAATAATAACCTACATGATCGACCACCATAGTCAAGATAGCAGAGATCTTGAGTAGATCGTGGCTGTTAATTTTCTGTCCATACCGGTATATGTTTTTCACTGCAATCCCCTCTGTAATATAGCCCCTTTGATTGCTTCTAAATCTCGTGCTTCACATACTATCAATGTCGCTTCCAATATTAATCCTCTCGAAGACACCGAATTCTAGTAATATACATTGATTTACAAGAAAGATGCTGCATCGATTATAAGGAAAATCACGGGTAATACTGAGCCCACTTTTGCCAACTCGTATCCTGAAAAATGAATCATGCTTCCCCAATTTCAAACTGAAATCAAAGAAATATAGGTGCTAGCACCATGAAAACAATGACATTGCAAATTATATGAGATAGCGTGACCCCCAAGAGAGACCCTGTTTTCCCCACTACCCAGCTGTAGAACAGTGCGACAATGAAGATAAAAGGAATACTAGCTATGGAAAGATTGGCTCCTGAAACGTGATCAATATGGAAAAACATAAAAGCTGCACTTACATAGATGAGCCCCCAGCGCCCGAGCACCCAGGTCGATGTTCTTTGCAGGATCCCTCGATAGACGAGTTCTTCTACTGCTGCAGCTACTATAATGGAGACTGCAGTAGCACCTAGAATAGGCCAACCACGTTCAATGTTGATAGGTTCAGGTCTATACAGGAAGTATAATGCTGGCCCAATGATGATCCCGGTCAGGGCTATAAGCAACTGTACTCTAATCTTACCGGGGCCAAGGTATAAGTCCTGTCTTGTCAGTTTCACAATTCGTATAATCGCCACGGCAGCAGCCAATTGAACAACGTAGGAAACGATAAAAACGATAAGCGTCCCACTTTGGGGTAGAACATGATGAATCGCTGGGGTGATGATAAAGACTAACAAACTGAAGGGTAAAATTAATAGGCATATAAGAAACCTTCGGGTGTGGTATTCATGCACCTTCAGAATATGGATAACAAGAACAGCGAGAATAACAATAGCGAGAAGTGTTCCAAGGCCGGAATAAAAAAAAGGAAATACTTCAGCCACAGTAATACCCAGCAGATAAAGGAGAGCCACTAATGGTAATCCGGATATAGACTGTCTATACCTGCCAAACAATTCAGCAACTTGGCCATTGACAACAAAAGCGCTGCTTACACCTGTTGATTTCCCGGTATCATCGAGCAAAGATGTCCTTGTCCAGAGCAAAAACATGATCAAGAGAATAGCGATAGCTGCAAGAAGCTGCGGAGTGATATTGAACGATTTGGCGTAATCGGTAATGAGGATTCCATTCAGATTATCGATTTCCTGCTGAATTACGCGGGCATTGCTGCCCTCCTCTTCCAGCACTGCCTCGGCACCCCCTATAGTCCAATACTTCACCACTATGCGTTCGCTCCGAGTTACCTGAATCGGCCTATCTCTCGACCCGGGAACGCTCAGAGACCATTCTGGCCCTGAGACCATGCCCTCTCGCTCAATAATCTCAGGGTTCAACATAACCAATATGTCCTCTGGCGACGACGCCCTCTCCAATCGAATGACCATGATTCTCTTCGAAACTCCTACCTGCGGAGCAGCCAGACCATATCCATCCTCATTTTGCATTATTTTGGTCATGGATTCGGCGAGTCGCTGTTCTTCTTCGCCAATATAATCCACATTGACCGGCTCTGCGATTTGCCTCAGTACATTATCCGAGGATTTCACAATGCTTAGGGTTGTTACGCTCGGTGCGGAGATATCTTTTATATGTGCAGCAATTCCCCAACCTGCAAGGGCGACCAGTGCGGCCAGAATTAAGCAAAGAAGTACTATTCCTGCGACTCTGAATGTTTTCGTTTTTTCATCAGTCTTAGGCACTTGATGATCGACAATCAAACCATCCTTGAGACCGGGTACTGTTGGAGGGATGAGGAGCCTTGTTTTGCATCTACCGCAGAGATATTTGGTCTGTTGCTTAGAAGCATCCGGAACGTTGTTGCTCGCACCACATTTAGGACATTTAACGATCATGGTGTATCAATTTATAAATGGGCCAAGAACTAGCTCGGAGTGATGTTATTGTATCAATTGAGCAATTGAAAAGCAAAGTTCTTAGACGGCTTGAGATCTATTTTCGTGGAGACTTAAATCGCGCTCATAAGACGTACCACCCGTAAATCAGCCCGAAAAGAAGTCGTTCTGGAGCATACAGTTATGTAGGTATGATCCAAGCTAGATCCATGATTCCCGTTTTGGAGCAGAGCGGACGATCTAAGGTTGATCTAAGCAAAAGCAAACACTGCCTTGAAGATCGGCCTTTGAGTTCTATCTATTGGGTATCATGGTGGGCCCGGCTGGATTCGAACCAACGACCAATCGGTTATGAGCCGACCGCTCTGCCACTGAGCTACGGGCCCACTCTTTCTAAAACTGTTGCTGCCCCCTGCCCCATACCTACGCACATAGCTGCTAGACCGTATTTTGCTCGACGGCGCACCATCTCATGGGTCAGCGTGGTAACCAGCCTGGCCCCGCTGCACCCCATGGGATGACCCAGGGCGACCGCTCCGCCGTTGGGATTTACCTTACCCTCAGCGATTCCTAGTTCTCGGATTGCTACTATAGCCACTACGGCGAAGGCTTCGTTTATCTCCGCTACATCTATGTCATCTATGGTCAAACCAGCTCTATCAAGAGCTTTCCTCGTTGCCGGGATGATGCCCAGTCCCATCAGCTTGGGGTCAACCCCGGCCACAGCCATAGATAGCACCTTCGCCTTGGGCTTCAGCCCCATTTTCTTGGCTTTTTCTCGCGACATCAGCAATATCGCTGCCGCACCATCACTTGCTGCCGAGGCGGTTGCCGCCGTAATGGTGCCGCCTGGCCTTGCAATGGGCTCCAGCGCCGCCATGATGTCGAGAGAGGTGTAAGACCTCGGGTTCTGGTCGCTATCTACCTTCTTGACGCCGTTTTTTAAAGGTACTTCTACCGGGACTATCTCATCCCTGAACCTGCTCTCTTCCTGGGCAGCTATCGCTTTCTGGTGACTCCGCAGAGCATACTCCTCCTGCTCCCTGCGGCTTATATTATACATCTCTGCCAGGTTCTCGGCAGTCAAGCCCATGGAGGAGGAGCTGCGCTCTACAAACTCGAACCGCTTCGGGTTCAGGTCTGCCCCTGTCCCTTCGGGCAGATGGGTCATGTGCTCGATACCACCGGCGATGAAGACATCACCATAGCCCGCCATTATCGCCTGGGCAGCGCTGTGGACTGCCGTCATGCCTGAGGCGCACTGGCGATTTATAGTCTGGGCAGCTACACCGAAAGGCAAACCAGTCATAATTGCGATGTACCGGGCGATATTCATCGCCTGCTCGCCGGACTGGGTAGCGCAGCCCAGGATGACATCCTCTATTTCCGCGGGGTCGATCTTCGTTCTGTTAAGGAGCTCTCGAACTACAATGACGCCCAGTTCATCGGAACGGATATCCTTGAACCAACCCTTCTCCGGGTGCGCTCTCGCTACAGGAGTCCGCACCGCCTCTACTATTACCGCCTCTCGCATCCCGATTTACCGACACCCGTCCCTATTCAGATTTCCCTTTTGGCAAACCTATTTTAACCGAGTATGATAGGAGTCGCAAGTGGCTTTAGAGTATTTAGCGCGATAGGGGTATTTGTTACTTTGTTTGTGAGGCCTTAGCTAGCTTTCTGTAGTACTCTGAGGTTTGGGCTATTCCTTCTCTGAGAGATAACTTTGGGATCCAGCCAAGTTCCTTGCGGGCTTTGCCGCAATTAAGGCTGATGCGGTAGACCTCTCCCTTACGTAGCGGCGCATAGATAGGCTTACCTTTGTAGCCCAGCACGCTGGCCAGGGTGTCGAAAATCTCTTGGTCTTTGGCCTCGGTCCCAGTCCCAATGTTATAGATAGCGTTCTTCCCGCGGTCAAGGGCGATAATGTTGGCCGCCACTATGTCGGACACATGCGTGTAATCTCTGGTTTTATCTCCGGGACCGAAGATGGTGGGTTGTTTGCCGGTGAGCATCTGGATAGCGAAGATGGCTACAACACCTGCCTCTCCGTACGGATTTTGCCTCGGGCCGTAGACATTGGAGTATCTTAAAGCCACGTACTCGAGGCCATTAATTATGCTGTAAAGATGCAGGTAGTGTTCCACGGTGTGCTTCGAGACACCGTATTGCGAGATGGGATTTATGGGGTGGTTCTCGTCGGCAGGCAGGTATTGCGGATCACCATAGATTGCCCCGCCAGTTGAGGCGTAGACAACCCTTTTGACACCATGGCGGACGCAATTTGTGATAAGATTCAGGCTGCCTAAGATATTAGCTTCAGCATCAGCTATGGGGTCTTCATTTGATTTACGAACGTCTATTTGGGCTGCATGATGATCGATTATTTCAGGCTTCTCGTGCTCGAAGACTTCAGATAGCTTCTCATCGCAAATGTCTATCTGGTAAAACCTGGCTTTAGGGTTTAAATTTTTCTTTAATCCGCTGGAGAGATTGTCTACCACCACGACATCATGACCGAGGCTAATCAAAGCGTCCACCAGATTAGAGCCGATGAATCCTGCCCCTCCGGTGACCAGAATCTTCAAATTTATCTCCTCTGTCCGATTGTTACTCTACGGTGACGCTCTTAGCGAGGTTTCGTGGGGTGTCTATGGGGCAGCCTCTTTCTTTTGCTGTGTAGTAGGCAAGAAGTTGCACGGCGACCGCATTGACGACCGGCGAAAATACAGGGTCAACCCTAGGGACTCTGATTACGAAGTCAACGTATTTCTCAATCTCTTCATCGCCTTCCTCGGCGATAGCTATTACAGGAGATTCCCTGGCTTTTATCTCCTTTATGTTTGCCAAAAGGGTCTCATAGGTATTGTCCTTTGCAGCTAGGGCAACTACTGGGGTATCCGGCGTAAGCAGGGCGAATGGGCCATGTTTGAGCTCTCCCGCGGGGTAGCCTTCGGCATGTACATAGGAGATCTCCTTCAATTTTAGCGCCCCTTCCAGAGCTATGGGGAAGTTAATCCCCCTACCTACGAAGAACACATTTTCGTACCTTGCCAGGTATTTCGCCTGCTCAGCAATCTGCTCTTCCCTATCTAGTAATTCCTGCACCTTGTTCGGCAACTGTCTCAGTTCGGTAATCAAGCTCGCTCTGGAGCGGACGCCTGCCGATGACCAGGCCAGGCCCAGCAGGTATAGTATTATGAGCTGAGCGATGAAGCTTTTAGTTGCAGCTACACATATCTCAGGTCCTGCAGTTATGTAAAGTGTTTCATCGGCTATTCGGGTGGCTGTGCTCCCAACCACATTGGTGATCACAAGTGTACGGCAGCCGGACTCTTTCGCTTTTTTGAGTGCCCTTAAGCTGTCTGCAGTCTCTCCCGATTGGGTAACAACTATGACCCATGTTTTACCCAGTACAGTGTCGGAGTAATTAAACTCCGAGGCTATCTCCACCCTGACCGGTATCTGGGACAGACTTTGAATCACATGCTTCCCTACCAGTGACGCATAGTAGGAGGTGCCACAGGCCACAATGAGAATGTCGCTGAGGTCGGCATCCTTCTCTATACCGAGATTTACGACAGGCTCAAGTGCTGAGATATACCCCTTGTAAGTATTTCGGATAACTCTGGGCTGTTCATGGATCTCTTTAATCATGAAGTGTTCGTGCCCGGCTTTCTGGGCTTCCTCAATGCTCCAGGGTATCCTGTGTTCAGCCCTTTCGACCTGTTTCCCATTGCTGGTGCACCTTAACGAATTCTCCGTGATAACGCCTATGTCCCCATCTTCAAGGTAGATTACTCTGTCTGTGTAGTCCAACACTGCGGGAACATCAGAGGCTACGATATACTCTCTGTCCCCCACTCCCAAAACCAGCGGGCTTTCGTTTCTGGCTACCACAAGTCCACGCCAGTCGACATGCATGGCGACAAAGGCGTATGACCCTGTTATGTCAACTATAGCTCTCGATACTGCCTGCTCCAGATTACCCTGATAGTATTTTTCGATGAGGTGAGGTATTACCTCAGTATCTGTGTCTGAGCGAAAGACATGGCCTTCCTTCGTCAGTTGCTCCCTCAATTGCTGGAAGTTATCGATCACGCCGTTGTGGACGACAGCGATCTTTCCGCTGCAATCAGTGTGAGGGTGTGCATTTAATTGTGATGGCTTGCCGTGGGTGGCCCATCTGGTATGCCCGATACCTGTGTGGCTGCCGTTGGGTCGCAGAGTTTTTTCCAGGGATTCAATTCTCACTGCATCCTTGTAGACTTCCAGGTTTTTCCCGAGCAAAGCGATGCCGCACGAATCATATCCCCGATACTCCAGTCTTTTCAGACAATTGACCAAGACCGGTTGTGCTTCTCTTTTTCCCACGTAGCCAACGATGCCGCACATAATTACATCACTAAGCTTTCGTCAGGGATGCTTTGCTCGACCACTTTCAGCGCCCTCACCCGGCAGCGATTGCCCATGATGACGCCGGGGGCAGTTACCACGCTGTCCCCGACGCTGCAGTGCTCTCCCAACATAGCGCCAATATTTACCCGATTATATTCGCCCTCGACCTTTATATCGGCTTCGCCGGTTTGAGTGACGAAATGCCCCTTCAGCCGGCATCCCCTGTCGATTATAGAGTCTTGAATTGTGGAGCCGGGGCCAATCTCCACCCCATCTGCTATCATGCTGTTGTCGAGCACTGTGAAAGGTAGAACGCAGACATTGTCCCCCAGACTGGTAGAAGGCAGGATGCACACGCTCGGGCCTATTTCGCAGTTCTCGCCGATGATGGCCGGGCCTACGATATAGGAATTCGACCTTATAGTCGTGCCTTTTCCTATAGATACCAGGCCTTTTACGATGGCGCCCCTTTCCACTATGCCTCCGACGGCGGGGGAAATCTTGGCCAGAGCCAGGTCGTTTAGCTTCAATATATCCCAGGGATAGACCACATCGAGCCAGGCGCCCGCCGCCTCACAAGCCCTTATCTTGTGGCCTTGGTCTATCATGTTGCAAATAACAGATGGCAAGTCTGTCTCCTGTCCGATTAAGTTGAAGATATCTTCGGTGAAGGCATATATGCCGGTATTTACCAGGTGGCTCAGGAACTCCTTGGGCTTCTCCACGATGCCGGTCACTATGCCGTTCTGGGCTTCAACCACCCCGTACTTGGATATGTTCTCCTGCTCTTTTACCAGAATGGCATTAGGTTTTTCCTGGACCAAGCTGGCGATGGTGGCAGGCTCTATGATGTTGTCACCGGATAGAACCAGGAAGTTGCCTTTTACCTTTCCCTTCAGCTGCTTCAGGGCGTGGGCAGTGCCGAGCTGCTGCTTTTGCTCCACATATTCTATCTCTACATCGAACTGTTCCCCGGAACCGAAGTAGTTTATAACCTGGTCCTTTCTGTAGCCCACCACAATCACTATCTTACGAATCCCGTTCTGGGCTACAGCCTCGATTACGTAGCGCAGGATAGGCTTGTTGGCGATAGGGAGCATAACCTTAGGCTTCGAGGCTGTGAATGGCCTCAGTCTCTGGCCCTCTCCGGCAGCGAGGATAACAGCCTGTTCTATTCTTTCCACATCAACCCCCTAAATCCCCCAGTCTTGGGGGGATTTTTAAATTTGGGGGATACCTCTGTAATCCCCCTGTATCCCCCTTTAGAAAAGGGGGAGTGCCCTTCGACAGGCTCAGGGCGAACGGGTTAATAACTCCCCTGTCAGAATATCTGGGAACCTGGCAGCACCACACCGCTGACCATGGCTCCAGGGCCTATGAAGGCATGGTCGCCGATGAGGCTGCCCACGTTGATGCTGGCGTTGATGCCGGTTTGAACACCGTCCCCGATGATAGCGCCGAACTTGCGCCTCCCGGTGTCAACGAGCCCGGCGGTGATGTCCTTCTTATCCAGCCTCAGGTTAGCGATCTTGGTGCCGGCGCCGAGGTTGCAGTCCTCCCCTATTATGCTGTCACCTATATAATTGTGGTGCGGTATTTTACTGCCTTGCATGACAATCGAGTTCTTGACCTCTACAGCGCCACCTATGTGGCAGTTGTCGCCGATGGCGGTACTGGGGCGAATGAAACAATTGGGGCCTATATCGCAGTTCTCTCCGATTATTACAGGCCCCTGAATATAGGAGTTCGCTCTCACTGTGGTGCCTTTGCCTATGAAAACCCTTCCTTTTAATACTGCGTTATCTTCGACTATCCCCAGTCTATGTTCCTCCATCCCCGCCATGAGCGATTCATTCGCTGTCAACAAGTCCCAAGGATAACTCAGATTAAGCCACTGGTCAATTTTGACCCATGAGATGGGATAGCCCTGAGCCAACAGGATTTGCAGTGAGTCGGTCAGCTCGTATTCGCCCCTGGGTGATTTCTCGGTCTGGGCTATGGCAGGGAATATCTCCTGGGTGAGAAGATACACCCCGGCGTTGACCAGATTAGATGGGGGTTTGGCTACCTTCTCGTGGATTGCCTTTACCTTATTGCCGGCTACCTCCACCACGCCCAGGTCTTTAGTGTCTTTCGCCTCGATCAGGCTTAAGGTGACATTCTCTTTTGCCAGTATCTTCTCTATATCCTCTGCCTTGAGCAAGACATCTCCGTTGGCCAGCAGGAATTTATCTTTGATGAACCCCTCTACCATCTTCACGGCGTGGGCAGTTCCGAGCTGCTTTCTCTGGGTAGCATAGTCAATGCTAACACCCCATCTGGTGCCATCTCCGAAGTGCTGTCTTATAGTTTCGCCGTGGTAGCCCACTACGATGGTGAACTCTTTGACCCCTGCCTTCTTCAACTCGATGAGCAGGTGCTCCAGTATCGGCTTGTTGGCAAGGGGCAGCATTACCTTGGGCTTTGTGCAAGTCAGGGGCCGCATCCTGTTCCCTTCGCCTGCGGCCAGAATCACTGCCTTCATGTCTTGTCTCTTTCCAGCTTTTTAAGGCTCTTCTTAATAGCTTCGAGTCCGAGGTTGTATAGCTCTTTGGCCCTTCTTTCATTTTTGGCCTCGGCGGTTATCCTGATCTTGGGCTCAGTGCCCGATGACCTTATCAGAAGCCAGCCGTCGCTGAAGGCGAGTCTGAATCCGTCGATTGTCGTCAATTGCCCTTCCTCTGTTCTCAATAGCTTCTCTATTAGCCCCATCGCAGCTTTGTCTCCTGGGACGCCGCCTCTCAAAACAGGGTAGGATGGAATCTGGTCTACCAGCGAGGATATGGAGTGCTCGCTGGCTATCTGGACGATTCTGGCAGCAGCGTAGATACCATCGGGACACAGGGAGACCCGGGGAAATATGAAGCAGCCCGAAGGCTCAGCCCCAAACTCCTGGGTAGCCTCCGGTTTACCTCGAAGCTCGTCGGAGACAAAGGCATCACCTACCCTGGTTCTGGTAACCTCGAATCCCAGCTCGTCTATCAGCATAGAGGCATCTATGGTTGTCACTACTCTCTTAACTTTGAGTTGGCGTGCGAAAAGGGACATGAGTTTGTCTCCGAGGACAAATTGACCTTTATCGTCAACAACAGCCAGCCTATCCGCATCCCCATCGTGGGCGATGCCGAGATCGGCCTTTTCATTAATGACCGCCTGAATCAGGTCCCCAAGGTTCTCAGGCAGAGGTTCGATTTCCCTGGGGAAATGGCCGGTGGGCTGGCAGTGCAAAGGCACCACATCGCAGCCAAGCCTAGTCAGCAGGTGCGGGGTTATGACGGATGCTGCCCCGCCGCCGCAGTCCACCACCACCTTTACCCTCAATTTGCTGGGGAAATCGGCGAGAATACGTTCTGTATGCTTCTCCACCGCCCCTGCATAGGCCGTGCACTTCGCCATATTCTCCCAGGATGCAAGCTTGAAGGACCTGGCGGAGAGTATGCTCTCCACTTTGTCCCTCTGAGCGGAGTCAAAAGCTGAGCCATCGGGATTCACCAGCTTGATGCCGTTATACTGCGGCGGGTTATGAGATGCGGTGACCATCGCCCCAACCTCGAAATGCCTCGAAGCATAGGCGAGTGTTGGTGTGGGGACTATCCCCGCGTCCGAGGCAGAGGCACCAACTGAGAGCAAGCCGGAGAGGAAAGCATACTTCACGGCGTCGCTAGAGGTTCGAGTGTCGCAACCTATTACCGCTGAGGAGCAGGAGTTTCCTACAGTTAGCCCCACCCCAAACATGAGCTGGAGGAACTCCCTATCCACTATATCCCTAATGCCAGAGGAACCGAAGAGTTTTGTAGTTTGCGCCTTGTCTTTCGTCATACGGTTGCGCTGCTCGTTTCGTCTTTCGTTACCCGGCTGCGTCTGCTGTACCTAGTTTTTCATTGGTAGAATCCAAACTAAAGCGGAGGGGGTGGGATTCGAACCCACGGTCCCGGTGACCCGAGACAGCGGTTTTCAAGACCGCCACCATAAACCGCTCGGACACCCCTCCATAGGTTCGGATTCTATCATAATTGTACAGGAAAGTCTAAGAACATTTAGGAGGAAGCGCCTTAAGTCTTTTGTCTGAGTGTCCACAGCTTTGGAGAAGGAGCGTGGCCTAGCTGGTCAAGGGCGAGCGAAGCGAGTCGTGAAGCGATGCTAAGCACCCTTGACTGGCGGTGTATTAGCTGCTCAGAATATAAGCAAGGGGAGCACGAAAGCTCCCCCCGGTGCCGCTGTGAGCCCCCAGGATTTGATTTGGGGGTAGGAGGGGCGTTTGTGGGTTTGGGGGCAGCTTGTGGGCGAACTCCGACGAGAAGCCGTTCTAAGAGGGGTCGGAAAAGCCGGTTGTGATTGGTGTTGGTTATGTACCCTCTTATGCAATACTAGATTCTTACACTTGAAAATGGGGTGTTCTCCTAACTAATAGTTGCTCCCTAGCGAAGGTACTATCGTGTATTGACAGAAGAACCTAATTTGTCTATGCTCTGTCATACAGGATTGTCTATGTCTGATTTTAGAGAAATCGCCGAAAAAGACTGGGAAGCACTATTAGAGGGAATAGTCAGACGCCAGTACCACCTACTGGTTGGTGCTGGCATTAACTCAGATTGCATTGGTGGTGATGGTAAACCTATCCCTGATGGAAAGGTTTTGGTTGATCAACTGATAGCGGATTTTGGCTTAAAAACAGGTGGAGAAAATGTTGACCTCAGGCGTGCTTACGAAAGTATCGAACATTTGCGTGTCGCAGATGGGAGAGGGAGACTTCAGTATTTTAAGTATCGTTTTTCTAATTGCACACCAAGCTGGCAAGACTTGATATATCGTTTGGACTGGAGAAGAATCTGGACTCTAAATGTTGATGATGTCCTAGAGAACGCGTTTGATAAATATCTCTCTCAGACAAAGAGACAAAGAAGACTTGCTCACTACACTTGGAGTGACCCCTTTGCTGAATTGGGCAGAGAAAATGGTGCTATGCAGATAGTACATTTACATGGCCTGGCTGATGGCACCGACAACTTGATTTTCTCAATTGTTGAGTATTTAAGGGCCGTCATTACAAAGCGGGCATGGCATCCTGTTTTTGGTGACGAGTATCAACAGGAACCCTTTATAATAATTGGAGCCAAAATCGGGGATGAAATAGATCTTGCTGAATCAATAAGGCTAGGCAACAAGTCAAGAGAGTTAGTGGGCAGGCCTTCAATAATCGTTTTGAGAGAAATTACCGATTTCCGGTCTCAGGAGTTTAAAAAATATGGTTTAGTGCCCGTTAAATGCGACGGGAAAAATTTCATAGAGAAGCTCATACCTGATGTAATAAGTTTGGAGAAGAAACTGGCAAAAACAGTGGTCCCCGGTAGTTATCCTGAACTACCATCTGAAGCAAAAGTCTTTCTTCAGCAGTTCAGGGCTCTTAAAGTTGGAGAGGAGGAACAGGTTATTCCGGCTGGACATGATTTCTATGCTGGAGATGAGCCTATTTGGGCCGATATACTAAATGAATACGATGTCAGGTTTGAATCGATAGATAGCATAAATAAAGAACTTATTAAAATCATAAAGGGCGATACCGAACAGAAAATTTACTACGTTTCGGGTGACCCCGGATCGGGGAAATCGGCTGCATTATTTAGAATTGCTCGTGATTTGATTGCACTCGGTAAGGACGTTTTCTTATTCCGTGGTGAAGAACGTCCGAGTGTTGAATCGATACTTTGGTGGCTAAAACGGTCTCCTAATGCCGTACTGTTATTTGATGATATTGCTGATTTCTTGGCTGAAGTCGCAAGACTATGTGAGGTCTGTAGGAGTGAGAAGGTCGGGCTCCTGATCGTTGCTACTGAAAGAACCAGTCGCGAAGGAGTAATTGTAGACGAACTTGAATACAGTTTTCTTAAAAAGTACAAGAAGACAAGTATAGGATATTTGAACGACTCTGATATCGATAAACTCATCGATAAGCTAAGGAGCCAGGGGCGTCTGGGAAAAATTACGCGAAAATTCCCTAGAGAGCAAAGAGATTATTTTCGCAAGACGTCAAATAGAGAATTGTTCCCAGCAATGGTAGATTTGGAGAGCGGACAGGGTTTTCTACGCAGGATAAAAAAAGAGTATCAGGATGATATCAAAGACCAGGAGTTGAGACAGGTTTATGCCTTGGTATGTATAGCTCATGCTCTAGGATACCCCGTACCTGTAGGTGTTGTATCATCTGCTGTGGGTATACCAGTGGATAAGATTGTACATGAAGTTTCAAGTGGTCAACTATTTGGAATCGTTGTTCTTGAACCAAGAGGTTTAAAGGCTAGGCATCGAGTCATCGGTAGTAATCTGATAGAAAGAGCATTAACTGGTAAGGAACGGTATGAATTAGTAAAGAGTTTGGCTATTCATCTTTCGCCCCATATTTCAATCTCTGCTATTCAGCAGAAAACTCTCTACTATCGAATTATAAAAGAGTTGATGGATGAAAGAATCGTAAGAGCTTGGCTGGGCGCGGAATTAGCCCAAAAATTTTACACTGATCTTCTTCGGTTCTATGATTGGGACGCCCGATACTGGGAACAAAGGGCCCTAGCTGAAATGAATATGAATCATTTGAGCGCGGCTATGTCTTTCGCTGAGACTGCTGTAGCTCGCAATCGTGATTCGCTTACGCTGAATAGTTTAGGAACGGTTTTGCTTAGGACGGCATGCAGTCCGGAGTACGCGGGGACAGCTGTCACTTGGGACTTGTATTTAAAGGGCGTTGAAAATTTGCGCGAATCATTGGAAATCGGACAGGGGCGTTTCCCCCATCCATACAGGACATTCTTCAGGTATACTCTTGATTACGTAAAATTATACTTCAGGGACAAGGAAATCGATAAAGCTATTGTGGATGAATGGGGATGGTGGTATAAGAAAGCAAAAGATAGCATACTATTTGCCGCACCCGATAGGGCTAAGATATTAAGTGGTTACTATGCTAGATGGTTGAAGCTTTCAACACAAGGTAACATTGAGGAATAGAGCCATTTCTATCTTCTGTTCATGTGGGATTTAATTCAGGTGTCAAACAATTGGCAACTGTGTTTAGCATTCCTCAAGGAGTAGCTTTTCTCTGGCGCAAGTAGCACAAAGAAAAAATGCAGCAAAGGCAGCGTTACTGGAGAGTCTTTTGAGGTAGTGTCATCTTATACAAATGGCACTAAATTGGCACTAATCATTTTCAATACGGATGAAAAAAAGAGCTTTTTGAGGCTAAAATAAGAATAGCTACGAAAATATAAAATAGCTTCAAAAACAATAGAAAACAAGGCTTATTGCAGATTTCAAGACCGCCACCATAAACCGCTCGGACACCCCTCCATAGGTTCGGATTCTATCATAATTGTACAGGAAAGTCTAAGGATATTAGGACAAGGGGAATGACATGTTCATGAATAAAGTGAGGGGCGTTCGATTGAACGCCCCTCACTAGTTTCTGTCTTGGTTGTGAACCGGGCCTAGCGCTGTCGCCCCAGCGGGAGCGGCTTCACGGGAACCTGCTCGCTCTTCCCGTTGGGAATGGCACCAGGCTGAGTGGAAATCCAGCCGTTGCGAATCGCCAGGAATACGGCATGCGCCCTATCATTGGCATTCAGCTTGCGCAGGATGGCGCTGACATGGTTCTTAATGGTCTGCTCGCTGATACCCAGGATATTGGCGATGCGTTTGTTGGAGTTGCCTTCCGCAACATGGTTCAGAATCTGAATTTCCTTAGGTGTGAGGGGTGCGGTTATTTCCTCTACGGTTTTCCCCATCGCCGCTATATCCTGGAACTGTCTCAGCACCCTCCAGGCGACCTTGGGCCTGGTATTCATGGCATCGTTTATGGGATATTCGCCACGGGATGCCTTTTTGATGGTGTCAATGAGCTCGGCGGGGGTGCAGTTCTTGCTGCGGAGATAAGCCACTGCGCCGGTCTTAATGACCTCAAACAGTTCCTCGTCGTTTTCGTCGGGGTTAGAACTGAGCATGACTACCCTGGTGGCTGGGAAGAAGCGGACTATCTTCTTGCCCAACTCAAGCCCTCGGAGGGCGGGATAACCGATATCCACTAATACCACGTCGGGGGAGTTTGCCGTAATCTGTGTGATTGCCTCTCTTCCGTCGTCGCCAGGTTCGCATTCCAGAATGTCCAGTATCTCGAGGGTGCTCTGCTGAGATAACGC
>Ga0315274_10000217_pt1 | contig 88624 bp, 64 predicted proteins | sample YL17G02_20_MG_FD_203700 | JGI IMG/M metagenome (GOLD analysis project Ga0315274, IMG submission 203700) | Sediment microbial communities from Yellowstone Lake, YNP, Wyoming, USA - YL17G02_20 | ecosystem: Environmental > Aquatic > Freshwater > Lake > Sediment | place: USA: Wyoming | collected...
TAGTCGCAGGGTCTTTAACGGTAAGTGAGAAGCCGATGCCATCCGTGATTTCATACCAGCCATCGGAGTACTTGAAGTCATGTATTACCTTACCTACTGCATCCTGCAATTCTATCTTCTCACCTGCGTTGTCGAGACTGCCTGTGTAAGTGCCTGCGATTAAAAGACCTTGGCCATACTTTGTGGTAAAGGCGTTTAAGTCTTTTACGACTAAGATGTACTTATTTGGTGCAAGCTCCGTATCACCGAAGGTGAAGTCTATACCGTTGGCAAACTTTACGAGGTTGAGGTTTATGGTTTGGGCGCCGATGTTCTTGAGCTCTATGTATTCTGTATTCGGATCGTTGGGATTGTTTGTATCCAGTGGATGGTACATTATTTCGCTGATACGCAGGTTCTCCGCCACCGGCCCAACCGCAAAGACCGCCTCATTCAACGCACTCCAGGTACTGCCGCTAAGCACTCTTGACTTAAGGTGTGTGCTCTTTGTGAGGGTGATCGGCCCTTTATACTCAATAGCGGTCGGCGAGACTCCGGGCGGATTCGTGGGAGTCGCACCCTGGCCTGCTGTTAACTCGACAGAGATAATAAAATCTGAGCTGGTTTGCGTGTAATTCATGGCGTGAATAGCCAGAATGTTCTGGCCCTGCCGGAGGGTACTTATATACTGGGTTATATCAAAAGGCTCCCAACCGGTAGATTCATAGTTACTGTCCGCAGAAGAATTCCACGCAGGCGTGCCGGTAAATAATGCCCGCAGGACTTCAACACCATTGATGTAGGCGACAAAACCATCATCGTAGCGCACCTTCATAGTCAAACTTTTAATCGCTGACAGGTCACCGGCAGTCAGGGTAAATGGAATACGTACGTAGCAGCCTATGGCCTTGTTATACATAAGTTGCTGCATATTGAGTCCGATGAACGTTTCGTAGCCGGAGCTTCTTTCGTAGCCAACTCCGCCTGTGCCGGCTGTCCACGATGAATCATCGAATACCTGGCCGCCTTTCCAGGCATCGCTAATAGCACTTGTCGGCACGAGCACTCGCTTGGAAGCGCTCTCAGCAACCAGGGTATTGGTACTCCCAGTTCCACCGCCGCTGCCAGGCACTCTCGGATCGGAGCCGTCAACGGTGTACCATATTGTGCCGCCGGTTTTGGTCATTGAGAGGTGGCTGTTTGTGGAAACCTGGCCGCCATGCTGATATGAGGCGTTGATATAGAAAACCGGCGCATCCACACTTGGATAAAGCCCAGCGGTCTTGAGCCAATTGAGAACGAAGACGGAGCGAGGCTGTATGAACTTGGAGCGGATGCTATCCTGGATTACTACCCAGTCTGCTCGTGTGCCAGGTGTGGAGGACCTTGTGTCACCCCATCGGGCCGACTCACCGACAATTGCACGGTCGATTTGTGCCATCCGTACGCGGTGCATATCGGCAGTGTTGGGATATGACAGCACCCCGCCGTTGAAGAAGTGCTTATGTACCTGGTCAGCAAAGTGCATACGGTACTCTGCGTTTACCTTAAGCTTGTCGTGGATCGAGGAGACACTCAAACCAAGTACGTTCTGCGAATTCCAATACTCGATTGAATGCTCTGCGTCCCAGGTGTGAAATCGCCATCGGCCGTCGGGCGTGTTACGATGCGTCGCATACCAATTTTTGTTCGGCCAATCCCAATTGACGGCAAACCAGTGAGCCAGGAGATCCGTGATAAAGTTATCTATATCCAGTTTTTGGCAGAGAGCATCGTATTTGGCCGGGCTGGTGGGATCCGATGCCACGGCGTTGGCCGCATTAACCATGGCATTGAAATTGGTAACGGCGCTACCGCCGATGCCATCGTTGACAACCATGTTCGTGTAGTGCTTTAGTACATCGTATTCCTCTTTCTCGCCGCCGAACATCTGTGCAGCCCATGAATGGTCAGGCCGCTCGTGGACGTAATACATCCCCCAATACAAACCATTGATATAGAGGTGGGCGTAAAGCCCATGCGGCGATTGCCCTCCCATCGCATTATGAAGGTCAGAGACGTATTGATCCTGAAGGTACGTTGGGTACATGTATTGACTGCTGTGGTTCCAGGCATTGCTGAGAACTTCATCGAATACGATGGTGTCGAAGTGAGTGATCGGCGAGTCGGGAAATACGCGGAAATCCAACTGTGGAAGACCACCGGTGGGCTTGCCGTCATCGGTGATGGTTTTGAATCTTGGGCGCATTGAGAGTTTGAACACCTTCCATCTGTCCAGACTCGTGCCGCCGCCGCTAACGCCGCCCTGCATGGAAAGCGCACAGTTGATTTGGAATCCTTTTTCGCCGTTTGGGTCAATCCACTCCAGTGAGCACACACGCTCAGTACCATCCTGGGACTGATTGATGTAAATGCCGGTGGAACCGAACCAGCTTTCCTTTTCCATCACTAAGGAAATAGTCGGGGCGGCTTTAAGGTCGTCTTTGATTGTCTTGGCATATAGGCCCCCAAACTTATCCTTGCCGTTCTGCCCGATTACATCCGGGTCCATCTGGTAATCGCCGGCGACCGAACCCCATGAAGCTGGATAGCCGGGTGGGACTACCTGGGCGCCGGTGACAGGGTCGGTGGCTTGCCGACATACGTCGTCTAAAAAGATGTAACTGTGAGTGTCTATGTTTGTGGGCATCCAGCCGGTCTTGAAGGCCATCGCTCGCAGAGTTGTGGTAGTCGTTATGGGTATAGGCGCTGAGTAAACCAGACCCGTCGGGACACCATACACCATGCTGAACGGCGCACTTCCATCCATTGTATAGTATATGGTCGCGCCCTGTGTTTCTGTGGTGATTGCTACAGAGAACGGAGCATCATAAAATCCCCGATCATGGCTGAACTTCGTATCCGCAACCACGCCGAGGTAAGCCCCGCGATTCGCCGAGCCAGGCGTGGCTGTCCCAAAGAACCGCCAGTTGTTCCCGCCATCAGGGTCTCGGCCGTAGGAAATATCAGTGTCCTGGCTACCAAAGGTTACGCTGTCAACAAGGGTACTGCCGTCCTTGTCAAACAGGACTATACTATCACCGCCGATATCTAACCTGAAATTAGCGTGCAGACCAACATCAGTCGTATCATTGTCAGCCCATATCAATAGGTAGCCCTTCGAGTTGATAGTCGTCAAAGAGGCGTTATTTGTTGGGACCCGCCATTTAGTGGGAACGTCCGGGTCATCGGTCAGATACATCCCACCAATGTTTATTGGTTGACTGCCGGCGTTGTATATCTCAATCCAGTCATCGTACTGCCCCTGTGGATCGGCTTTGGTCTTGCTGTTGGATGCCATCACCTCGTTGATAACAATGGGGAGGCCTTTTTGACGCCAGTTCTGGGCCAAGAGGTTAAAGTCCTCGAAGCCAATTTCTTCATTATGATTAAGGTCAGCCAGGCCAGGCGGCGAAATTAGCCACTGTTCGGCGAGAATCTCCAGATCGGCAAAATCAATCCGGCAGTTTCCATCAAGGTCACCGATGGGACAGATAGCCTCTGCAAAACTGGCAAAAGCAAAAATAAGTACTGCAATAAACACCACGATTCTCATAAAACTTGGTGCCTTTTACCCTCTCCGGCGGTCAAAGTGGGAGTATGAGGCTTTCTACCTGCAACTTTTGCACATCTACATACTCAGTCGCACCCCCTAATATTAGGTATTCTAACAAATATGGGGTGACTGAGTCAATAAATACCTCGTATCACCGTTCTTCCGACCGCAATGGCTTTCCCCCTTTATTCTCCGACCGTTTGCATCGGACAGCAAAAAACGGGCCAGCCTCTGCAATACTCCACTCTTCTTTCGGCTGCTTGTAGCACCTATCTTTCATAAATTTTATCCCCTTATGGGTATACGATTCGTCTAAAACCGAATCTTTGATGGTCTCTACCCAAGTCGAGCTTGGAACCCAAAAATAACTTGATCTATAAGACAGTCGCTACAATCTTGACGCGTAATTTCCACATTTATCAGCACCTATTTTCTATTGTGAAACGCGCTATAAGGTGTAAAATGTTTGGTGAAAATTGGGCCGGTTGATATAAGTAGCCCTACGAACGCTGTCTTAGTAACAAGGAGGTATTAGAAATGGCAAAAAAGAAAACAACAAAGAAAAAAGCAGCCAAGAAGAAATGCAAATAGGGAAATTCAACAATCTGAACCCTGACAAGAAGGCCATCACTTTTTGATGGCTTTCTTATTTAACAAGCAGTGGAACGATGAAGATACTGGTGAATGCGTCATTGTATATTCTCGTTACGGCGGCATTTTTGCTTCCATACCAATTTTTACTATCTCAAGAAACAAGGGAAGCAAACAGAGATTTCCCGAAATTCAAAGCACATCTTGTAGGCGTGTTGCCCAATGGTTATAAGGTCAGTGCTGCTGATATTGATCTAGACGGCAAGCTCGATATCATCTGTCTTGCAACAAATCCTTCCTGCCTTGCGTGGTACAAAAATCCTACCTGGGAGAAGCATGATTTGACTTCAAAGGCAAAGGACTTCATTGATTTAGCTCCCTATGATATCGATAAAGATGGACGGATCGATCTGGCCATTGCGCATGAGTTCGGAATGCAGAGAACTAATTCGGGCGGTCTTCTTCATTGGCTAAGGTGCCCTCAGGATCCAACACAGGAATGGCCCATGTACGTTGCCGGTGCGGAACCGACCTCACACCGAATCAAGTGGGCAGATATCAACGGTGACGGACGCAAGGAATTAGTGAACGCACCAATCATGGGTCGCAATGCAAAAGCACCATTGTGGAATGTTGGTGTGACACTCATTTGGTATGAAATACCCGAGCCACCCACCACGGAACCATGGGAACCACACATTATTGACAATCAACTAACGGTCATTCATGGAATTTCCATTGTTAATTGGGACAATGACAGCCTTGACGATATTCTTTTGGCCAGCTTTGAAGGCATTCATCTCTATCAACCTCAAGTGGAAGGAGATAAAATCTCGTGGAAAAAGACAAAATTAGGAGTTGGCGAACAGATTAATCCGGAGAAACGTGGTTCCAGTGAGATTGCTCTTGGGAATCTTCAATCCAAAAACAGACGTTTTCTTGCCTCAATTGAACCATGGCATGGTGAAAGTGTTGTGGTTTACACACCAGGTTCCGGATCGGACACATTGTGGCAGCGGTCTGTCATTGATACGACATTTAACGAAGGACATGCTCTGGTTTGTGCAGATCTTGATGGGGACGGCGATGATGAGATTGTCGCCGGATATCGTGGCAAGGGACAGAGTCTGTATGTTTACAACTGCCTGGACTCGATTGGGAAAAGATGGGAACGTATCGTCCTGGATGAAGGAGATATGGCGGCATCCGGCCTTCATATCGCTGACGTTAATAATGACGGCAGGCTCGATGTAATCTGTGTCGGTACGGCCACCTCGAACATCAAGTGGTACGAGAATTTGGGGCCGTCTCGGAAAGATAATCTGAACTGATTTAAGGCCAGGAGGATGTCGGACTGTATTAAAGGAGCAGTTTCGGCCAGCGATGGCTAATGCGATTCAGAATTTTTTGGGAACCTCGGTTGCTACAGGGTCATCCTCACCTTCGGCTTCCACTGCTCATTTCAAGCTGGGCAGGTCATAATCCAAGCGATTACACCATAGGACCCCTCAAGCGGACAATGTTGACTTCCCCAACATTAACACTTCCAATTACTCCTTTTTCTTTTTTCCGGCGGCTTCAATCATATCTTTGATATCGTAACCTAAGTGTTTGCCCTGTTTGTACTTCTGCTGGGCAGAAATAAGCATCTCCTCTACCCCCGCTGGCAGTACACGGTCTTCTCCGGCTTTCTCCGGCGGTAGCCACCAGTTCATCTTTTCACTATAGCACCAGATATACTCATCCGAAGTGGTCAAAGCATAATATACGTTGTGTTCGAAAAATTTGAACTGCTGCTCGGGTGTGAGGAAATGGCTGGTAGTTTGTGTGGTTCGCTTTCCCAAGGTCTGGTCTACATACAAAGCCACGCCCACCTGCACCTGGTTGTTATATTTTTTCCGTAGCGACTCCGGAACCAATGTCTGCGCGCGCTGCCGGATCAGATGGTAGGCGAGGTAATAATCATTAGGACTTTCATAATAGTAGGCCGATTCGTTGCCATCGATGAGAATGGTACCCGGTGCGGCCCCTTCGAGCATGCCAATGTAAAAGGCAGGCAGCAAGACCATCCACTTCTTAAGCAGCTTCTGCTGACGGATCTTCAGGTCAGGCTCATCAACTATGTCGCCAAACAAACCCAACTGAAAAAAACTCAAAACTTTCAGTTCGGACACGTGTTCCTGCAAAGCTGTAATAAACTGCCGGCCGCGTCTGCGGACTTGGTCAGCAACCTGCTCAAAAGACTTATCCTTATATGGCCCGGGATATATCCAAGGATCGGAGCCGTAAGGTTCCGGGTCAAAGCAAGCTCCTACACAGTGTCCGGAATGAATTGCCATAGAAAATAACTTCATATTCTCGATAATCGTGTTCCAGTGCTTATCGTTAAACCAGTCCATATTCCAGTTGTTAGCAGCATAGAGCATTAGAAAATTGTCAGTGAATTTCTGCCATTTAATGTCAGCAAGCGTATCTAACTGCGGCTGGAGGTCAGCCTGATTCCAGGGTCGGACATCAAAGGCGTGGTTAAATTCCTTGGTGCGGAAAATTATACCGTCAAAGGGGCGTTTTTCCATTTCGCGGATGTTCTGCTGTACAAAATCAGGATGTGGAACATCCCAGCCATACTCAACGACTTTCTTCCTGAGACGCTCTTGGGCAAGAGTGCATACAGGGAAAAATAACTCGAAAATAAGCAATAGAAAAAGACCTGCAGAAAGATGTTTCTCGGACATGGCGAGAGCCCTTCATTCAAGGTTGGCCGTTAATTTGGTTATGTATTCAATTTATGATTCTTTTATTATCACAAATCTGCACGAAAAAAAACAGGTATCTCAGAACACCTTTTCACAAAATCTTCTCGCCCAAATGAAAACATCAGACGAATTGGGCTGTATAGAGCACCTTTAACACAATGTCTGTGCAGATAAACCTGTCATGCAAAAAAATTAAGGAGGATTCTGCAGCTTGTTTTCCCGGCTGTGGTTTTCTTTAACTTCGCGAGGCTTGGGCGTGGGCTGAAAGGCAGATTAAGTATCAAGGAGTACCCTGATTGTGTTTGAGAGTTCCGGAGTTTTCACTACCGCGATAGCCGGTCACAAGCTTTAATATACAAGAATAAAGCAAGTAAAGTGTAGGTGCATATATGGTCTGAAGGGGCTAACAATGTCCAAATACTTAGAGTTCCTACTATTCGTTGCTTGTTTGGCCGGGTCGGTGTCCAGTGTAGGTGGCGAAGTAGAGGCACAGGAATCAGTTGTGAATCCAACATTTATATTGTCTGAAGGAAAAGAGTTGCCGACTGGTTGGTCTATTTGGGCCCCTGTGTGGGAAAAAGCAGGTTGCAGGGTGCGGTCTATTAAGGAAGGACTACTTATTGAAGGGGCGACAGATCCTTATGCTGTTGGCGGGGTTGTTCAGCAAATCAAAGGCATAGTGGGCGGGTCGGCCTACGCTGTTAATGCAACTTGCCAATTGCATAATATCGCTGCTCCTTATCGGTCTGTACAGATACGTGTCAGCTGGACTGTTGGCGGAAAGTTGATTCACCCGGCCGGTATGCTCGTGCGGGGCCTGATCATTGATGGTGTGACGGCGAGATTTGATGATGTCCTCGTGGCGCCGGATAAGGCGGACGGCGCTCAGTTGTCACTTGAAGTGAAGTGGCCTAAGGGTGGTTCGGTTCTGTTCAAAAGCGTCAGTGTGCGCCCGACGAGAGCTCCTGCTGAGCGCAAGGTTAAGATCGGCACTGTATATCTGCGGCCCAAGAACAGCACTCCGGAAAACAATTTGAGGCTTTGGTGTGAACAGATTGATGCGGCCGGCAAGCTTGGATTAGATGTAGTGTGCTTAGGCGAGGCGATAACCATGGTCGGAACAGGCCGTTCGGTGAAGGATTGCGCTGAGCCGATTCCAGGACCTTCTACAAAATGTCTGGGTGATGCCGCCCGAAGAAATCACATTTGGGTCATAGCAGGTCTTACGGAACTGGCCGGTGACGTGATTTATAATACGGCTGTGTTGCTGACCCGGCAGGGGCAGTTGGCTGGTAAGTACCGCAAGGTCCATCTACCTCGTGAGGAATGGAAGGAAGGTGTAAGACCCGGTGAGGCGTATCCTGTTTTCGAAACGGATTTTGGGAAGGTCGCGATTCAAATATGTTACGATTGGTTCTTTCCCGAGCCGGCAGAAATTTTTGCTCTCGAAGGAGCCGAAATTATCTTTGCCCCGACTTGGGGCGATACCCTGCCTGACAAGAACGGATGTGTTAATGGTGAGACGGTATTTCGGGTTCGGGCGCGTGATAATGGTGTGTATATGGTCCCATCGGTATATGATGGTAGTAGTCTTGTTATCGACCCGATGGGCAGGATTCTAACTTGCAGTGGAGGTAAAGAAGGTGTGTTTTGGGCTGAGGTCGATTTGAGTAAGCGTGAGGATCTTCAATGGGTGGGTTACTGGCGATCCATAGGTCCGCGACACCGTATGCCTGAGACTTATACGCGTTTATTGGAGGTGTCACAGAGGCCGACATACTGATTTTAAGAGCAGATTCCCTTTATGCGGTCTGGGCTTACGCTCATAACGTGAATCGGTGGGAAAAGGCAAGCTTATTCACCGGTCGAAAGTGCCGCAATAGCTTCAAAGGCAAGTAGCCTTACAACTAAGCGTTGATGCCGGCGATACAAATAATGAATCGTTTGACTCTAATGAGGACGAGGTTGCTACCAGGGAAATTCTTTCAGGGCAGTCCCTTTTGCCCAAAAATACACGGGGCGTTCTGTGAGCAATAACCTATCAACTTTTAACTCATTGCCCTGCAAGTCAACTACTCGCCATGGTTTTCCAGATAGAGATAATTCTTTTGGCTTTGAACCTTCTTCCGTCCAGGCGACGATTACCGTTCGCCCATCAGTCTCGAATCCAAAGGCTCTGACCTTTTCGGGAGCATTCAGGCGTCCAAGCGGAAACAATGGAGTTGAAAGCAAGTTTGCCATCGCCGACTGTGTAACTAACATCTTTCGGGGTTCCCCAGCCCACTCGAAGAAAATCCCTGAAAGGCTCTCATTATTAAGGCTGCCCGGTGTGCCGGAATGGTAGATGATTTTCTCTACTTTATAAGATAACAGTAGTGTGTTGAGCTTAACTTGCCACTCGGCGGCTTCCACTTCGGAATCAACTGGAGTAAGCCAATCGCTGTATGGCTCAAAAGGTTTGTCATCATCAGCGTAATATGCCCCTTCGGTAAACCAAATAGGCTTGTCAGCTCCGGCAGAACGCATTTGCTCACGCAGTTGGCGCAAGGGTTCTTCATACTCGTCAGGCGTAGTCAAGCCAGGGTAGATGTGTAGGTTCAGGGCATCTACCCATCGCAAGCCGCCGGCATCGATAAACTCTTTTGTGTAGGTGGTCGCACCGCCGGCGATACCCCCAATGACAAAAGCATTAGGGTCAACTTCCTTCACTGCCTGGTATGCTACCTGTAATAGCTGCACATAGTCGTCGACCTTATAGCCTTTTTCACGGGGTAAAGCGTAGGAAGTATAAATAGGTTCGTTTAGTATCTCCCACACGTGGAGCCTTCCCCTATAGTGCTGCACGGTCGTGCGCACATAAGTTGCGAACTCCCCCAGGTCCCGCGGCATATAGGCTATACGCTCTCTGCTGGCAGGGTAGTCTTCGGTTACCTTTACCTCGGGGCCGGCGATTGATGACCAGTTGGTAGAGGGAAAAGGCAGCAGCGCCAGCACGTTTAGCCCTCGTTCCAAAACACGGTTGATTTGGTACTCTGATTGTGTGAATTCAAACTTTCCCTTTTGTTGCTCCAGGTCGTGCCATTTCAGCGACCAATCACGGAACCAGCAAAGGCCAATTTGTTTGCTCAAATCTAACAAGTGAGGCCACGGATAGGCATGGTTCATCCCGAACAAGCTAATTGACTTCGTGCAGGGATCGATAATGGCAAACCGCACCGGCCTGACAGGCACTACTTCCGCACCATCAGCGCGCACGTGCAGGCGATAAAAACCCTTCAGTCGCACGCCTGGGCTAATGGGCAAACTCACCGTTTGGCCTGGTGGAATATCAGCCGCCGCGGTGGTTTCATGGGCGATCCTGTCATCGAAGTCCCTGGTGTCCGCATGAAGCATAACAGACCGAGTGACCTTATCAGCGTTGAAGACTTTAGCAGTCATGTTCGGCTCAGCACCGTAAGGAAAAAGATTTCCCAGGCGATTCGTTTCTAATCCAACCTCCACCTTCGTCCGAGGCTGGTAGGCTGTTGCCTCCGAACCTCTCTCCAACTGGATTGCATCAATCCATACTGTCCCCGCCTCTTGCCTCGATGCCTCCAGGTCCAAACCCAGAGCGACGAAAACCTGCTTAGACTGAGGTCGGAAGGTGAAAGTATGCCGCTCCCATTTGGTTGTCAAATGCACTTTCTGCTGCACACTTCGCTGGAATGCTTGCCTTATTGAAAGCACTCCGACCAATCCATCCGAATCAGCCTTCATATAGGCGGAGAGGGTATAATCTGTGTCAAGCTCTACCGTAATCCAGCCCCGATTGGCCACCAACGGTGCTTTCACCGGGACGCGATAAAGGGGAAAATAATCAAAATAAAAGACGGGGATGGTGTCCGGCGTCAGAGCGATTTTGAAACTTGACCTGTGAAACTTCCCTGTGGTGGTATCCACCATACCCACTGGTAAATCCAAATTGCCTCCCCAACCAGGCAGGTCAGCGATGCTTCCCCAGCCGCTGGCCCCGCATTCGAAACTGCTGTTAGGTAAAAGATTCACTGTGGTAGTGGGGGGTACTACTTCCGTGAATCTTCTTACTACTGGTTCAGCGATCTCCAATCGCACATCGTCCAGCCAAAAGGTCCCCGTAGAGGTGTACCAGAACTGAAGGCGTATGTGTTCCGAAATCGTCTCCGTAGCCTGAAAGACGAACTCGAATTGCCTCCACGAGCTGGATACACGAAATGATTCCTGCAGGCCAGAGTTTCGCCACGGTTCCATGTTCGAGATGGCCACTTGCACCGCTCGGCCGCGAATATCTTCCTGCTTAGCAGCAAAAGAGATTCTATACCACTTGCCCCTTTCCAACTGAATGGTGTTTATTTGACAAAGCATCACATGGCTCGCCGGAGAGAGAGTAGTAAAGTGAGTGCAGGCGAGCTTTTGGCTATACTGCCCAGCGAATCCTTTATCCCGCGCCCAGGAAACAGTTACTCCCTTATCTCCCGCAAATTGCCAATAATCTGCCATGCCATTCCCATCTATGTCCTGCTCAAAACCTCCATTCTTGACAATGTTTTCCTTTTGAGCGGCAATGGTCAACGATGCCATAATAAGAACCAATGCGGCCACTAAAAGATTCTTCATTTCTGCACCCTTTTTCTGCATAACGCTTAAAACTTCCAAAATCGCGCTCCTTGTTCAGTCCTTACCAGATATTGTGGGGCTTGTTTGCTATCAAAATAACTCATCCATTGAAATCCACAATGGTTTCTCTCTATAACAAAAAAACCACCAACCGTAACTGGTTGATGGCTAAGGCCTTACCTAATGGGCCCGGTAGGGGTCGAACCTACGACCAATGGATTATGAGTCCACCGCTCTACCACTGAGCTACGAGCCCCGAATCCGCGAATAGTGTATACCTGACCATGTACATTTTGCAAGCGAATTTGACCGATGACTGGGGCGAGATTCGGCAAAAACAGACCTACAAGTTTTGGCGGACGTATTTAACCGCGTTGTTGAATATGGACATGCCATCGCCATCTGTTTTGTTTGCAAGCCGAGACCAATGCGGGTGCTGGGTGGGCCTGATGAACCTTTCGGGGTGCGGCATAAGACCCAGTACTCGGCCGGTAGCGTCGGTCAGACCTGCGACTGAATCCACTGAGCCATTTGGGTTGATAGGGTAATCGCCTTCCTGTCCGTTTGCATCGACGTACTTGAAGGCAATCTGGCCGGCGGACTTGAGCTCATCCAAAACAGTGAGGTCTTTCGTTACAATTTTACCCTCAGCGTGTGCAACCGGCAGGTAGATTTGCCTACCCGCGTCGATGAAGACGCATTTATCGGTCTGGGGTGCCAGGTATACCCATCTATCTTCATACTTGCCGCTATCGTTGTTAGTAATGGTGAACTGCTGCTGATGCGGCGTTGAGTTATTTCCAGGTAAGATTCCTGCCTTGACGAGCACCTGAAATCCGTTGCAGAGTCCGAGGACCAACTTTCCAGCTTCGATGAACTTTTGTATCGGCTCGAAGAGGTAATGCACAATCTGGTTTGCTAAGATTTTGCCTGCGGCGACATCATCGCCGTAGCTGAAACCGCCAGGGAAGACGAGTATGTGGTACCATTGGAGTCTGGATTTATCTTCGATCAATCGGTTTATATGTATGCGCTCGACCTTAGCCCCCGCCAATTCAAGGGCATATTGAGTCTCAACATCGCAATTTATCCCCGCTGCTCGTAAAACTATCGCCTTAACTTGTGACATTTCTTATCCCTCAGAGGCTATATCTTCTGCAGTGTGGCTTTGAATACCAACAAATTTTTCGATAGGCACCTTAGCCATCTCCCGCCTTAAATAACTCTGCAACTGCTCATCTGAGAGTTTGAGTATTTTGTGTGAATAGCCAATGGTTCTGCTGAGCTCTTTCGCAACATCTCTGGGCCAGTAACTCATACTCATTTGCACAATGGTTCCACCCACCTTTCGCGCGAGGTTTTCGATTCTACTGTTCTTGCCGATTCTATCGACAATGATAATAGTGGCGAGATACCATTTCTGTCTGCGAAGTTCAATTTCTCGCTCGAATCGGGTGACCTTGTCCAAAGATATTTCAGGATTCCCCCGTCCGATGAAACCTATGTCGAATCGCACTCCTCTGCCAGCACTGTAGAGCAAGGTAGCGTCGCTTTCTCGTCGTTCGCCCTGTTCCGACAACCAAAAAACCTTGTTAAGATGCATAAGATTGTTCCGATCGACAAGTTTAAATCCCAGTATGCTTAGAAGAGAACCCAGTATGAGTTTTTCAAACAGTTTCCCGTAAGCAGACTTTTCTGAACCTCTGATTGTCAAGGTCTCATAACCGATCGCATTCAAGAGATAGAGGATGAAAAGGGTACTTATCTCGGCTTTTATGTTGGGATCTATTGACAACGTACCGCTTAGTTTTCCATGCGTTTTGTCAAAGTCGTCCACGATCTCCCGGCAGGTCTTTTTATATTGCTCGGTATATCGATATATGGCATTGCGCTCATCTCTTAGAACATTCTGGAATGCTTTGTCTGTAAGACCCAATATCCACTGAGCTAACCATCTTTCCTCTCTACCCAATCTTGTCGCTGCCAGGCGATGGCAAGCAAAATCCAAGAGTTCGTTGATAGAATCCGGCTTTTTCTCAACTCCCGCTAGGAACATTCTTAAAAGCGCCAAGTTCAGTGTTGCTATTCGCTTTCTCGTCAGCGCTTCTGTGGAATCTCTAAGGTTCTTTCCCACCAAGACATCAAGAACAACACTCTGGACTATTTCTAAACCGACCTTTTCGACCAGTTTAGGACCGGTAGCGGCAAGTAGATCAAGAGTGTCTTGCGAAACGAGGTCAGTAAGCTTTTCACCTCTCATTAAAAAATCACTTCCCATGTAAACGTTAGATTAGAACATCCGATACATCTATAGTATCAGTATTTTTGGTAAAAACACTCTTAGCTGCCTTGCCCAAGCATTTCTTTATATCATCTTTCAAATGTTTCATGTATTGGGGATTCTCTTCGATCATCACAAATCGTCTCTTTAGTTTTATCGCAGCAATCGCGGTGGTACCAATACCAGCAAATGGGTCCAAAACTACATCGTTTTTAAATGAGTAGTATGAGATCACTTTCTCAGCCAACTCCAATGGGAAAATTGCAGGGTGTCTCTTGTCATAAGCGGGCCTGATTTTCCATATATTAGTTCTCTCATAATCACCGACTATTCTGGACTCTTTAACCCATTCACCTTGAGGATGTGCTCTAATATTCCAGTCAATCAACTTGTTAGTTCTTTTGCGATATACAAGGACATATTCTGTAACGGGAACTGGTTTGTACTGAAGCGGATTCCGATCCGCGGCAAATCTTCTTCCTCGACCCGTAGCCCAACCGGCTCCCTCAGGCTTTACCCAGATTATATCGTCGATAAAATCAAAGCCCTCGCTTATGAACAATTGATGCACATCGAACGGAACCGCAATTCGCTTGGAGGCCTCATTTCTGTTTGTTCTTCTTATCAAGACAGGAGAGACATTAATCACAAAGAATCTGCCCTCGGAAAGCACGTGATGAGAATTCTGTATTATTTTTCTCAGCTTAAGAAGGTATTCTTCATAACTAAGATAGTCTGTATATTCGGGCTTCGCATTATAGTAAGGTGGAGATGTGAAGATCAGATCCACCGAATTAGCAGGCAGCTCCAAGAGCATTGCTTCGCTATCTCCCAAAATAATTGTATTCCTCAGGGCCGATAGCACATAAGTTTCTCCGGTATTTTTTCTGAGGGTCGTATATCGAGTAGGTTCTCTCCCCAATATACGGCGCTCAATTATCTCGGGTCGCGTGCTCTTACCTTCAATTACAAGTGATGTCTTAGCATCGATGACAAGTTCGCCTACCTTCGTTTCTTTGTGCTGCGATAAAAAAGGTATGCGCCATACGTGGTAACGGTCGTCGACCTCTGGTAATCCGAATTCAACTACATTATCCAACTGCTTGCCCTTCAGCCAAGCATGTGCAATCTCTTTGGCTTGTTTGACGTTGAGAACGGTATATTGCCTTAACTCGGTGATCGTCGTTGTGCCATTACCCCTCATAATGAACCACATTCCTAACTTAAAAGCTGCGATTTTTCTTGTTCACGAAAAGACCTATGTGCTCTTATAGAAAAACAAAACGCTTTAACAAAAATATTATATCACGACACTAAAATATACGCAAAACAGGCCAACATGATCATTGGACAAATAATCACCAATTGAAGGTTTTCTGCCAGGCAATCTTGAGAGAATCAATGTCGGATTCAATGACTTTGCTACCATTCTCGGCTTTTATGACAAGCTTCTTGTCTTGTGTAACCCGGCCGATTTGACCAAACGGCAGATTCAGCATGAGCTTAGCAAAAACACCATACTTTTCAGGCTCGACCTCAACAATGTAGCGGGATGTTGACTCACTGAACAACTGGGCATCGTTTCGGGAGCAATCTTTGGTGTGCGGCAGTCCTTTCAAATCGGCCATTATTCCCAGGCCTCCTGCAAAGGCCATTTCCGCCAAAGCAACAGCGAGACCGCCTTCCGAGCAATCGTGGCAGCTAACGACCAAACCCTGCGCTATGGCCGCCGCAATCTTACCCGCTATTCGTGGCGCCATTTCCAGGTCGAGTTGAGGAACGTTCGCACCGAGTTGGCCTTTTATTTTGTAGTAGTGTGAGCCGCCAAGCTCGTTCTTTGTCTGGCCTACAACAAACAATAAATTGCCTGACCTTTTCAGGTCCATTGTGACGCACTTACTAATATTATCCACTATCGAGATTGCGCTTATTAGAAGAGTCGGTGGGATGCAGATTGTTGAACCATCCTCGCATGCAAATTCATTATTCAAAGAATCTTTACCGGAGATGAACGGTGCCTGAAATGCCATCGCACCATCGTAGCAGGCCTGGGCGGCCCGCACGAGTGAACCGAAGGTTTCAGGCTTAGTACAATCACCCCAACAGAAATTGTCGAGAAGAGCAATTCTGTCGGCTCTGGCGCCAACGCAAATAAGATTCCTGACAGCCTCATCAATACCGGCCAAAGCCATCAAGTAAGGATCTATATCACCGTAAAGCGGGTTCATCCCACAACTGACGGCAATGGCTCTACTGGAACTGAGCTTAGGTTGAATGACGGCGGCATCGCTTGGGCCATCGTTGGCGACTCCTACGAGGGGTTTGACGACCGAGCCGCCCTGGACTTCGTGGTCGTACTGACGGATAACCCATTCTTTGCTGGCAACGTTGCAAGAAGACAATATTTCGTGAAGCTCATCGTTGTAGCCGCTTTTTTCAGGCAAAGAAGGTTCGTTGAGCTTGGCCGGTATCCAGGATGCCTCTCGTGAATACTTCGGCACACCCTCGTGTAGGAAATCCATGTCGAGCTGGCCAACTTGCCGCCTGTTATATCGCAGGGTAAGTTTTTTGTCGTTAGTGAATCGGCCTATGACTGTGGATTCGACATTTTCGTCGTCGAATATCTTCGTAATGGCCTGCAGGTTTTCAGGTTTGACGGCGATAACCATTCGCTCCTGGGCCTCGCTAATCCAAATTTCGGTATAGCTCAACCCTGCGTATTTCAATGGAGCTTTTTCGAGATCAACTTCCGCTCCGAGGTCTTTGCCCATTTCGCCGATGGCGCTACTCAATCCTCCTGCCCCACAGTCGGTAATTGCCTCGTATAGGCCCGCTTGGTTTGCCTGGAGAAGCACATCCAGCATCTTCTTTTCTGTTATTGCATTGCCGATCTGGACGGCGTGCGAGAAAACAGTCTCATGTTCATGAGTCATCTGGCCGCTGGAAAACGTCGCACCATGAATACCGTCTCTTCCGGTCCTGCCTCCAACAACTATTATTAAGTCACCGACCTTTGGGTTCTTGAAGCATTTATTCCTGTCCATGATCCCAATGTTACCACAGTAAACAAGGGGATTGCCGAGATAACGGTCATCGAAGTAGATTGCACCGTTGATTGTTGGAATACCCATGCGGTTGCCGTAGTCGCGGACGCCGGCGACCACTCCTCTCATGATTCGCCGCGGATGCAGGATTCCTTTGGGGATATCCTGGAGCTTTTTGTCGGGGTCCCCGAAGCAGAATACATCCGTGTTCGCGATGGGTTTTGCGCCAAGGCCTGTACCCATCGGGTCGCGAATGACTCCACCGATGCCGGTGGCAGAGCCGCCATAAGGGTCGAGTGCAGACGGGTGGTTATGCGTTTCCACCTTGAAGCATACGGCGGAGGTTTCATCAAATTCGATTACGCCTGCGTTGTCGGCAAAGACCGATACGCACCACGGTTTGTTCAATTCTTTGGTAGCTTTGAAAACCGTGTCTCTGAGCAGATTATCAAAATGTATACGTACCCCATCGACCGACATATCAACCGAGCTTTTCAAAGTTTTGTGCACGCAATGCTCGCTCCATGTCTGGGCTAAAGTTTCCAGTTCAATATCGGTCGGCTCACGGCCCAGTTCACGGTAATACTTCTGTATTGTCTGCATCTCGGTAAGATTAAGGAACAGGTCTCTTTCTTTACTTATGGCGATTAAGGCGGCATCGTCAAGGTCTTTGATGGGCCAGTGGGTAATCTTCAACTCATACGGTTTGAGATGAGGGCTTGGCGGCTCAGCCTCGTTGCCGATAAGCACGACCTCGATACAGTCGTTCGCAAGTATCTTACGGGCTATTGTATCGATCTGGCTTGCGGTAATTTCGCCGAGTAAGATGTATTTGCGGGCGGTTCGTACGATGTCAGCCTTGCCGCCCATGTCGGCAACGGCGGCCCTGACCGACTCCGCAACGGGGTCGGTGACGCCGCTTTTGAGGTGGACCTCTATCAGCGTCGCCCTTGCAAGGCCTGCCGGCGGACCACTTCGACCCACATAATACTCTTCGCATACAGGGTCAGCCAGAAGTTCTTTTGCAATGCGTTGCGTAAAAGCTGCATCGAAATCAGCCTCAATCAGGTACACCCTGGCTGATTGAACCGCTTGAACCGAGTTGATACCTAGTTCGCGAATCTCGTCCAGAACGCGGTTGCCGTGCACATCCTGAAAGCCGCGCCGATTGAAGACCTCAAAACGCCACTGTTTCACAATGTAGGTTCCTTCCTTCGAGTTCCGTAATTGAGAAACACAGCTCGCTTTTCTCGAGCAGCACTGAGAAAACTGCTCATCTGGTCTCTGTCCTTAGCTTCGAGCGCCTTTTGCAGTTTTGTTAGCCGGCGGATGACCCTCTCGATGCCACGCGAAATGTTTCTATTGTTCGCGAGCAAAACATCAACCCATACGTTTGCCGGGCCCGACGCTATGCGCGATGTGTCGATAAAACCTTTACCGGCGAACTTCAACTCTTCGAGGTCACTTACATTCACAAGCGTTGCGGCAAGCACATGCGGCAGGTGGCTGATATTTGCGAAGACTCGGTCATGTTCCACAGGGCTCATCAGATGGACAGCACAACCCAGTTGTGACCAAAACCTCTTGAGAATACCGACTGCCTGATGGTTGGTTGTCTTGGTCGTTGCAATAATGCAATAGGATTGCTCAAACAGGTCGGCTCTGGCGACCTCTACCCCCCGCTGTTCTGAACCAGCCACTGGATGTGAACCAACATAAAAAACGGTTTTTGGCAGTATCTTGCCGGCCCAACGGTGCGGAAAGACTTTGGTCGAACCGACATCAGTAACGATGCAATCCGGTTGAAGCACGCCCGAAATTTCTGTAAAGATCTGCTCGAAGGTAAAAATAGGCGTGGCGAGAATGACCATGTCCGCCCCGGCAACACTTTCAGATAGATTATCGACAATCTGGTTCGCTACAGCCAGGCGTCTGGCTTTGCGGCGGGTCGATAGACGATGACTGAAACCTACGACCTTCACTTCGGGCATGAACCGACGAATGGCCAAAGATATAGAACCCCCCAAGAGGCCGAGACCGACAACCGTTATTTGTCTTAACTTTTTCAATAGCAAGACCTTATGATAACACGGCAAGAAATCCTTAGAGGCTTAGGGTATAGCCAAGAACACGGCCTGTCAATTTTTTTCTTTGATATAGGCTGTCAAGATGCTAACATCTTATATTCAATAGATATACACCAAGAGATATGGCGTGTAACAAAATCGCCCCGCACCATTTGTGCGGGTAGTTCTGTTTGCACACGAATAGGGCTGAACTGGGGGAAGGAGAATATAACAAGGGAGTGAGTTAACCAAAATGCCTGCCGATAGCAGAACTCTTAATGGTGAATACTTGGACTTTGAAGACAAAGTAGCCGACCTGGATAGACAGATTGAGGAGCTTCGCCGGCTTAGCTCCGTGAAGGGGATAGACTACTCGGCTGAAATCGGTCAATTAGAGAAAGAGCGAATCATCGAGCTGAAGCGGTCTTATGCAAATCTAACGGCCTGGCAAACCGTGCAGGTAGCCCGCCACCCCAAAAGGCCTATCCTGGCCGATTACCTGACCATGATGGTCAAAGACTTTCACGAGTTACACGGCGACCGATGCTTTGGCGACGACCGTGCGATAATAACGGGCTTTGGCCAGATTGGCAGGGACAAGGTTCTTGTGGTCGGCCAGAACAAAGGCAGGACTACAAAAGACAGAATTGCATGCAATTTTGGATGCCCGAATCCGGAAGGTTACCGCAAGGCTCTGGCAAAGATGAAATTTGCGGAGAAGTTCGGCATTCCGATCGTAACGTTGATAGATACACCTGGGGCATATCCCGGTGTCGGAGCAGAGGAACGAGGTCAGGCACAGGCAATTGCGGTCAATCTGGCAGAAATGTCTCGCTTGCGGGTACCGATCATTTGTGTCTGCATAGGTGAAGGCGGCTCCGGAGGCGCGTTAGGCATCGGTGTCGGCGACAGGTTTGCAATGCTTGAGTTTGCATATTACTCGGTAATATCGCCGGAAGGCTGTGCAGCAATCCTCTGGCGTGACGGCTCACAAGCCGCTGATGCTGCCCAGGCATTAAAGCTGACCAGCCAGGACTTGCATAGGCTTAGACTCGTCGATGCGATTATTCCCGAGCCGGTTGGCGGCGCCCATCGCAATATCCACGACGCCGTTTTCAATGTAGAATCTTACATAGCCAAAACACTGGCTGAGCTGAAACGAATCAAGGTCGGGCAGCTACTGGAAGACAGATATATGAAATGGCGGTCTATCGGTGCGAGCTGTACTTCAAAGATACATAGGAAATTGAGTGCGGCCAGGGCAGTAATAGCATCAACAAAGACTGCCGCGAGCAGGCAAAAACCCGCTCCAGCCAAGGTGTGACAATCCACGCCACAATGTAGGGCCACACGGAATATTTCTACCTGGCTGTCTGAAGGTGTTATGCGGCGGCGGTTGAGTCCTCGTATTCGTCAAAGCGGACAGCTATCTTCTTACTTACACCCTGGGCTTGCATTGTGATACCCAGCAGAACATCGGCTATACTCATCGTACGTTTGGCGTGAGTAATGACGATAAACTGGGTATCTTTCTGGAACTCTTTGAGCAAAAGGTCAAAGCGTTCATTGTTTGCCTCGTCGAGAGCGGCGTCGACCTCATCGAGGAAGCAGAACGGAGACGGCTTGGTACGGAAGACGGCAAATAGTAGCGCCAGTGCAGTCATGGATTTTTCGCCGCCGCTGAGCAGAGATATGCTTCTTGTTTCTTTTCCGGGTGGGCGAGCTATAACTTCAATGCCGGCTTCGAGGACATCATCAGACTCCTCAAGGACTATATCGGCTTTGCCGCCGCCAAAGAGTTTGCGGAATATCTGCTGAAAGTTGGTCCTGATTTGCTCAAAGGTCTCGATAAATTTCTCGCGGCTGATTTTATTCAGCCTGGCAATCAACTGCTGCAATTGAGCCTTGCTTTTGGTGAGGTCTTCGACCTGGGTTGAAAGAAAGTCATGGCGTTCTTCGAGGTTTTTCTGCTCATCGATCGCATCGATGTTGACGTTTCCCAATCGTTCGATTTTACCGCGTAGCTCCATTATTTCCTCGCTGACGGCGTTCCAGTCGATGACCTGATTATTGTAGGTTTTGTAGGCCTCGGCGAGGTCGATCTGAAGTTCCTGACGTACTCGCTCGGCTAAGTCTTGTTGCTTGACGTCCAACTGGCCGAGCTCGACTCTGAGATCGTTGATCTTCTGTTCAACATCGGTTTTTTGGTCGCGTTTAAGGCGGGCAAGCTGCTCGGTTTGTTTTTGCCGCTCGAGCAGTGTTTGAATCTCGCTGTGCAGCAGCTTGTTATTTTGCTGGCTCTTGTCTTTTTCGAGGTACAACTCAGAGACGGTTGCCTCGCATGACAGAATATCGCCTTGAGCGGCTGCGATTTGCCGGTCGCAGTTTTGCATTTCCTGCTCGGCTAATTCTGCGTCGCGCAGGTTAGCCTGGATTTGGTTTTGCAGGGCCTCGATCATCTGCCTTAGTGCTTTGGCCTGCTCGGTAATCTGACCCAGCTCCACGCGGAGATCCATCAATTGGGCTGTGAGAGACCGGCGGTCCTGGTCATGCTGAGTGGACTTTTCTTCGAGACCGGCGATACGGGCGGAACGCTCATTGTTTATGGCCTCAAGCTCCTGGAGTTTTTGCTTGGAGTCATATTCTTTTTGCACGGACTGGGCGATTTGGGCCTGAAGCGAGTCGATCTCGCCGGAAATCAAGGGTTCTTCCTCTCTGAGATGTTCTATTTGCTGGTCGTAGAGCGCTAACTTGGACTGGGCCTGCACTTTCTCGGTATTCGCTTCATAAACGGCGGTTCGCAGGTCCTTACAAAGCCGGGCGAGGTGTTCGTTTGTCTGGGTATTTTTTTGAATCTGGGCTTCGATTGTCGCAATTTCGGTATTGATGCCGGTAATGGTGTCCTCAAGTTGTCGCATGCGGCTTTTTCGAGATATAAGGCCGGCTGCTTTACCGACCGGCCCAAGCCTGATCAGCCCATCAGAAGACATGCAGTCACCTTTGAGCGACACAAACTTATAACCATCGCCGAGGGTGTCGAGCATCTCTATCGCATATTCGATGGAATCGACGAGTATCGTTCTACCGAGAAGTTTCCAGACAAGAGATGCGTATTTGGAAGGGTAGTTGACAAATTCGACGAGTCTGCCACTTACGTGAGGCAGCTTCGAGAAATCACTGTTGTCCACGAATGGCTCGATCTTATCGAGTCGCAAGAATGCGACCCTGCCATCGAGCCTGTCGGCGGTTTCTTTGTCGGATAAGAGGCTATTTGCATCACTGATCAGAAGGGCATCCGTGTTACCTTCCAGAGCGGCCTCGACGGCAGCGGAGTATTGGACGTCTGTTGTGACTTTATCTGCGAGAATGCCCTCGACATAATGAAGTTTTTTGCGGTCGTCTTTTTGGTTCTCGAGGATGGTTTTTACGGCGGTGGTAACACCCTCATACCTTCTCTCCATATCGGCCAGAACGGTCAGCTCTCCGCTGATGGCGCTGCGTGCTTCCTTGTTGCGAGCGAGGCGTTTGCCGTCAGCGGCGACTTGAGCCTCGATCTCTTCTATTTTTTTTCGCTTTGATTCCAAGTTTTGCTGCAGCTCAGCGAGTACTTTTTCTATATCGGTTAAACGGGCGTTGTGTTGAGCTTTTTCAGTAAATAGTTTTTCAAGCTCTACTTTGGTCGTTTTGGCCCTGCCTGTAAGACGATCAACCTGGTTTGAGAGGCTGTTACGATAGTCTGAAATGCTGCGTATTTCGTTGTGCAGTTGGGCTGTTCGCCTGACAATGTCGATGATGCCCGATTTCTCGTCTTCCAAATCGGCTTCGATGGAAGTGATTTGAGTCTCGAGTTCATGTATATTCTTCTGGACCTGGTCGGCAAGCTGATTTTTCTCTGTTAGTGCCTTTTCGCAGGCGGCTAACTCGTCTTTGTAACGGGACAGGTCGGATTTGAGCGTATTCTTCTGTTGGCGAAAAGTGTCAACCTGGCGACGTTGAGATTGCTGTCTTTGATCAAGCTCCACAATGCGGGAACGCAGGAATTCAATACGCTGGATGTGTTGATCAATCTTACTCTGAACAGCTACGAGGCTGTTACTGGTCTCACTGAGCTTGTGTTCTTTGTCGATTATTTCGTTGCCAAGACTTGTTATCTCGGCGTCGGCTTTGGCCAGTTCGGCGGCTAATCTTGCAAAGTTCTGATGGGTACTTGCCAAAAGAGCTTGTTTCTCTGCTTGCTGTGAATGGATTTTTGCATACTCAGCGAGGGAGTAGTTTACCTGAAGCTGCTTAAGTCTTTCATTATACTCGAGGTAACTTCTTGCTTTTCCGGCCTGGAGCTTGACGCTTCGCAGGCTCTTTGCCACTTCGCTTAGGATGTCTGCGAGTCTTAGAAGATTCTGTTCGGTATGCTCAAGTCTTCGGAGTGCTTCCTTTTTGTGTGCTTTGTATTTGCTTATGCCGGCTGCTTCTTCGAATACAATACGTCTATCGGTTTTGGATGCACTGACCAGTTGTTCGATTTGGCCTTGTTCGATGATGGAGTAGGCTCTGGTACCCACGCCCGTGTCCATGAACAGTTCACGGACGTCCTTCAGACGGCAAACGTTATTGTTTATTCTGTATTCACACTCTCCGTTACGGTATATCCTGCGAGAGATTTGGACATGGTCCGCGTCAATAGGCAATCGCCCCGGCGAGCCTTCGAGGTTGGAGACAACCAATGTAACTTCAGCGGAATTGTGGGGTTTTCTGCTGGTGCTTCCGCCGAATATGACGTCGGCCATCTGGTCGCTTCTAAGACTCTTGACTTTTTGCTCGCCGAGCACCCACTTTACGGCATCGACAACATTACTTTTGCCGCAGCCGTTTGGTCCGACAATGGCAGTTACAGAAGCATCAAAAGCGAACTCAGTTTTGTCGGCGAAACTCTTAAAACCATCAAGTACAACTTTCTCAAGTCTCATCAGCACTCTCACCGTAAGAACAGCACTTGCACGTTGCCGGAACGCAAGTTTTTAAGACAACGTGTAATATCTTATCGGCCGGGTGTCTATTATTTCTTGACCGCAGATGCAATTCTGGGCAGGGGTCCCCCCCAGAATTCAGCAGTGACAATATCTTTCTCACACATTTGTTTGACGAGCGCTATCATTTCGGGATAAGAAACACCGAGTCCCCGCCGGCGGCCCTGCTCGATTTTGGCAGGCTCTTCGCACAGAGTTTTGATAATATCTGTCAGTTCAAGAGTTGTTATAATGGGCCCTATAATCGTAGAGCGGGCGGGATGTTTTCGTGTGATAGAGACGTTTTCTTGGCCGGGTCGGCGGTCTATCGTGATGCTGCCATCTTTTGACTGGACTAAAAAGTCACCGTGACAGTAGATGGGTGCACCAAAAAGTACGATGCGGGGCTGGCCGCTGCGAGCAACAAATATGGCCTTTCGGGGCGCCTGAGGCACGTGGTCAATGAGGAAGCTGCGACCGATAAACTCCTGAGTAATCATCGGATCGTTAAGTTTTCGCAATTGTTCATAAGCGGCTATTACAACTGCCAGGTTCCGGTCACTTAGCAGTGTCGTGGTGATCTCGACTACGTCAGTACGGTTTGATGAAATAGACAATGCCTGCAACGCTTCCACCCTGAAGGGCGAATTTGGGTCCTTCGCTATTTTCGCGAGCGTGGCCAGGCCTCGATCGCTGCCGAGATTCAACATGCACCTGGCGGCAATAAGGCAAACCTGCTGGTCGGATGAATTAAGAAGTACGACCAGTTTGCTGAGGCTCTCCTTGCCTATAGCTTCGAGTGCGATTTCGCTATCGTGCTTGTCGTCCGAGATAGCGAGTTTGGTGATAAAAGTTTTTATTCTCTGCTTTGTGAACTCGGGCGTTTCTCCGAGATATGTAGCCCGGATTATCTCAACGAACTTAAGCTCTTGCCCTCTATAGTGTTGCGGCACGTTCAATTCAATTTGTCCAGGCGAAATAGCCTTGGCAATGCCAAATCCAAATCGTTCGTTGATTTTGTCTCGTATTGCCCCGGCGGTGCGATAATCGGGCTTATGAAGTAATACAGTCGCTATGTATTCTGATATAGCTTTTCCGCCGCCAAGTACATAACCAATTCGCTTGTTCTGCTCAGAAGTGCTGAGTGTATCTATAAACACAGGCCCTTCGGCTGTGGCTACAACCTTACCAACAGCAAAGGTTCCCCTTGGCCAAAGTTCAGCAGTGTAGAGCCAGCCACCCTCCAGAGAAGTGGTCTGAGTGCCACTCAGCGCGACAACCATGACATCAAACCGGTGTCGTTGGGGGACCTCCGGTGGTATGATTGCTTCGAGCCAGACAACTGCGGTGCTGTCACTGTCGATTAACTTATCGGCATCGACTCTGGAGTCCGGCAATTGGGTGGAGATATATCGCTTGAGATATGCCCTAATTTGTGGCGGGCACTGAGATGAGCCTGTGCCGGGCAGACCACCCACCAAACCATAACCCTCGACAACAACTTCTTGTGGGCCAACAACTTGCGCCAGAGAGCCTATCGTAGGACCGAGGTCTATTTTGGGGGCTAAATTAGTCGAAGTCCCCTGCGACTTGGTCTGCTGTTCACAACCCGCAAAGAAACCAACAGCAATCAACAGCAAGATAAAACGAGTTGTTTTATAACAGATACCGTTCACACGCCGGACTCCCACAAAAATGAAGATAAGTGCATGCTGTCCAGTATTGAATGGTATGTCTTTCGCTCTGATTCGTCAAGACTTCCGCTAAAATCACAGGCGAATCCCGTTATCCTGATTCACAAACAAATTAAAAATATAGTCTCTCGCTGTGGGATTCTTTGTGTTGGCAAGGCCTGAGCAAAGTGATGCGGAAAACACATATTTCCTCTCCTGGGCGTTGCCAGAAATGGTGAAGGATCGGTCGCTGCGACTTCACCTTTCCATCCTAAAATTCTTCAGATTTTCCTTGCATTTCAATCGCCCTATGCGGTAGTATATACCCGCTTTTTGAGGACGGGCAAAAATGATTATGCGAGTAACCTTAATCATGCTCTTGTCTGCGTTGAGCATCGCGCCCAAGCTGTTACCTGACGTGTCTCACCAAAAATCAATCCCGGAGGTGGTTACATGAACTCGAATCATCTATTTCTGCCTAAACCTGCAAGGCCAGCAACCAACCCCGCTAAAATCGGGATTCTGTTTTCCTACACTACATTTTCAGATCAAACTCAATCGTGTTTTGTAGAAACTTCTTTTCTGGAGGGCAAAAAATGAAAAAGACAATCCTCTTAGTGTTAGTCCTGCTGACTTCGGTCTCATTGACTGGCACTGCTGCCGCGCAAAATGCGGATCTTGCGATTACAAACCTAACGGTGGCACCCTCGACGGTTACGACGAGGTCATTCACCTCCTGTAGCTTCAACATCACTAATAACGGTCCCACAGCGCTGTCCTCGGAATACCTTAATGTTGACTACTATCTTTCCTCGAACACGACCTTCGGAGATGGCGATGACGTCAAGATTGGCGACACCGGGTTCGCCCTGTCGATCGCCTCAGGCGTAACCTACTTGATCAGTCTCTCTTCCACCGGGCTCGCCAACATGGTGCGTTTCTGGCCGTCTGACCAGCTTTGCGGGAACTACTATGTATTTGCCAAAATCACCATAAGTTTCCCGCCTCCTACCGACAACAACTCTGGGAACAACTACGACCGGACCGACTCGACGATCAACTACACTGGATGCCCTCCTCCCCCCATCATCAAGCCCCCCACAGTCCGGGCTGTTGGTGCAATGCTCGTAAAAGAGAAATCAGCCTGGTTGCAAGGCACAATAGTTGATGATGGTGGAACTGACTGTGACGTACAGATACGCTATAAGCCGGAAGGAGGAAGCTATTCCTACACAGATTGGCTTGGGGCCACTTTAAGAACGGGACAATTTTTCTCCCAATCTGTGTACGGTCTTACACCGGGCACAAAATATTACTACGCTGTTCAGGGGCGTAATTCCGCAGGCGAAGGTGAATGGAGCAATGAACCGAATTTCACTACACTTGGGCAGACTTCAGCAATCAACCTCAAAAAATTTGAAATCAACCAGTGCTTCCAGGAGGTCGAAGAAGACCTCACGACCCACGAGCTAACCAAACAGAAATACGCGCTTATTGAAACTAAACCCTTCGTGGTGAGAGTAACTCTTGAAAACTCCAGTGATTCAGAAGCTAACGTAGAAGTAAGTCTGCAGATATGCAAAACAGGTCAAAACACAACTGTAGTAAATCCCTTACCAGTACAATCTGATTCCATATCAAAGAACTACGGCACGAAGACTTTCACTTTCAGGTACCTCGATGCCGAGAGCAATAAACTAACAGCCGGCCAGTATGATTTTAAGATTCTTGTACGTGATAGCAATAAGAACGTGGTCTTGGATAAGACACTCGATAAACCCTACACCTTCTGCAGTTCAAAACCTATTAGAATCCTTGTACAACCCGTAACTTACAAGGGGACAACCGCTCCCTGGGACCCTCTTTATCTTTATTTTACCGAGCGAGTTTTCCCTGTTCCAATGCGAGACCCAAAACTTGGTGGTGTGAATCGCTTTCAGGTGGCAAAGGTTTTCTCTGCACTGGAATTTAATCCCCTCTTGTGTCATCTCTTTGGTGTTGAAGAAAATTGCCTATTTGATAAGTTGGACGTCATACTTAACGACTACAATTACGGCTTGCAGGACTACGTCAAAGCCGACTTGATTTTGGCTATTGTACCGGATGGGTTTTATACCGATGGTTCAGCTGGTGGTCAGAGAGGCAAGTCCGTGATCGCAATGGTGCATCAATCAATACAGCATATCGTTGCACACGAAATAGGACATGTCTACGGTCTCGGAGAAGAATACGTGAAAAGTGAATATAAAAGGTGTGACTCGACCTCCCTCTGGGTGTTGCACCAATGGTTCGAGTTTGACAAAAACCCTCCACCACTATTCGAATTTCCCTTAGGTGAATATCAGGTGGTGTATCCCGGCTCCCCCGTGGGACGATTTCTTGATGTTCCGGACCCTGATTCCATATTTCATAGCCCGTTCAACAAAATCTTTAAGGACGACAAGGGAAACCAACTAAAAGATCTGTGGGGTAATCCAGTATGTTATATGAAATGCTCCGGAAATCTTGTCCAAGATGGCGCCTATGATATCCAAAACGAGAATAATGGTAGAATTAAGCCATCTACGCATGCGACCATGATGAGCACAGCCTCGCCAGGATCATTTTACTGGATTTCTTGCCCAGAATACAAATCCCTAATATGCGATCTCGTGGGACAGAACTGCTCAACAATATGTAATGCAGCATTACCAGTCCGCTTTTTAGCGTCTTCACCAGCCCCGAGGATAAGAGCGAGCGGCAGCATGAATGTGGTTGACAAGGCAGGAAGACTTAATCCTATCGTTCCCTCAGGAAACCTCGACCTGACACCGCAGGCCGTAGACCCGAATTATCGACTCGTTTTTCGATCCCCGCAGGGGGTTGTTCTCGATACATTCAACTTCGAGCCAACGAAGTCTGAGTATTACGACCCGTGTAACATGCCATTCTCTTTGGTGGTGGATATTCCGACAGATTCCTCAACCATTCAACTTGTAGTCGAAGGACAAGTGGCCGATGAGCTTATTCATAGTGCGGCAAGCCCAATAATACAGGTGGTATCTCCAAACGGTGGTGAATCTGCAACAGGCGATATGCTCGTTACCTGGTCGGCGTCAGATCCAGATAGCAACAACCTCACCTACACTGTCAAGTATTCCTGGGATAATGGCAACGAGTGGACTTTAGTTTCCATTGACCAGACTGCAACCGAACTTGTCCTGGATACAAATGAATTACCTGGCGGCAATAATTGTCTCGTCAAAGTGATTGCCAGCGATGGTTGGAACCGCGCAGAAGATACTTCAGATGCGTCTTTCTCGGTACCGACGAAACCGCCGAAAGTAACAATAGTTTACCCCGATGATGGTGCAGTCCTTATACGCTCTCAAGGTCTGCAGGGTCGGGGCGTTGCTCGAGATCCCGAAACCAGCGAAATCAACGATCCCAATGCCATTGTATGGTCAAGCGATAAAGATGGCATACTCGGCAAAGGTAGTCTCCTGGGGTTCGAGCTTTCTTTAGGTTCTCACGTGCTTACTGCTACGGCTACCGATCCCGAAGGTAAGACTGCCATTGACCAAGTTAATATAACTGTATTGGCACATCCCTGCGACTTCAATTACGACCTTCGGATTGACTCATTGGATGTTCTGATATTGGCACAGAACTGGCTCGGTTGTTCAGAACCAAATCAGTGTAAGGTAACTGACCTTAACCATGATGGAAAGACCGACTTTGGTGATATAAGTCTTTTTGCTGAGGACTGGCGTAAGCAGCAGTTAGAACCGCGTGGTCCACTCGTTGCTCACTGGGCACTCGACGAAATAGAAGGTGCTATAGCACACGATTCGGCGGGAGTGCATGATGCCAATGTTTACGGGGCAGCCTGGACGTCCGGCAAAATCAATGGAGCTTTGTCATTTGACGGTATAAACGACTATGTAGATTGCGGAAACAGCGATATCTTATCGCCGGAGTTTTCTACGATATCGTTCTGGATGTTGCCGGAAGGTTCCAATTGGTTTAGCTACATACTTGGCAAGACAGCCGATCTTGGATACTCAAGAGAGTACACAGTTTCAACTGACGGTGCAGGGAAACTGGTATTTTATTTTGGTGAGGATATAAACAAACGCGTTGAGGTAAGATCAAGATTCGGGATACCAACAGGCCAGTGGCTGCATGTTGTCCTCACCAGAGATGGGTCGAAGGCATCGCTTTACATTAACGGCCGGTTGGATACATCTGCATCCTATTCCTTCAGGCCCACAAACATGGGATACAATCTGAGAATTGGTTCGGTGGGAAGTAGTGACAGCTGGGCCGGGTACTTCAAGGGCAAGCTCGACGATGTGCGTATCTACGACGAAACCCTGACAGAAGAGGAAATCGAGCAACTCTGCGTAGATAGTAACGATGCCTATCTTCTTGAGAATTTTGAGACGGGCTACTTGGGAAGATTCCCCTGGACCACATATACTGATTCTGCCTCCAATGGAGAATGGGATGTAACTTCAGACAAAGCACACACCGGGATCTATAGCGCACGCGCTGGCACTATAAATGATAACGAATATACAAGTCTGGAGGTGAAGATTGATTGCCAGGATGGGAACATCAGTTTCTGGCGAAAGGTTTCTTCTGAGCAAGATTATGCCGAACTGAAGTTTTATATTGATTACAATCGGCAGAAAGCTTGGTCGGGCAATCTTGATTGGGAAAAAGTCTCATTCCCTGTATCAAAGGGTATAAGAACTTTCACATGGACCTATAGCAAACAAGTCTGTGGTGCCGAAAGTGAGGACACCGCATGGATTGATGATATAGTATTTCCCTAATTGAATACTCTGTATTTATTTATGTGGCTTAGTCGATGTAGAAATTCACTGTATGAGTTTTCTCGTGGAAGGAATGATGTTTCATCGGATTCTCCATGAGCGAATAGCCTTCTACTTGTCGAAAGATCACTGCCCTTTGCGGTGGGAGTTGAATGGGGTCTTGGGTAAACCTACCCACACATCCAGGTAAATTCACCCGTTCATTCAGAAACGTCGCGGCTTGGTCTTAGAAACCGGACACAGACCGGCCTTGGGACTGATATCTTGTGCCCTGATGGCTCAAGTGCACCGGTTGCCTGGTCGATTCGCAAGACAACGACACTGTCATTGCCTTGGTTGGCCACGAGGCAGAACTTGCCAGTTGGGTCGATATTGAAGTTCCGCGGCGTTTTGATATCGGCCATCTCGTGCTCGACTAAGGTCAGCGTTCCATTTGCCAAGTCAATTCGGTAAACCACAATGCTGTCATGCCCACGGTTCGAACCGTATAGAAACTTCCCGCTCGGATGCACTATTACCTCGGCACATGCATTTGAGCCCTTAAAGCCACTCGGCAGTGTCGCGACGGTCTGGATCTCAGTCAGAGCACCTGAAGCTGAATCGTAGGCAAAGGCAGTCAAAGTGCAGTCGATCTCGTTGATCACATAAGCGTACTTACCGTTCGGGTGGAAGGCAAAGTGCCGAGGTCCTGCACCAGGCTTGACTTTTGCAAACGAAGGACTATTCGTGACCATCGTCCCCTTTTCAACGTCCAGCCTGTAAATCATGATCTTGTCGATACCGAGGTCGGCGACGAAGGCAAAGCGGTTGTCCGGGCTGACGTTGATCGAATGCGCGTGCGGTCCCTTCTGCCGCTCGGGATTCACGCTCAAACCCTGGTGCTGTACAAAGCCTGTCGGTTTGCCCAGTTTGCCGTCTGGCTTGATTGGCATCACCGATGCGCTCCCGCTTCCGTAGTTGGCGACGAGCAGGTTTTTACCCACGTGGTCGATGCTGACGTAGCAGGGACCTGCGCCGCCTGACGGTTGTTCATTGAGGAACTTAAGGTATCCCCCGTCTGCGTCGATCGCATAAGCACTCACGCTCCCAGCGCCGCCGGCCTCACAGACGGCGTACACAAACTTGCCGTTGGGATGGATATCGAGGAATGACGGATTCTTGGCCTCGGCCGCAAAAACCGGATCGGACAGGTTTCCAGTCTCGAGGTTGAGCATGCTACGGTAAATCCCTCTACCGGAATTCTCTCCCAACGTGTAAGTCCCGAAGTAAACAGGGAGCAATTCGGCGTTAGTCGTTGATAACATCGCAAGTGAAAACGCTGCAGTAACTAATGCTTTCAAATCCATACTCAGACACTCCTTTGGGTGATTGCCTAACATCGAATCCTTCGCCATCGACCAACTGAGGTCGAGTCGCAAGGTCAACGACCTGCAATAGTCTAAATTGTCCAAGCGAGATTCTCAAGCCAATAAATGCGTCGACGACACCAACTTGAGGGCGGTGCCACTTACCGTTGCTGAAGCGACTTATGTTGTCTCGAAATCGCCGCAGGAAATAAGGACACTCGTTGCCGAATAATGTTGGTAAACATTTATGGCGTCCAAAATGAAACAACAGCGTACCTACTTTTGCATCTTGCGTCAATACCACTGGTGCTTTATATTCTTAGCGGAGTAAGTGTTGCGCCGGTTGTTATTTAGAAAAAAGTCTGGGGTGTTGCTATGAAAGTGATGGAGGCAATCCGAAATAGATATTCCTGCCGGTCATATAAAGATAAACCTATCGAAAATGAAAAGCTCGACAGCATCTTAGAGGCTGCCCGGCTGGCACCGTCGGCAAAGAATCTGCAGGATTGGCGATTCGTGGTAGTTACAGATAAAGAAAAGAAACACAAATTGGCTGAGGCGGCCAACAGCCAGTTGTTTATCGAAAAAGCGGGCGCAATAATTGTGGCCTGCAGCATCAACAAGGAAATTATGCGTTGCGGCCAGGCGATTGGACCAATTGATGTTGCGATAGCACTTGAACACATCTGCTTACAGGCTACAGACTTAGGCTTGGCAACATGCTGGATCGGCTCTTTCTATCCTGACAGGGTCCGGCCGATCGTTGGCATTCCGGCAGATGTTGACATAATAGAACTATTGGCACTCGGCTACCCTGCCGACAGCAGGAAAAAACCAAGACGAGAGCAAATGGACGAAATAGCCTGCTACGAAAACTGGCGGTTTTAAAGTCGAGAGTCGTTAGCAGCCGTTCCACAGCTTAGTTGACTTTCAAGGTTTGAAATGTAAGATAGGCCCTGTGCATGAGTTTTGGGGACGTGGTGTAACGGGAGCACACCGCGGTCGCATCGCGGAAATGAGGGTTCGATTCCCTTCGTCTCCATTGTCCGTCGCTTGTATTTCATTCATATCATACCAGCCGGTCATACCAGCCGGCTTTAGTACAAAAATCAATTCGAATTAGTAACTTCGCTCCAACACAGCAGGCCATATCATTAGAAAAACCTTTGGGTCAGCCACGGCGTATAGTTAAAATAACCGGTGACATGAAGATAACAATGCAAGAACACGATAGATTTGAGAAGATTCGCGAGCAGATAAACGGCTTTCCCGCCGGGCCGGGCCTATACTTTATGAAAGGCTTAGGTGATAAGGTCCTGTATATCGGCAAGGCCAAGAACCTCCGCTCACGTGTCGCCAGCTATTTTCAGCCTTCCGGCGATATCGCAGCATCACGCGGCCCCAAGATAGTCGAGATGCTCAATAAAGTCGAAACAGTAGATTACCTCGAAACCGAAACCGAAGTCGATGCAATGCTCAAAGAAGCCCGACTTATAAAGGATATTCGGCCGCCCTACAACACCGACCTTGTGGACGACAAAAGCTTCCCATACTTGGAGATTACTATCTCCGAAGACTTCCCCGGCGTCTATATCACCCGCAAACCCCGACCAACCGGCAGCCGTCTCTTCGGACCGTTCGCAAGCGCAAAAGACCTGCGGGCAGTCTTTGTTGTACTGCAAAGGATATTCAAGTTCCGCACCTGTAATCTCGAAATCAAATCAGACGACCCAAAACGAAAATTCTTCCGTCCCTGCCTGCTTTACAGCATTAAACAGTGCACCGCTCCTTGCGCCGACAGAATCAACAAGACCGAATATAGAAAGATCATCAAAGACCTCGCCAGATTCCTGCGCTCGAAACGATCGACAATCCTACACCAATTAAGGAAAGAAATGGCGCAGGCCGCCGAATCTCTGGAATATGAGAAAGCTGCAATGCTCCGTGACCGCATCCGCCTTATAGAGAACCTCGACCGCCGAGGTATTCCGGATGAAGATGTACAACCGGAAGTATTTGCCTCCGACCCAACCGAAGCACTTTCACAACTGCGTAAGCTACTTCAATCGACCGCCCCGGTCCGAATCATCGAAGGTATCGATGTCGCCAACATCGCCGGCACCGAATCGGTTGGCTCGTTGGTGAAATTCATCGACGGCAAACCCTTCAAAAGTGGATATCGGCGATTCAAAATAAGAACAGTCGAAGGCATTGACGACTACGCTATGATTGCTGAGGTCGTTAAACGCAGATACAAATACGCCCTTGTCGGCGAAGAGCTTTGGCCCGACCTGATCCTGATCGACGGAGGGATAGGCCACCTTCACGCCGCCGAGACAGCACTAAAACAGATGAATGCCCCCGCTGTTAAAATCGCTTCAATTGCCAAAAAAGAAGAGGAAATTTATCTGCAAGGCAGTTCAAAACCTCTGAGGCTGCCCGCCCATGCGCCTGCCCGCAAACTCATGCAATATGTCCGCGATGAGGCCCACCGCTTCGCCCAACACTACCATCACATCCTGCGAAGCAAAAAGATGCTAAGTGAAAACCAGTGATCGGGCCTCCCTGCTCGTGAAGCGTATATCGTATTTCGTATATCGGCAAACGAAGTCCGGTTGGTGTCAGAAATCCAGACAGTTCGGCTCAACGCCTGGGCCAAAGGGCGGTTCCTTTACCAACCAGTAATTAAGCAGGATGTTCAAGTCAGTAGGACCAACACGATAGAATCCGGTCTTCGCACTTCCACGAATATCATGGGCGAAATCAGCACATATTCCGTAGGGAAACGCGGCAATACCAGGCCCATGCGGCGGCTCCTTTATAAGCCATGCCCCCAACAGCCGGCCCAAATCATCCGTGCCAACGTAATAGACGCCCATCTTCGCAGCGCCTTGAGCTTTCCCATAAGCGTCGCCATGGCACTGTCTCGGATAGCACCAGCATTCAGGCTTACCAGCCAGCACCCACGCATCATAGTCAGGATGGCCTGGCTGGTAGCAACAAGCGTCCACTGTCATTATACCCAAGCTATGGTTACCGCCCGCCGCGATGGCTGCAAAACAGGCGTTCGGCGGCGGGACTGTACACTGTTTGTTGGCATTGTATCCCCAGGCATACATCGAACCATCAGCCTTGAGGCCCATACTATGATACTCGCCCGCCGCGATAGCCACAAAACCTGTATTGGTCACCGGCTTTGGGACTTCTTTGGAAAAGTAGGTTCCCCAGTCAACTATCGAGCCATCCGCCTTGAGGCCCAGGCTGTGATTTTCGCCCCCGGCAACAGCCACAAAACCCTGATTTGGTTGAGGCACGTTGCACTGGCCGTAGGTGTTGGAACCCCAGGCAACTATCGAACCGTCCTCCTTGATGCCCAGACTATGCTCCTCGCCCGCGGCGATAGCCATGAAGTTAGTATTGGGTTGCGGTACATCACATTGGCCGGAGCTGTTTCTTCCCCATGCAACTATCGAGCCATCGGTCTTAAGACCCAGACTGTGAAATTCACCGGATGCGATAGCCTTAAAATCAGCGTTGGGCTCCGGAACATCGCACTGGCCGTAGTAGTTGTCCCCCCAGGTAATTACCTGGCCATCAGACTTAAGACCGAGACTGTGATCCCCTCCCGCCGCGACAGCCACAAAATTGTCATTCGGCGATGGCACCTTGCATTGACCATGGTCGTTGTTTCCCCAAGCAACTACTGACCGATCAACCTTGAGGCCCAGACTATGGTTAGCACCTGCTGCGACCATCTGGAAACCACTATTCGGCTCCGGGACATTGCACTGCCCGAACGAATTGAATCCCCAAGCTACCACAGAACCACCCGTATCTATACCAAGAACGTGTTGATAGCCGACTGCCAAAAAGCCTTTGTCAGACTCGACGCCGACAATGCGGTCGCCGAAGCGGACAACTTTGACTGACTGTGCGGCCAGGAGCAATGTTGGTGGAATAAGCAGACTGACAACAGCCAGTCCAAACACAATTCTGCTCAAACGCATGGGTCGTCCCTCCAAAAAGTAGTGTCATTGAAACACATATCGGGTTTTATCTCCCGAAACAGTTTCCATTACTTCAAGCAGCTTTGCCGCGTAATAAAGCTACGTACCAGACAACAAGCACAAGGCAAATGCGTGCCCATACCTTCACGCAAAAATCATACGATTAGATGATAATCTTCAGAGAAGCCGCACGTTTATTTGAGTATTGTAAGGTAGGCTTTGACCAATGTCAAGAAAAATCATCGCCGATGTTGGATGGGAAGGAAACATCATATCCAACATCACAAGCAAATAAAATATTGACATAAGGCAGACATTGTCATATATTTCAGTAATGAAGGTTTTTCGGTGGGACAATGAGAAGAATGAATGGTTGAAGAAACACCGAGGCGTTTGTTTTGAGCAGGTCGTTATCTTGCTTGAAAGGGGAGATGTTTTAGAGGTTGTTGAACATCCAAACCAGGAGAAATACCCAGGGCAGAGAATCGCAATATTAAGAATCAATGATTATGCGTATCTCATCCCTTACGTACATGATAGAGACGAGATCGTTTTGAAAACCATAATTCCCAGCAGGAAAGCAACTCACAAATACGTGAGGGTCAACAAATGAAAAAGATAATCTTGCACGATGAAGAAAAGGATATTGTGAATTCGTATGATCAGGGCGAGTGGAGACCCGTTAAAAATCCAAAACGGGAAATTAGAAGACTTCAAGGGTACGCTCGAAACACGATCCAAAAAGACAAGAGGATCAATATCCGGATGTCTTCAAAGGATTTAGATCGAGTCCAAGTGATTGCAACTCAGGAAGGGATTCCCTATCAAACCTTGATATCCAGCATCATACATAAATACGTGTCTGGATACTTCATGGAGAAAAGAAAGGTTTAACAAGACATCACACCTGTGCCAATATTACCACGTAGTTTTTGCCGTAGTACTTAGCGCATTTTGGACAGGTTGTGTAGAAAAAGTAGAATTTTTTGAGCTGCCTGCCCTTGGACTTGACCCAATCTTTCATCTCTTGAATCCAATTGCGTATGTTCTTGTACGGCCCTTCAAATACCTTCGTCAGAAACGTTCCGGAAATGCGCGTCATCTCAGCTCCATGCACATCTTTGGCTACTGCTATATAAACATCCGCCCCCCATAGCGAGTTTTCATCCACAAGCATTAACGGCTCCGGCGCAAGGGCCCCCGCTTTTTGAATCCTCTCCATATTCCGCACCATAACCTTGCCGAAGTTCAGCGGAATATGAAAAACACTCGCTACACGGTCCTTAATAAATAACCTATCCTTGAAGACCACCTCCTTCTGGTCCCACGGCCCGGGCTCAAACCTCGGACAACAACCCGTCTCAGACTTCTCATACAATTTATCCATACGCTACCCTTCTGACTAAACAAACTATTTCCCAATTCACCATAACACCACCTTCATCTTAATGCAGCGCAATACCAGCGGCAACCATGTAACTTTCACCTATCGCCCTTAAAAGGTTCGGGCCTCTGGTTGTCTCGGCATCCCTTGGGGGCACGCTCCACCGCCACAAATGTCATCACTCCACATTCTCAGGCTGTTCACTCGTCTGCCTTGCGCGCCTCAGCCGCAGCACTACCCACGTAAGAAACACCGCCATTAACAAACCAACGATCGTCATCCCTGCCGTATTATCGGCACGCTTCTTGTCCAATTCCTGCAGTGGAGCCAGCAAAATGAAAAAGCCAAGAGCACCCGATATAAGTGCAAGTTTATGCCGATCCGATAAAACCATTCCGCCGCCAGCCATTCTCAACACAAGCCATCCGACAACGACTACCAGCCCCATCAACATAAGTATAGTTACGATAGGATAAACACCCATCTGCGGCAAGACCCACGCAAGAAAAAACAAACCCAAGGTGCCCACAAAACCTATTAGAAAAAACCACAACAGCCGAGCAGCTTTTTCTCTTTTCCACTTGTTTGCGAACATTGTATCAGGCAGCCCCAGAGCCAAAACGCACAATCCGGCCGTGATCACAAGCGTAAGCACGTAATGAGCCACCGGGGGCCGGTATTTGCTTATAAAGAAAAATATCAGGGCAGCATTAACGCCCCACAATCCTGATAGCCCCACAAACGTTGGGCGGCTAATCCATGCCTCGCTGCGCCGCTTCGGAAAAATTATGCTCACTAACACAATCGGAATCGCAATACTAAAAACTGCGTGGTATATCGTAAGCTCGGCAGCCCAGACCCAGTTGACCCCCAGCCATCTACCGTAATGTCCCAACGGCCCCAAATCCATCCACGCAGGATCAAAAAAGCTCTTGCACATCAAACCTTCTTCCGCAATCCCGTAGGCTGCTCCGAACATAAGCACTGTCGGCCAGCCTTTTTCCCGCCAAAAAGTCATCTCTCGTATCAGAATCGCACCACCCCCATACAGCACCGCAAGCATGACAAAACCAAGAGGATTAAAAAATTCCGCCGGCGGCGCCGAACCCGAAAGCAGCTCCCCAACCACCGGCGACAACACAAAAAGCACCACCGCAGGAGCTGACAACCACCGTCTTTTCATAATGAGAACCTCGCCATCATCCACGGCAGTCCAAACCCTTTCATTTCGTGCGAGAGTCGATTCTCACCACAGAGTTTTTGAGGATCTTCAGGGCCTCATTTTCCATTTGGGTTCCTTGAATCCTCGCATCGTTCCAACTAACTATCAAGTCCAGGCTCGGCAAAACAACCATAGCCCGCATGCCGTCGTGCCCAAAACAGCCATAAGTACCCACAGGGGCGTCCGGCCAACGGCGTTTGCCGTCACGACCCACGCCATTTACCCACCAAAGGCAGCTATAGCTGCCCGCGTGGTCGCACTGATTATCCGGAATGTTTGTCGAACCCAACGACCGCTGCCCAGCTATCATCTCCGCTGCCTTGCCTGCCGTCCTTGGAACCGAATTCGGCAAAGGACTCGTTACCACCATTACGACTAGTTCTCGACCAATCAACCGCCTGTCCTTCCATTTTCCCCTGTGCAAATACAACAATCCAAAACGTGCAAAATCTCTCGGCGAAATCGCCAATCGCCCCGGTCGATTAGCAGTCCCGAACGCCATAAAAGTCGGATTATCCTGACAGCCGATCTGGTCCGTAAGTTCAGGATACAATACATCGGCATCTACGTCTTCATAGCCGGCCCCATAGACTTTCTGAAACAGCGTATCCCAAAATATCGCCATCTGCCAGTCATTGTAGGCAAACGCCGTCCCCGGCGGCTCACTCAAACCGTAGCACGCCGTCTGGTTTGCCAGATGCCGCCACGTAATCTCATGATCTTTATGACTAAATCCTTTGTTGATGTCATTCAGCCTCGGCTCCCACTTGTTGATCCGCTCATCAAGACCTGAGATCTTATTGTCCTCTACAGCCTTAAGCAGAAAATGCGTATACACCGGCTTGGCCGCCGACGCCACATCCTGCCGCCTGCTTATATCACCCCAGGTGTAGACCATATACCCATACCGCACCACGCACCCGGACCCACCGGCATATTCGCTCAACGCCTTCAGCTTCGCTGAATCCAACCAGGCATCCTCCGGAATTCTCATCAACCAGTCTTTTCCCGGATACACCGGCCTTAAACCGCAGGCCGTCTCGCTACAGCCCACAAAAAACAACAATCCCGCCAACGAGAACCAATAGCGATTCAGGCGACCTATTATATCCACAATGCTCATTTGGCAGATTCTTCCGATGCTTGTGCCACAAGAACTTCATGACCCTCGCCCTGGCTGCCCTAACCGCAATTAATAACGCAGCCACCAAGACTCACTGCCAATATGGTCAACTCAATAATCAGCAAGACTTTTCTCATATCACACCATTTCAAAATGTCTCTCAATATTTTTATATACGCCGCCAACAGGATAGCAACGCGGATTCTACAATGTCAAACGCTTTTGCACGTCTATCCGCCATTTTTCCTATCTGCATACGCGACTTACTATTACATAAAGCACAGCCAATGAGCATAACCCATTAACAGGTAAATTAGCCCACAAGAATCAAAAGATTTTCCCTTTTTGGCGGATTTTTGGTATTATCAGGGAAGCAAATAAACTCAATGTCGGGCAAACAACGAAATGGGACAATCAAATGACAGACGAAAACTTCAGCCCACCTAAACAAACAATAAAAGCATTTACGTTAATAGAGCTTCTCGTCGTTATCGCAATAATCGCCATATTGATGGGAATCCTGACCCCCGCTCTGCAAAAAGCTAAGGAGAGAACGCGCGAAACAATCTGCAAATCCAACCTGAGAAACCTCGGGGTCAGCCTTTTTATGTATCTGCAGGATAACGACTACAAAACCGCCGACTCCAGCAAAAACAACGGATTCTTCTGGTACACCCCCACGGGAGACCTGAGAAAAACTGCAGATCCTGACGCCTATTGGGGCGTTGCCTACAAAGACGTCATAAAGGATACCAAAATTTGCGGCTGCCCCAGCTATAGAAAGGTCTCGGAGCTGATTTACCCCGACAACCCCCTATTGATTCAGCACGCCGCGTTTGCCCTCAACGTAAACGCCAGTAACATAAAGACTACCCAGATACGCAAACCCGCACGTTTCATTATATGCCACGACCACGTCGAACCGAAAATCGAACAGGGCAGTATCGACATGTTCTATAACGATGGCCCCGGGACTATGAACCTGAAAATGTACCGCCAAGGCGGTGCGCGTGTCCGATTCTACCGAGGCATCTTCAGACACAACATCAGGTATAGCGATGCCAATAGAACCGGCGGACGAGCCAACATCCTTTGGCTCGACTTCCACGTGGAATCAATCGAAGAAACCACCGGCGACAACGTCCCCAAATCCTGGTACACCGGCGAATAAACCACCGCCACTACCGATATAACGCCAGTGTGCGTGATCGATATTAAAAAGATAGTTTATTTTTTTGAGATAGATGGTTGCAAATAGAAAACAATGCCCTAACCTAATTTTTGCGGTAGGTGTCGGGCATATCAGGATATGCAATTCGAGATTCTTGCAGCAATTGCGGCTTGGCCGAGGGAGATGCCTCCGTCGTTAGAGGGAACTTCGCGGTTAAACAACACTGAAAAAGAGTCTTCCTTCAAGAGTCTAACCAAGCGGTTTGCTAAGTAACGGTTACAGAATACGCCGCCACTTAGCGCAACGGTGTTGAGTTTCGTACTTTCCCTTGCTTGTTTAGCCATCACCAGAAGGGCGATGGAAAGTGTATTGTGAAATTTCGCCGAGACAATGCCAGCGTGAGTACCTTTTTGGATGTCATAGACCAATTGTCTTATAGCTTCGCGTAAAACAATCTGAAGTGGTTCATTTTCAACCTTTACTAGATCGAAGTTATAATGTTCGTCTGTATTGGTGTCGATAGCTGCTTCCAATGCCATAGGCAGTTGCGCGTCAAAATGGTTGTATGAACCCAGACCAAGCATTGCGGCGACAGCGTCAAAAACCCTGCCGAGGCTGGAAGTATCTACGCAGTTAACACGTTTTTCAATCTGCTCTAATACGTATTGCGTATTGCGTATTGCGTATTGCGTATTTTCATTCGTATCAGCGACTATTCGCTCAAGCAGCCATGTAAATTTTCGTAGGTCGAATTCACGTCCGTATGCCTGTTTTAATAAGGATAAAGCCGGCCTTATTGCCTCTTTACTTGCCTTGTCAGCACCGGGCAGAGGGTAATAAGCTAAATGACCGAACCTTTTGAAATCCGTCAGCGACGCAATCAGGCATTCGCAGCCCCAGATTGCCCCATCTGTTCCATAGCCGGTACCGTCACAGACAATACCGATGACGGGGCCTTCCATCTTGTGTTCGGCTAAGACCGAGGCAACATGGGCCCAATGATGCTGCACTTGGATCACCTTCAGATCATGCAAGGAGAGGGCATATCGTGTGGAAAGATACCCCGGGTGAAGGTCACAGACAACCACCTGTGGCTTTACTTCAAATAGTCTCCTCAGATGCTCGATTGAGTTGATATAGTGGTGATAGACCTCTGCATCCTCGAGGTCGCCGATGTGCTCGCTGCAAATAATCTGGTTCTGCTTCACAAGGCAAAAGGTGTTTTTGAGATCGGAGCCGGCGGCAAATATATCCTGCGGAGAGTTTCCCTGCATGAGAATAGGCGTTGGGACGTAACTCCTGGCTCTTCGCAGTAAAACCGGCTGCTCGTCGATGAAGTGCACAATTGAGTCATCCACCTGGCGGTGAATCTCACGGTCGTGCATTAAAAAGGCGTCCGCGATGCCGGCCAGATTCTCGAGTGCAAGCTCATTTTTGCAGATAAGTGGTTCATCTGAGATATTTCCACTGGTCATTACAAGAACTTTTATATCTTCGGCAAAAAGCAAATGATGTAATGGAGCATAGCAGAGCATGAAGCCGAATGTCTCGACGCCGGGTGCAACGGCAGAAGCTATTGATGCGTTGTCTCTTTTGGGCAGCAACACGATGGGGCTTTGCGGGCTTTTCAGAAGTTGCTCAGCCGATTCGCTTACGATGGCATGTCTTCTTATTTCGTCCACGGATTTGGCCATCAAAGCAAAGGGCTTGTGGTCACGCCTTTTCCGCCGGCGAAGTCGTAATACCGCATCATTGTTGAGTGCATCGACCGCCAGGTGGAACCCGCCTATGCCCTTTATTGCCACGATTTTTCCTGATTTGAGTAGTTTGGCAGTTTCAGAAATGACGGCGTCGGTGTGCATTTGAGTTGTTCTGCCGGTTGCATCCGTCAGCCGGATGTGTGGGCCACATTTGGGGCAGGCGACCGGCTGGGCGTGAAAACGCCGGTCGATGACATCTGTATACTGCGATGCGCATCGCTCGCACATCTTGAAAACCGACATGGTCGTGTTGAGCCTATCGTAGGGTATAGTCTTGACTATAGAGTACCGCGGGCCGCAATTGGTGCAATTGATAAAGGGATAGTGATAGCGAAAGTCACTTTTGTCTTCAATTTCGGCCAGACACTCCCGGCAGACGGCAATATCAGCGGTTACCTGGGATAGAATCGCCCCACCGCCATCGCTTGGGGCGATCGTGAACTGCTGTTCACCTTCAGCGACCTTGATATCGACGGCATTGCATGATTCTATCTGCGACAGTGGTGGTTTGTCAGGACTGGAAGTCAAGCGTGCCAGGAACTGCGATATTGCTGCATCTTCGCCCTGCAGTTCAATGGTTACACCCTCAGTATCATTGAAGACAGTGCCGGTCAAGCCCAACCGGCAGGCAAGTCGGTAAACGGCCGGTCTAAAACCGACTCCTTGCACCCTGCCCGTTACAGATATTCTTCGTCTCTTGACCAATATTTATGAACCCTCTTTATTGATAACCTTCGATATGCGTAGTGTCCCTTGAGGACTCAGAGGCATTATAGCTCTGCCGGCAAAAAAGGCAATCGCGGTTGGTTTGCAAGGGCTTAAACAAAATACCGAAGAAAAATTTGCTTGCTGATTTTGAACCTGGCTGCTAACATTAACGACACTTGGGGCCATAGCTCAGTTGGGAGAGCGCTTGCATGGCATGCAAGAGGTCGTGGGTTCGAATCCCATTGGCTCCACTTGTATGGTCGCATTTTGAGAGCGAGACGACTCGGCAAAACCACGCGTTGAGTGATGCAATTGCCGGTGGAGCTGTTTAGGAACACTATCTACTCAGACTGAAAGCTCCGCAAATTTGTTTACATCCTGCGTTTTTCCGATGATATAGAGCGTCTGATTTCCGGTCAATTTAGTGTCGGGATTTGGGATTTCAAATTTGCCGGTCTTTGTGTTTTCCCTGATTCCTATTACCAGGACGCCATATTTATTGCGGAGGTCGAGCTCCTTAAGGGTCTTACTTTGAAATTTTGCAGGACAGGTAGTCTCAGCCAGTGTGTATTCCTTCGAAATCGGTATATAATCCAGTATGTTTACCGAACTTAGTATGTTCGAAAGCCTCAGAGCCTCGTCCTTCTCCGGGTACACTATCTTGTGCGCCCCCACCATCTGCAGCAAGGTAGCGTGATCCTCGGATAGAGCTTTCGCCACTATGTTTCTAACGCGAAGATGTTTTAAGTGATACACAACCATAATACTTGGTTCCACGGTTGGGCCAAGACTAACAACGACAGCGTCGGCATCTTCGACACTCATGCCGCTCAAGACATCGCTCTTTGTAGCATCGCCCGCAATTGCCTGGGCAACTTTGCCCTCCATTGAATATACTTTTGCCACATCGCTATCAAGAACAGCCACCTCATTACCTTTCTTGGCCAACGAGACTGCGATGTTGGTTCCGAAACTGCCGAGTCCGATCACTACAAACTTCTTCATAATGTTGCCCCGATCATCTCTATCCTACAAGTTCTGCCTCGGTAGTGCCCTGCCGAGGTATTACCTTATGTTGTCCGGCCAGGACGATTCGTGCCTTTAATCCAACCTGCCCCTGAACATAGTAACTATTAGAACAGTTTTGTCCATGTAGCTCAAGCAAAGCATCCTTCATTTTGTTAGAGACTTTTAGTTACTTAAACTGAGTAATTTTTCTGATGAACCGTGTTAACACAAAAGAAAAAGCCCATTCTGGCCGATGAAATGATTATTAACAAACAAAACCTTCGACCAAAAGAGCTTTATTAAGATGATTGATAGAAGTCCAAAATTACGGTGATGATGCCATGTATGAGATCGACCCCCTGCTTTATGAGATTGACAAGCTCATTACTTCATCCCGCATGAAAGAGGTAAGATTCATCATGCGTATGGATATGATGGAGCGTATCTCAAAGATAGCAGCGGCTCTCAAGCTGCTTCAAACGGGCGAATATCTGCTGGGTACGGGGCCTGCCACGGCGGGGATAATCCCCCTTGATATTGAGGAAGTGGTTTTGGGCCGGCCCGCAACAATCTTCGAGCAACCAATTCAAACCGCAATCGACTATGTTGCGATTGACACACTGTACTTTACGCCGAGAGAAATCTCGAGAATTCATGCAAAGGTAATAAGACGGGTCGTCGATTCGCACACAGAGCACATAGTGGTTGACCTCGGCAGTACTTGTGGAACCTACGTGAACGGAGTAAAGGTCGATCCAGACGGCAACGGGCATCTGCTGTCGCACGGAGACGTTTTGTCACTTGGTCCATCGCAGACCAGCACCTATGTTTACTATAGGGCCAATATCAGTGAACTGGAGTCGTGGAGCGAAAAGCAGCAGCATGATTATAGTTGGGTATGGAATAAGAACGTCTAACAAAACTTTTATGTAGCTCGGAGCCGGTCGGCGAACAGCAACTGAATAAATGGGGGTCAGAACTTGCGTATCAACCCTACTACGACCGCCTCGATTCGGCAGTGGTCGCTGTAGATCGGCTGATAATTATCGTTTGCAGGCTGAAGCCGGACCCTGTCTTTTTCCTTATAAAACCGCTTTAGTGTGGCCTGATTATTATCCACGATAGCTACGACGAGCCGGCCGTTTTCGGCGACAGGGGTACGTCTGCATATAACATAGTCGCCGCAGCGAATATCCTCGTCTATCATGCTATCGCCGGCAACTTCAAGAGCAAAAATGTCGCCGCGACCTCCAAAGCAGGAGTTTAACGATATACAATCGTTGTTTTCTACAGCCTCCAACGGCTGACCAGCAGCTATCCTGCCGGCAAGCGGTATGCCGTGCGGTTCAACAGTGCGGACAGACTGCTTGCCGGGGTCGAGACGGCTAAGCAGTTCTTGCGCTTCGCGGGTGAGTTTCAAAGAGCGAGCCTTGGCCGGGGAGTCTGACAGTAGTCCTTTTGCACGCAGCTCGCTTAAATGCCCGAATACGGTGCTTCGGCTTATACCTAATTCGCCAGCTATCTCCGAGATTGTCGGCGAATAGCACTTGCTGAACTGATACGATGCGACTATCTTCAGAAGCTGCAATTGGCGCGGCGTCAGTTGCATGTCCGATTCCGCTTGTATCGGCATCCTGATTTGCCTCCTTTGAACACGTCAGATGCTTGACCTGTTGCTCTGATTGCGGCGCTGTAACCGATGAGTTGAAACCGAACACCTCAGTGAACCTCGAACGAATCGACATGAGCAGTCCGGTCATGGTACTCGTTGATAATCGTTTAAAGTCTGACAAATACCTCGGCCAGACTGAGACAAAATCACCGCCAGGTCCGAACTTGCATAAAGGTTCATGTTGTCTGGTCATGTAGATCTTCATTTTGTCATGTCCTATCTACCCGAGAAGCGCTTCAACTGCCTCGCAGGCATGGATTCTTATCGACAAAACCATTCAAAAAACCCAAACAAAAACCGAACAAAAATTGCCGAATGAAACATCGATTTTTTAGCCTTCTATCGGCAGACCTGACACCACCGAAAATATAGGACGCGTTGTGAACTTAATGACAAAAGATATAATAACTACGGCCTCGAAAAAATAGTCAGTTCTCAGCAAGCGTCTTAAAAGCCTGGCGAATTTCATTGTTCAATACGAGTGAACTTATCCCATGTGGTTATGGACATGACAAAAAGAAGGATTCAAAGTAACTGACTCAAGCACAAGAGTTGACAACCGAAATTGCTCATGTTATTTGAACGATCCCCACGCTCTTGAGTCGAACCTTGCCCGTTTCCGCCTTAGGCGGACTTAGGACAGGCTTGAGTCTGCCACATATATCTACTAAGGCAGATTTCTCCACTTCGCGACGCTGCGCGTCGCTCCGGTCGAAATGACACGTGGGTTCTTTTCTACAGAGAACTCTAAAACCTATTTCTGGAGCAACGGCGGGTGGCATGCTCAAAGCCGAAGGCTTTGGGCATGGCGGTATATCTATAATCGCTTGTCCTACCTAATTCTCCCCAGAAAATCTCGGCAGAGCATCGGTATAGGTTCAGCCAACTCGCGCAGCCGGCTTTCATCAAGCATGAAACCATAGCCGTGGATTTCCATGTGCCTGAACAACAACAAATCCCGAAAACTCTCGAATTCAGCCTGTGAAATCAGGGATTGCTCCTTTGCAGTGAGAAGCAATTCTTTATGCCAGCTTTCGGTCTTCTTTGTGACAATACCTTTGTTTTCCAAAAGAGCACGCAAGATGCGTTCGATCCCGCTATAGATATCCTGCGGCAGTTTCCCAAGCGCAACGACCTCATATTTCGTCAGATGCCTCTTGGTGAGAAGCTCCTGAATCATTTCCGCTGTTTTAAGGATATTTGCGGATTCTGCAGATATGAAGTCATTTGCCGCGCTCATAGATACGAACTCCCTTTTCACGTATGATTGCGGATATCGGCGGGTTTTGTGAAAGGTCAACAAGGTCGACCGGCTTGGAGAGCTCCATGAAAAGCTGGCCATAGAACTGAAAAAACTTCTCTGGAGCTAAGCCCTCAACCGCCAGGTCAATATCTGCGGCGGTATCCGCATCTTCAACCGCCGAACCAAACAGCCAGACAGTACTTAACGGAAAGTCCTTTGCAATATTTGCTATAGTCTCTCTCAAGCCTAAAGACGTCATTGATAAGATTCTCCTCAGCAATAACTGCAACCACTACTTATCTCATAATAACCAACTCCGTAGCTTCGTTCAAGAAGAAAGCCTGGAAGAGTGTGCTGAGCACACCATTTCAAAAGACTTGGCTTGCCAATTCTGTTTTCTGTCTTCTGTGTTCTGAGTTCTGTTTTCTGAGTTCTACCTTCGAAGCATCGGTCGAGCTCTTTTAACGAACTGGATGGCTAAGCCCCAAGGATCGCGCATAATGAGGATTTGGTCGCCAGTGGGGATTGTGTTTATGTCTTCGACAATGGTAGCACCTGCTTCGAGAAGTTTGTCTCTCACCGCTCGGATTTCCTCCACCATGAAAGCGACATGGAGTATCAGTGGATTCATCGAGCGATAGTCTGGAATCTTGTCCGGCGGGTTCGTGTACAGCTCCAGCATCATGTTGCCCCCTGAGTCGCAAATAAAACGCGCATTGACCGGCGGCGGACCCTCTTTGACAATCTTCATGCCGAGATTCTTACAATACCACTCAGCCATAGCCGGCGGGTCGGTCACATTGAGAGCAACATGCTCAAGACGTATTCGGTTGTCAGCGTGTTTTGTTTTCACGACAGTAGGACCGGGCGTACCACAACCAACAAGCAATAGTGCCGCCAGCACACAAATAATGATGGCGGTAAACGTTCGTGTATGTCCATAACGCATTCGTGGTTTCCTTTCAAGAACTTTTTGACGGTCGCTGTTCGTTGGATTATAAGGAAGAACCTTGTCATCAAATTCGATATTATGCGTTACTGCCGTAGAAATCAATTGCCGTATTCTTACGGATACTGGTAAAATTCCACGTTATCGTAGGTTATCTATTCTCCTTTTATGGAAAGTACCACGGTATGCTTAAAGTTGGAATTGTGGGATTCGGTTTCATGGGCAGAATGCACTACCAGTGCTGGAAAGCCATTAAAGACACGGAAGTTGTCGCAATCTGCGATGTCAACACGAATATAGCTGAGGATGCCAAAAAGGCCATCGGCAACATCGAAGGGGCCGACAGCACAGCGGATTTCAGCCGCATCGAGCTGTACACTGATTTTGACAAAATGTTGCGACAGGCCCGTCTTGATGCGATTTCCCTCACCCTACCGACCTACCTCCACGCGGACCACTCCATAAAAGCTCTGACCTGTGGTGTTCACGTGCTGTGCGAAAAACCAATGGCTTTGAATGTCACGGATTGTCAACGGATGGTAAATGCTGCGAATCGAACCGGTAAAACCCTCCAGATCGGTCACTGCGTCCGATTCTGGCCCGAATACGCAAAGGCCAAAGAGATAATCGATAGCGGCCAATACGGCAGAGTCATCGCAGCGACTTTTCAGCGCCTTGGCGCCGCCCCCACCTGGAGCGCAGATAACTGGTTCCTCGATGAAAAACGCAGCGGCGGAGTGGCCCTCGATCTGCACATTCACGATACCGACTTCGTGCAATATCTTTTCGGAATGCCGCTTGCCGTCTGTAGCTTCGGGGCGACGGTTCAGAACGGAGCCTTGATACATATAGTTACACAGTATATGTATGATGACGACAAGGTCGTCACCGCTGAAGGTGGTTGGGGCATGATGTCCGCGTTCGGCTTCGAGATGAGCTTCAACCTTGTGCTCGAAAAGGCTACCATCGTTTACGACCTTACCCGCCGGCCCACCTTGAGGGTATGTCCCGCACAAGGCCAGGCGTTTACACCCGAATTGGAAGGTGGTGATGGTTATACCCGACAAGCACAGTATTTCGCATCGTTAATAAGAGGCACAAAAGTCAAACTCGTAACAACCCTCGAACAATCCCTCAATTCGGTCAAGATTGTAGAGGCTGAAAAAAAATCAGTGCGAAGAAGACAAAAAGTGTCGCTCAAATAGAGAGTCTTTGTTGGAGAAAAACATAATGAAATGCAAAAACTGGCCGATAGGTGTATGTAGCTGGTCGCTCAGAACCGACATTGCAGGTGTAGCCGATGCCATGAAGCAGCTCAGCCTTGAGCATATCCACCTTGCTGTTCGTTCTGCCTGCGGGAAAAGTGGAACGAAATATCTGGAGGCAGTTCAGGGGCAAAAATGGATAATTACCAGCACGATGATTGATTTCCCACAGGAAGATTACTCAACACTTGAGACTATAAAAACAACCGGCGGAATCGTCCCCGATGATTGTTGGCGAAAAAATAAGAAACTCTTTATCGCAGCAGCCCAAGTTACCGCCAAACTCGGTGTAAAGTTTCTATCCATGCACGCCGGCTTTATTGATGAGACCGACACGGCACACGCCCGCAAACTGCATAACAGGATTCGTACCCTCGCAGATACAGCAGGTGAGAACAACATCACATTATTGCTCGAAACCGGCCAGGAAACAGCCGAAGAGTTGCGTAATTTTCTGGAAAAACTCAATCATCCGTCGGTCGGCGTCAATTTCGACCCGGCTAACATGATTCTCTACAATAAAGGCGACCCAACCGAAGCAGTGCGAGTCTTGGCACCGTGGGTGAAGCATCTTCACGTCAAGGATGCAATCCGCACTGAAAAACCGGGCACATGGGGAACAGAAGTACCCTGGGGTAAGGGCCAGGTCGGGATCGAAAAATTTCTGATATTACTGCAAGAAATCCGATTCAACGGCGCTATGGCGATAGAACGAGAGGCCGGCGACAATCGATTTGGCGACATCAAGATCGCTGTGGAGAGACTTTACGCATTTAGCCGATAAAGTTAATAAAGCACGGTTAGATACGCTCGTTGGACAATGGTAGTTTGCCCCACGTTGTTAAGGAGAACAAAATGGACTCGTTACTATACCTGAAGATAAGTGCGGTAATGTTTTTGGAGTTCGCCGTCTGGGGAGCATGGTACCCGGTATTGGCAGCCCGCCTACTGGGACCCTTGAAGTTCAGCGGCAAGCAGACGGGGTGGATTTATGCCGCGTTGCCCTTGGGGTGCATAGTTATGCCCTTAGTGGCCGGTCAGCTCGCTGACAGATATATCAACACCGAGCTTATCCTTGCGGTGGCACACTTGATTGGAGCATTCCTGCTGTTCATTGCAGCATGGAAAAGGAGCTTCAGACCTCTGTTTATTGTGATGCTTCTCTATGCACTCTGTTATGCTGCCACGATACCATTGGTAAACGCTTTCATGTTCTATCATTTGAAAGCAAATAACATCGATTTAGGAAAATCGACGTATATTTTCATGTGGGCGCCAATTGCATGGGCTCTGGCGGGCTACTTTCTGACCGCATGGCGATGGAGATTCAAGACTGCGGAAGAAGGTCGCGACTGTCTTGTCTTGGCTGCGGTACTTTCTGTCATAATGGCAGTAATATGCTCAACAATGCCTCATACACCACCCGCAAAAACAGGAGAAATCCCCATCCTCAAAGCCTTCGACATGCTCGCTAACTCAAATTTCCTGATCTTTATTGTCATCTCAATAGCTGCCGCAGGAATGATGCAGTTCTACTTTCTGGGCACAGCTCAATTCATGCAGGATAACGGCATTGCGGCTAAGAACGTGCCTGCGTCGATGGCAGTTGCGCAGGCGATACAGGCGATTGCCACGCTGTTCGTTCTGGGCTGGCTTGTAGGAAAGGCCGGATTCAAGTGGACACTGACCCTCGGAGTCGCCTCGTGGCTGCTCTTGTATGTATTCTATGTATCGCGGGCGTCCAGATGGTTGATTGTTGCATCGCAGTCATTTCACGGCATAGCTTATGTCTTTTTCATCATCGCTGGCCAGATGTTTGGGGCCGCCGTGGCACCTCAGGGATCAGGTGCCTCCGTGCAGGCTTTAGTCATCACAGCGCAAAGCGGCATCGGACTGTTCTTAGGGACGCAGTTCGCCGGCATCATAATGGACAAATACCGCAAAGAAGGCAAATTCCAATGGCGGCAGGTGTTCACCTTCCCCTGCGCGATTATCGCAGCGTGCGTGCTGGCTCTCTTGGTGCTGTTCAGGAGTTGATAGTAGGCACAGCAGCAATATAGAAACGTCATAGAGAGCGACTCTATCAGTCGGCGAAGTTATAGTGTGAATTTGCGGAACGCCTCGATGAGGGCTTTTGTCCATTTGCCGGGCTTGCCGTCGCCGATTGTCTTGTCGTCAAATTTGATCACGGGGATGATGTCCTTCGTGGTCACACCAATGAAAAGCTCATTCGCTTGGGCTGCTTCTTGAGTCGTCAGCGATTCCTCCCGCACTTTCAAACCGATATTCTCTGCCGCCTTTATTATATATCTGCGAGTTACCGAAGGCAAAATGTTGGCAGTCAATGGTGCGGTTTGAAGCGTCTGCCTGAAAATTGCATAAAATCCAGACCCCGCTCCCTCTGTTATCAGCCCTGCTTCGTCCACCAGAATCGCCTCGCTACAGCCTTTCTTCGCTGCATCCTGCCGGGCAAGCACATTCGGTAGAAGGTTCAATGATTTTATGTCGCACCTGCGCCACCGCAAATCCGGCTCCGTGCACACTGCTATCCCAGTAGTCTTCTCCTGTGTGTCGTCATCAACAGGACCAATAGTCAGGAAAAAATTAGGCTTGATTTTGTCGTTCCAGGTATGACTCCGCGGGGCCGAACCGCGGGTAACATGAAAATATATCTTGGCGTTGGCAAGACCCGCTGCCGCAAAGGTCTTCTCGACCCGCTGCCGAATCTCCGCTATATCTATACCTGTTATTCTGATAGCCGTTAGGTTGTTGGCAAATCTCTGCAAGTGCTCTTCCAAAGCGAAAATCCTGCCGTTGTAGCTCCTCACTACCTCATACACACCATCACCAAAGAACAATCCTCGGTCGAGATACGCAGAATCCAGCTCCTCCGCCGGCATCAAATTGTCGCTCACCACGGCAAGTTGCATACTCACGCTCCAAGCCCAGAGGCTAATTGATTACAGGTCCAATCTGCTGCAAAAACCTGTAATATTTCTCTTTACAACAAAAACCTAAGCCAGTATTATATTAAACTTTAGTAAATTTTCCAGTGTACGAAAGGTAATGCTTTGGAAATGTATGCTGTAATCGAACAAGGTGGTAAGCAATATAAGGTATCGCAAGGCGACCGTCTGCAAATCGACCTGACGGATATCGCCCCTGATGCAAAGGCAATTGAACTACAAAAGGTTTTGCTTGTCCGTGATGGCGACAAAGTCAAAATCGGTACCCCTTATCTCGAAGGTGCCAAGGTCCTGGCATCCTTCAAGACAACTGCTGCCGAATCAGTCGCCAAGGGCCCCAAACTGTACCCCACGCACTTCCGCCGACGTAAAAATAGTAAAAGGCGCATCGGCCACCGCCAAAAGTACCTCGAGATAACAATAGATAAAATCGAAGCTTAATTCCACCCCATAGGTACCTCACTCAACCTAAATTCCTCCGGGTAAAAAAGACGCCTTTGCCTGCTCTTTTCCGGGGCATACCCATCCGGTTTTTTAATCGCTGAGTGCGTGTGTCTTTATCGTTTCTGCCGCCCGACTACGCCACGCCGCCGCCCCATTTTCCTTAAAGTACTCGAAGGACTCTTCCTCAACAAACTCTCCCAACAGCGATTTCCGGTCAGCCGAATCAGGCACCTGCTTGAGTATTTGCTCTCGCACGGCCTCCAACTCTGCCAAAAACTGGCCGTGCTTCTCAGTGAAAATCTCCTCTAATTTCTCCTTTATATGACCGGCGTAAGCGGGGCAATACCCTTCGGTGCAAATCGCTATCTGCAAGTCTCCTCGTTTAACTACCGCCGGCACAAAAAAATCGCAAAGCTCCGGCTCATCCACCACATTGCAGAGTATCTCCAAGTCCTGGCAATCCTTGTATATCCGCTTGTTCAGGTCCAGGTCGTTGGTGGCCGCAATTGCCAGCACCGCCTCCGAGAGGTACTCCTTGGAGTATTTGGACTTAATCAGTTCCGCCCCTTCAGTAGCGCAAAGCTCCGCCATTACATCGCTGACCTTCTCCGCTATCACTACTAACCTCGCACCGGTTGCAAGCAGTGCCCGCGCCTTGCGCATAGCCACAGCTCCTCCGCCTATCACCACCGCCCGCTTACCACCTAACTCCAAAAAAATAGGGTACTTAGCCATATCAGGATTATACCAGAGCAGTGGCGATGGCAACACGTAATTATAATCATCCCAAAGATTGTGGGAGAATTTTTAGCAGCCAGAGTTTTATCGCAGGTTGTCCTTCCCGTTTAGCCGTTGTCAGCCATTCGGATGGCGGAGTTGGTCGGCATGACAGCGGTATTTTTCATCCTTCCCGCAAAGGAGCATGTCTCCGAATGTCGTAGTCGGGGGTCACCCTGAACTTGATTACTGACCTCTGGCATGTTGTCATTCTGAACGCAGTGAAGAATCTGGCTTGCGAACCATACGTTGCTTTGGTTTCGGCCTTGACAACTCCTTTTTGCTTTTTGCTCTGTGTTTTTGATATTTGCTTTTTGATGTTTGATATTTTGATCCTATTCCCTACAAGCTGTCCGCTATACCCTGTCTCATGCCTTCCCTGCTTGTCGAATGGGCGGGAATCCAATTTGGTAGGGTGTGCACCGCACACCATTTCCAGTATTTAGCCCGGCGTTTCACGCCGGGTTCTTCTTTGTCATCTTGAGCGCAACGCCTCACTCACTTTGTCATGCCGAGCGCAGCCGAGGCATCTGCTCCCGTGTGATGATTTACCACGTGGGATAGCGCTTTTCTTATCCCTCAGTGGTCGCTCACATTCTCCCCATGTCATGCCCGCGAAGCCGGCTACATAGGCAGAACCGCCACAAACCTTCAACTACATTGGGGACACATTCCCTTGAGATATCACTCTAATCGTATCGGTTCCTTCAAATAATCGTCCATCAATCAGGTTTCCAGTAAGAGTGATCCTTACCGCGTCTCCTATGTTGAGAATCTTCTGAACATCTAATCCGTTAAATTTGACCATCAAATCAGGAATACCATCCCCATCGTAGTCACCAATTTCATTTGGCTTTGCCTCACTCCGGATCAGGCTATTTAGTATCAGAGTTCCTAAGTCGATCTGGCCAATCCCATACCCATGACCCAATGGCAGTTCAATATAGACTGTAACCCATTGACCTTTGCTTTCAAGATTCACAGTGTCGGGTTTGAAGTCTATTCTTGCCGGTATAACTGGAATTACCTCTGTATCTGTGCACCTAAGAATATATGGTTGAGTCGGAATATTACTTATTTGGACATTTTCAGCCAAAACAATATTCTCACCATTACCTGTGACTTCGAGACTGTATGTACCGGTGGGGTAATCCGTGGGCTCAGGGACCACCATTATGAGGTAACACCCTGGTTTTCGAACTGGGGCGATCACAATGTCATCAAGATGGTCATCTCCATCTATGTCCCACTCGGCGTAGTAGAGTGCACCGGAGGTTTCGTATATCTCATACATATCGTTGTACACCTTCTTGGTGATTGTGAGTCCCTCTGGATCTGTTACGCACAGATCTGTCCCCTTTGTTTTCTTGATCAGGAGTCCCACTTCGGGACCCGTCCATCTCCGAAACCCCTCGAATCCCAAGACACCATTGATTTTCCACTCCTTCAGCATTTCCTTATTATCTGGAACAACACCCCCCTTTCCAAAAGAGGCATGAACGCAGTCATACGTACCGGCCGTGTAGTGTATCCCGCCGATCGTACCTCCTGGATAATCATATGACCCTACATAGATTGCTACGTGGTCCATAAGCTTGTCTTTCTGGGGAGTTGTGTAGTCACTATTAAGAACAAAGTCAAAGAACATTACATCACCTGGTCTCAAGTCACCTTCACTTCTGGGCTCCTTGAAATTATGGTCACGTTGACCATTTGCACCTTCAAAGAATACGGGATTGGTCTCAACGTATGCGGTAGCATCGGACGCTTTGTTGTAAGCCCAGAAAATCAAACCAGCGCAATCAATACCAGGGCCATACCTTATTTCTGTCTCATTTGTAACAGAATTCCAGTAATAGTAGGGATATGCTCTCGTCTCAATCTCCGATGCATTAAGGAATACTTTAAGACCCTTATCCCATCCCTTTGCCCCCCATTTATATGCTGCCCCGATGACCTTTTTGGCGAGCTCTGCTGCTTTTTCTGCAAGGGTCTTTTCTGGCGGAGGTTCGTTGTAATTCTCAAAAGTCATCATCAGCGGATGGTTGTCACTTCCCTCGTCAGCTCCGGAAGACGCGCCAGGTTTGTAAGGGGGGTCACCGATTCCATCCCCAGCGCTGTCAATTCCCATATAGTCACTCCAGTAGTTACCAAGAGGGCTGGTGTAAGTCTTGCCCTTGTAAGTGTAGGTTAGATCTTCCTTTGAGTTCCAGAGGTTCGATGAGCCAGGGCAATGAGCATTATAGTTGTTATCCTTGAAGTTGTTCAGAAATATCAGATTATTGGAAGAGTGCAGTAATTGGATTCCCTCATGATTGTTGTAGGCTGTGTTCCGAGTTATGGTATTGTTGGACGATTCGTACAGATTTATTCCTGCGCCGTTATCAGAAAGAACCAAATCTTCAATCGTGCAATTGCTCGAATACGCCAATAGCAATCCTTGAGAATTGTGACTGAGGTTCAAGTTGCGTATCGTGACGTTCGTCGAGTTGACTATACCCAGGTACCCCACGTACCAGCTTGAGTCTATCACGATGCCATTTTTGCCGATAAGATAATGAATAGGTTTACCGTTGACTTTGTTAGAAACACTAATGTCGTTGACATAATCAGATAGTTGTGTGCCATAAACCCTGAAGTTCTCTTTATTATCGGATAACGTGTTGTCGGCCAGAACGTTATTGGATGAGCCAAAGAGGTCCATTCCCAAGGTATGATTAGAAATCTGGTTATTGCGGATGGTGTTATTCTCAGAACTTTGTATAAGAATCCCGGAGTACCCATCAGAAACACGATTGTCACTGATAACGCTATCCGTGGTGTCGGAGATGGTAATTCCTTGATAGTGGTTTGTCGTTCTATTGCCAGTGATGATATTGTCAGACGAATTAGAGATGTACACCGACGCGACATTGTCCAAGAAATAGTTGTTGCTAATTTCACAATAGCCAGCATTCAAAACCCATACTCCAGAATATGTGAGGCCCGGAGCATGTGGGTCAAGCCCAGCATTCTTAATGGTAAATCCATCTATAGTGGTATAGTCTGCCGTTATTCCGAAAACGTGGTCATTACGATTTGCAGCCTGAACAATTGTTGAATCAGGGCCGTTCTCTGTCCCGATGGTAAGGTTTTCTTTATTGACCTTAACATTCTCAGTATAAGTTCCATCCCTGACAATTATGGTATCTCCAGGATTTGCCGCATCCACAGCTTCCTGAATCCTTGAATAATCATCCGGTACATAGATTGTTGCTGCTTTAGCATTATCAACCTGAATCGACAGAATCGCCAAAATTCCGGCGAGCACCACCGATAAAGAATCTCTACCTCTCATACGGTATCTCCCTCGGATCCAAAACTACAATTACATACAATCTCACTGCAATGAAACAAACTTTCCAACTCTGCGCCAAAGGCCAACCGCTACGGCTCCAATTCCAACAAGGAGTAATGCACCCGGAGCGGGAATTACCGAGATATTCACGTTATCCAGATTAACGCCGGTCAGCATCCCATCATAGCTACCCAAGAGGTCAAAAAGCAGGTATGCATCCATGGCCTGCCCCCCGTCCAGATGTAACCGCAAATCTCCTCCAGGCATTTTATTCTCCCTGATTCGGTCAAATAGTCTAACCTATGAGCGCGAATCCGTCAAGCAAAATCCGCCCAAAAATGAAAATGATCTCGCAAATCGCAAATCCCCGCCGCCCCACCCCCCTATCCTCTGTACGCTACACGCTGCCCGCTGTGTTCTGTTTTCCCTGGGCTGAGCTTGTCGAAGCCTGTCTTCTGTCTTTTTAATTCTTCCCTCCCTCAATATGAAATAGAAAATAGTGGATCCCCACGGCTTTACAGCCGTGGCATTCAGCCTACGTAGCCTTATCAGCTACTATGGTGAAGTAGGCCATCCACATTCTTTGGCGAAACCCGCCGAAGCATATCCGCCTTCGCCGAGGCTACGGTGGATCAACCTTTTCGCATTCATACACGCCTTGACAGATGTGGCTTTCTGCGAAGGCGGGTAAATCTTAAATCCAGTCTCACCTATTTACCCATCTACCCATATACTCGTTTACCAATAACTTGCTGGCCACTCCTTCCCCCCTCAAATCATCAATCACCAATCATCACTAATCAATAATCCTTAATCATTTCTTTAATGGCGTCCTACTCCCAAGGTAGTATCAAAAAGCATAGAAAATCGTCAATTTTTGCTAATTTTTGCTAAAAAAGACGCACTTTTAGTTACTTTTGGTGAATTTTCGGTACTTTTTGGTACGTTTTTACCCTCATTTTTAGCTCAAAAATGCAATAGTCCTATAAATACATCATTATCAGTATCGCCAACCACCCCATTTTCAAAATTTTTCCCAAAAAACCTAATTTTTCATCTATTTCACGACTATTTTACTCCTCTTTTATTCTTTATTCTGTCTCCGGTTTTTTGCTCTCAATTCTCTTCGGATCGAACCTATTTATTGAGGCAACTGCAGGTAGCAGATGCTCATAAAAAAACCCGCGACATAATAAGTCACGGGCGATTGATCTTTCCATTTGATGGGGCTGCTGTTAATCAGCCCTGTTTTACTGCTTCTGTGGTTGTTTTGCCGGCTCCTCCGGGGTAGTGGTTTCTTCAGGATGTTGCTGAGCCTCAGCCTGTTTGGCCGCGGCCTTTTCTCGTTGGATCGCGTCGTATATTTCTCGGCGGTTTTGTAGCGGTCGTTGTCTTGGCAATTTGGCCGGGCCACCCTATCTATAACTATCTCGTATACGGCTTTTGGCCATAAGGCCGTCTGGCCGCCAATCGCCCGACAAAAGCGGACGTTGTGAAGGCTGATCTGGGGGGTGGAACAATCCCGTCTACCTTTCAAACCTCCACATATCAACCGTTACATCCTCCGCCGAAATCCAGTCCACGCGCCAGTCAAGGAATAGAACATTGCAGCCATTTTTGTGTCTGGCCCTTGCCACACGCCGACCCAGAGTTACGTCCTCGCTGTTAGAGACCGGTAGATGTCCAGGATTCCACACATCGCACCGTTCCGTCCCTTCGTCATTGGCTGTCCTGATTATGTGTCGCCACCGCCCATTCTCGTTGTCGGCAAGGTAGATTGTATTTGCCCTGCTTTTGCATGTGGTCAACCTCGTGGGTTTGGTCGTTTCGCTGCCGACCTTGTCGTTCCTGTCTCGGAAGCTCCAGCCGTTTATCACAAAGCAGACCGTCTGCTGCTTATCGGGATAACTCGGACAACGATATATATCCACACTGCGATAATCGTTATTAACTGGTTTCTGCGCCAGAAACGGCATGAATATCTGATACCATGCTCGACCGGTCCCACCAGAAGCCCCGCGCGGAACATACAGGTCGTTGTCCTCCGCGTACAAATTCGCACCGAGCCCTATCTGACGCATATTGCTGCGGCAAATTACATCCTTACCTTGCTCTCTGGCCTTGTGCAGTACAGGAATTAAAATACCCATCAATAGGGCTATTATGGCAATGACTACCAGTAGCTCTATCAGTGTAAATGCTGCCCGTCTGCTCATAGGTGCCGTACGCACAACCGAATGTATATAAATCACACTTCAAATTATACACCTTCGCAGCCATAAAGTCATCGTGAATGTATTTCGTTTTTTGTCGTGCGTATCTCCGCTTCGCTCCGACATCTAGGATCAAGAGATAGTGTTCCAGCGGTTGCTTAACATTTGACATCAATAAGCCATCTGAGTAACATGGCTTGTTAATCTGCCTCAGTTTGTCTCGGCGCCGTGCTCCGGCAGGCTCCGCCCTGACGAGAAGGCGAGCCGTAGCCGGACCGAAATCTTGATAGGCTGTTGTGCCTTGCCTATACTCACTTTTTGAAGGGTTTCTTGCGGTATGACAAAAGACAAGGTAGTTGCGACAATAAGACCGTGCGTGCTAATTATCCGTGATGGCTGGGGTTACAACCCTAACAGGGCGGAAGACCCCTACAACTCCATCAAGCGTGCCCACGTTCCGGTGGACACAATGCTAATGACAGAATACCCAAATTGCCTCATTCACACCTACGGCGAGTACGTGGGCCTGCCGGACGGAACCATGGGTAATAGCGAGGTCGGCCACCAGAATATCGGGGCCGGCAGAATTGTCCCACAGGAATCAGTCAGAATCAGCAAGACCATAGGCGATGGTACGTTCTTTGAAAACAAGGAATTTCTCAATCTGGTCAAGTTCGTCAAGGAGCACACCGGCAAGATGCACTTAATGGGCTTGTGCAGCAATATCGGCGTGCACTCGTTACTGGACCATCTCTACGGCTTGTTGGAATTAGCAAGAAGAAACGATGTCAAAGAGGTATTCATTCACGCTTTCACAGATGGCAGGGATTCTCCCCCTGATAGCGGCGCGGGATTCATAGCACAGATTGAAGAAAGAGCCAGGGAAATCGGGGTCGGCAAAATTGCATCAGTAATGGGCAGGTTCTATGCAATGGACCGCGACAGCCGATGGGACAGGGTGCAAAAGGCTTATGAATGTCTGCGGTTCGGCAAGGGCTTAAAAGCACCGAGCACCGCTGAGGCAATCGCCAAGAGCTATCAAAACAATGTGACAGACGAGTTCATTGAGCCGACGTGCATCGTCAATCAGAATAATGAGCCGGTTGCAACAATTGGAGACGGCGACGGCGTTGTGTTTTTTAATTTCAGGGGCGACAGGCCCAGAGAATTGACCAGGGCATTTGTTGACCCCGACTTCAAGGACTTTCCACGAACAACCAAAGCACAAGTGTATTATGTCTGCATGACCGAATATGATGCGACCATACCCGCCCCTGTGGCATTTCCCAAGCCGCCTAAGATGAAGAACATCCTTGGTGCTTACTGGAGCTCGCTGGGACTCAAGGAATTCCGTTGCGCGGAGACTGAGAAATATGCACATGTTACGTTCTTCTTCAATGACTATGCGCAGAATCCATTCAAAGGCGAGGATAGGCAGATCGTGCCGTCCCCGCGAGTTCGCACTTATGACCTGAAGCCTGAGATGAGCGCTTACGAAGTAGCCGATGTTGTGCTGGAAAGGCTTGATTCCAACAAGTACGATGTTATGGTAGTCAACTTCGCCAATCCGGATATGGTTGGGCATACCGGAGTGCTCTCGGCTGCTATAAAAGCCGCCGAGGCTGTGGACGAGTGCGTGGGAAAGATACTCAACAAGGTAAAGAGTATGTGTGGAGCAGCGATAGTAACAGCCGACCATGGAAATTTTGAGAAAATGACAGATGGAAGCCCGGACAAGCCGCATACGTCTCATACCATCGGGGATGTGCCTCTGATCGTCTTTGACGAACGATACAAAAACGCAAAGCTGCGCGATGGAGGCACACTGGCCGACATAGGACCAACACTGTTAGAGATTATGGGGCTGCCGCAGCCGGAAGAAATGACCGGAAAGTCGCTATTTATACGTTAAAATTATCTCAAAAAAGGTTTTTGAGGCAATCAGATGACTACGAAACAAACTAGTAAAATGGCAATGGTTGCCGGCAAATGTCTTGCAAAAGCGGTGAAGGAAGAATTACGACGAAAAGCATTGCTTGGCCAGTATGTTATTATAAACCGTAATGGCAAGGCCTGCCGTGTTTCAGCCAAACAGGCTCTTAAAATTGCCAAATCAAAGTGACTTTCCTTGCCATATCAAAACCTGCGGAAATGACCGGCCGAAGTCTGTTTAGACACTAATAAGAAGGTGTGGTGAAGACAGAGACAAGAAAAATCGTCGAGATGCTATTCAACACAAGGTCAAGGAGTGAACATGGAGGGACAATAATGAAAACGCCGACATTATTATGCCTCGTTTTTTCGTTGATGTTCGCTGTCGTTGGGTGCGAACAAAGGCTGATCAAATCATCAGGACCAGACATTCAAAAAGAACCGACCGAACAAATTAAGTCACTCCACAAAGCCACTGCCAGCGGTGATATCGCCCAAGTGAAATCAATTCTTTCAAATGGCATCGATGTCAATGCAAAAGACCAGACCGGCGATACGGCTCTGCTCCTTGCAGTCCGGAAGGGCCATAAAGAAGTTGTAGAGGCTCTTATAGCAAGTGGCGCCGATGTTAATGCCAAGGATGCGAACGGATGTACGCCTCTTCATGATGCGGCCGACGAAGGTCATGAAGCTGTAGCAGAAACTCTTATCGCCAAAGGCGCTAGTGTGAACGCTAAAGATAAGAGTGGCTATACGCCGTTGTTCTATGCAGTTTGGAATGAACACAAAGATACGGTAAGAATTCTGGTAAAAAACGGCGCCGATGTCAACTTAACACCAAAAGGTGACTATCCGCCTCTTCACTATGCAGTCTGGAATGAAGACATCGATACAGTAAAACTCCTCGTCTCAAAAGGAGCAAAATTCAACGTCAAGAACCAAGACGGCTGGACGGCCTTTCGCTATGCGGCTTCGAAGGGAAGTCGGGAGATGGTCGAGTTCTTCGTTAGCAAGGGCGCTCGTGTTTCCGTTTTTCATTTAGCAGCTTGTTCGGGCGATTTACCCCGTGTGAAGAGTCTTGTTGAAAAGGGAACCGATGTTGATTCAAAAGACGAGCTTGGCTGGACACCTTTGTACTGGGCGGCCTCAACCGGTCAGGAGGACGTAGCTGAGTTTCTTATCGACAAGGGCGCCAAGATCGATGCGAAGACAAACGATAACGGTATGCCATTGCATCAGGCGGCTCAGGCAGGTGCGGCTAAACTGGTTAAACTCCTCATCTCCAAAGGCAGCGATGTGAATGCCAAAGCTAAAGGCGGAAATACGCCATTACATAGCGCAGCCTCAGCAGGTCGCAGAGATATTATGGAGATCCTTCTTGCAGATGGCGCTGATGTGAATGCCAAAGCTAGAGGCGGAAATACGCCATTACATAGCGCAGCTTCAGCAGGCCACAGGGATGCGGCGGAGCTACTTATTGCCAAGGGCGCAGATATGAATGCTCGGGATAAGCGTGGAAATACACCTTTACATATCGCAGCTTCAGCAGGCCACAAGGATATTGTGGAGATTTTTCTCGCAAAAGGTGCAGATGTAAAAGCCAGAGACGATCGAGGATATACTTCTTTATGGTGGGCTAAAAACAGAGACCGCAAAGAAGTCATTGAACTCTTAATTCCCGCCGGCTCCAAATTGAATGAGCGAGGAGACTTGGGCGAAACAGTTCTACATGATGCTGCCGATAATGGTTGGGAAGATGTTACCCGAGTCATTTTGGATCGCGGGGGCGATGTGAATGCGCCGGATAAAGAAGGCATGACGCCCTTGCATCTTGCCGTTGAGCAAGGCCATGAGAAGATTGTGGAAATGCTCGCTAACAGCGGCGCGGGTGTTGATATCAAAGACACCTACGGTCGAACACCATTGCATGGTGCTGTAGTAAGAAGTCACAAGAATATTGCGGAATTCCTGCTGACAAAAGGTGCTCAAGTCGATCCGCAAGATAATGCCGGGCGTACGCCACTGCACTATGCCTCTGGAGCAGGTGGTTTGTACGGGATTAAGAATTGGTTTCAAGCAGGAAGCGCTGACATCGCTCGACTTCTTTTGGACAAAGGTGCCAACGTCAATACTAAAGACAATCTGGGATGGACGCCCTTACATCACGCCAGCCGCATTCCTAATAAGCCGATGGTTGAGCTTCTTATGAATAGAGGGGCAGACTTAAATGCCACGAACGAACGAGGTCAGACACCGCTATCACTGGCCCGATGGATGTTATCTTTAGTGAGGGGATTTCCGACGGAGAAAGAAATTATTAACCAGTATAGCGAGATAGTCGAGGTTCTATGCAAGTATCCAGTAATCTACTATGTTGCGAGCGATGGAAAAGATTCCAATCCGGGGACACTTGACTATCCTTTTAGAACCCTCAATTTTGCCATAAGTGCTGCCAAGCCAGGCGATACTATCTTCGTTCGTGGCGGTGTTTATTTTTGTTCAGGTATTATCTCCATTGACAAATCAGGTCAAGCGGGTGAGCCTATCCGACTGCGAGCCTATCCAGGTGAAAATCCTGTGTTTGACTTTTCGGCGACAAAGGGTAACGGCTTTCTCATTACAGGTGCATACTGGCATATTCAAGGAATAACAGTTACCAAGGCTGAGTACTGGGGCATTAGATTGCAGACTGAAGGAGCACGTCACAACATCTTAGAACAGATAATAGCATATAATAATGGATTGGCCGGAATAGCTTTACTGAATGGGGCCGCATATAATCTCGTCCTTAATTGCGATTCGTACCAGAATTTTGATCCGGTCACCAACGGTGAAAATGCCGATGGTTTCAACGCCGCCCACAATTTAGGTAAAGGCAACATTTTCATAGGCTGCCGTGCATGGAACAACTCCGATGATGGCTTTGATTGTGGAATGGGGGGCCACGGTGTGCGATTGGAAAACTGCTATGCCTGGGGCAACGGGGAAAATATCTGGGACCACCCATGTTTTACAGGAAATGCCAACGGATTCAAGCTTTGGGCGGTGGAAACCCCACACGTTCTGATTCGCTGTGCGGCATGGGACCATCGCCGGAGCGGTTTTACAGATGGCGGTGATCTGACGTCGGCCACTTTTTACAACTGCATTGCATTGAGAAATAAATATAACTATATTCTTTTTGGAAAGTCAGCTATCAAGAAGGTTGTTGTGAAGAACTGTCTTTCATTCGAGGGTGAAGTAAATATCAATCAAAGATTTAACAGCAATTTTAATAGTTGGAATACCTCTGCCGGATTTGACATTAACAACAGCGACTTCTTGAGTCTAGATGATAGTAAGATGATGAAGCAGCGTAACTTAGACGGCAGTATCCAGGAAAGCGACTTTCTAAGGCTTGCTCCGAATAGTGATTTGATTGACCGCGGAACAGACGTTGGTTTGTCTTTTAATGGTAAAGCACCGGACTTGGGTGCCTTTGAATATCGTCCAGCCGAAACAAACCAGAACTACATAAAGATGCTACATCAAGCCGTTCGAGATTATGATACTCCTCACATCCGTTCACTACTTTCAAAAGGTGCCGATATAAACGAAAAGGATTGGTTGGGATATACGCCTTTACATTGGGCGGCTTACTTCGGTTATCCCGATGTAGCGGAGATACTTATCTCTGAAGGAGCAAATCCGAATCTCATGAGCGACACTGGGCGTACCGCGCCGGAGGTAGCAACAGATATGGGCTATGAGCATTTAGTCGAGGCTCTCCGAAAGCACAAGACAAAGTGATGGGCCAGATCCATGGGGCAAATAGTCGTCCTTGACCAGAACATGATCAACATAATTGCGGCGGGCGAGGTTGTTGAACGGCCTGCCAGTGTGGTCAAGGAGCTGATGGAAAACAGCATCGATGCCGGGGCAACAAATATAATTGTCCGCATTGAGGATGGGGGTCGCAAGCTCATTTCGGTTACAGATAACGGTTGTGGCATGGACGCGGAAGACCTCGCCAGAGCATTCGAGCCACATACGACCAGCAAAGTCAAAACTACTGCCGACCTTCATAACATAGCGACGTTGGGATTCAGAGGCGAGGCGTTGGCCAGCATTGCTGCCATTGCTAATGTCCGAGCCGCAAGTAAAGTAAGGGATTCTGATAGAGCCAATTGTATTGAAATTGACTGTGGCCAAAAACAGGATATAGCCCCCTGCTCCGGCGACTACGGCACAACGATTCAGGTCAGGGACATATTCTACAAACTCCCTGCCAGGCGCAAGTTCCTCAGAACAGCAAACACCGAGATGGAGCACATAACCGAGCAGTTTGTGCGGGTCGCGATACCAAACACTAACCTGGACATGACGCTGGTGCATAACGACCGCGAGATTTACCAAATATCAAACCAACAAAGCCTCCAGCAAAGAATAGGTGCATTGTTCCCAACGCTATTGTATGACGGGCCGGATTCACTGCTTGAAGCTAAGATCAATGAGAAAGGCATGGAAATAAACGCCTTGCTCAGTAAGCCCAGTCTTTCGAAAACAAACAACAGGTTTCAGTATGTGTTTCTAAATGGCCGATTCATTCACGATAAATTCATTTCCCACGCAATCAAAGAAGCGTACCGCGGCCTGCTGGATACAAACAGATTCCCTGTAGTGTTCTTATTTATTCGTATGCCCCATCAAGACTATGATGTGAACGTCCACCCTACGAAAATCGAGGTTCGTTTTTACAATGCCAACCTCGTTCATTCGCAGGTGCTCGCATGTTTGAGAGAAAAGCTTCTCGGAACGAACCTCGACACCACGGCAAGAATCCCTGTGCAGTCTATTCAAACTGAAGATAAAGACGGTATTCCCGCCGGGCATGGCTCGACTGAACTCGCCGGAGTCAGGTCCCAGAACATTGCAGATGCAATGTCCGACTTCTTCAGGCGGCACAGGCCCGCCCAGACATATCGGCTGCTGGACCAAATGGTAGTTGAGCAATCCAGAAATACCTCCGGCGACAAGGACAATAGATATGGGAGCGTTTCAAGGTGCCCGACACCTGCAGCCTCAGCTCGGAATGCGAAGTTCATTCAGATACATGACAGCTTTATTATAGAACAAACCGAGGACGGGTTTGTCGTAATCGACCAACACGCCCTGCACGAACGGATTGTGTACGAGGCACTGCGGAGTCGCATATTCAGCAGCAAACTCGAATCCCAGAGGCTGCTTTTGCCGGAGAGTTTTGAGCTGGATGATGCCCGTGCGAGAGTGATTCAAGACAACGCAGACTTACTTGGAAAATTAGGAATCGAGATCGTTCCGTTCGGGCCCAGGATTTATGCCGTACAATCGTTTCCTCGCATTTTGGCCGGCGTCGCCCCTGCTGACTTTGTTCAAGACCTGATTGACCTATTGCTCGACAAAGCAGCCACGCTTGATTCAGAGAGTATGCTCGATGCAGTCCTGCATCTGGCAGCTTGCAAGGCGGCCGTCAAGGCCGGCCAGAAATTGAGCGACACCGAAATAGAGCAACTGCTTGCAGATAAAGATATCGTTGAACGCACCAGTCATTGCCCGCACGGCAGGCCGACCACCCTGAAATTCTCGATAGCCGAGCTCGAAAAGCAATTCAAGAGGACGTGATGCGAAAATGGCTGTGTCTGTTGCTGTTACTCGCAGGCTGGATAGCTGTGGGACGTTTGATATTCGGCTCGCAGCCCCATGGCGAACACGAAATCGGCCGGACGCAAGACCCACAGAGAATTATTTCACTAGCGCCCGACCTTACCGAAATACTCTTTGCGCTGGGACTGGAGCATAGAATTGTCGGGGTGACACTGGATAGTGACTATCCGCCCGCAGCGAAGACAAAAAAAAAGGTTGGGACATTCTGGCAACCTAACATCGAAGCGATAATAGCAGCCAAACCGGATTTGGCAATTACACTTGGCTTTGAACAGCAAACGAATGTTGCAGCACGGCTGAATAGAATCGGTTACAACTGCCTTACACTTAATATTGATACGATAGAAGATTTCTTCAAAGCCGTTGCAGTCATCGGAACTGCCACGGGCAAACAACAGCAAGCAGACAAATTGACGGGCGAAATTAAACGCCAGATAAGCGAAGTCGCAGCAACAACCACCTCCGGTTACAGAGCAAGGGTCCTCTGGGTTGTTCAAAGAGAACCCTTGCGGGTGGCCGGCAGGAATACATTTATCAACGAAATGATCGAGCTGGCAGGCGGTCAAAACGCTATTGGGCTGACATTGCACAAGTATCCGCCGATAGGGGGTGAGCAAGTAATCGCCTGTAAGGCTGACGTTATAATAGAACCAACCATGACTCCTGAACATGCTGCATTGCAGAGGGAGCAAGCTCATCAATACTGGAGCAAGTACCGGAGTCTTCCAGCCGTGTCTGCCGGTCGAATCTGTATTATCGATGGCGATATCGTCTGCCGGCTTGGCCCACGGTTGGGCGAAGGGGTCAGAGCCATTGCCGGATACTTGAGACCCGAGCTTTTTGCAGACTGATACGATGAATACACTGCTGAGTCCACGTTCGTTGTTCACGAGGGTCGCAGTCGCAGCGGCGCTGCTTATCTCGGCGATGTTTCTCTGTTCGTTAATTGGATCAGAGAATATTTCCATGAAGGCCGTCTTCAAAGGAGCTGGGGACGCTTCTGCACCGAATCCCGATTACGAGATATTTGCGCGCGTACGACTGCCCCGCGTTTTTTTGTCGGCAATCGTAGGAGCAGCACTGGCGAGCGCCGGCGCAGTCTTCCAGGCCTTGTTGCGTAATCCACTGGCAGATCCCTATATTCTGGGCATATCAAGCGGCGCCGGGTTGGGAGCGATTATCGCCGTACTAAGCGGTTTCAATTGGATGTTGTGGGGAAGGTCACCGATTGCAGCCTGTGCGTTTGTAGGGGCTTTGGCAACCATCTGGCTGGTCTGGCTAATCGGACGGCTTGCCGGCAGGTTTCATGTGACGGGCTTACTGCTCGCAGGAGTTATAGTGAATGCCTTTACTTCCGCAGTCATCATGTTCTTGACAGCCGTGGCAAAGAGCCAGCAGGTGTATGCTACTGTATTCTGGCTGATGGGTAACATGATGGAAGAAGACTTCTGGGTCTTGTGGGTTGCCGGCGGTTGTGTGGCTGCAGGCATAGTCGGCCTATTTTGCATTAGTCCTCAATTGAACGTCCTGAGTTTTGGCGAAAAAGAAGCCCGGAGTATCGGCATAAACACCGCTAAAGTGCAGAGGGCTGCCTTCGTAATCTCGGCCTTGCTCACGGCCATGGCAGTCAGCCTGAGCGGGCTTATTGGGTTTGTAGGGCTTATTATTCCACACGCCGTAAGACTTATGTTCGGACCCGACCACCGTCAATTGATTCCGCTGAGCAGCCTGGCAGGTGCAGTATTTCTTGTGGCAGCCGACACGGTGGCACGCACTATTGTCGCCCCTGCGCAACTGCCGGTCGGCGTTGTAACAGCAATCCTTGGTGGGCCTATTTTCCTGGTCCTGCTGGTCAAACACAGTAGAAAGGTCGGCTGGACTGTATGAGTGTCATCATAGGAGTAAGCAACTTGACTTTTGGTTATACTCCCGCCAGAAAAATCCTGGATAACGTGAGCTTTCAAGTGAAACGCGGGACATTCCTCGCGATTGCCGGCCCCAATGGTGCCGGTAAAAGCACGCTGCTCAACCTTTTATCAAGGATAATAAAACCGGATTGTGGCACGATTCATATTGACGGCAACACAGTAGAGTCATACAGCACACTGGACCTTGCGAAGAAGGTGGCGGTTGTACGAGGGGAGTTCCTGCCCATGTTTGACTTCTCCGTGGCCGAAGCGGTAATGATGGCAAGGACGCCACATTTCAACTCGCTCGGGTTCGAGACCAATCTTGATAGAGAAGTAGTGCAGGCAGCACTAAAAGCAACGGACATAAAGCCGCTTGCCCACCGACCGCTTGGAAGTCTCAGCAGCGGTGAGAGGCAGCGAGTCCTTATCGCCAGGGCTTTGGCGCAGGATACTCCTATCTTGCTTCTGGATGAGCCGACAAGTTTTCTCGACTTCGGACATCAAGTCGCGATATATGACCTGTTGAAGGCCACACAATTTGACAAAAACAAGACCATAATTGCCGTGACCCATGACCTTAATCTGGCCTGCCAGTATTGCGAGGAGGTGCTCCTCTTGACCGGCTCCTCACAACTGACAAAACAACCAGAAGCTGACAGTTTACGTCCGATAGAATGCCAATACTATTTCGGCAAAACAAATGAGGTGCTCTCACAAGACAGTATCCAGCGTGTCTTCGGAGTCGAAGTATTCGCCGGCAACACGGGGCGGGCTAAGTTCTTCGTGCCTCTTGGCGGATTGAAAAAAACTGCGCGGGAGGTCTGTAATAGCGATCCGGAACTCTAACCCGCCGGCAATGCCAGACGTAAATCCCTTCAACGCAATGATTTAGACGAATCAGATAGACTATTCTGAGGAGCGCCAAATATGCTTACTTAGGTAGCATATCTAAAGCCCTGAAGCAACGTTTTGAAGCTGCGGATAAATAGTGTAGCATTAGCGGACAAATGTGATATACTAAAGTGTTTCGGTAAATTACCCGATATACGTTTCAATAAACTCACTTAGGTGGACGCGAAAGTGGCACTAAAACGTAAACAGGTACCAAGAAAAAAATCGGTTCCCACACGAACGAAAGTACGTCCGTTGAATAGCGAAGATGTCACACATTTCAAGCAGTTGCTTCTCCATAAACGACAGGAGATTTTGAAAAACGTTAACGAAATTGAGGACGAAGCCCTGAAAAAACCTCGATTGGAATCAACAGGTGATTTATCCAGCATGCCCATCCACATGGCTGACCTTGGCACCGATAACTTTGAACAGGAATTCGCCCTGGACCTTATGGATGGCGAAAGGAAACTAATTCACGAAATCGACGATGCGCTTGCTCGCATAGACCAGGGTATTTACGGAATTTGCGAAGGAACCGGCAAACCGATACCCAAAGCTCGCCTTGAGGCTCAGCCGTGGGCAAGGTATTGCGTGGAATATGCCAAAATGATGGAAGAGGGCCGGGCCACAGAAACACAATAAGAATACCCAGCCACTTAAACATCGAAAGATAAGCGAGAATCACAGTTTTCCCCGAGGACGAAAAGACGCAGGGGAAGAATTGAATCAGACATTCGCGGGATGGTATGAAAAACATCCGCTGCATCACGAAGATTAAACGGCCTGGTACAGAATAAAGCCAGTAAGTATAAACACCTGATCGACCTCTTCTGTCCTTCAGTTGCCTCTGCGGATTAGGTATGAACCAACACAGATGTACAATGTGTCGAAAGATTGTCAAGGCATCAATCAGCGACCAATCTGGTGAGCCAAAGTTTTTTCCCTTCTGTTCCGAGAGATGTAAATTAGTGGACCTGGGAGCCTGGCTCAACGCTGAATATAAGATTATCTCCGACCCCCACCCCCAGAAACCCGATAATACGCAAAACAACCAGTGACTTGCGTGTCACTGCATGGTCGACCAGGCTACAGACCTGTGACTTGGACCGAACCGGCAGGCAGTAATGTATTGATACGACCGGAATCTTGTTGCAAACATAGCTCAAGATGCTATGAATATTTACGTCAGGGCGTTGCAGAATCGGCAAGAGTTGTTACCCTTTTGAAAGGATGACGAATGGCTAACAACGACAAGAATGCCGCGGCTTTTTTTGAGAGTTTTCACTTTCCGAAAATTTTCCGCGCTTTCCGCATATCAGTTCAGCCGGCCAAACTGATAATTGCTTTTCTGGCAATTGTTGTCGTATGCTTCGCCGGCCGGATCATGGATTTCAGCAAGACTGTCGTAAAAGAGGATGGAGGCCGGATAACCGAACTCCACGTTTTTGTATCGAATCCACATGATACGCCCTCCTACATTGAAGCACACGAACAGAGCGGAAAACGAACCGGTGTATTCTCAGCCCTGTGGGTTTTCGGAGCCGAGAGGTTCCATTTAGCATTGAGGTCGCTTTTCCAGCTCGATATTCCCGGAGTGGCTGAAAATATCGGCCAGTGTTTCAACGCTTTAGTATGGGCGGTTCAATACCACACAACCTATACGATACTGTTCTTCACAGTCACACTCGCAGTCATCTCACTGGCCGGCGGCGCTATCTGCCGCATCGCAGCTCTGCAGTTCTCGCAAGGAGAGAAACCCGGTCTGACCGACGCGGTGCTCTTCAGCACCAGGAAATTTACAAGTCTCTTCAGCACACCGCTTATAGCACTTGGAATAGTTGCTTTTATAGGTTTGCTGGTGTCCGTGGTAGGTTTTATCGGGAACATCCCAATCGTTGGCGAGTTGCTGATAGGTTTGTCCATGCCGATAACTTTGTTGTTTGGAGCCGTGATAACGGTAATTGGGATTGGGGCAGTGGCAGGGTTCAACTTGATGTTCCCCACCATTACCTACGAGGATTCGGACTCTTTTGACGCCATAAGCAGGTCCTTCAGCTACGTTTATGCAAAGCCCTGGCGTATGGGCTTCTACACAGTCGTAGCCGGAGTGTATGGGGCGATATGCTACATATTTGTCCGGCTATTTGCCTTTTTGTCTTTGTGGGCAGGCTATTTATTTGTGGAGCTTGGCGTTTTAGGTCATAACCGCAAACTTGATGCTATTTGGCCTGAACCAACCATCACTAATTTTGTCGGTACCATAGACTTCACCGGGAAACCCTGGTCTTTCACAGCCTCGGCGATAATAGTACGTCTGTTCGTACTTGCTGTAATAGGACTGCTGGCTGCCTTTGTCATAAGCTTCTATTTCTCCGCCAATACGATAATCTATGCACTGATGAGAAACAAAGTCGACAACACAGCCTTAGAGGATGTTTACACACGCCCTATATATGGGGATACCAAAACCTGTCAGCCGGCGATTGAGTTTGAACCTGAAAGCTCTGAGCCTGCAGTCCCGCCAGAAAGGCCCGATAACTCCCAACAATCAGCAGACTAAAAAATGCAGGAGAGATTAAGCCATAGTGGTACGCAACAGGCTCTTTGCCGGTTGATTGAACGAAGTCTGCTGTCTTGACAACAACTATGCCTTCACTATACTTGGCCTTATATTGAGGCATGCACTGAATGCGTTCGCTTTTTCTGAGAAGATATGCCTGATTCGAGCACGAGTACCTGGACACAACAGATACAATCGAAGTCACCTGAATCGCAGAAAGCATCACACGGCATTCTGTTGACATTTCGCAAACCCCTCATCATCCTTGCTCACGTCATTTCGTTTGCAGCCTCTTTAATGTTTGCCTTTCTTGTCACGAGTAACATGCAGTTTCAGCGGGACTGGCTTGTCGAGCAATACCCTGTGCTGCTTGTATTTTTCCTGATTGTCAAAATACCCGTATTCGGGCTGTTCGGACAATATAGAGGCTGGTGGCGATATGTAGGCATTTCCGACCTTCTGGGCATGTTACGAGCATCCCTTGTCAGCACCCTACTTATTGTGACGCTGTGGTTTGTAATAATCTATGTCGATCCAGTACGCAGCAACCTGCCTGCGGCCGTCTTCAAAATAAGTCAAGGCGTATTCATGACCGATATGTTCGGGACAATACTACTGCCGGCGGGGCTGCGCATAATAATACGGCTCTACTATGAAGAATTCCGCACAATCGAAGGATCTCGACTAAAGCGTTTCCTTATTGTCGGTGCGGGTAACGCCGGTGAGGCTTTGCTGCGCGAAATCCACCGCATGCCGGTGGCTCAGTATGATGTAATCGGTTTCATAGATGACGACCCACTAAAGCAAGGCATAAGCATCCACGGAATACGCGTGCTTGGCACAGTCCAGCAACTTCCGCAAATCTGCAAGGACCGAAATATCGAAGAAATCGCTATCGCGATGCCCTCTGCAACTCACCATCAGCTAAGACGGGTGATTCAAGTCTGTGAAGGCACCAAAATCCGATTCAGAACTGTGCCGGTCATCACTGACATTGCCTCCGGCAAATTCCGAGTTTCTCAGATAAGAGATGTCGATATCAACGACTTATTAGGTCGAGAAGTCGTCCAGCTCGACCTCGACTCGATTGAAACTTTTGCGAAAGGCAAGACCATTTTGGTAACAGGCGCCGGCGGCTCCATAGGCTCTGAAATGTGCCGGCAAATATGTCAATTCTCGCCCAAGGTGCTTTTGCTCGTGGAGCAAGCAGAAAATCCTCTATTTTACATCGAGCGCGAGTTGCGAGCGCGGTTCCCGACGGTTTCAATTATGCCGGTCATCTGTGATATTGCCGATCAAAACCGCGTCAATGAAATCTTCGATAACTACAAACCCGATGTCGTTATCCACGCAGCGGCTCACAAACACGTACCTCTCATGGAGCTCAATCCCAGCGAGGCCATCAAGAACAATGTTGTCGGCACACAGACAGTCGCGAACGCCGCGGACAAATATGGAGCGACCAATTTCGTTATGATCAGCACCGATAAAGCCGTCAACCCGACAAGCGTCATGGGCTCATCGAAGCGGATTGCGGAGATGTACATTCAGGACCTCAGCAGAACCAGCAAGACCCAATTTGTTACCGTGCGATTTGGGAATGTTCTTGGTTCGGAAGGTTCGGTCGTTCCGATCTTCAAAAAACAGATCGCCGAAGGTGGGCCGGTAACTGTCACGCATCCTGAAATGAAACGGTACTTCATGACAATACCGGAGGCCAGCCAGCTTGTTCTCCAGGCGGCAACTATGGGCAAAGGCGGTGAGATTTTTGTGCTCGATATGGGTGAGCCGGTGAAGATCGTTGACTTGGCGAAGGAACTTATTACCTTAAGCGGATTTCGCCCCGGAGAGGATATCGAAATGGTCTTCACGGGTCTTAGGCCGGGCGAGAAGCTCTTCGAAGAGTTGCGGATCGAAGGTGAAGACATGCAACGCACGAGACACCCTAAAATTAGAATATGGAAGAATATTCCCCTGGATCGCGAAAGGCTTCGGGCTGGCATAAACGAGCTTGTGCTGACCGCCAAAGAGCAAAATCACGACCAAATGGCTCAAAAAATCAAGCAACTGGTACCGGAGTACTCGTTGGGCAACAGCGGTCAACATGTCTGAGCGGATTCAACGCTGTGTCAGTATGACCTATCCCAAGAATGATTCATTAAAAAAAGCCGCCCTCTACTCCTATAGGGCGGCTTTTCATTCCAACGCTGTAACCCGAATGTTTTAATCTAAATGTCGCCGTTATTGCCTTGGCTGCTGTGACTCACCCCAGAGCCTTTGCTGAGGCTTTCGCGTGGGTGAGCACTGTCGTAAACTTCCTTTAGCTTTCTGGTTGTCAGATGTGTGTATACCTGTGTGGTCGAAAGAGACTGATGACCCAGCAATTCCTGCACACTCCGCAAGTCTGCACCGTTGTTCAGCATGTGTGTCGCAAAGCTGTGCCGCAGGGTATGCGGGCTTATAGCAGGATCCAAACCGGCTATTTTGAGGTACTTGTCCATTTTACGTCGAACGCTTCGCGTGCTGAGTCGATGGCCGTGTTTGTTTACAAACAAAACCCTCGAATCGAAATTGCCGTTGTTCTGGGCACGCTTATTCCTAAACTCAATATAGTGCTGTGTAACCTGTAAAGCCGACGAGCTGATCGGCGCGATACGCTCCTTCTTACCTTTGCCCCTGATGTGAACCACCTCACTAAGAAAGTCTATGTCATCCATATTCAGTGCAACCAGCTCGCTGACCCTCATACCAGTGCTGTACAGCGTCTCGAAAATGGCCCTGTCCCTAGCGCCAAGCCAATTATCCATGGGCGGTGTCTCTAACAATTTCTTTACCTCATCATATTCGAGGAACCGCGGCAGTTTCTTTTCCTGCTTTGGAGTTCGCACCGCTGTCATAGGATTAGAATCCCGGCGGTTAGTTTTTACCAGAAACTTGTAGAAGCTTCGCAGCGTCGCCAACTTCCTCGCTATGGTCGCCTTTGAATATCCTTTTTCATTAAGAAAAGCCAGGTAACCACGAGCTTCGTTGACCTCCGCCGAAAGAAGCAATTGGTCAAGTTTCGCCTCAGTCCTTGTCGCCACAGCCGTAGCACCGCCGCCGTGGTGTGTCATTGAAATAGGCTCGGAAAGCGAAATACCACTCTCGGAGCTGCCTGATAGGAACTCACCGAACTGAGCGAGGTCTGTTCCATAACACTTCGCTGTATGCTCGGAGAAACGCCTCTCATATTTCAGATAATTTAGAAACTGATCAACAATCGCACTCATCTGATCCATAGTACACCTGCCAAATTCAAAATTCCGCAGTAACTTTCGCCGGCACACTCATCACTTGCGTCTATTACCTGGCCCGGCAAACCCACTCAATTCCACTATCCAAATGTCATCTCTTTATTGTCACGCAAAAGCTCCTCCGCCCGTCCAATGAGCGTCTGGGTCAGCTTGAAACTTACTACCGCCGCATCGAACCAATCGAAGCTTGTTTTCTTGTCCTTGACCTGTTTGACCAAAGTATCCAACAGTTCATCTTCCTTTCCTTCCTCGTAGCGGAATATGAACTTCTCCACTCCTTTATTCAGAACAATTTGTCGCTGAACTCTGGCCATCGAAATATGTCGTCCTTTACGGCTCACTGTCAGATAAAACACCTAAACTTTCGTAACTCACTTTAGGTTCCTCACCTCACGCAAGAAACACAGCTTCGGGAAACGTTACACCGTTTTTATCGGCCAATAAAAGTTCTCTCTTTACAAATTCGCGATTTATTGGCACCACTTTTGCGCAGAATCCGCGCAAAACTGTTACAGTACAGATATGATGTGTCGGAGATTTGCGATAATTCTTAGGCTTTACCTATCGTGAGATGCCAATAACCTTGAAGAAGGTTACTTCCCCCCTTTTTTCTGATATGATAAATCCCCCCTGCTGCAGGCGGTGGATGACCGCCAACGCCTCATCTTCCGCGACCCCCAGGCCCTTGCAAATATCTCCAAGAGTACAAGGCCTGCGTTTCAGCATTGATAATATGGTTACATCCTCAACTTCAGCATTCCTAACACATCGGCCCGCGGGAAAGTCAGCTATGACCTCGCACATTCCGCCCAACTGCCGGGCAATTGCTGCAAGTGCATCTGGATCCACCGCCCTTACGTCCGGCTCCGCTGGAGGCCGCACGGCAGTATTGAGATGAACCTTATTGGGCTTGATGCGCTCGATGGCATTTTTGATCCTCGCCAGTTCATCAGGTCCGGTATTCATCCCCCCCACCAAAAAAACTTCCAACCAAATCTGCCCTGAGTATTCTTCTCTGAACCGACAAAGCCCCAAAATCAGCTTTTCAATACTGATATCGCCGTACGGCCTGCATATTTTTCGGAACAGCCGCTCGTCGCCGGCGTCAAGCGAAGGTAATACAACATCTGCTTTGGCACAGGCCGCCCGCACATCCGGCCTGTATAGCAGTGTCCCGTTGGTCAGTATTGCTACGGGGGTATCCGTCAGTTTTCTGATACCATCAATCATCTCGCCCAAACGGCAATTGAGGGTTGGCTCCCCGGAACCACCGAGGGTAATAAAATTTGCCGCCATCCCTTCCGATAGCCACAGTTTCAACTCTTTCAGAACAGCCTTAATATTCTTAAAGTCTCTCGGCTCTATTGTTTTCTCTGTGGTCCTGCCCAGTTGGCAATAAACACAATCAAGAGTGCAGACTTTCGCCGTGATAATATCTACTCCCAGACTGAGACCCAACCTGCGAGAAGGCACTGGGCCATACAAATACGTATATTTATTAAGACCTTGCTTGCTCACGAATAATCTCAAAGATTTTCTTACAAACCACGAGCAATTGCTCAAGCCAATCAATTGGCAGCATAGAGGTAGCGTCGGATTTCGCTTTTTCGGGATCGGGGTGGACCTCGAGGAACAATCCGTTCGCACCGGCGGCAACCGCCGCCTTCGCCAGTATCGGCGCCATCTCCCGCTGCCCGCCGCTAACGAAGCCGAGGCCGCCCGGCTGTTGGGTACTATGGGTCGCATCAAAAACAACAGGACATCCAAGCCGTTTCATCACCTCTATGGCCGTCATGTCATTCACTAAACGGTTGTAGCCAAAAAAAGTCCCCCGCTCGGTCAGTATGATTTGCTGGTTTCCGCAGGCTTTAATCTTCTCAACCGCATTGTTCATTTCAGCCGGTGAAACAAACTGCCCCTTCTTGATGTTAACGGATTTCCCGGTTCGTGCACAAGCGCAGAGCAGATCGGTCTGTCTGCATAGAAACGCCGGAACTTGCAAACAGTCAACAACGTCAGCCACGTGCTCAGCCTGTGCCGGTTCGTGTACGTCTGTCATCACAGCCAGGCCGGTCTTCTGATGAACTCTCGCAAGAATCTTCAATCCCTTCTCAAGCCCCGGTCCGCGAAAGCTGGAAACACTACTACGATTTGCCTTATCAAAGCTCGCTTTGAAGATTGTTCCGATGCCCGTTCTCTCTGCTATTTTGACGAGCGTGTCGGCGATGTCCAGGCAACCCGCCTCGCTCTCAATGACGCACGGCCCAGCCATGAGAAACAACGGTGCATCCAAGCCAATCCTGACATCCCCTATCTTAAAATCTGGTTTATTCATATTTCTAACTTCCTTTTACTTGTAATCCATAGCACCGATGCATTGTGCTATCCCAAATGCAGCCCCACTGCCCTAAGTATCCTTGTCCTTATCCCAGCAGGTTTAGCTCCGGGCGGCACAAGACATCTAATGGCCTTCGGCATAACTTTAATTTGCACCGGCAACAAAGGCCCGGGGTCGCCGTCAATCTCAGTCCTGATGCAGGTGCTGTCTGAACTGACCGTGATCTCTCGGCCCTGTCTGTAAACAACGTCCCTGGTGTTAGCATGCAGTTTCAGGACAGTCTCCACAGCGTGCTTTACAAGGTGCATTCGCCCCGAACAGCGGTAAATACACACATCCAGCAGCCCATCACCGTAATTAGCGTAGTGTAATATCTGAAGGCCGACGGCATACCGTGAGATATTTCCGACAAAGACCAGGCCTCGCCCGCTGAACACCTCTTCACCATCAACTTCTACATTTATCGGGTGGAACCTGTATGCCCAGAACGTCTGCCAGATAGGACTAAGGTAGTCCAAATGATCGATGTGTCCTGTCCGTTGTTTGCTGAACCGATCAACTACCTCACCATCAAAACCAAAACCGGCAATGGACGTAAAACATTTCCCGTTGGCATTGCCAAGGTCCAGGCATCGGACGGATCCGGATTCAAAGGCCCGGACAACAGTCGCCAGCCTCTCGTCAAACCCAAGCTCATTGGCTAAGAGATTCTCAGTCCCGCATGGTACGACCAATAGGACCTTGTCGCTGCCTCCCAAACCTTGTGCTACTTCTCTGACGGTTCCATCGCCGCCCACCACTACAACCATCCCACAGTTGCTGTCAGCGGCTGCACCAATCGCCAAACGACAGGCATGTTCCAGCGAAGCTGTCACGCTTACTCTAACATCATAACTCTTATCCAAAAGGTATCGTCTGAACTGACTGTCGGTGAATTTGCTGCTGCTGGCCCCCGCCTTCGGATTTACGATGTATCTTATATAACCTTCATCTGGTCTCATAGCTGATAAGCTGACTTCCTACAGAAGAAGCTCCATCTTTTTGTAGCCAAGCTCGCGCATTTTCTCGGTAACCAGGCGAGCGTAGCTTTCCGAGACATGCGACAAATGACCTAATCCTATACTTTCCTGCACAGCCGAAATCTTCTTGTCGTCCGGCCCTTCTATTTCAACAAAAGCGCCCAGCAAAGGCAGCTCATCCAGAGCAACAAGGCAGTCTGCGAACAACCATAGCCGACGTCTCTTCTCAAACAATAAAGCACGCTCATAGCCCAGAGCCAACAACAACTCCTCAGTTATATCGGCGTCCGCGACTTCGACCTCAATCTCCTCTCTCTTTTTAAAATTGTCTTTTTGCCTGACTCCTTTGTGAGTCAAAATGAAATGCTTTGTCTGACCCACCGATTCCGTTCTTAATCGAAGACACCTGTCGCTTTTGGCCAATATTCCACGCGGGTCATTGAAATACATATCTTTCTGCAGCTTCTCCGCTAAGAACTGAGCGCCGAGTGCGATCAATCTGCGCTCAACATCCCGCAAAGAATCAACCTTTAGCTTCGCCTCGATTTCAATACCCATCGGGCTTCAAATGATATAACTATATGACTATGCTTACGATTCGAGGTCTTGCAACAATGACTTTTTTCGGTTCCCTTCCCCCCAAAGCAGCTTGCACGGCCGCGCTCGCGAGAGCCTGGGCTTGTATATGCTCGTCGGATGCATCCGCTGAGACGACTATTCGGTCCTTTATCTTACCGTTGACCTGGACCGCCAACTCGATTTCCTTTTCTTTGACAAGTTCCGGGTCGTACACTGGCCACGGCTCATAAGCAAGGCTTGCCGTGTGTCCGAGTCTTTGCCAAAGCTCCTCAGCAATATGCGGCGCAAAAGGTGACAGAATAAGAACGAGCTTCTCCACCGCAACTCTCGGCCTGATATCCTGCTTGGTGAGATGATTCACAAATATCATCATCGCGCTTATCGCTGTATTGAAGTTGAACGTCTCTATATCACCACCCACTTTTTTTATCGTCTGGTTCAGCAGCCTCAACGTCGTCTCATCCGCAGGAACATCCTTCACAGTCTTGTCCAGCTCGCCGGTGTCGGCATCAACAACCATTCGCCAGGTCTTCTGCAAAAAGCGATACAAACCCTGCACACCCTGCGTGCTCCAGGGCTTCATCGCTTCCAGCGGACCCATGAACATCTCATAAAGACGCACTGAGTCGGCGCCATAATCTCCCACCACCAGGTCCGGATTGACCACATTGCCTCTGGACTTGCTCATCTTCTGGCCGTCTTCACCGAGGATCATCCCCTGGTTAACGAGTTTCTTGAAAGGCTCCTTGGTGCTCACATAACCCAGGTCATACAGAAACTTGTGCCAGAACCGCGAATAAAGAAGGTGCAATACGGCGTGCTCGGCTCCGCCAATATACAAGTCAACCGGCATCCAATATTTTTCCTTTTCGGGTGCCCAGCCTTGCTGATCGTTTCCAGGGTCAAGGTATCGCAAATAGTACCAGCAGCTACCCGCCCATTGCGGCATCGTATTCGTCTCTCGCCTGGCTCTCGTGCCGTCCGGCAGCGTGATATTTACCCAATGGTCGATAGTAGCCAGCGGTGAGTCGCCGTTTCCGGGTGGTTTGTAGTTTTCGGCATCCGGTAGCTTCAACGGCAATTCATTCTCTGAAAGCCCGAAGATGTGTCCATCCTGGTCGTGCAGCAACGGGAACGGCTCACCCCAATACCGCTGCCTGCTAAACAGCCAATCTCGCAGCTTGTAATTGACCGCCTTTCGGCCAAGGCCTTTTTGCGTGAGCCAGTCTGTGATTTTCTCCTTGAACTCGGCGGTCACAAGACCATTAAATTGACCACTGTTAGCCGCCTTACCGTCTCCTATAAAACAGAGTTTGCCCTGCTTAACTAACTCGGCTTGCTCTGCATCCGGCGGCTCTACAACGGGAATAATGGGCAAACCGAATTTCTTAGCGAACTCAAAATCGCGCTCATCATGCGCAGGAACGGCCATTATCGCGCCGGTTCCGTAGCTGATGAGAACATAGTCACTGACCCAAACCTGTATTCTTTCGTTGTTGACAGGATTTATCGCATAAGCACCTGTAAACACGCCCGTCTTTTCTTTCGCCAAATCGGTGCGATCCAGATCGCTTTTTCGGGCCGCCGCCTCACAATATTCTTTGACTGCTTTGTTACGCTCCTTGGTCGTAATGACATCCACAAGAGGGTATTCAGGAGCGACTACCATGTATGTTGCGCCGAATAAAGTATCAGGCCGTGTGGTGAAAACACGTATCTCTTCATCAAAGCCATCCATCCTGAAGCTGACTTCTGCACCGACACTTTTTCCTATCCAATCTATCTGCAATTTCTTGATAGACTCAGGCCAATCGACCTCATTCAAATCTTCTAACAGTCTCTCAGCGTATTTTGTTATCCTCAGCATCCACTGTCGCATAGGTTTGCGAATCACCGGGTGGCCGCCGCGCTCACTGATCCCCCCTACCACTTCCTCATTGGCCAGCACCGTACCTAACGCCTGGCACCAATTCACCGGCACGTTGGCCTGATATGCCAGACGACTACCATTAATATATTCTCGCTTCTCCCGCTCGTTCAAACCTTCGGGAATACGCAACTGCTCAATCGGGTTCGCTTTTAGCTCATCCTCATCAAAGTAACTGTTGAAAAACTTCAGGAATATCCACTGCGTCCACCTGTAGTAGTTCGGGTTGGTGGTGTTGACCTCTCTATCCCAATCGTAGCTGAACCCGAGGCTCTTTATTTGTCGGCGCATATTGTCGATATTGCGCTCGGTGGTTTTCGCAGGATGCGTGCCGGTCTCGATAGCATATTGCTCAGCCGGAAGACCGAACGCATCCCAGCCCATCGGGTGTAACACATTGAAGCCCTTCATCCGTTTGTAGCGGGCCCCTATATCACTGGCCGTGTAACCCTCCGGATGACCAACATGCAATCCCTGCGCACTGGGGTAGGGAAACATATCCAGCACATAGTACTTCGGCTTTGAGGTATCACAGTCTTTGGCCCTGAATACCTTGTGTTCCTCCCAGTAGTTCTGCCACTTCTGTTCTACCTCGCGGAAGTTGTATAGCCCTTTCTCTGAACTCATTAACCGTCATTGCTCCTTACTATCCTGGAAAAACATATTTCGCCAACACAATAAGACAAGTGTGCCGGAAATTCCATTAAAATCCATTACTCTCAAGCAGCGAGGAAGGTGATAGGCTCACATAAAATGGCAGTAATGGAACAGTAAGACTCCATTCACAAAGGTGTGGTACTTTCTTAAGGAATTGGTCACCAGTCAGGTAACGACTGGCGGCAGCGGCAATCCTGCTTTGGGCAAAGCCGAAAAGCGGAGCTTGCCGATGATTATCCTCCTGAGAATTGAACGTCTGTGCTCGGTGACTACTGACACAATGGATTTTGAGGATTTCCGCATTCCAGCCAATGTGACGCCATTACAGCCAAATCAAGCATGTCCACGATACAGTCGCCGGTCAGGTCGCCCGCCGCTGGACACTGGTATATCGAAAACATTTTGTCGCTTATGTCGGAAACGGCAAAGTGCGTGGCGCTACTGACTCGAACCACACACAGACTGCTGTCAAGGGCGGAAATAAGCCATTTATAATTACCGGTGTTGCCGACATTTGGCGGATAGACTTCCCACCACGTCTTTCCGTTATCGACAGAGAATTCGACTAAAACATTGGGAATGGTTCCTTGACTTGTCCATTCAATCGTATAATGGGTGCAGGCCATTATGACTTCTGCTCCGTTAGGTTTTAATACCTTAACCGACGAAGCTTGAGCAGCAACGGTACGCAACTGACTAAAATCTTGACTACCCCATCGGTTCGGAGCGCCAAAAGTGCTCAAGTCGTGAGCACTGTCGTATTTGTCCGAATTAGCGGTAATCGAGCTGTTTGGATCGTCTTTGAGTTTGAAGATCTCTGTATTGCCAACCCCATTTTGGGGACTTACGCCTTCACCCGCAGGGCCAAAAATCACAGCACCGCTGGAATTTCTTATTCTTAGTTGCCAATTATTAGAATTGGTCGGAAAATTCGACTTATCTATATAAAGACCATCACCAGTACTGCTTGCCTGAACGTTAATCCACCAGTCACCATTAGCGGGATCATAACTTATATCGCTGGGGACGCTTTCGGACACCGTAATTACGGTGCCGCTGCGCAAGTCCGACCAGATCGCATGACCGGTTAAATTTAGAGTCTTAGAGAGCTTGCCACTCTCATAGACATCAAGCTTCCAGCTCCTCATATCCAGATGGTCGGTAACGACAACCAGCTCGAACCAGTTACCGCCATTGCCAAGGATACGACCAAAGTAAGAATCAGATGCCCGTCCGCCATCTTCATCAGCCGCTGCATTTCCCCCATTGAGAAAGTTAGTTGTGCTCACCGCATTGTACTCATTCAAAATAACAGGAGCCCCGAAGCCAGGCGCTGAGCAAATTAATGCCACCACAATCGTCAAAAACAAACCATAACGACACATCTTTGACCTCCTTCTTTCCATGAAAAAAACGTACTAATACCGATCGATTATTCACACCGCACATTCCATCCTCGCGGTTGCCCTTTGCTGTAGAAGCTGAAATTACAATCACTCCTTCTTGGACCTGAGCATGCCGTCTTGAAGTGAATCACTTGCTACAGATGTCTCATCTTTTTCCCACATTCCATCAGGCCGGACTTTGAGCACCTCTGTGTCACGATAGAATTTCAACGTGGCAGTTGTATAATCGACGAGAGCTTCGGTTGCACCATTGCGGGCATCTCGCAGGTCGTTCAAAGCACTGACCACCCTTCGACTGCTCGCACGTCCATATCTCATCAGCATTAGAGTATCCTTGAAACGTTTCTCCGCTACCTTCAACCCCTCCGAATGGACCTTGAACCTCTCAGCCGCCTCGACCAGGTCTCTGTGTGCCTGCCTGACTTCCATAGCCACCGTATCAGCCAGCAAGTCATACCCCCGCTTCTTCGCATTCATGTCTATCAGCGCCTTGCGATAAATGTTTTGCTCGGCGACACGGTCCAGTGGTAGGTTAAGCCCCACGTCAAGATTGTAGTTATCCTTGGCCTTCAATGTCTGCCGACTACCTCCGCCTTTCGAGACAGTATCGACACTGCCGACAAGACTCGCATCGGCACGCAGGGCGTCTTTCGCAACGTAAACCTGCCGCTGCGCGTCAATGACAGCATCGGCACTGTTGGCCAGGTCTAAACGCCGGCACAAAGCGGTCTCGATAACATCCTTCTCAGTGAAATCCGGGTACTTCAGTTCCACCGCCTTCAAAGCATCAAGTTCGTTTTGATCCAATTCAAATTCCGCAGTTGTAGGCAATCCCAATGTTATCTTGAGAAGGTCAAGCGTCATGCCGTACTCCTTCTGGGCTTTGACGTAATCATCCCATGCATTAAGCTTTCTCTGTTTAATCTCCTCCACTTCGTACTTAGGCAAGCGTCCTGCGTCAGCGAGTTTCCCTGCCTGCTCCAAAAACCATACTAACTTATCGTAATGGTCCTTGGCATTTTTGACCTTGTCATGGAGCTGCAGAACCTGGTAGTACTGCGTAATGACTAAAACGACAGTTTTCTTGCGAAACCGACTAAACATACGCAACTGATAGACAGTATCGCGCTCAGCCTGAGTGAGAGGCTCCAAGATTATTTTTGGATCGCTGCCGCGAAGCAATGGCTGCGTCACGGTTATACCCAGGATTGAGGCCAGCCCGCTCTTAAGATTGCCGGAAAGAACCTCGGCCCAGGCAGCACCCACTCTCGTACTAATCATCGTACCGCTTGCAAATAACCTGTTAAATCCCCAGGTTGTCTCGAGTCCCCATTCCTCATCGTTGCGGTCGCGGGCATATCCACCGCTAAAACCACCAAAAAACTTATACTCAAATTCATGCCGGGTCAGCCGTAAATCCAACGCGATTGTATAAAGCTTTTCTCTTTGCGTCTGGTAGTCACGGTTGTGTGCTACCGCGATCGCGACCGCCTGCGGCAGCGTCAGTATCCCCGAAGCAGGCACTACTCTCTCGACCTGTATGTCGTTTGGCGATGGTGGGACATCACTAATCCTGTAATTGGCCTTGGGGCCGAACTCAGACTGCCACTTCTTGTCAATAATGCCATAGACCTGTTTGTCAGCCTCGGCTTTGTAGTTGTGCTTCGTGCAGCCGGCAAGACACAGCACTACCCCCGCAGCGCATGCAAGCACCCAAAAACATATTTTTGTAGACCACCAATCAGCCATCTATCTATCGCCTATGAGCAAGCGTATTCGGACCCAAAAACACCACAAAAGGGCCTTGTAAGAAATTTGTCATTGCTGTTATAATCCCCCTTTTCCATCTCAAACAAGTGCTCTCTTAAAATCCGCGTACTCCAACCAGCTCACCGGGAATCAACTGCAAGCCGGGCGGAACTCTTATAAGGATCGGCCGTCCCCATTGGGGTATATTCTGGTTTCGCCATAAACGTTGTGGAATCAACTCAACAGCGGGACCAACGTATGCCACCTGAGTCTTTGCCGTCTTTACGGGTTCGGATTTCTTGACCAGCTCGACGTTCATTTTATCTCGAAGCCGGGCTGTCTGTGCTTCATTAACATAAGCAATAATGTCACTGGCCGCCATTTCCGATATCGCCACTATAGGCTCGCCCGCTGTAACAACCTCACCCGGCCTCGCCAGAGCCTTTTCGCCGGGCCTTCGCACAAGAGCTTCATTTGTCCGCACAGGAACCGGCACGATGATACCATCTATCGGGGCCTTTAGCTCCACCGCGTCACGCGACTTTATCGCTTCAAGCTGCCCAAGCACTCCCTGCACCAGCTCCTCCTGGACCTTTATCCGTTTGCGTATAACCTCAAGGGCACTATCTACCGAGGGATGTTGCAGTTGGCGATTAGAGAATTCATTCAGCCGTTGCTGTGACTTCTCCATATCCACCTTGGCCTGCTCAAGCAAATGCTCATTTTCTTCAATCTTTTTGGCCAGACTGTCGTGTTGGACTTTCACCTTTTCCAGCTCGTATGGAACAGTCACATCCTGCTCCACGAGCTGCCCGACAATCTTCATCTCCACAGTCAGGTTTTCAAGCGATATTTTATCGGAAGCAACAGCTGCCTTCAGTTCGAGTATCCGCAATCGGGCATTTTCCACATCAACAACAAATCTTCGCATCTGATCTTCGCGGTTAACCTCCTGGTTGGCCTCATCAGCCAGCAGAGTTTCCTGAGTGGGCACCAATTGTGCAGCCAGGTGCTCTATCTCTGCAGAGGCCTCTGCTAATCGCGATTTCAACGCCGCCTGCTGGACCTGATCATTGTCGAGGATGGTACTAACCACCGCCACGGTCTGGCCCGCTTTTACCGGCTCGAACAACTGCACAGGGATACTCTTCACACGAGCTATACAAGTGGCGGCAACCTCGCGGACCTGCCCCTGTGCTATTCCGGCCACTTCAAAATGGCTTGAGTGCTGGTATAACATCCACCACACACAAGCCACCGCGACCACCCACACAATGGCAGGCGCAACATGGTGCAGATATGACCGACTGAAGTGATAACCTTTGGAGCCTTTTTTATTCATCGGCGAGTTAAACCTCGAGCAACTGCTCCTGCATCGTCAAGTTGATGTTTTCGATACCCTCGACCTTTTCCAGCTCCGCGATCAATTGCTCATTATTATGAGCATTACGTATCATAACCTGGTATGCGTACTCGGCCGGCCCCCCGAAACCGGTGTCCTGCACGGATATTAACGTGAAGCTGCCGCAAAACCGCTTGAGAATAACAGGAATTGGGTGGTCGGGCCCAATATGACCCCGGAGACTGAACCGCAAAAAGCCGTTGTGAGGCTCATGCATCCCAAATCCGGTGAAGTGCAGGTACAAAGCTATTACGCTGAGAACTATTGTGCCCACTATCGCCGTGGCATAGCGATGGGAGCCTGCCGCCATACCAATAACCAGCGCACAAAACAAAAAAGCTATGTCTCTTGTGTCCTTGACGACGTTGCGAAAACGCACAATCGCCAAAGCCCCCATCAGCCCAACAGCAGTGATAATGTTGTTCCCTATAACAGTCATGACCATCGAAATCACAACTGTTATCAGAATCAGCGACTGCACAAATGACTTTGAGTATGACAAGCCGCTATGCGTCGCATAATAGACCCATGCCAAAATCTGGCCCAGAACAAATGCCAACAGTAATGACAAGAAGACGCTCTGGCCCGTAAAAACCCCCCCTGACAGGGGCGCATCCTCAAGCACTTGCCATATTCTATCCATACGCCACATCCCCCAACTGCGGTGCACAGAACTTCAACATGCTTGCCTGCTGTATTGAGGTAACATACTTAGAAACCGGTCGCTGCCACAGGTTCAAGTACTGGGCCATCCGGGTCAACCACGGCGGGTAACAACCATTGAATTTAATCTCAAGGATCACAAAACCTATAGTCAAAAAATTTACCTGCCACCCAGACCCTCCGAGCCTCACCTCAGGCTTGGTGGTGACACAGTAGCAAAGCTCGCGTTCAAAAGTCACCCTGACCCGATTTTCGGAATCACTCTCAAAAGCCTGTCGCATATACCGAACAAGCACCATAGGTCTGGCATCTATGCTGCGCACGTATAACTGGAACTGATTCAGAACATTAATGTCCGTCTTGAAACTCTGCGGTGCAAGCGGCAACCCGGCAAGAAAAGGTTCCACATCCTGATTCGCGATACGTGCCCGACTCTTGATGATAACATTATTGACCCGGCGCTTGATTTCAAGGAACCTGGGATAATCTGGCTCATCTGTGTAACTACGAATCCGCAGTTTGAAACGATTCTTCTGGCCCGTGAGGGTCTCCCGACATAGTCGCAAATCCGGTGAGTCTAAATACAGGCTGACTATTGGATACCAGCCGCCTCGCTGCAGCTTTGAGTAGCGGTCAGGCTGGATATAGGGCTTTATAAATTGCCTGATAGCCTCGGCCTTCGACTCAGTAATTACATATTTCATCTCATATCGGCATTGCAACATCCGGTCGACAAACTCTTTGGCCTTCTCGCCGGCAGGTCCACCGCCCTTACCACGCGGACTCGTCCTTTGGTCGGAACCCTGCCTTGCCGATTGCTCTGAAAACATCACGACCTTCTTTCCATAAGCCAAATGGCATCTAAATGGTCAAAAAAAATCCCTTACCCCCTCACTTCGAGTATCCCCAGCTTTCGGGTCCCCCTGATCTGAACACAGTCTACCACTATAGCCGCAGACAAAACTCTGTTCCCATCACCACGGTCCAGGCTATCTGCGAAACTAATCTCCGGGACTGTGAGCTTCTCTATTTTAACACAAAAAGGCCCTCCGAGTCAATAGCTCTCGCGATAACTGTTACAACAAAAGTACCCATCCCTTACATTCTGGCCATGAGGAGCTACTAATATACAAAAAGACCTATAATAACAATGCAGGTACCCCCCACCTTGGCGCAACACTCGACACCTCCGACCCCTGGTGGTGGGAATCTATAAATGTTCTACATACCAAACGACCGACCACTATAACCCAGCCGAGCCCGGTGATGGCTCCGCGGCCTTCCAGTTCGTCGGGTCGTTGCCGGAGTGAGTCTGGTCAGCATGAATTCTCTGCAAAGCATCACCTTCACCATCAGGTGTTTGCGGCCAGGGCGAACCATCACCATAAATCACTTCATCAACAATAACCCACGAAACCGGGTCGCCAGGTAAATCTGGAGCCTGCGGCTTCTCCACCGCAATCCGCTCACCTCGATTCGACAGGTCGCCAGTCCAGGGACCTACAATATTCACACCCGCAGTCAATGAGCCCGCACCATAAGCAGCCGCAAATGCAGCCAGCCGGTTCTTCTCCACCT
>Ga0315274_10000218_pt1 | contig 88623 bp, 83 predicted proteins | sample YL17G02_20_MG_FD_203700 | JGI IMG/M metagenome (GOLD analysis project Ga0315274, IMG submission 203700) | Sediment microbial communities from Yellowstone Lake, YNP, Wyoming, USA - YL17G02_20 | ecosystem: Environmental > Aquatic > Freshwater > Lake > Sediment | place: USA: Wyoming | collected...
GCGGGGCGGACCTGATCGAAGGCTGGAAGCGCGAGGTGGACGGCAGTTGGTCGGCGACCCTGGCCGCCGAGCCAAAGAAGCTGCTGCGCGACGGCCAGCCGTGGAGCGAGTTCAGCTATGACAAGGCCGCCAAGCGAATCATGGTGAAATCGGGCGGCGACCCTCGGCTGCACGTCTTCGAGATGGTCCTGCGGGAGCAGGGCATCGACCTGGTCGGCAAGAAGGACACAAAGATTGAGCAGATATCGGTAGTTGACACACTGAAGGCAGGCGCGGCTGGCCGCTGAAGAGTCAGCACCCCTTCCGGGAAAGACTCCGTAACCTGTATTCAATGCCCCCGCTGTTTCGTTTTGCAAAGCAAAACGGCGGACTCTGTTGCTGACTGCCAGAGGTTATTTGAATCGCTTAAGGCTCAATTAGGTGACGCACAAGGAAAAAATGAGCCCGTGTTTGCTAATGATAAGATAGTCTTCAATGGTGCTGATGAGAATGCCTGTGAACCCTTTATTATAAAAAGATTACAGAAAGCTCAGCCCAGTAGAAAGATAGTACGAGGATATTGCAAGACAGAACAAGAAAAAATATACACTCTGCCTAACAGAGCGGCTTTTTAGCCTTATAAGAGATAGCAAAAGTAATTCTATATTTGCAAAAAGTCTGTTTTCGGTGGACATATCTGTCAGGCTGGGGTATATATGTTATAAAAAGTGATATTATGTTGAGATTCTGCGGGTGAGGACAATATTTATTCTTCAAGTGAAAAGGAGCAACACCAATGAAAGCCAGTGTAAAGTCTATATCGGTGATAGTCTTGTTATGCGTAACCAGTGCCTTTGCCGAAGACTGGCCACAGTATCTGGGGCCCCACAGGGATGGTGTATCGGCCCAGAAGGGCATTTTCCGATCTTGGCCTGAGAAGGGGCCGGAGGTGCTATGGACTATCGCTGTTGGCATAGGTTATGGTGGACCTGTCGTCAAGGACGGCAAGGTGTACTTGCTCGACAGGGATGATAAGGTCGGTGATAACCTGCGGTGCTTAGACCTCTCCAATGGCAAGGAACTCTGGAATTTTGCCTATGACGCTCCCGGACGTGTTATGTTTCCCGGTTCGCGAAGTGTACCGATCCTGGACGGCAATCATGTTTATTCGTGTGGTGCCTATGGCGATCTCTATTGCATAGACATAAACACGCACAAACCGGTCTGGAATAAGAACGTCTGGAAGGATTTCGGCGGCGGTCGAATTCCGATATGGGGCATTACTCAGTGCCCTCTTATCTACGATGATTTACTTATCATAGCATCCCAAGCTCCTGAAGCTGGTGTGGTTGCTTATAGTAAGCTCACAGGCAATATTGTCTGGAAGACGCCCAATCTTGGAAATGAAACATATGTCAGTCCGGCAGTCGTAAAAATAGACGGAACAGACCATGTGGTAATGGTTACTTCATCTACTAATCGTATCGGACATCCAGAACTGGCAAATGCTTTGGGTAATGTGGTTGGAATAGAACCCCTTACGGGAAAGATTCTCTGGAAATATGATAAGTGGCAGTGTCACATTTCGGTGCCGAGTGCCGTTGATGCCGGTGATAACAAAGTGCTCGTTGTAGGCGGATATGAACTCGGTGCCGTTATGATAAAGGTCGAGAAGAAGCCAGACGGCAGCTACGGCACCACAGAAGTTTTCAGAACCGTAGAATTCGGCGATCAAACAAAGCCCCCGATACTACATAACGGCTATTTCTATGCTCAGAACGGAACCAACGACCGGCGTGACGGCTTGGTGTGTATGAGCATGGATGGCAAGATCATGTGGAAAACAGGACGTTCACCTGATTTCAACAAAGGCAGTATGATTCGGGCCGACGGCCTGATTCTGGCTACGGACGGTAGGAAGACTCTATATCTCGTAGAGCCTGATCCATCTGGATTCAAGGCACTTGCATCAGCAGAGGTGCTTGCAGAAGGAGGAACCGGATCAGAAAACGATCCTTTGGCTTCGAGAGTTGGAGGTTCAACTCAGAACTGGGCACCGTTGGCACTTTCCGATGGCAAGCTCCTGATCCGAGACCAGAGCCGGTTGAAGTGCGTCAAAGTTGCTCAATGATTCCCTTGGCAAATCTGACAATACTCAGACAACAAGCAGACCAGAGTTAGACACTAATTTGGCGCGCGTCTGACAAGCCAGACACCTCACTTCATAGGTCCGCATAACTGCTACCTTCCTCGTTTCGCTCGCCGGGGCTTTGAGGCAGCAAGGTCACGTGCCAATCCGTTACGCTTGCCCGTCATGCACCTTGCTTTCAGCCCCCGCAGCCTCACCCGCAAGGCTGCACCGCTTTGTTTTGCGATGCCCCCAAATGATATGGAGTTCAGTGGGGACGTGTTCACGCTTGAATGCGAGGGAAAGGTCCACGTCTTTGACGCCCACATTTGACCAGTCAGCCAACCACGGCCGCCCCGCCCAGGGGCGGCCCCCGACCACACTGCCAACCTACGCCGCAAGCTTCGCATAGTCCGGCGGGGGCTGCCACGCCTTGCCCAGCAACCGCGATTCTTCCCCGAAGTCCAGCTTTCTCAGCTTCACCCGCGCCAAGTCTTCCTGTGCCTGCGTTATGTGATGCCAAAGGCCCCGGCGGTACACGGCCACGAACAGCCCACAGGGATTCCGTTCCGCCGCCTCTGTCGCATGTTCCGCCGCCGCAAACCATTGCAGCCTGCTGGCGGGACTCTCCCGCACTATCCCCGACCTCACAGCTTCACGATACAAGCAATCAAGCCGCTGCGGCTCGCGGAGATCCTCCATACAGACTCTCTTCAAACTCGAACGCTTCCTCTTCCCCCATCCTTTCTCACCACCAACACCTCGACCGAGTTTCTGGTTCATAGATCTCTTGGAGAGTTTCCTGTTTACTATAGGGGGTACTCAAACTAGGGACAGTCACTTATTTTCGAGGTTTTGGCACCCTTCGGCATTAGTCGTCATTCGTCGCTCGGATGTCGTATCTGGCTAATCGAAAATTCTGTATTACGTATTCTGATCCCCGCTTTCTTGCAGAGAATCTTCTGTGTTCCGTCTTCTGTTTTCTGACTTCTGTATTTTGTTTTCTCTTTGAACTCTGTGGCCTTCTTCGATAGCGTTTACCCTGAGCGTAGTCGAACAGGCTCAGGATCTGTCTGTGGCAGATCCTAAGCCGCGTTCACCCCATGAGATAGGCGGAGATGATATCTCACGGGGTAAATCCGAGATTTTGCTTTACTCTAAGGTCATTTCTGGGTATAATATGCCCGTAAGTAATGGAATAGAAATGAAATGGTGTAAAGAAGACAGGAGGCAGAAGGCAGAAAACAAAGGACAGAAGGCAAAAGACAGAGGACAGATGACAGAAAACGGAGCACAGAAGACAGAGAGCAGAAAAAGGAGGGATTGGGGGATTTAGGCTGTTTGGCAAAGATAAGGCTAATGCCGACAAGTTTTTTTGCAAAACAAAGCCAATTTTCAAGTCGCAGATGGATCGAGATCAAGATGATGGTTAAGTTTGGAACGCAGTGTTTCTATATTGTTTGTAAACTTCGCGGTCAAAGTTTTAAAACAATATAGGATCTGTCCGTGCCATCCGTGCCGTGCGTGCAGTTATTCGTGCCGATAGACATCCCAGCCCATGTAATTGCCCAGGGCTTCGGCGACAGCGTCCGCGGTCGTAGACATATTTACAGCCACATGATGCTCAAAGCCCATTTTGCAAATATAAGCCAGCAATACTTGAAGGTTGTCAATCTTTATCACACCATAACCGCCGAATGTGTCCAGCTTATCGTTGGTGAAATTACCTTGACCGACATAAACTCTCAGTGCACCTTCGATGTCATCCGTGCTGGTTCGGCAGAATGTGGCGGGGCCGGCCTTAATGCGGCCGACAATCGTGCCGTATGTATTCTCCTTGCCAACGGATCCTGCAATGATCTCCTGGAAGTCCATTTTATCTGTCTTGAAGAAAGACTTGGGCACGTTGCTGCAATGGAACAAGACGCACTTGTTCGGGTCGTCCGCCAGGTTGTTGTTCCAGTCCAGGATGGCGCTCGGCGTTCCGGCGGCCAATTGAAGAATGTACATCGCCAGCAAACCTGTAACATCAACCTCACATGCACTTGGAACAAGTGACTCACTCATCATGCTCATGAGCGTACAGGGTACGATTCCAAAAAATTGCTCAAGCGAGGTCCAGCACTGGATGGCTGTTCCGTCAAGCTCATTTTCTCTGACCCATTGGTCCACTATATGACCAAACTTGGCCATTTTCAAAAGCTTGTCCTCGGGAACCATTTCGCTCGCCGTATATTTCTTTATAGCATTTAACTTGTTCTTGACAGCTCTGTTGTTATCGGAGAGCAATGCAACCCATCCCAAGATTTCAGACAAGTCTATCGTCTCTACGGCGATGCCGGCCAGCTCGAGGATTTTTTCACTGTAACGGACGGTGTTGAACGCCCCAGTCCGAGCGCCTATAGCGCCAAATCTCGGATTCTTGAGACCCTTTATAATCCTGCAAACTGCGGCGAAATCATCCAAATCTTCTTTGAATTCAGCCGAAGTAACTTTCACCGTATGTGATTTTGTCAGCGTATACGGAATACCTGCCTGTGTAAGATTGTTACATACGCTTATCTTACCGCAGAAAGAATCTCGTCTGTTCGCGACGGTCATTTTATCCTGCTCATCCGGCTCGGCATGAATCAAAATCGGAACGTTGAGTCCGGAGCGTTTTATTGTCTCGGCAGCCGCCTTTTCATCGCCGAAATTCGGCAAAGTTACAATTATACCGTCAATCTTGTCCGCATTCCGGGCAAAAAGCTCGGCACATTGCATAGCATCGGCAAAAGTCTCGACCGCACCGTACTTTGTCTGCTGCGATGAAAGTGCTACTGAGCCAAAGCCATTTTTCTGGAGCACTTCGAGTATGTTTTTCCTTCCTTCTTTAGCCAATACATCGGGAAAGAACCCGCGGTTTCCAACGACTACTGCGAATGTGGTCTTTTTCATGATAAGGTCCTCCTGTTTCTTAAGAGTTTTAAATGAACTATTGTGCATCCGGGCCCTGTTGACCGTAGTAAGCATTTTTGCCGTGCTTACGCAAAAAGTGTTTTTCCAGAAGCACCTTACTAATCGGTCCCTGATTGGGGTTTATCATTATAGTGCCGAGTGCCATTGCCGCCGCCTGCTCCAACACGACCATAGATTCGACGGCGGCGGCGGGGGTCTTACCCCATGTAAAAGGACCGTGATTGGCCACCAATACCGCCGGTATTTCAACGGGGTTTACGCCGGCAAGTCGCCTGACGATAATCTTGCCTGTGTTTAGCTCGTAATTGCGTTGTATCTGGTCTTTGGTCATTACTTCTGTAACGGGTATCGAGCCATAGAAATGATCGGCGTGTGTCGTACCTAAACATGGAATTTCTTTGCAGGCCTGTGCCCACATAGTCGCAAAAGGTGAGTGAGCGTGACATATACCCCCGATAACTTCAAAATTCCTGTAAAGCTCAAGATGCGTGGGAGTATCTGATGAGGGCTTTAGGTTCCCCTCAATGACTTTTCCGTCAACATTCAACAAGACCATCTTCTCCGGGGAAAGCTCATCATACGGGACACCGCTTGGCTTGATTGCCATTACGCCTGCTGAATGGTCTATTCCGCTGACATTACCCCAACTGTAGATGACAAGCTTCTGTTTCTGCAATTCGATGTTCGCGTCATAGACGGCTTTCTTAAGCTCTTCGTACATGGTAAACCTTTTAAGCCCTGACGCTGTCCTTTATTTTCAGCAGGTCTTTCATGACGTTTGTTAGTTTGCCTGACCAATTCTGTAAGCCGAACGCATCGTGCAACTGCTTGTAGAGGGTGTATAACCGTCTATAGACCTCATGGTTCTCAGGAATCGGTTTGTAGGTGGTCTCTTTGATCCCACACATACCGGCCTGGGCTTCGGCGAAACTATTATAGCCTCCGGTTTTACTGCCTGCCACAACCGCACCGGCAATACATGCCCCCAGCGCACAACTTTGCCCGGATCGCGATATCTTCATTTCCCTGCCGGTAACGTCGGCGTAAATCTGCATAAGCAGGGGATTCTTTTCGGCGATCCCGCCGCAGTTTACCACTTCTGCAACCTTAACACCATATTCCTCAAACCTGTTGATGATTGTAAGAGCGCCAAACGCCGTTGCCTCAATGAGCGAGCGATAAATCTCTTCAGGCTTAGTATGCAATGTCTGTCCCACAAGCAGGCCGGTCAATCTCTGGTCAACAAGTATAGTTCTATTGCCGTTGTTCCAATCGAGGGCCAGCAAGCCTGACTGACCCGGTTTCAGCTTCGCAGCTTTTTTTGTAAGTGCTTCGTGGGAGCCGGCTGATTTGCCGCCCGGCTGAATGTAAGTCACGAACCAGTTGAAGATGTCACCGACGGCTGATTGACCTGCCTCCAGGCCGAAGTATCCGGGCAGAATCGAACCGTCAACTATACCACATATCCCTGGAACATCGGTGAGTTTTTGGCCTGATTTGGCTACAAGCATATCGCAAGTGCTGGTACCGATTATCTTGACTAATTTGCCCGGGGCAATGCCTGAGCCGACCGCTCCTAAATGAGCATCAAAGGCTCCCACCGCCACCGGAATACCGACCGGAAGCCCAAGCTTCTGTGCCCACTTCCTGGTCAGCTCTCCGGCCGGCGATTCTACGGTATAGGTTTCTTCATAAAGCCTGTCGCGAAGTGCACCCAGTTCGGGAGCGAGCTTTGCGAGGCAATCCTTGGCCGGCAATCCTCCCCATTGGCTGTTAAACATAGCCTTGTGACCTGCTGCACAGCGACTGCGCTTTATTCTCTTTAGGTCCTGAGTGCCGGTCAGTTCGGCTGGGATATAGTCGCAGCATTCGACCCAGCTATAAGCAGCATCGAAAACCTTGCGGTCGGTCCGCAGACAGTGAAGTATCTTGCTGAAAAACCATTCCGATGAGTATACCCCGCCGCATTTGGCAAGATACTCAGGATGGTCTTTTCTCGCCAGTTCGGTGATTTCGGCAGCTTCAGCATAGCCTGTGTGGTCCTTCCACAGCCAGGCACAGGCGTTCGGATTATTCTTGAATTGGCTCAGCATACTCAGGGGTTTGCCGGTCTGACTGACAGGAATCGGTGTCGAGCCTGTTGTGTCGATCCCTATACCTATGACATTCTTGGCATCAAAGTTTTTGTCTGCTTTCTTTGCTTTGGCAAGGGCCGCCTTGACCGTTACTTCGATGCCCTTTAGATAGTCAGCCGGGTTCTGCCTCGCCAGATTATGGTCCGCCGGGTCTATGATTATTCCGGCCTGGCCCGTTTCGTATTCGTGTACCGCCGTGCCAACCTCAGCACCACTTGTAACTTCAACTATAAGACACCTGACTGAATTGGTGCCGTAATCGAGTCCTATAGTGTAATTCATAATTTGCACCCTTTTTATTTACCCCCTGAAGTATAAGTAAGCCGCTAAGATAATAGCCAGAACGACCCCTGAGGCAATCACATCTGTGTATGTCCAGCTCGCCCGTGATTTTGCCCTGTCCTCGGCTGTGCGGGTTCCGTATGTCAGCCCCCGAATCTTCTCATAAGAGGGTGCCTTGGTCAAATAGCTGACCACGATCATTACTGCCACGCACACAAGGAAAATGAGCAAACTATAATACTGGAAGAAAATATTGTTCATGATCCAGAAGAACGAGCCTTCAGTGTAGGAGGTGATATACTTTAGCTTGACGGGTGTATCAATAGCCAGCCGCACCAGGCCCATCGCAAAGCCGACAATCAGCGCTGCCAGGCAGCCCTTGCTGTTGAGACGTTTCATGAATACGCCAAAGAAAAACACAACGAAAATCGGCGGAGCCAAATAGCCCTGAATAGTCTGGAGGTAGTCATAGAGTCCCTTGCCGCCCCGAATCACAGGTATCCAAAGCAGGCCGATTACCACCATGACGCTTGTTGCGAGCCGTCCTATCCAGACTAACTGGTGTTGGGTAGCCTTCGGCCGGAACTTGCTGTATAAATCCATCGTAAATAATGTGGAGGATGCATTAAAGCAGCCCGCCAGCGAGCTCATAAGAGCCGCCAGCAACCCTGCCACCACTACCCCACGCACACCGACCGGCAAGACTGTTGTCACCAGCAACGGAAAGGCTTTCTGGCATTGATCGCGGATAGGTTGTCCCTGCCCGTCCAACAGCGTCTGCTGAATCGATTGCACTTGACCGCTCTTGGCCAGGGCAAAACATATCATACCGGGAATAATGAAGATAAACACCGGCAGTAGTTTAAGAAAGCCGGCACAAATTGAACCACGCCGTGCCTCACGCTCATTCGGGGCTCCTAATGCTCGCTGAACAATATACTGGTCGGTGCACCAATACCACAGACCGATGATGGGAGCGCAGAAGAGCATTCCTATCCACGGGTAGTTATCATTGAAATACCAGGCTAAGCGACCCGTCTCGCGTACCGGCGCCCATGTGCCGACAACGCTCGCAGGAACCAGAGGCTTCCAGAGATTGAACATCTCCGAACCGCAAACGTGCCGCAACTCACTCCAACCGCCAAGGGCTTTGAGGCCGAAGATGGTTAATAAAGTCGATCCGAGAACAAGAACGACCGTCTGCAAGGCGTCCGCGTATGCCACGGTGCGAAGGCCGCCCAGTATGGTATATATCCCTGTCAAGACGACCACCAGCACAGAACCGATCCAGAAACTGTCGAGTCCGAGGAAATTCACATCAGGCAACAGCACACTAAAGACAATCCCGCCGGCGAATATCCCGACAGCGATCTTGGTCAAAACGTATGCTACCAGCGAGATGATCGAGAGCACCCAGCGAGCGGTTGGAGAAAAACGCCTCTCCAGGAATTCAGGCATCGTGAAGACCCGCGATCGCATATAGAATGGGACCATCACCCAGGCGAGGACCAGCAAACACCAGGCATGAAGCTCGTAGTGTGCCATGGCCACGCCATCGGTACAGCCCGACCCAGCCAGCCCAACCAAATGCTCCGAGCCTATGTTTGAGGCAAAGATCGACGCCCCGACAAGAAACCATCCCAAGTTTCGTCCCGCGAGAAAGTAGTCATCGGCCGTGTCTTTGCTTTTTAGGATCACCCAAAAGGCGATGCCGAAAAGAAGAGCAAAGTACCCGGCAATCACAATCCAATCCAATGACCCAATCGCCACTGCCATTAGTGTTCCCATAAATCTACCCCTTACAAAACACCAATTGCTTGTCTGTTAGCCGTTAAGTCTGCGAAATAGTTGCACGTAGGACTTAACAGACCTGCATGCTCGAACTAAGAGCAGTCATTATTTTCGTTTTTGCAGGCAAAGCCAATACTAAATTGCGTTTATTTTAACCAATTTACGAACAGCTTGGTAGGCCGTAGCCTCCAATCGTAGTACCGGCACGAATATTTTATTCCTAATTGTAATGCCGGGACGTTTACCTCCACCATCGGTTCGCTGTTCTTATTCTCGCCCAAGTTTGGTATAAATAGGCACGCTTGATACCGAAAAGAAGAAACTGAGTAGTATATGTTTGGATTCAAGAAAAAGCGGCGAGAACGGCTTGCCAGGCAGGTATTTCCTGCTGAGTGGCTGAATATTATCGAAAGGAATGTGCCTTTGTATCGTAAGCTGCCGGCCGAGGACAAAAAAGAGTTGCAACGCCATATTCTAATCTTCATCGCGGAGAAACGCTTCGAGGGTTGCGGCGGTCTGGAGATCACCGATGAGATAAAAGTTACCATAGCGGCTCAAGCCTGTATCCTTCTTCTCCACCGCCAGACCGATTACTACCCAGGCCTTTTTTCTATACTTGTATATCCTCAAGCATACGCAGTCCCTAAGACCCGGTACATAACAGGAGCAGTGGTAGAGGAAGGTGGGGAGATTCGTTTGGGTGAGTCCTGGCATCATGGTTCGGTAGTACTCTCATGGGATGACGTCCGGCGTAGTGCCACCGACATCGATGACGGTCATAATGTTGTCTTCCACGAATTTGCACATCAGCTCGATGTCTCCGGCGGTAAGCGTGACAGCACGCCCATCGTTCGGGACCGGTCAACCTACATTGCCTGGGCCCGCATCCTTCAAAAAGACTACGAGAACCTGCAACGCGAGGTCAGTCAGAATCGTGATACTTTCCTGGACGAATACGGTGCTACCGATCCTGCTGAGTTCTTTGCGGTCGCCACGGAATGTTTTTTTGAAAAGCCGAAGCAGATGCAGAGACTCTACCCTGACCTTTACAATGAATTGAAGCACTTTTATCAGCAAGATCCCGCCCAGTTGTAAGAAAGGGCTTACCTTACTCTGGCAGCAATTTGCTGGTTGAAGGGCAGCACAGAAAGATTCAAGATTTTGGCTCGGCCATGCCGAAATAAACAATGGAAAAAACGGTTAAATAGTGGCTCTGGTAATCGCCCGACGCCTTGTGTTTACACTCGCAAGTCAGATCGTAATCAGGGCGACAGTAATTACAAGGTGAAGATTGTCAAGGAAGGAGCCACATGAGTAACGGGAGAGCTTTTTAGCTCTCCCAATTTTTTTCCCTAACTATCCGCCTTACCTATCCTCCTGACCTGCTGTATCTGCCTATTTCCTAAATACCACCTTTCCCCCAACAATGGTAGCTTGGACCGAGACATCTTCACTCAGTATTACAATGTCTGCATCTTTGCCTAAAGTGAGACTACCTTTCCGCTCGGCAAGTCCTAATATTTTAGCAGGATTCTCAGTCGCCATCATTACCGCTGTCTCAAGAGGGCAACCTATGCACTTAGTCAATCTGTGGACAATCTGATTCATGCCAAGCGCAGTACCAATGAGCGTTCCATCTTGATAACGAGCAGTGCCATTTCTTGATTCATATTCTATGCCGTTATAAACATACTGTCCGTCCGGCAGGCCCATTGCCTGCATACCGTCGGTAATGGGTACGACTCGCTTGGGACCTAATATCACACAGGCAAGCCGCACAACCGCCGGATGAATGTGTACGCCGTCTGTAATCAGTTGCGCCGTCACAAGCTCAGCCTCAAAAATCGCTGCCAGAGGCCCCGGCGAGCGGTGATGAAGTCCCGGCATCGCATTGAATAAATGCGTTACGTGCGATATGCCGGCCTCAAATCCCCTTAGCGTCTCTTCGTAGGTGGCGTTGGAATGGCCGAACGATGCAATAATCCCGCTGGTCGCTAATGAACGAATTATTTCGATACTGCCCGGCAACTCCGGTGCGATGGTCATCATCATTAGTCGGCCTTTGGTCGCCTGCTGGATTTCATGCAGTAATTGTAGCGACGGCTCTGCTATGCACTCAGGCCTTATCATTCCCTTTTTGTTCGGCGAAATAAACGGCCCCTCAAGATGAATTCCGAGGAGATTCGCCCCGCCAAGTTCTTTGCCAACGCAATCAGCAGCTATTGTCAGATGTTCATTCTTTCGGCCCGGCATGAAAACCGTTGTCGCCAGAAAGCTGGTCGTGCCGAACCTCGCACATGTCTGTGAAATTGTTTTCAAAGCTTCCGGGGTACCATCCAGCACATCAGCTCCACCGCCACCCTGTATATGAACATCTATGAAACCTGGAGCGGCCATTGCGCCTTTTGCATCAAGGATATTTGCGTGCTTAACTTTGGCCTGAGAGATTTGCCCTATCTGCACGATGACGCCACCCTCTATCAGAATCGAAGTGGTATCCGCACCTGTTGGTGCGTGGAGCAATCTGCAGTTAGTAATGAGTAGTCTATTGACATCCTTTGTGGTTTTCTTGACCATGACACCCTCAGTTAAAGAACAGCATAAATTTATAGGGCGAAGGATAGCAAATCGGCAGTCGCCTCGCAAGCTCGCTGCCCCGGCCCATACCTATACCAAATCCGCGTAGCCTAACTGAAAAGCTCAACCCTTGACATATTCGACAGATGCAAATATCTTATGCTCACTATTTCTTTCAGGGAAGACTATGATGGCTAAATCACAACGAAGCTGGGAAAAAAGGCTTTCAACGAAGCCGGATAAACTCACAGTGGATTTTGTAGAATCCCTCTCTTACGACCGGCGGCTTTATAAATATGACATCGCAGGGTCAATTGCTCACGCGGAAATGCTCGCAAAACAAAAGCTGATAACAAAAGCAGAGTTTAGGGCGATAAAGGACGGGCTGCTTCAGATAGCAGATGAGATTGAGACGGGACGGTTCAAGTTTGATAAAACATACGAAGACATCCACATGGCGATTGAGGCGGCTCTGATTAAAAAAATAGGCCCCGCCGGCGAAAAACTCCATACCGGCAGAAGTCGCAACGACCAAGTTGCCACCGACATCCGCCTTTGGACCCGCGACCAAATTGAATTACTCCAGGGCAGCATTACGCTTCTGCAACATGCGTTTGTGAACCTGGCGGCCCAAAGCACCGATGACCTGATGCCCGCCTATACACACCTGCAGCGTGCCCAGCCAATTGTCATCGCTGCTTACTTGCTGAGCTTCGTAGAGCAGTTCGAGCGTGATTTCATAAGGTTGCAAAACTGCAAAGACACACTCAATGTCTCACCGTTAGGCAGTGGTGCGCTCGCTGGTTCAACCCTGCCTTTGGATAGGAACAATACCGCAGGCCTCTTGGGTTTTGCCGACATCACGCGCAACAGCATTGACGCCGTCAGTGACCGTGACTTCGCCGCAGAATTCATCTTTGATTGTGCCATGATAGCAACGCACCTTTCGCGTTTGGCCGAGGACTGGATCATCTTCTCAACCAATGAGTTTCAGTTCATAACCATCGCCGATAGCTTCTGCACCTCTTCCAGTATGATGCCGCAGAAACGCAATCCTGATGTTCTTGAATTGATACGCTCCAAGACCGGCTCAGTTTATGGTTCACTGATGGCTATGCTGACAATCCTCAAGGGCCAGCCCACCGGCTATAACCGCGACCTGCAGGAGGACAAAATCCACCTCTTTGCAGCAGCCGATACAGTCGAAGCCTCGCTCAACATCGTACGGGCAGTAGTGCAGAACACAAAATTCAACGCCGGTAAAATCGCAGCGGGCCTTCATCAGGGTTTTCTCGATGCCACGGCACTTGCTGAGTATTTGGTTCTAAAGGGTGTGCCTTTCAGGACGGCTCATGGCATTGTCGGCTCGTTGGTGGCTTACTGCGAAAAGCATAACAAGCAGCTTACCCAACTGACTTTGGATGAATTTAGAAAATACTCTATCGCCTTTCGAAAAGATGTCTTTGACCGCATCGGGCCTGGAAATGTCGTCCGCCGCTATGCCACCGAGGGTGCTGCCGGCCCCAAACAGGCGAGAAAGCAAATAGCCTACTGGAAGAAGTGCCTCACACGCAGATGAGCATGTCCGAAGATCAAATCGTGGCCTGGTTCCAGCGCAAGAGCCGACTTTCGTTAAGCCGATTTCCTATAGGTATCGGCGACGATATGGCTCAGGTTCGACTCGATGCCGGCGTTAGCGTGTTCATAACTACTGATATGCTTCTTGAGGGTGTTCATTTTAATCTGAATAAAGCGACCCTTAAGCAAGTTGGCTACAAAGCAATGGCTGTAAACCTCAGCGATTGTGCGGCGATGGCCACGATCCCTCTTGCTGCAGTTGTCTCTGTTGCTCTACCAAAAGGATTTGGTGCCAGCGAGCTTAAGCAACTCCACTCAGGTATCGTTCAGGCCGGTCGCAGGTTCGGCTGCGAACTTGTCGGCGGCGACATCACCGGTTGGCACAGCGACCACCCCTTTGTCGTAAATGTTGCGATGCTCAGTAAGCAAGCCGCCAACAAGCCCGTAAGACGCTCCGGTGCAAAACCCGGCGACATTATCTGTGTAACAGGTTATCTCGGCGGTTCATTGGCAGGCAAACACCTGCGTTTTGTACCGAGGGTGAAAGAGGCTCTTAAACTTGCTCAGATGGTCAAACTTCATTCAATGATGGACTTGAGCGATGGCCTTAGCAGCGACTTACCACGCATTTGCCGGCAAAGCTCGGTGGGTGCAATTGTGGACGCAAGGCGAATCCCTGCCTCCGTACAAGCACACAAATCGTCCAATCCGCTCAACTCTGCACTCAATGATGGTGAGGATTTCGAGCTGCTTTTCACACTGCCGCCGGCCCAGTTCCACAGACTACTAAAATACTGGGTTGATCCTCTGCCAATAACAGCTATTGGCGAAATAACGACTGTAAAAAAGCTCAGAATAAAAATGCCGGACGGTTGTGTGACGCCACTGCAACCTAAAGGGTACGACCACTTGCGAGACTAAGGAGTGTGAACATGAACATGAGACTATTTATAAAAATCACGTTATCGGTACTGCTGTCCTTTTTGTTCTTCACGGAAGTATTCGGCACCGAAAAGTTAGATCGTGGCCTTGTCGCACTCGAACAGGCGGATGGGTCGGTATTTTTGAGCTGGCGTCTGTTAGACACAGACCCGCAGGACATCAAGTTCAACATAACGCGCCATAACGCACGACAGGGCGATACTATACTGCATCTTCTGACAAGAGATAATCCCATCCAGCATGGGAATTTCGTGGACAAATCGGCCTCTCAGGATGCCGACACAAAACAACATACTTATACGCTTTGGCGTCATCTGGCAGACGGCGACCCCGGTGAGCGTCTCGCGCAAGCGACAATCACACTCACCGGCAAACCTAAACCGTACATCAGTATTCCGCTTGCCGGCGATTATGATTTCCAGAAAGTCGGTATTGGCGACCTTGACGGCGACGGCGATTATGAACTTGTTATCAAGCAGCCCAATTTCAACACCGACCCTTACCAGCAGCCGGGCTACTGGAAACCCAGCACTACAACCTACAAACTCGAAGCCTACCGCCTCGACGGCACAATGCTGTGGCGATACGATATGGGTTGGTCCATCGAAGCGGGTATATGGTACTCCCCATGGATTGTTTACGATGTCGACGGTGACGGCAAAGCCGAGGTTTACTGCAAGGCCGGAATCGGCGATCCGCGTGATGAAAAAGGTCTCGTCACAACCGGTCCCGAATTCCTGGTTAAAATTGACGGCCAAACAGGCCAGGTTGTAGCCAAAACTGATTGGTTAACCCGCGACGGTTTCCCCGAATATAATTATTACTGTCGCAACTTTCTTACTGTCGCCTATCTGGATGGCAAAACTCCGTCTTTAATTATGCAGCGCGGCACTTACAATTTAATCAAGACACAGGCGCTCGACAAGAACCTCAAGCAAATCTGGTACTGGGAATCCACCCAGGAAAAAGCCAAATACGCCGGTCAGGGCTCACACGGTCTTATTAGCGCAGATATTGACACAGACGGCCGTGATGAGCTTGTCATCGGTGCGGCGGTCATTGACGACAACGGCAGGGGGCTTTGGACTCTTGAGATGGGCCACCCTGATATTTGTTATGTCGCCGACATCGATCCGGACAATCCCGGCCTGGAAATCTTCTATGGCATTGAGAGCCGCCGCCAAACCGACGGGCTGTGTGTCGTCGATGCCCGCACAGGCCGCAAGCTCTGGGGTCACAAGGACCCAACCAGCCACGTCCATTCTCAGGGAATGGCCGCTGATGTCCTGGCCGAATATCCCGGCATGGAGGTCTATGCCGGCGAAAGAGATCTCAAACAACGCTGGCTCTATAGCGCTGCCGGCAAGCTCATACAATTCACTGAAACCGGCACACTCAGCCCGCGCGCTCTGTGGTGGGATGACGACCCGCAGAAGGAAGTCATACTCGACCACGAAATTCGCGACTGGAATGGCCCGGCTATCCAACCCATCGAAGGTAATATCGTGGCGGTCGTTGACTGCCTGGGTGACTATCGCGAGGAAGTGATCACATGTTTGAAAGGCCGGTTGCGCATTTATGTCAGCACCATCCCTGCTTCCGTCCGGCGTGTCTGTCTAATGCAGGACCACCAGTATCGCCTCGGAGTAGTCGCCCAAACCATGGGTTACTATTACCCCGCTCAACTGGGAAAGTAGCTGCTGTGCCCGATATATGGACTTTGAAGTTACATCAAATTCCTCTGAGCAGACAATCGCCATCGGATTTGCGATAGGCGAGCAATTGAAAGGTGGGGAGGTAATCGCCATCTGCGGCCCGCTCGGCTCCGGCAAGACCCACCTTATCAAAGGCATCGCAACCGGCGCAGGCGCAATGAACCCTAAAACCGTCAACAGCCCCACATTCGTCATCGTCAACCAGTATTCGGGACGGTTCGATATCTATCACATAGATGCCTATCGCCTCAACTCTATTGCGGAGTTTGAGCAACTCGGCTTTGACGACCTATGCCACCCACAATCAGTAGTTATGATTGAGTGGGCCGATAAAGTCGAATCCGCACTGGCGAACATAGACTGCATTCACATCGAGCTTACCCACGCCGGCAAGACCAAAAGAGCAATTCGCCTCTCCAACGTCCCGGAATACTTTATTTTATCGCACTGACTCAAGCTGTCATGCTGAGGCGGAGCCGAAGCATCTGGCTTGCGAATGAGAAGCCGTTAGCGATGCTTTGCCCTCGCGCGTGGCCCAGATTCTTCGTCCCGACAAGTCGGGGCTCAGAATGACAGCTAAACTGTTTGGCACACCCGCTTTTATTCCCTATATTTTACTTGGACGTAGTTTGAGCCGCCCGCAGAGTATCTGAGAGTATTTTTCCGGACTATTGCGACTGCGGCGGCGTTCATAGCAATTACGTACAAATATTGGAAGTATTTTGCATCAACATATTCATATTTTTTAGGGAGGACCGGCAGCAGGCAATTAAAGGTGAAGCTTAAGTGGTGTCTCCGTCGTGTCGATAACGTTACACGAGGAGTATTGTGTTAACATAACGCATCTGTGAACCAGAAAGTAATCTTAACGCTATGAGGAGAAACAAAAATGAAAGCAAACAAGGGTTTTACATTGGTCGAAATTCTGATAGTGGTCGTCATTCTTGGCATCCTTGCTGCCATCGTGATCCCGCAATTCACTGAGGCCAGCACTGAAGCCAAGACATCAAGTCTCTGCACAGACCTGCAGACGGTACGCTCCCAGATTGAGCTGTACAAGATTCAGCATAATGATGATTTGCCTTCTATGGCCCTGGTCACCTTCGGGAGCAAGCAGGTCAATGGTCTGACAGGCGTAACGCTTATAGACGGTACCCAAGTTGCGGCTGGCACTTCCAGCTCTTATGGTCCCTATCTCCAGAAGATCCCGACCAATCAATTCACCGATAAGAGTGATGTTGGTATCGATGGTACGGCGGGTGATGACAGTGCTGGCTGGGAGTTCAATACCACCACAGGCGCCTTCAACGCTGATGACACCCCCGCACATGCAGCTCTCTAAAACTTGGTTCAATGGCCGTGCGGTTTACCTCACGGTGTGAGCCAACGTTGGTTGGCTAAAAGCGCGAAGTGCGTAAATTGGCTGACCGTGCTAAGGCGTTCGCCTCCAGCAGGTCAGCCTTTTTAATGGAAATAGAAAACAGGAGACAGGAGACAGAAGTGTCAACGAACTCCAAACTACGAACACCGAACACTGAACATAAGTCGAAAGGCTAAACCATGACTAAAGCAAGAGCCTTCACACTGATTGAAATATTGGTCGTGGTGGTCTTGCTTGGTATTTTAGCTGCAATTGTCATCCCCGCCATTGCGCATAGCAGCACGTCCGCAAAGGAGAGTGCTCTTGCGACGGATTTGCAGTTACTCCGGCGGTTCGTTTTGATTTACAAATGCCAGCATAGGGAGATTGGGCCGGGCTACCCAAACGGTGACATCGGTCAGGCGCCTACAGAGCAAGGTTTCGTCGACCATGCTACATTAGCGAGCAATGCCGCCGGTCAGACTGCTGCACCTGGTACTGCTGGGTTTAATCGTGGGCCTTATCTAATGAAGATGCCTGTGAATCCGCTTAACAGTCTCGATACCGTCCAGATGCTCGGCGACTCAGATGATTTCCCCGCAAATGGTGACAACAGCCATGGCTGGATATACAAAGCAGCTACATCTGAAATGCGAGCCGACAGTACCGGCTCCAATGCCAACGGCAAGCGATACTATGACTATTAATGATAGGGGATAGGGGATAGGGTATAGGATATAGGACCTGAATCAAAAATCAAAATGCAAAGAGCAAAATTGCAAACCAAAATTCAAAAACGTAGTAAGTGAACATAAATCAAAGAATGAGCCCCGAGTTACGACCTATGAGATACGAGTCACGAGTCACGAGATACGGTTACACGCTCGCTGAAGCCATGCTGGCTGTTGTGATTGTGGGTGCTGCTGCATCCGGCGTACTTCTACCGTTTGCTGGCGGCGCAGCCGTCCGCGCTGAGGGTCAGCATAGGACCCTCGCGGCAAAGTTGGCCAACGATTTGATTGAGCAGATAGTCAACACTCCCTTCGACCGGATAATGGCCACTTACAACGGTTACTCCGAGCCGCAAGGTCAGATTAAAGATGCAACCGGTGCGGTTTTCGCCGATGTCTACTATGTCAATTTCAGCAGAAATGTTAGTTGCCAACAGGGATCGGGTGCTGTCGCGTCCAAATTTATTCTTGTTACAGTGCGAGTCTATTACCGGGGACAAGAGCTGGTAAGCATAAACCGTCTTGTCAGTAAATGAAACGATATACGAAATACGATATACGATATACGAACCACGAGCACGCTTTTACGCTGGTGGAGTTGCTATTGGCTTTAAGTGTATCCGGCATTGTTTTGGCTGCTGTAGCAACTTTGGCATTCGCTCTGAGCACTGCCAGCAGCTCGGCGGACGACACGAGCCGTAAGCAAGCCGAACTTCGATACGCGACCCTAAGAGTAACCGAGCTAATCCGCGAATGCAAGTTAGTTTGTGGAACGCCGAACTCCGACATAGCCATTTGGAGGGCTGACGATAATGGAGATAAGAAAATCAACATAAATGAGCTTGTTTTTATACAAAAAGGTTCAACGTCAAATTACTTGCGTCTCTGCAAGTTTCCTGCGGCTGATAGTTCCGAAAAGAGTCTTGCCCAGGTTGCTGCGCTTTCACCTTCTGATTATGCCGTTACTTATATCACGCTCATACCACAGTGCAGCAATGTACAGTTCTATCTTCATCCCGACACTCCGGGTGATCCGACACCGCGGGTCAAACGCATCAGCATCAGTTTTGATCTTGCTGAGGACAACGTTGTTCACCACTATCAGATAGACGCTGCACTGCGCTGTTGGGCAGGCAATCTGCTCAACCCGACCGCCACAGCACTGGTGGGCGACGATGATTAGAAAAAAATTAGGTCGTTTTTATGCCGAAAATAATCAATAATCAATTATCAATTATCAATTGCCGAGGTTCTGTTCTACTCGTTGTTCTCTTCGTTATCATGGCCATAACTATACTATCTCTTGGCTTTTTAACACGCAGCGATGCTGAATTAGCCTGCGGGCAGAATATGGCGCTACGCTTGCAGATGGACCAGTTAGCGGATTCCGGCCTGCAGCACGCCAGAGGTCTAATTCTAAATCCTCAGGACATTGGCACAGAATATTGGACAGGAGCACAGGCTCAGCAGCTCGTTACCGGCAGTAAGGACTATTATGATGTCGCGGTCGTTCGCAATGAATCTGATACTACGGACTATTGTAACTACACCATAGACTGCAACGCCTACCGAATGAGCAACGGCGAGGAAGTTGGACGCAGCAACTTGACAGCCGAGCTTCGCCTCGATCCATCCATTGCGCTATGGGTCGGTACCGGAACTACACTGTGGAGCAACGTCACTATTAACGGAGATGTGTACTGTAATGGCAGTCTGACAACTCAGCGTAAGATCAGTGGTGACGTTTTTGCCAGTACTTTGAGTCCGCCTGATTACAAAACTGGTCAGCTTAAAACCCCAGCAGAACTCACTTCTCTGTTGCAATGGCCTTCAGTTACGGTTACTGACTTTACATCTAGGTATATATATGGTCCTCTTTCCGGTCAAACATTTGGCCCATACGATCCCCCGCGAGTATGCTATAGTTCAGGCAGCCTCACCTTAAGCGGGAGCACACAGATAAGTGGCATGTTGCTTGTTGAAGGCAATCTGACAGTTCGCGGCGCCAACAACGTCATCATTGCGGGCAAGAATCTACCCGCACTGTATGTTACGGGTGATTTGGTTGTAGAGAAGGGTGCAAGCCTTCAAATTACGGGTCTGGCTGTAGTCGGCCATGATGTCCGTATAGGCGATAATACGACTCTCAGCATATTTGGTGGATTGTTTGTCAGTCATGGGATTATTCAGGTTCAGACTGCCGTCGATGGGTCGGGAAATGATAATACAGCAACGCTCTATAACACCCCAATCTGGCAGCCTGCCGGTCATATAGGAGGTGCACTTCAGTTTGACGGAACAGACGACTACGCCCAAACCGCCAATAGTCCTACGAAACTCCAACTCTCTGGCAATTACACAATCTCTGTATGGATTAAGCCAAATGCCGCTCAAAATATATGGGCCGGGATTGTCTCAAAGACCGATCTGACAGGTATGACTAACCACTGGACTTTACAGTTCAACTCCGACAGCCCGAAGAAACTCATCATCTATCATCCGGACAATCTGCCCGACCCAAAATGGTGGGATACAGGCATCAGACTCACCGAAGTTGCCGGCGCATGGTGTCATATAGCTGTTGTTCGCAGTACCGTCTCGATGAGTTCATATCTGAACGGCGTCCTCCGTACCTCTGGTAAATTTGTCAATAACCCTGGTTCTGGCAACGGCCATCTCAACATCGGGGCCGACCGAACGGCCTTTCCTTCCTCGTCATTGCATGGTTACAATGGGCTTATCGATGATGTCAGGATATATAACCGCGCACTCAATGCAAGTGAGATAAGTTCTCCTCCGGATGACCCAAACCTCATTGGACACTGGAGATTAGACGAAAAAGCCCCAAACGTTACTATAACGGCTGAGCCTGCAAAGACCGCCATCATTGTCGGGTCTGGGAGCACGCGACAATACTGGTCCCAGGCTGCAGGCGCGTTCTTTAGAAGTATCCGCAGAAGATAATCCAATTCATTCGCCCAACGTACGGCGAATAAACCCAGGCAAGACCGCAGCTCGAGACGAAAACAGACATTTATCGGCCTATCAACCAATGGGCAAGAGAATTCCGAAAACGCCTCGGCATAGCGCCTTGGTTATGTTGCCTATGCGGAGCTGCATCTGATTCACGGCGGTCTCGCTAATTTGTCTTAGGGTTATACCACCTGTGCTGCCCTTGAGGGTCAAAGTATGAAGGTTGACGTCTGTATTGCTCGCTGGGGGGCCGGATATCCAAACACTTGCAGACGCCTGTTGTGTCGTAAGGTTGTTGTTCGCTGAATCATTAAGTTATGAGACCAAGCGGGTCGCTATGGATTGGATATGTATGTAAAGACAGGCCCCACAAAGGCCGAAAAGAAAGTGGAGGCAGGGCCAAAAATGTCTCGATATGTAAACGTAAAAACGCTTAGAAAGCTCCCGCCGGTTCGGCTGCTTCGAGGTATCCGACCGCAGAGTAGTCGTAGCTGCACTTTTCTGGCGTCAGTTGTTTATCATAGGTCAAACGCAATGCGAACTCGTCATACGTCTTGTCCGCACGGCCGCGGAGGTGCGTTCACGCTCCTTGAGCTTTTAATTGTCGTTGTAATAATCGTTATTGCAGCCATGACAGCCGTGCCGATGATGTCGTCTGCTGCTTCGCTTCAAATCCGCTCCGCCGCAAGTATGATTGCAGCCGATCTTGAGTACGCCAAGAGTATGGCCATCAGCAGAGGTCAATATTACTCCGTTGAGTTCGATACTATTCATGATACCTACAAGGTCAAAAAAAACCTATCTGGTGTGATACAGCACCCCGTGAAAAAAGGATTCCCCTTCATTGTGAATTTCCAAAACGATAGCAGGCTCAACAAAGTGCACATTACGAGTGTCAATTTTAACTCGAACCCGGCTAATGAAGTGAAGTTTGACTATCTCGGTAGTCCTTTAGATGGTAGCACCGTTCCTCTCAACAGCGCGGGTGTTGTTACCATTAGTGCGGGATCTGTCACGAAGACAGTTAGCGTTGAGCCTGTCACCGGCTATATCTCAATTTCGGACTGACCAGGGTAGAAACTTAATGGCTAATTGGACCTTCAAAACTCGAACCGTGCAGCCGATAGGGTTGGACATAGGTCACAACTCGGTCAAGATGATTCAGCTCGCGGTGGATGACTCCGGCATAACTGTCCTGGCAGCCCGGAAGGCCCACATCGATCCTATCGCGGTCGACAACTGCGAAGAGCGAAGACGCGTTATCGTCATGACAATAAAGCAGATGCTCTCCGAAGGCGCCTTCACAGGCAGAAACGTGGTTTCGGCTCTGCCGAACGAAAAAGTCAAAATAACCTCGCTGCGTCTGGCCGATACAGAGACATCCCAGATCGAGCAGATCGTAAAGAAAGAGGCTGCTCAGCGATTCGCTCTGGACCCCGACAAGGACATAGTCAGGTACGTGTACGTCGGTGCAGTTCGTCAGGGCGATGAGACCAAGAACGAACTGATACTTTTTGTCACTGATGATCAAACCATAAAGACACATATTGCACTACTTGAAGACGCAGGATTAAAGCCTGTGGGTTTAGATGTGGTTCCATGTGCCCTATTCAGGAGCTTCGAGAGGCAAATGCGCAGGCAGGAAGACAAAGAGCGAACCGTCATTTTCGTCGACGTGGGACACCTTACCACTACAGTCGTATTCGGCCGGGCCGCTGAATTATGCTTCGTCAAGCAGATACCGATCGCCGGCGACAACTTTAACCGTGAAGTCGCTTCAAAGTTGGGCCTAAACCTGAGCGATGCTGAGGCTCTCTGCATTAAGTTTCAGAAAGAGGACATCATAACACCTCCGGCTGTGTCTCAATCATCCGTCGCGAGCGACGAAGAATCCGGTGACCAGATTCTTCAGGGTCAGCGTCAAAACGCTGTTTCGTTCGACCCCGTTACCCGCCAAATCATTGTAGACGCAATAAGCCGCGTCTGCGAAGAATTGGCGAAGGAAATATCTCTGTGTTTGCGATACTACTCAGTGACATTCCGCGGCAAACGCATCGAACGTGCAGTTATTACCGGAGGAGGAGCTTATGAGGATATCCTGCTCGATATACTCAAACGCATACTGGGTGTCGAGATCGAGATAGCTGAGCCGCTGCGTGGTTTTACGATGGCAGAGATGGATTTGGAAAGATACAAACGCGAGCCGGCTTGTGAGTGGGCGGTGGCCGTGGGTCTGAGCCTCAAAGGATTGGACCGGCCCCTAAATAAAACCAGGCAAGCCCAGGAGCAGATAATACCGGTTTAAGGCGTGCGACTGTATGAAGGAAATAGATTTCTTGCCGGAATGGTACAAAGAGACCAGGCGTCGCGAGATGAGCGTGCGCAGACAGTACTTTATTTTGGGCGCCATATTCGCAGCCATGATAAGCTACAACCTCTTTGCAACACATGCCATCTCGAAAGCTGCTGTGGAGCTTTCACGTGCAGAGCCATCGCGTGCGCAAGCTGAAGATACCCTGTATGAGCTTAACAAAATCAAAAGTCAAATCGTCCAGTTCCAAAAAAAGGCAAAATCATTTGATCAGATGGACTCCAAAATCAATGTTGCTGCTGTCCTTGCGGAAATGAGCTTTATTATAGACAAAAGCATAGTTTTGCGTCAGATCGAGTTCGCGGCGGAGCCATTGAGTAAACCTGGCAAAGGTGAGCAGAATCAGTCCTCTGTGGTCAGAGTTGTTGGAACCACACCAGGCGCGAAATTTCAGCCGCCAGGCGGCGACGTCCGCTTCAAGATTGTTATTAGTGGTGTAGCGGCCGATGCAAGTGATGTTGCAGCTCTCTTTGAAAGGTTGGAAAATTCCCCATACTTCCACCAGGTTTATCTGTCCATTTCAAAAAGTACCAAACTCCAGGTGGGTACAAAGACTTTACCGGAAATCCCCCGAGGCGACACCACGGTCATCGCGGCCAAAACCCATGATAACTTCCAGGCCAGCGAATTTGAGATAAGTTGCTATCTTGCAAATTATAACGAGGTTAAAAGCTGATTTCTTGGGATATTCGCAGTTGTTAGGAAAAAGACACCAAATATCGATTTATATCGTGGCTGCAATGCTCATAGCAGATTTTGTTCTGTTCGGATTTTTGCCTTCATATAACAGAATGAGGTCGCTCAAGCAGGCAAAGGCAGAGCAGATGCGCGCCATCACTCAGGCTTCCGCTCAGGCTGAGGAACTGTCCATTGTCGAGCAGCAGCTTCAGAAGCTCCAGGCGAAGGTCGGTAAATACCAGCAAAGCGTGCCGTCTGAGAGGGAACTTGGGGCGTTTTTAAAGCAAATTGCGAGCATTATGACCGATCATGGTCTGATTGATCAGGTTGTTGCGCCTGCCGCCGAAACCCAGAACGGCTCACTTAATTGCATACCAATCAACATGAAATGCAAAGGCAAATTGGCGCAGATATTTGAGTTCTACAAGCGATTGCAGACCTCCGGTCGCCTTGTACGTATAGAGAAGGTCAAACTTGTTAATGACACTGATTTCGAAGGTTTGGTAAGTTTGGAAACCGGAGCGGTGATCTATTACAGACCGCCGACCGAACAGAAATAATTCGCTCCCAGCCTAAAACTCTATCTGGGGACGCGTGTGAAAAAATATGGGTAAAGGTAACATTAAAACTAACAGCACGAGAGCCGGCAAGATTCTCAAGCGGCTCACAGCCGACAAGAAAAAGGGTGTCATGGCACTAGGCCTGGTTGCCGTAATGGTTATCATGTGGCTGAGGATTTTCACGCACAACCAGCCGAGTGCTGCCCAGGCGACTCCGAGCCAGGTGCAACCTCAGAATGAACCGGCAGCACTTAAGGTGACTTTTATAGAGCTGCCTGTAGTTCCCGGTCGAAATGATCTTATCACCAGGGATTTCTTAAACGCTCAGGGATGGAAGAGCTTCAGCAAATACAGAGAAGGACAAAGTGCTAATAATGCTCAAGAAGTGACCATTGTTTCCTCAGATCATGGTAGTGATGTACTCGCACAAGTGGCGCAGAAGGTGAAGTTGGAGGCAATACTGCTTAGCAAGCGTCAGCGTCCACAAGCTTATATTAATGACAAGCTCCTCTCGGTGGGGGGCAGCTTCACCGTTAAAGATGGCGCCAAAACGTACCAGTTCGAAGTAACAGGCATTTTTGACAACATCGTGCTCCTGAAACATGACAACACGGAAATAACATTGAAACTGACACAGAATACCGAAACGGTCAACCAGTAAATCTGTGTGACTAAATCTTGAAATATAAGGTTTTTGTGAAAATAGGAGACAACTTATGAAACGTCATATAAATTTCGACATCACTTTTAACCGCGCATCTTTATTGAGCTTCCTGCTCGCATCGATTATTGCCGCCACTGCTGTCGGCGCCGAGCCGAACTCGCCTGCCGCAATATTCAATGCGCTGATTGCGATGGCGTCAAAAGATGCAAACAACGCAGAAGTACAATTTGCCGAGGACGCTCCAATTGAATTCATCGCCTTCGACAAAGAAAGCACCATCCAGGACGGGCTTCGCCTTCTGGCCGCAAGATGCAAGAAGAACATCGTTCCTTCATCCAAAGTCGATGGAGCCCTGAGTGTCAGCAGACTATACAATGTCACTTTTGAGCAGGCCCTTGAGGCCGTCCTCGGCGCCAATTTCAAGTACGAGGAGCAAGGCAACCTGATCAAAGTCTACACCCTTGACGACTATAAGAAAATCCTCGAGGAACAAAAAAAGGCCAAGGAAGACCTGTCGAGAATGACATACAAGGTTATTACCTTGTACTACATCTCTGCAGCCGAGGCAAAGAAGCTCATTACTCCCATTTTGAGTAGTGCCGGTAAGCTCGAAACCAGCACTCCCGCAGAAAAGGAAATATCCGGAGGAGGCGCAGGTGGCTCTTCGGGTGGGGCGTCTCTCACCTCTAAAGGTGGTGGTGATAACCCGGCAATTCACGATACCATTGTGCTGTGCGACTATCCGGAGAATATTGAGAAAGCTCTGGACATAATAAAAACTCTTGATGTCAGACCCAAGCAGGTCTTGGTTGAGGCGACTATTCTTAGTGCAACCTTGACTGAGGGAATGGAGCTTGGGGTTGATTTGAATGCTGCTGCCGGCACAAGCCTAATTGGCACGTCCGCAACGCAGGATTATGTCTCCGGTGACACTGTCAGTAGAGGTACTTCCGCAACGACGCCTATTGAGCAGATAGCCAATGGAGTTGCTGGAACAGCTCTGGAGACGGCCGGCTTTGCCAAAACGGGAAGCAACGGGCTTAGGTTCGGCGTAACAACTGGTAACGTTGCAGCGTTCATAACTGCATTGGAGGCCGTAACGGACGTTACTGTCCTGGCGAACCCGAAAATCCTTGCTGTGAATAAGCAGGAGGGTTCTGTCCAAATCGGTAAGACACTGGGTTACCGCGACAGCACGACTATTGGACAGGGAGGTATAGCTACGCAAGGTGAGGTTAAATTCCTGCCGACTGGTACTGTGCTCGTGTTCAGGCCTTACATCGGCAATGACGGCTATATCAGGATGGACATCTACCCCAAGGATAGTACAGCGCAGCTTAACGCCGACAAAGTCCCGGATGAGACCACCGCGCAGTTAAGAACTAACGTCTTGGTAAAAGACGGCCAAACAATTGTAATCGGCGGACTTTTCAGAGACGTCATCAAGACTACGAGGTCTCAAGTCCCTGTTCTTGGAAATCTGCCCATTCTTGGTGCTCTGTTCAGAGGTACAAGCGATACATCCGAGCGACAAGAAGTCATAGTGATGCTTACTCCTCACATAATTGACGAACCCAGCCAGACCAACGGCCTGGCCCGTGAGGAAGATATCCGTCGCAAGAGAGAAGGTGCGAAGCTTGCCACGCAGGGTATCGGCAGGGCAAGAATGGCCGAGGACTGCTACGCAAAGGCCGCCAAGTATTACACAGAAGGTAACCTTGAATCAGCTATGCACGAGGTTGAGGTATCGCTCATATTGCGGCCGACATATCTCGAAGCATTGCGCCTCAGAGAGCGCATCATGGCCCAGACCGATCCTGAAGGTTTGAAGAAACAGGACAGCATCATTGAGCAAAGGATCGATAAGCAGGAAGCTCCTAACTGGCTAAGGCCGTAGTGTTCAGGCTGTTGGATGTATAGTCGTTTTTATTGACGGTTGAATCGTAAGTTAAACAAGATGACCAACTAATGTCATTCCTGCGCAAGCGGGAATCCAGAGCTACCGACAAGACTGGATTCCCCATCAAGTGCGGAATGATAGTCGCTAATATCTCGAGCGACGGAATACTGTATTTGGAGTCACCGCGTTGAAGGTAGCAAACTTATTAACTGTGATAGTCGCCGCCATTATGGTCGGCTGCCTAACTTTAGCAGTCTTCCAACAGTGGCATGCTTGGGGCTCAGATACCTTTTGGGGTGGTCTCTTGCTGACAGTTTTTTATTGCATCGCGGCTATGGGCGTGATTTGGATATGCCGGTGTCACACTATGTTAAATCGGGCACTTGCGTCCATAGCCAAACAACTCAACAGTGGTTGCAAGACTGCGGTCGAACAAAAATCGCCTCGCCAAGTGGGCGACCTCGTCAACGCAATAGACACCTGCCTTGCCGACTGTCACAACACAATAGGGCAACTCAAAGAGCAGATACGGGACATGCAAATTCAGGCTCAGCTCTGGCAAAGACAGAAAAAAAATACAGAGGCGATCATATACAGCCTGCGCGATGCCGTCCTGGTTGTCGATGCTTTTGATAGACTATCCATGGCAAATGAGCCTGCCGCGAGACTTTTCGGCTTTGACTTTAAGACCGCTCAACAGAAACATCTCAACCAGCTTATTGACTCAAGCAAGTCCGATTTCCTCAATTTTCTCCGCCAGGTTGTGCAAAGTGAGCCTGAGGCAACCAGACGCGAAATCGTCCTGACCAAAGACGGCAGACCTCACACCTTCGATTGTGTCGTCTGCTGTATCCATTGCGAAGATCAGAAAGTTTGCGGCGAGGTGGCAGTTCTGCACGACATCACGCGTGAGAAAGAAGTCTCGCAGATGAAGAACGACTTCGTCAGCCACGTCTCGCACGAGCTAAAGACTCCGCTTGCATCGATCACCGCTTACTCTGAAATGCTCATGGATGGCGAGGCTGATGATGAGCAAACGAGAAAAGAGTTCTATTCTGTAATCCAGAGCCAGGCTCATCGCCTCAATCGTCTTATTGAGGACATTCTCAGCATTTCACGAATTGAGTCCGGCCTGGTGAAAATAAATAAGGAGCCCGTCAGTCTTATAATACTCATCGAGGAGCAGCTCCAGATGATTAAAAAGTACGCCGAAGAAAAACACATTCAGGTCATTAGTGAAAAGCCGATAGTATATGACCAGGTCTACGCCGATAAAGACATGATTTCGCAGGTGATCGTCAATTTGTTGAGTAACGCGGTCAAGTACACGGCCTCCGGCGGTTCTGTCAGTGTTCACACAGAAGTTGACCAGATAGCTGGTATAGCCCGTGTTAGTGTAACCGACACCGGTGTCGGCATACCGGAAGATGAAATTGAGCACCTATTTGAGAAGTTTCACCGGGTTGCCGCCAACAAGAAAATGGCTTCCGGCACGGGTCTGGGCCTGAACCTCGTCAAGCAGATAATTGAAAAAGCCCACAACGGCCGGGTTTTCGTAAAGAGCAAGGCCGGCGTCGGCAGCACCTTCGGCTTCGAATTACCTTTGGCAACAAAACAAATGGTCGAAGTAGCATAAAACCGGATGACATGAGAAGGCACCAGGGATGTGGCAATGATGGTTTGATTTTAGGGGAGGTTGCATGATGACTGGTAAAAAAGTGTTAATTGCCGATGATGAAACCCATATTATTCATGTCGTCGCAATAAAATTGCGGAACAACGGTTACGATGTCACCTCCGCAGAAAACGGAGCTGAGGCATATCAGCTTGCTTGTCAGGAGAATCCTGACATCATCGTGACCGATTTTCAAATGCCGATAATGACCGGTCTTGAGCTTGTCGATAAACTCCGCGCCAATATTCAGACCAAGGATATTCCGGTCATCTTGCTGACGGCCCGCAGCTTCGCAGTCACAAAGGAACAGCAGGACTCTCTCGGTATATCCGCCTGCCTCAGCAAGCCTTTTAGCCCAAAGGAGCTTCTTAAGAAAATTGAAGACATTCTTTATCAGAGAGAACTGGTTGCAGGAAGTTAGGATTAAAGCTCGCAGACGAAAGGAATATTCGCACAGGGAAAGTTGTGACTGACAATGAATATTATGCCCGCAACCATCGAACACAATTTGAGTAGAGCGCAATTGCGCCAACTGGAGAGATTCGCCGATAGAGTCGTCGGGTTTGGCGTCAACTTCGCGGTCTGCGACCCGGAAGGAAAGGCCATTTGGGTCAAAAACGCCGGCAGATTCGACAGCACCGATGACCACTTGGCACAAGCAACCTTTCATGTTTTGACCGGTACGTTGCAGGAAGGTTTGCCCGTATCGGCCGATCCGGTGGTCTTGCAGTGCCCGGGGAATCACACAATCTTGGCCACTGCGCTCGGCACATCCTACGCGGCCGGCCGGCCGCTCGCTGTGGCAATCATTGACCTCGGCGATAGCTCGGATGCGTCTGCATATCCTGCGACCTCTGCCGTCGATCAGACTGGTGTATATCCAGACCGCCGACTCTTGACCGAGATGCTCCATCTGCTGCGCGAGAACTTCCAATCAACAGTCGAGGCTGAAAGGCAAATAGAAACCCTCGGAACCGAGCTGGCAAAAGTCTATGAGGAATTGGTTCTGCTGCACAAGCTCAGCACTAATATGAAAGTTACTGAGTCCGACGCGAACTTCCTCCAGATGGCTTGTGACAGTTTGACCGATGTCGTTCCAGTTGAGGGTATTGCTGTTCTGCTCGAAAGGGGCGTAAATGGCGAAGAGAAGCTCGCTCTCGCCGCCGGCTCCGGCATTATAGATATTGATGACCGGACGGCGGGCATCCTCCACTCGAGACTTACCGATGAAATCAACCAAGGAAAAGAAGCTCTGCTCGATAGTGAAGTGGATTCCCCCTTCAAATACGACTGGCCCAATACTATAAAAAATATCATCGCCGTACCGTTCTTTGGTAAGGAGAAGGTGGATTCCCACCTTGGTCACAGAGCAAAAACCGGCCACTGCATCGTAGGACTTATGGTTGCCGTCAATAGGGTCGACAAACCTGACTTCGACAGTGCGGACTTGAAACTCTTCAACACAGTTACAAGCGAATGTGCCGTTTTTATCGAAAACGGAAGCCTTTTCAACGACCTTAAAGAATTGTTTATCGGCTCTCTGAGAGCTTTGACGAACAGCATAGATGCAAAAGACCAGTACACACGAGGCCACTCTGAAAGGGTGGCCATTATCTCCAAGTGGCTTTCTGAGAAACTGGCAACACAGGAAAACCTGAATGAAGAGCAAATACAGAAAATTTACTTGGCGGGTCTGCTTCACGACATAGGAAAAATAGGTGTGGACGAAAGTGTACTCCGCAAGAGCGGCAAACTGACCCCCGAAGAACGAGAATGCATAAGAAAGCACCCTTCCATCGGCGCCGGCATTTTGCGTGGGATAAGGCACATGCGGGACATCATTCCGGGCGTTTTATACCACCATGAGCGAGTCGACGGCCAGGGTTATCCGGATGGATTAGCCGCCCAGGACATACCTTTAACCGGAAAAATCGTCGGCCTGGCGGACAGTTTCGACGCCATGACATCGAAACGAACCTATCGAGATGCGATGACAGTCGAGCAGGCACTAACTGAGATAGAAAAGAACATAGGTACACAATTCGATGAAAAAGTGGCTCGTGTATTTCTGCAAAGCGATGTCTATGAGCTTTGGGACCTCATTCAGGGTACTTTTTCTGAAATGTACCCGGGTCAGATATCTGAGTATGGTACAGCCGCGGTTGGGACGTTAATCAGATGAAAATCAGCTCACAAGATTATAACGATGTCACAGTAGTTGAGCTGCAGGGCGAGATGGACGGCGATTTTGCTGAAGCACTGAAAAATATTATCACAAGCACTATCGCCCGTTCGAGAATACGCATCGTCCTTGATATGAGCAATGTGGCTTTTATAGATAGCCAGGGTCTTGAACTACTGTTTTGGGTCCATGATTACTGCAAACGAAACAGGACCCAGCTCAGACTGGCGGGGCTTGACGAAAACTGCAAAAAGATTCTCGAAATCACCAGGCTTGAAAGTGGGTTCGACCTGTATGCCGAACTCGCCGAGGCGGTGAAGAGCTTCGCCTAAAAGGGTTGAAGGTCAATCGACGTATGACTCAAATCGCCGTAGAAAACAAGCTACAGCTTGGGCAGCTCCTCTTAGCGAGAGGTGTGGTAACCGAGGAGCAAATCGAAAAGGCTCTTGCTGAACAAACTGAAAAAGGCCATCGCAAGCTCCTCGGCGAGCTGCTGGTCGAGCTTGGTTTCTGCACAGAAAACCAGATAGCCTCAGCTCTTGCCGAGGCCTACGGCGTGCCTTATGCCCAAATCAGCCCGAAAATGTGCGATCCAAAGGTCATCGAGCTGCTGCCGCGTGAATTCCTCGAAGAACATATCGTCCTGCCGCTTTTCAAGGTGTACAATGTCCTAACCATTGCCGTCAGCGAGCCTTCAAATGTGTTCTTGCTCGATGAAATTGAACGCGTCACCGGCTGTAAGGTCCAGGTGGTATGCTCAACAGCGAAAGACATCAAGGCCACCATACAGACCTATCTGCCCGCTGCTAATGTCTTCGTAATTGACGAGATCATCGACGAACAAGGCCTTGAAGACTTCACCCTCATCGAGAACATCGCCCAGGACATCAGCGACCTTGCAGAAGTCGCAGGTCAATCGCCGGTAGTCAAGCTGGTTAATTACCTGCTCTACCACGCCGTCCACGAGAATGCCAGCGACATTCATATCGAACCTGATGACAAGAAGCTGCGTGTTCGCTACCGGGTTGATGGCAGGCTCTACGAAAAGATACGTCCGCCTTACCAGATGCACCCTGCGATAGTCTCTCGTGTGAAAATCATGGCTGAACTCGACATCGCCCAGCGGCGGCTCCCACAAGATGGCGGCATTCACGTACTGGTCCAAGGCCGTCCCATCGACCTGCGTGTCTCCATCATGCCCGGCACGTTCGGCGAGAAGGTGGTAATCAGGGTTATCGACCCTCAGAGAATTCTTTATAATTTTGAATCGCTTGGATTTGCCTACAACAACCTTAAGCGATTCAGGGAGGTGATACAGTCACCCAACGGCATAGTTCTTGTTACCGGGCCGACCGGCTCAGGAAAAAACACAACCCTTTATGCCGCTCTCGCTGAGCTTAACACGGAGGATGTAAATATCTGCACTGTTGAGGACCCCGTCGAATGCAACATGGCCGGGATAAACCAGTTTCAGGTAAACAGCAGCGCGGGCTTTGAGTTCTCTACGGCCCTGAGAAGTCTGCTGAGACAAGACCCCGACATAATAATGGTGGGCGAAATTCGCGATACCGCCACTGCCAATATCGCGGTTCAAGCCGCTTTGACCGGTCATTTGGTTCTCTCAACCTTACACACGAACGACGCTCCAGGTGCGGTTACTCGTCTGCTCGACTTGGGTGTTGCTCCCTACCTTGTCAGCGCTTCACTGAAAGCCGTGATTGCCCAGCGACTCGTGCGAAAGGTCTGCTCAAACTGCAAAACCGAGTACGACCCGCCGTCGAGTATCAAAAAGGCGGTCGAAAACCTCATCGGCGAAGTACCCAAATTCTATCGCGGTGTAGGCTGCAAGAAATGTAGGAATACCGGCTTCGCCGGTCGAATCGCTGTCCACGAGTTGTTTGTCCCAAACGATGAAATTACGGAAATGATCAACGAGCGAGTCACTGCAAAGAAGCTCAGGGCGAAAGCCATTGAGGCAGGCATGGCCCCGTTGCAGTTGGACGGTATCGAAAAGGTCAGAGCTGGGATCGTTTCAATCGAGGAAGTATTGCGAACAACACAATCTGACGGGCCGTCTATAATGTAGTATTAAAGGTACACTTATAAGAGAAATATATATGCCTGAGTTAGCAACACAAACTGAGGAAGCACTTCAGAAAACGAGCCAGTCAGCTCAACCATTACCGAAATCGGCACCTCCATTGCCCACCGGCTCAACTGTTGAGTGGTCGGAGGAGCTTTACCTCGCCAGGGTTAAGCCCGCGGAGCTTATCCTTTTCACTACCGAGCTGTCGGTAATGCTCGATAGCGGCGTGGTCCTCAGCGACGCACTTGATGCTATCGCAGAGCAGGCCGCCGTGCCAAAATTCAAAGCAATCATTATTGACATCGCCGAAAAAGTCAAAACCGGCGAAACCTTCTCAAAGGCTCTGGCCGGCTACCCAAGAATCTTCAACTCAATGTTCATCAGCATAATCAAAGCCTCGGAAGCGTCAGGCAAAATGGCGGACATGCTCGATATTCTTAGTGGTTATCTTAGCTTCGAGGCAGATACGCGTAAACAAGTCAAAGGCGCTCTCACCTATCCATTTATCATGGTCATGATGGCCGTTGCTGCCACCGGCACCCTCATGTTCTTTGTCCTGCCTCGATTCATGCGAATTTACGAGGCAAGAGGTGCGGCTCTACCGAAAATTACTCGTGTGCTGGTAGCCTTCAGCAAAATCATCGGCAACTTCCGCTTAATGACCACGATTATAACAGTGCTGGTTCTGGCCTCACTGGCGATATACTACTGGGCTAAAACCACATCCGGCCGGCGTTTCTTCGACAGCATCAAAATTCACACTCCGGTCATCGGCACCATGTTCATCGATATGGTCGTAACACGCTCCATGCGCATCATGGCAACAATGATGAACACGGGTGTCAGATTGCTCGATGCCATCAGGGTCGTCCAGGGTTCATGCAACAACTACTACTTCCAGCAACTCTGGACTCAAGTGGACGAAAAAATCCAGGATGGCTACCAGCTTTCGGAGTCAATCATGCTCTCGCAATCCTCTCACCTAATCGCCCCGGGAATTATCCAAATGCTGCGTGCAGGCGAGAAAAGCGGCAAGCTCGGCGAAGTTTGCGACAAAATATCCGTCTTCTACGAAAAAAAGCTCGAAGCATCCATCCGCAGCGTTATGACGCTGATAGAGCCTATAATGATCACAATCCTCGGCGCCATCATTGGCACTGTCGCAATAGCACTTCTGTTGCCCGTCTTCAAAATATCGAGTGTTATCGCACACTGATTATGTGGGTAGATACGTCTCGTATCCGGCCGGCTCATTCTCAAACATAATTCTTGGGGATGCTTGGTCGAGTCTGGTGCATAGCAACCATGTAACGAGGCGAAAATGGAGTCGGTTCACAAATCAACCGCCGCCAAAATCCTCCTACAAGTGCAATGATTGCCGAGATGACACAGGGCGAGCCTTGATGCCCTAAATAGTATTGGAAACGCTTCGATTTGGGCCTGTCCGTACCCGATTGTTATATGCGGCATGAAATGCTCAAAACTCGACTTTACCGGATAGTTCCTTATCCACTCTAACGTAGTTTCCGCAACCGCGTCATTCACGTACAGCATCTCATCGGTAATATCGTAACTGAAGAACAGCCTCAGTTTCTTCATAACCGTCTCATGCAGTTTTTGAAGTTCCTGCGTTCTGGTTACCTCAAACACCGATACCTTCTCATCTTTTGCATTCGTTGAGGTAATGATCCCACAAATATTCAGTTCACCAAAGCGGTTCTTAGCTGTAATCGCTTTAAGTATATCCCTAATAGGGCTTACATCGCGTTCATCAATGCATCCCATAGCTAATGAGATATGTGGTAGACAATCATCTTTACCTAACACGATTTTGTTGCCGAGCTTCTCGACCAGCTTTCTATTGGATTCTATCGCCCTTGCCGTCATAGCCTCGTCCGGCAACAACACCGCATCAACCGCAATTCTGCTCATACTTTCCTCTATCCGGCACGACGCTATGCCGGATTGCCGATCCTCAGAAGAATGAGTCGTCACTTGTCGAGCACCTCCTCGTTATCCTTACGCCACGCAGGGTCAACTATACAGAGGAATTTCAATCGTCGGTCGCCTGTATTTTCAATATATTGTGTTGCGACCGGTGGAATATAGATCGCGCTACCGGCGCCAACTTCATGGGTCTCGTAACCGATGTGCATCAGGCCTTTTCCTTCCAGCACATAATAAACCTCTGATGCTTTGAGCCTGTGCGGTTTTGTACGTTGCCTTGGGGCAACCATGGCGTAGGCCAGACTATAGCGAATCTTCAAGTCCTCATTATCGGGATGCAGAATCTCACGCAGAAGTGAGCCGTCCCCAGCCGTAAACTCCTTGCAATCCTTCAGACACCTGACAAACATGACTATTGTCCCAACAGAATAGACCCCTCTGTGAAGAACGTCCCTGCTACACACGCTGTCATAAAGCACGCCAGCGTTGCAGCCATCAATGCCCGAACCGCGACAGATCCTATGTTTTTAATTCGTTGCGGTGCCAATGCAGATACGCCCCCAACGAAGATGGACATCGAGGCCAGATGCGCGAACCCAGACAACGCGTATGCCGTAATCACCGCCGACCGCGGATGTGCCAGCAACCCTTTCTGCATAGCTGCAGCCAGATCGTTGTAACTGACAACCTCCGTCACAATCAAACGCTCGCCGATAATCCGCGAGACTATGCCTGCGTCGCTCGGCGGCACCCCCATAACCAGCGCAAAAGGATAGAAGATATAGCCGCAAATCGCTTTGAGTGACCAATGCCACGTCAAGTGAAACCAGGTGTTTATCTGCGCGCCCACAGCACCTAAGGCCAAATCAGCAAGGGCAACCAATCCTAAGACCGCTATAAGTAGTGCTACAATCCCTACAATCATCTTAGTACCGGCATTTGCCCCGTTGATAACCGCCTCGAACAAGCTGCTCTCCTTCTCATAGTAAGGCTTAACATTCACCCCTAACGTCTCCGGCTTTTCCCGTTCGGGCATAATCACCTTCGACATAACGATTGCAGCCGGCGCCGAAAGCAGCGATGCCGAAACCAAGTGCCCCGCAATTGTCGAAAACACGTCCTTCAAGCTGAAAACATACAAGGCCAAGACATTTGATGACACTGTAGCCATGCCGGCCGTCAGCAGTGTGCACATCTCAGATTGTGTCATCCTCGCTAAATATGGCTTAACTGTTAAATTCGACTCGACGCCGGCGAAAATGTTGCTGGCCGTAACCAGCGATTCCGCCCCGGAGATTCGCATTAACCTTGTAAAGACATACGCAAACGCCTTTATCACTAAGGGCATTACACGGTAGTAGTACAGGATTGCAATAAGCGCCGAGAAGAAAATGATCGTTGGAAATGCCTGAAATGCCAAAATGAACCCGAGTGATTCTTGTCCCGGCTCGCTCGGCTGACCCGGCGGCACTGCCAACCTGCCGAACACGAACTTTGCCCCTGCCCCGGCAGAGTCCAGCACCTTAACGACAACATCATTGACGACAAGAAATGCCTTCGTTCCCGCCGGGACAACGAAGACGAACAAGGCAATCAATAACTGCAGTCCCGCCCCCCAGTAAATTGCCCTCCAGTTCATGTTCTTTCGGTCGGCCGACAGTAGCCATGCCACGCCGACCAGCACGAACATCCCGAAAAAGCTAACAAGATTATATATATCCATATTTGATTCAGACAACCATTAAATGTCGGCCGCACACCTCTTTAAGTTTTGTCCTTCATTTTTCGCCAATTGTTCAGAGGTCTAATTCCTTGCCGCAGTGTGGACAGCGAACATGGCTTCTCCGTTGCTCTCTTTCTTCAACAAAACCCGCCCCCAAAATGCCTGTCGGCAGCGCAAACATCCCGATTCCAAGCACCGAAATCACCGAAGCCAGTATCTTTCCCACGGTAGTAACCGGATATATATCCCCGTATCCTACCGTCGTTAAAGTCGCAACCGCCCACCACATAGCCGCCGGAATACTAGAGAATTTTTCCGGCTGCACTTTATACTCCGCGAAGTACATGAGCGACGATGCCATCACCAAAAGCACCAGTAGAATAAACACTGTGTCCGCCAGGTGTTCCTTTTTAGCTTTGACAACCCGTTGAAGTATCTGCAGCGACTCGGAGTAACGCCCCAGTTTTGCGATCCTGAATACCCGCATTATACGAACGACTCGCATCGCCCGTAAATCGACTCCCATGAACGGTAGATAGAAGGGCAGGATTACAGTCAGGTCGATCAATGCCATCGGTGTCGCCGCAAACCTCAGCCTGCCGACCACTGGCCTGCTGTACTCATGCTTTTCAACACATGACCATAGGCGCAAAACATACTCCACCGAGAATATCAGCACCGACACAACCTCAATGAAAACAACCCCGGGGCAAGCATCTTAATACTGTGAACAGACTCAAATACCTGGGCAATCACATTAAGGCAAATAAGACCTATAATAAAAGTATTCACCGCCTTTTTTAGCCCGTCACCGCTGCCCCTGGCATCCAATATCTCATATACGCGCCTGCGCAACTCCATATTCCACCAACCAAACAAAGCTCGGCTATACGCCTACCCGGTGCCGCTATGCTGCAAAGATTTCTTTATACTTGCTGCCGGCAGCTTTCCTGCCGGTCTGTGCCCTATGACCAATCAGCATGTGTGCTATACTTGGCGGCATCTTTGCTCTTATTATCTTCAATCTACGAACTAAATTAGGCCGTATCCGATCCTCCGGGCCTCTTCTAACTGTTGGTGTTTCTTCAGAATATCCCCCTTGTCACTTACTCCCGGCACAATAATCGTCTCAACAAGCTTCATCTCCAGATACGCGAAGCTTTTCTGAAAAAGTTCAACGGCCAGGTTGGCCGTCTCTGCGTGTTCTTCCTCAAGAACAATCGCTATTACTGCCTCTTTTCCCCTTATCTTCTTTCGGTGCTCCTCACAGTTAAAATACACAAACCGGTCAATAAAAAGCTTCATTAAGCCGCTCGGACCATACCAATATATCGGCGTTCCGAAGATGATTACATCACTCTCACCGATCTTGGAGTACATCCCGCGCATATCATCATTTTTGCCGCATTCATTCCCTCCCCAACACGCGTGGCACCCGTCGCACTCTTTTATTACCAAATCCCCCAACAGCACCTCTTCCACGGTCGCACCTTTGGCTCTCGCCCCGGCAGCTATCCTCGAAACCAATATATGTGTGTTCCCACCCTTCCTCGGACTACCCATAACCGCCAGTATCCTTCTCATAACTCAGTCCCTCTTAAATAAAACACTCCGTAAGATAATGCTACGTCGTAACACGTAAGCTGATGTTTTGTCGTTCTCGCAAACGAAACCAATCTCGATAGGGTAAGCTCCGCCGACCGATTAACTTGTTGTTTCCCCCGTATATAGCCAGTTGTTTAACGCAGGATTTTCCCTATACTCCTCGTACATCTCTGCGCCGTGCCCATAGCATAAGTGTGGCTGTCAGTTTTCTTTGAAACTGACCATCCATAGCGCCTCTGTGGCCCAATTCGGTTTAGGAGCATTGATGTCAAACCGCTTGCTCCACTTAAGGCTCCATAATCCTTTTAGCCAAATCTTGCGGACGGTATAATCGAGAAACACTCCATTGATCGCCTGTTGGTGTCTGTTGATACAAAAACGCTGCATCACATTCGCGTCGCCCGCCCAACGCTCACCATCATATCTTGGCGGGGTATCCGTATTGTCGGGCCAGCCGCACCAGAACCAGCAATCCCAAAACAGAGGTATGTTGTTTGTTCCTTTAACGTTCGGTGTTCTCCAGAAGAATGCGGCTGGTTTACCATAAAGGGGGTCCTCGGCTGGGACATAAACCCACCCGTTAATCCCGTAGCTGCCGTATGTCCCTGCGGGCCGGCCGGAATTCTCGCTCAGCTTACCCCATGATGTAAAGGCATCTCCGCCGATGACCAATGTGTCACTGGCTCCAGGGGGGTAAGTAGGAAAGGCAATCTTCTTGGCCATCGGGCAACATCGTATCTTCGGGTCCTTGTAATAGTAGTCGAAAAGCACGTCGATCCACCGGCCTGATGCACTTCCTCGTCTGGGGAAATATCCGTTGTTTTCATCTGTGTACATGGCCCAAATCGTTCCCCACTGCTTCAGGTTCGACTGGCAGGCCACCGCCCGCGCCTGTTTTTGGACGCGAGCCATCGCCGGCATTAATATAGACATCAATAATGCAATGATGGCAATGACCACCAACAACTCTATGAGCGTGAAGCCTGCTTTGTACTGCTTTGCTCGATCTCGTTTTTCGGCAGATATGTCAGTCAACAACAGCCGGTGAAGATTATAGTTATCAGCATTAGACCATAGCTGACTTGATGATATTGTTGTCATTTGAGACCATTCAAACAATTATACTTGTACTCACAACTTCATACTTGCCTAATTCCGTGAACGTTCCTGGCTCGCCTGCGACCGCCAGGCACTATGTGTCTCCTTAAATGATGAAATTGCCCAACCGCGATATTATACTCTATTAGAATACCAAATCCCTGTGGTTTTCGCAATTGTTTCTCTCCGAAACTCTCCTGTAAAACTGGGGGGGCTAGTCGGCCATATTCTCGTTTGAAATCTCCCTCTAAGATGTATTTTGCCCTCAAAGAATCGATGACGCCTGTGTTTAAGTTCATCTGTTATGGTTTTTATGAGCAAGCTTGTAGATGTTTTCGTATACTATGAACAATGAACTATGAACCATGAACAATAAACTATCTGACTGGAGATGAGAACATGCACCGATCAAAAGCAAAAAGCATTCTGGCTATTGTTCTATTGTTATTAATCGTGTTCGGTGGTACGAAATCTGTTAAAGCCAAGGGATTTCTTCGCACTCAAGGGCAGGACATTATTGACGAAAGTGGAAACAAGATTTTGCTTAGGGGTGTAGGTCTGGGAAACTGGTTGTTGCCGGAAGGTTATATGTGGAAGTTCGGAGATTCGGGTGACCGCCCTCGCAAAATCGAGAAAATCGTTAGTGATTTGATCGGCCAAGAAAACGCAGACCGGTTCTGGAAAGAGTTTCGGAAAAACTATATTACCGAAGCCGATATAAAACGTATCTCCGAAGTCGGTTTTAATTCAGTGCGTCCAGCCCTCAATGCCCGTCGTTTTTTAACCGAAGGAGATAATCCTTCTTATGTTGATGAAGGATTTGAGCTGCTGGACAACCTCATCAAGTTGTGTAAAAAGTACGACATTTACGTCATTATTGATATGCATGGTGCTCCGGGCGGGCAAACAGGGACTAACATCGATGATAGTCCAAAAGACCAGGCGGAGCTTTTTATGGACGAAAAAAACCAGGATCGACTTGTTGACCTTTGGGTGAAAATCGCCGCCCGCTATAAAGATGAGCCGGCAGTTGCTGCTTACGATCTTCTTAACGAGCCGCTGCCTCAACGTACCGGCGCTGCGGATAAATACAAAAACCGGTTAGAGCCGCTCTACAAACGCATAACCGCGGCGATACGTCAGGTGGATAAGAAACATGCGATCACCCTGGAAGGTGCAGATTGGGCTAATGATTGGTCAGTTTTTTCCAAGCCGTTTGATGATAATCTTTTTTATCAGTTTCATTACTATGCCTGGGACAGGCCGGATAATTTGAGGGGTATAGGTCAATTTCTTGCCAGGCGGAAGGAACTTGATACGCCGGTCTGGGTTGGCGAGACCGGGGAAAAGGATAACACCATTTACTGGGGGACTACTCAATATTTTGAAGCTAATAACATCGGTTGGTCGTTTTGGCCTTGGAAGAAAATGGATGCAAGAAACGCACCGTATTCGATCAACAAACCGGAAGGATGGGATGAGATCAGTGCTTACTCCAGAGGAAGAGGTAAACCTTCTAAAGAATTGGCACAAAAGGCATTTGATCAACTAATAGAGAATGTCAAACTGGAAAACTGTGTGTATTTCCAGGATGTTGTCAACGTGGTATTCCGTCGTGTGCCGGGGAAGGTTGAGGCGGAAAATTATGGCCATGAAGGTTTGAATAAATCATACTTCGTGAAAGACACGAACTATAGGGCAAAGCGATATCGTATTTCCGAACCGGTGCCTATTGAGCCAATCGAAGCTCAAGACAGTCGATTCCGTTCTGAACAGTGCATAAGATTAAATACAGGAGAATGGACGGCCTACAAGATCAATAGCCTCGCGCCACGAGACTATAATGCGGTCGTCAAAGCACAAGCTGCAACGGTGCCGGCTGTTTTTACATTTTCATTAAATGGTCAAACTCATGAGATTAAAATAACCGAGACCGGTTGGAGCGACGTAAACCTTAAAGCAATGAAATTCTCGGAAGGGATTAACAATCTCAAACTGTTGGTCAACAGTGGTACAATGTCCTTTGACTGGCTTAATTTCGATTGATAGGAACCTGGGAGTAATCCAAAACGTTGATTTTGGAGGCGCTGTTTGTCAGGTTGAGTAGTGACTATTACAGTTAATAATTGGATGTTAGGAACGACGTATTGTGATCAATATGCATCTCTAATTGATATAATTCTCATTTGTTTTTTAAATTCCGCCTGAGCCAGGGACGTATCGACTTTGACAGTAACAGCTTGCCCCGGAAGAAGATCAAAGTAATTATCGGTAAAGAAATTATTGGTCGTATCCAGCTCAAGATATACACCGCGAGCCAGTTTGTCAGCCTTCATTTTCACTTCATATCCGCCCTTAACTTTTTTTATTGATCGATTTATAGTAACTCGCGGAAAATCAATATCTTTTGCCTTGGCCAGATAGTATGTATTCGTTGATAATGTGCGGTCTTTTTCTCTGAGTTCGGCATAGACAAATACGTCATTTCTTGACTTTCCCTTGAGAATCTTCTCGACAGGCTCCGTCAAGAATAATTTACTTGTATTGGCCGGGACAGTTACCTGATTGGTCGATTCAAACACCACGTTGCCTGATAAATCCATCACTCTCACATTGAGGTTCGCTTTGATGTCTGAAAGCCTGTCGGATACGACATAGACATTAAGTTTCCCTTCTTCCTCAAAAGGTGAGACGAGCACTTCGGAGAACGCGCGTTTAGTATAGTAATGTAATGCTTTCCAACGCCCGTAGTAATCGGTGCTTGACCAGGATGCAACCGGCCAGCAATCGTTGTGCTGCCAATAAAGCGAACCCATACAACGCGGCATATTCCTTCTGTGGGCTTCTTCTCCTATCCTGACAGCATCGGCCTGCAGGAGATGGCTCATATAAAGGAAGCTGCGAAAATCCTTCGGTTTTCTGTAATCCTTTTGCATATACGAGTTGATAAGCTGGTTGCCCCGGTTGTTGCGTTGATGTGTTAACATGACTTCCGAATAGATATCCCAGTCGCGTTGTTCGGGGGCATATTTCTTTACGGAGCCGAACTCGGGGAATGATTGAAAACCGTATTCACTCATAAACTGAGGGATTACCTTCGCGTAGTCGGTGATTGGAGCTTCCGCATGCCAAACACGCCAGAAGTGCATATCGCCGCTTCCTGATTCCGACAATGGAGAGGATGGCCAGTAAAAAGTCTGCGGGTCGTATTCTTTTACCACGTCGGGTAAGGTTTTGTAGAAGATGGCTTGATATTCGCCCCAAATTTTGTCGGCTATTTCTTTTGACTGTTTTTCGTAATTGGGTTTCCAGCCCCAGCCGAACCAGGCATCGTTGATTTCGTTGTTGCCGCACCATAATGCCAGACAAGCATGATTGCGAATTCGTTTTACATTCTGAATGGCCTCCTGGCGGATGTTTTCAAGCATTTCCTTATCGGCAGGATACATACTGCAGGCAAACATGAAGTCGTGCCAAATCAGAATGCCGTATTTATCACAAAAATCGTAGAAAATATCATTTTCATAAATACCGCCGCCCCAAACACGTAACATGTTCATGTTCGTATTCTTGGCATCCAGCACGACTTGTTCGTAGCGTTCCCTGCTTACCCTCGGCACGAAATTATCGCAAGGAATATAGTTTGCTCCCTTCATAAATACCGGCACACCGTTCAGCTCAAAATAAAATGATTTGCCTTGCTGGTCATTTTCACGCACGACTCGAATAGAACGGATTCCGATGTTCGTTACCTTGCTGTCAAATTCGCTGCCGGCAACAACTAAAGCCGTTTTGAAAGGATAAAGGTATTGCTCTCCAAGTCCGTTCGACCACCACAGACGCGGATTCTTCAAGGTAAATTCAACTGTTACCTTATTCATACCATTTTTTAAGTCTGTTTCAACGCTGGCATATTTTTGATTGTTCTGGGCATGGGAGAGAGAAACCACCCCCTTCATGTCTTTTGAAGTACTTACTTCAACAACGGCCCTAATTTTTGCAGACTCTTTAGAGACATTTTCCTGAAAGACCTGAACATCTTCAATACGAGCATCGTTCCATGCCTCGATAAATACAGGACGCCAGATTCCGATTGTGACTAAACGGGGGCCCCAGTCCCAACCATAATGGTAACCTGCCTTACGTGCAAAGATGCTGATTCTTTTGTTTAGAAGGCCTCCGTTTTCCGATTGGTCGTTTGAAGCTTCATAATGATAGGGTAACGCTTCGTACTTCGGCAAATCTTTCTTTACAGGTGAATGTAAATAAACCACTAATTTGTTGCCTTGTTTTTTCAGTTTGCCTTTGCAATCAACCGTCCATTCTCTGAACATGTTGTTTGCCGCTAATATTTTTTCATCATTCAGATAGACATCCGCGTACGTATCCAACCCTTTGAATACCATCCGGATATGGTCTTTGGAAAAGACGTCATCCGAGACACTGAAGGTCGTTTTATACTCCCAGTCTTCCTTGTCCACCCATTGACAAGCTCGCTCGTTCATCCGGAAGAAGGGGTCTTCAATAATTTGATTGCTCATCAAATCCGTATGAACCACACCGGGAACCGTAGCGGGATACCAGTTGACGCCTCTGACCTGTTTAAACTCCCATCCCTTATTTATTTCGACCTTCAAGACATTAGCGCAAACCGTAGTTGTTGCCACACAAGCAATTATCAAGCTATTCATAATTCTTCTTTTTATAATTGATGGTGATCTGGACATGACTATTCCCCTTGTTATTATGTTTGAAGGATTCATACATTGTATTTCAGTGACCAGTGTAGTTATGATAGCTTACTTGTCAATACTGTATCAAGGAAGCCGCGTTTGTTGAACGGCATTTTGCATCCGGCATTAGCGGCACTATCGTATGTCAATGTCATGAGGGACTACTAAATGGTGAAAAACAGGGATTTTCAAAGAGCGAAAGCGTTGGTAGAAAAATCGCAAAGTGTTCTGATAACTACGCATACGAGGCCGGATGGGGATGCGTGTGGGTGTATGGCTGCAATGCTGGAGGTGTTGGCTGGGCTTGATAAAAAGGTGAAACTGTTATCGCCGACTGTGGTGCCGCAGTGGTATCAGTTTTTGTTCGATGAAAAGGTCCCGGTGCTCGGCAGTGATGTTAAGGTGCAGGAGATAATTGAAGGGCGATTCGATGGTTTTGACCTTGTAATAATCGTCGATACCAGTAGTTACAACCAGCTTGATGAGTTTGAAAAGTATCTCAAGCAGAATGCTGCCGAGGATGAGCGTGTGCCGGTACTGGTCATCGACCACCATGTTACATCAGACCGTATAGGTGATTTGGAGCTGATAGAGCCGGAAGCTGCGGCGACGGGGCTGATTGTTCAAGATTTCTTCAAGTACGCGGGCTGGCAGATTACGCAGAGAGTCGCCGAGTCGCTTTTCGTGGCGGTGGCGACCGATACCGGCTGGTTTGAGTTCAATAATACCGACAGCAGGGTTCATCGTCGCTGCGCTGATTTGATAGATGCAGGGGCCAAGCCAAATGAGATATACGACAGGCTATATCATAATTTTCCATACTCGCGGTTTAGATTACTGGTGGCGTTGCTGAATAGTTTGGAATTGCATTTTGACGGTCGATACGCGACGGTGCATTTATTGCAGCGGGATTTCGACTCGACAAGGTCAACATACGCGGATACGGAAAATATGATAAATGAGTGCCACCGCATAGAGTCGGTGAAGGTTTCGGCCTTATTTGTCGAGCTGAAGGATGGTAGAGTTCGATGCTCTTTGCGGAGTAGATGCGATATTGATGTCAGCCAGATAGCGGCGAGGTTCGGGGGTGGTGGACATAAGATGGCTGCTGGGACATACCTGCCGGGACCTTTAGAGAATGCGAAGAATCTTATCTCTGAGCAAGTCGAAAAGCGAATAGTCAGGAGTTAGAATACATCAGTCGAGGTTCCGGCCTATCTCCGTCACTCGGGCACTTTGTGCCGGGTGTACTGCACCCAGTCAACCCAGCCACAATCAGAACCTGAGAAGACAAAAGGGCGCGGAAAATGACTTGACCCGCTCTTTCAGAGATGTCCCCAGTTAACCCTCTAGTTAACCCTTGTCTGAGCGGCCTACTTCTGTAGGGACGCCTGGGCCTGCTGCAAGGCCTGTGCGATCTCGGGTATGTTCTGGAGCGTTGCGAATTCGCCATTGAGTATCGTCCCGTCCACGTAGCCGGCAAGATCCTCGCTGGTCATGTTCGCCAGGACCGTTCCGAAGCCCCTGACCATGGTGTCAATCGTTGCGGATCGCTCCTGGACAACCTGGAGCTTCGAATCAATCTCCCGAATGCGGGGGGTGTCTCCTAAGGCCTCGCATATCTGTCGCTGCTCGGTAAGCGCTGCTTGCTGCAGCGCAATGCCAACGCGGTCGTGGATGAGAAACCGTCCCGAAGACGAGACCATTCGGCCGACGCTAGAAATATCCTGGGCGACCCTCAGGGCATCCTCGATCTGACCGGCAGCAGACAAAGAACGCACCTGCTCGATGGCCTGCTGTCCGATCTGCCTGATCATACCCAAATGTTCCAAAGGCAAGGTGAACGCCGACAGTCCAAGTGCGACCGGATCGGAGACACCTTCATTAAGGAAATAGTCATACCGTGCCATGAGCAAGCCGATACGGTCGTCGGCAAACCGCCCCTTTGCGTTTGCCTGCGCGAGTGACTGAAGTGCTCCGAGGATGTTGCCACTTTGAAACTGACATTGTGCAGCGTAGCAATCTCCAAGGGCATTGGTCGGGTCAAGTCGTTCCAATTTGCTCACGTAGGCAAGGGTGGATTCATCGATCTGGCCGGCGGCGATCTGTGCGCCCACAAGGGCTGAGAGTACGGTTGCAGAGTCAGGATGCAACTGAGCGGCTTCCTTGAGATATTCCAATGCTGTCTGCTGATCCGGGGCTAAAGACGCAGCCGCAGCCCAGTAGGTAGGTTGTCGGGCGTGTTCCTGCAAGGTCCTGCGAATTCCCTCCCGTGTTACAATCTGATGCACCGCCGCTTCCAGATTCCCATCTGAGGACGCCAATATCTTCTTCACGGCATCCATGTCATACTTTGTGTCACTGCTCTCATCTCGCTGCGCGAGTTTCTCCTGATCTTTGACAGGTTGAGCGGCCCTTTTGTCTTCCACGTTTTCCGTTTTATCGCGTCGCATTCCGGCAACCAGCATAGCCCAAAGGTCTTTAATGACCTGCCGATCTTCGTCTCTTTTGTCGGTGAGCGCAGAAACTTCATCCTCCAGACGGCTGATTTTCTGCTCCGCCGAATCTTTCTGCGATTTAGTCTGGGGAATTTGCCCTTCCAAATCCGCTATGGTCTGCTCGAGTCGTGCTTGTTCCAGGGTTGCATGGTGTGCCTTTCTGTCACGCACGTTTTTCAAGGCCACAGCGAGCACGCACAGCGCGGCGGCAAACAAGATGACTATGACATATACCGCTTTTCTCATAAGTAACCTCCCGCCGAGTCTCCGTTATGGCCAACACAACCATCCCTTGCTAACCGACATTTCCCATATAGGCTGCACTGAAAGAATCGTGCACGCTTACCATCCTATAGTGTCAACATCTTATGTAGATGTCAACAATTTTGAGGATCTGGTCTTTAAGCACACCATCAATATAAAACTGTAGGTTGTCGCTGCCTTGTTCAGAGGAGACCTTTCAGTAGAACGTAAGCGTTGTTTGATCTGTGACATTTAGCGTAGTCTGCATCCAGGACTCCTGGTCGTCCTCGATGTCACCACTTTGGTCTGCATCGCCCTCATGGTAGGTTGTGACGTACTGATGGAACCAGTCTGCATCACCGCCCGTTGTGAAATGCAGGTCTGTGTCTAACACAAGGGCAAGACAATCTGTTTGGGGAGGTTGTGGAGGCGGCGGAGGGGAAAAATAGAAAAATTCAAAAAAGATAGATGCGAGATGGTTGGAAATTCGAAATCCGAAGCACGAAATCCGAAACAAATTCAAAGTACGAATTACCAAAACGTTAAAATAGATTCGCCTAACGTCAAGCGAATAAAAACGGAAAAAGGCAAAACTAAAACGAAAAGTTCAAAAATGAGAAAGCGGACACCGTAACAAAAGGGGCAGCATAGTCTTGCGCCTTCGTAGTCTTCGTCAGAGTAGACAAAGCCTGTCCTAACTTTGCTTAGAATGAGCGACTGTAAGATTCACTGTGTTGAAGAATATCTGCTTTTTTGATAGTCTGTCTGTTGAATACAGAATATAGAAGACAGAAGACGGAATACAGAACGACTATCGACTGACAACTATTTTGTATCGACTTGATAATGTGAGGGATCGGCGATGGCAAAGGATTATTTTGGGTTGCATGAGAAACAGACGACGGCGAGGACGGAGGTTGTGGCCGGGCTGACGACATTCCTGACGATGGCGTATATCATTTTTGTCAACCCGGCGATTCTCAGTGCGGCGGGGATGGATAAGAAGGCTCTGACAATTGTTACGTGCATTGTGAGTGCGGTTATAACGATTATCACCGGGCTATTGACGAATGCGCCGATAGCAATGGCGCCGGGGATGGGGCTGAACGCCTTTCTTGCGTACACGCTTGTGTTGGGCGGTAAAATCACGTGGCAGACGGGTCTGGGAGTTGTGTTTCTTTCGGGGTTATTGTGCTTTGTGCTGACGCTGTTGGGCTTACGAAAGCGGCTGGTGGAGGCGATTCCGATGAGCCTTGTTTCGGCCATTTCCGTGGGCATAGGGCTATTTATCACGTTTATAGGCCTGGTCAATATGGGCGTTGTTATCAAAAATGACGTGACGCTTGTTTCGGCCGGGCCGGTGACGCCGACCGTTCTGATAGGGCTTTTCGGGCTGATGGTAATGGCTTTTCTGGAGATAAAAAGGATAAAAGGGGCATTATTGATAGGGATCGTGTCGGCGACGGCGATCGCGGTGGTTTTCGGGTATGTGGAAAGGCCGGGCGGACTAATCTCGTTCAATTTCAACATCAGACCGGTGGCGTTTCAGCTTGATATTTTGGGGACCTTTAAGTGGAGTCTGTTCGGGAGCATTTTTACCTTGATGTTTATGGACATGTTTGACAGCATTGGGACATTAGTGGCTTGTTGCCATGAAGCCAAGATGATTGATGATAAGGGTAAGATAAAGGGACTGGACCGGTTGCTGGGGATCGATGCCATAGCAAGTTCGTTCGGCGCTTTGTTAGGGACATCGACAATTAGTTCGTATATCGAGTCTGCGGCTGGGATTGAGGAAGGGGGGCGGACGGGGCTGACGTCGCTTATCACCGGAGTCTGCTTTTTGTTGGCGATACTATTTGTGCCGATTGCAGGGATAGTGCCTGCATACGCGACGGCGCCCGCGCTTGTGATGGTGGGACTATTTATGATGAAGGAGATTAAGCGGATAGATTTTAACAATTTGGAAGAGGCCTTGCCGGCGTTTATCATTATAGTAATGATAGCCTTGAGCTACAGTATCAGTACAGGTTTGGCGTTCGGCTTCATTTCATTTGTGTTGATAAAGACGATATCGGGTAAAGTGCGGGACGTTAAGCCCACGATGTGGGTTATTGGAGTGCTGGGTATTGTGTTTCTGACGCTGGACAGGCTGCCGGGGCTGTTTGAGCATCTGAAGAAGTTGGTATAGTGGTAGTAGAAGAGGTATTTTGGGAGACGAATATGGCTTTGAGAGGGGTTGTTCTTGCGGGAGGTACGGGGTCGCGGTTGAGGCCGCTTACGAAAGTGACAAATAAGCACCTGCTGCCGGTTGGACGAAAGCCGATGATTTTCTATCCGATTGAGAAGCTCAGTTCAATAGGAATAGAAGAAATCCTGATTGTGACGGGCGTGGAGCATTTAGGTGATGTGGTTGGGCTGTTGGGGTCCGGCAAGGAGTTCGGCTGCCGCTTTACGTATAAGGTTCAGGATGAAGCCGGCGGGATCGCACAGGCATTGGGGTTAGCCGAGAATTTCTCGAATGGCCAGCCGTTGGCGGTGATCCTTGGCGACAATATTTTCAGGGCCAATCTCAGGGGATATGCCGAGAGGTTTTCCTTGCAGGCGAAGGGAGCCAGACTGTTGCTGAAGGAAGTTCCTGACCCTCATCGGTTTGGGGTAGCGGAGGTTTCGTGCGGCAAGGTGGTGGGCATTGAAGAAAAGCCCAAAAGGCCGAAGTCGAAATATGCCGTGACCGGGATATATTTTTATGATGCGTTGGTATTTGACATTATACGGACGCTGAGGCCGTCAGGTCGAGGGGAGCTTGAAATTACTGATGTGAACAATGCGTACGTTGCGAAGGGGGGGTTAAGTTACGACATCATAGAAGGCTGGTGGACAGATGCGGGCACGTTTGAATCGCTTGCTCGTGCTAATGAATTGGTGCTGAAAGAGCCGCCGGAGTGACAAGATCACTGGGTGTGGAGCGATGGCTAAAGAGATAGTTGCTATCCTTGGCGGCAGGGGGATGTTGGGCAGCGATGTGTGTGCTGTGTGCGAGCGAGAGGGATACGACGTCAGAGTTTTTGACTTACCTGAGTTCGATATAACAAAGGTAGAGCAAATCCACAGGGCGGTCGATGTGGGGAATGTGATAGTTAATTGTGCGGCATATACGAACGTTGATGGGGCGGAAACAGAGAAGGAGCTGGCGCATCTGGTCAATGGTGAGGCGGTTGGCCGATTGGGTGAGGTGGCACGGGCTGCGGGTAAGTGGGTTCTGCACATAAGCACGGATTTCGTCTTTGATGGGGAGCTGGACCGACCATACATTGAGACTGATGCACCGAATCCAATAAATGAATATGGCAGGGGCAAGCTGGTCGGCGAGAGGTTTTTGATTGAGAGCGGCTGCCCGTTTTGTATAATGCGTGTTGAATGGACGTATGGCAGCGTTGGCCGGAATTTTGTGACAAAGTTGATTAGCCGGGCGAAGACGAGCAATGTGCTGAAAGTGGTTGACGACCAGATTGGTTCGCCGACAGCTACGACCGAGGCCGCAAAGGTTATCTGTAAGCTGTTGGGTTGCAAACCAGAGGGGATATATCATTTTGCCAGCGCGGGGTATGTGAGTCGGTATGAGATGGCCAAGTTCATATTTGATAAGCTTGGAATGGATGTTGAGGTTTTGCCGTGCAAGACCGGCGACTTTGCAAGTCCTGCGAGAAGGCCCTTGAACAGCCGATTTGATTGCGGCAAGATGGCAGAATTGCTTGGTGAGCCGATTGAGTACTGGGGTGTTCCTTTGGGACGGTTTTTAAGGCACTTATGAGAAAGATACTTGTGACGGGCGGGGCGGGGTTTATTGGCAGCAATTTCGTGCGGATGGTGCTGTCGGAGCATCCCGATTGCCTTGTGGTGAATCTTGACAAGTTCACGTACGCCGGCAACCTGGAGAATCTTGCCGGTTTTTTGGAGCATCCCAACCACAGGTTTATTAAGGGTGATATTTGTGACGGGATTTTGGTAGAGAGAATAATTGATGAGCATTCTGTGGATACTGTTATTAACTTTGCGGCTGAAAGTCATGTTGATCGGTCGATCACCGACCCGAAGGTGTTTATCGAGACCAATGTCGCTGGAACGCTGACCTTGCTTGAGGCGGCGCGCGAAAAGAAATTAGAGCGGTTCGTTCAGGTATCTACGGATGAGGTGTATGGGGCACTTGGGCCTGAAGGGAAATTTACGGAGCAGACGCCGATAAGTCCGAATTCGCCTTATTCGGCCAGTAAAGCGGCTGCCGACCTTATGGTGAAGGCCTTCGGGCACACGTGGGGCGTCAGATACAATATTACGCGGTGCTCGAATAATTACGGGCCATACCAGTTTCCGGAAAAGCTGATTCCGCTGATGATAAATAATGCCATCAATGATAAGCCCCTGCCTGTTTACGGGGATGGTTTGTATGTGCGGGATTGGCTGTATGTGTATGACCATTGTACGGCGATTTGGGCGGTGTTGGAGAAGGCTCCGGCGGGAGAGGTTTATAACATCGGCGGATGCAACGAAAAGGCTAACCTGGAAGTGATAGATATGATACTTGCTCACCTGAGTAAGCCGAAATCCCTGATAAGATTTGTAAAAGACAGGCCAGGTCACGACAGACGATACGCGATGAACGCCGGCAAGATAATGACGGAACTCGGCTGGCGGCCTTCGGTGAGTTTTGAGGAAGGTATCCATAAGACCATCGACTGGTATCTGCAGAACCAGAAGTGGCTGACTAATGTTGTATCGGGGGATTACCAGAAGTATTATGAGGCAATGTACGGGAATCGTTGAGTTCAAGGATGGAGACAGGGTCGGTGGGGAATCTTATTAAAGATAAGGCGACTATTTGTATCGTCAATTATAAGACACCAGACATGATACGATTGTGTCTGCGGAGTATTCGGAAATTCACCGATTATCCTTATGAGCTAATTGTTGTGGATAACAATTCGGCTGATGCGTCACTGGAATATCTTAGGCAGCTTAAGTGGATTAGATTGATTGAGCGTACACCAGGTGCGGGTGAGTCCGGCGGTTACGCACATGGGGTCGGGCTGGATATTGGTTTGCAACACTGTAACAGCGAATTCTTTGTATCGATGCATTCGGATACAATTGTCAAGAAGCAGGGCTGGCTCGGAGAATTGATTAGGTATTTTGCGGGCGACGAAAAAGTGGCCTGTGTGGGGTCCGGCAAGATTGAATCTGCACTGGCTTGGCGGGTGTTGCTGAAAAAGATGACTGACTTGAGGGCGCTACAGCGGCTGTTGTTTGGTGATGCTGAATCGACGAAAAAATACCGGCATTTCAATCGCACGATATGCTGTGTGTACCGCACGCAAGTTTTGCGGGATGAGGGTCTTTCATTTATTATGGGCCGAGGAACCGGCCTGACGACAGGACAGAAGTTATACTTTGAACTTATCGAGCGGGGCTATAGGACGGTGGAGCTATCGGCAGCGGCGATGGGTCAGTATATTGTGCACCTTGCCCATGCTACGCAGGCTGCAAACATCAAAGAGTTTGTGCTTCCAAAACGAACTCTTCGCAAATACGGCAAGTCTCTCGATACGTTTATGTCCTTGCCGCTGGTTCAAGATGTCCTTCTCGATAGTTCTTTGGATAAGTAGGGCTGGATGAATACTGAGGTTGGTTATGGTCCCAAGGGTTAGCATTTGCATACCTACCTTTAATCGTAAAGACTACCTGGCGCAGACCTTGGCGAGCGTCTACTCGCAGACATACACGAACTACGAGGTTATCGTAGTCGATGACGGCTCGACAGACGCAACAGGGGATTTCATCAGGCAGGCTCAATATGACAGGATGAGATACTACTGGCAGAAAAATGCTGGTGACGCCGCAGCCAGGAACAAATTGATAGGGCTTGCGCAGGGTGAATTTATAACCTTTATTGACTCGGACGACCTTTTGCTCCCGGATTCTGTAGAGCGGATGGTCGAGGCAATGGATTCGGCTTCCGATGACGTCATCGTCTATGGGCCGTACCTGCGTATAGATGAGCATGGCACCGTCTGCGGCAGGTCCAAGCGAAAGATTCTACGCAGCGGGTACATAACCAAATACCTTTTTCAGGATATTCAGGTACACTCCTGCGGCTCGATGTTCCCAAGAAAGGCGCTCGTCAAGGCTGGCGGTTTTGACGAATCACTGAAGGTCTGCTCGGACTACGACCTTTGGCTTCGTCTCTCACTGGAGTATCGTTTCATCGCGATTCCTGATCCGACTTTCAAACGCCGACGCCACTCGGAGAATCTATCTACAATATGCGCCAAGAATCAAATCAAAGAGTTAGAGGTTCTGGAGCGTTTTTACTATGAAAATCGTCAAAATGTTGATATGGCTAGAAGGGTTGCTATGCGAAGGTTGAGTAAAGAGGAGTACAGAGTGGGGAAGTATTTTCTTAGAGAAAGAAACTTCGAGATGTCAGCATGTTATTTCCAAAAATCCTTTTTTCGTCATCCCGGTGTAAAGGCCCTTTTTATGTGGGTACTTTCAAGCCTTAAACAAAAACTGCCAAGAATACAGCAACAGAAAATCTACTGAGTCCTTAATTTTAAATAGTGATTTTAATCGTTTTTGACGGTTACATAAGAAAACGCAGAAAAGGTAAGAAATAACGCTCGAAAAAACACTTGCCGCTTCTCCGATGATGGCGGCTGGTTTGAAAATAAGATTGAAAAGTGCGGTTCTAAATCTACCTTTATGTTTCCTAAGGTAAATCAATAAACTCCTGTATTCCATTATCCGTCTCTTTGTACTTAACCCTGCGGAAGATTTACCTCCGATGTGAGTGATTACAGCCTCCGGCACGAAGACAATTCGCTGGCCTAGTTTTTTTATACGCAAACACAAATCTACATCTTCGTAATACATAAAGAAACGCTCATCCATCCAGCCGACCTGGTCTATTACCGACCGCCTTACCATCAAGGCCGCCCCAGAGAGGCACTTAACTTCAGCTTGTTTTCTGTAGTTGAAATCATATGGTTTAAGCTTCCTGTAATGTCCTCGAAAAACGCCGAAGAACCTTAAAATAGTTTTTCCATAAAGAACTCCTCGAAAAGTGACGATTCGTTTGACTGAGTGATAAGTCGTTCCGTCTGTATTTAGAATCTTTGGGCCACAAATACCGACGTCTTGGTTGTTTTCCATGAACTCAATAAGGGTATCGAGCGAACCGGGGTGTACGAGTGTGTCTGGATTGAGTAGGAGCAGGTATTGTCCTTGTGCTACTATGATGCCTTGGTTATTTGCTGCGGCGAAGCCGCGATTAGTGTTGTTGGCGATGACGGTTACCCCGGCGAATTTAGTCTTGATTGCATCGACCGTGCCATCGGTGCTGCTGTTATCCACGACGATCACTTCGTAGGGGTGCCGGGGTGGATGCATTCTTATCGACTTAAGGCAATTCAGAACATCGTCTTTTACGTTCCAGCTAACGATGATGATTGAGAGTTTCATGATCCAAGTTCCTCAAATCGTCTTGGCAACAACTGCAAATTGTCTGTACCCGGCATCGGACAGCCGGTTCAGCAGAAGCGTGTTTATTATCTTATATGTTCTGCTGTGCGTTGGATGAATACCTTCGATAGTGCGAACGGTATATCCGAGCGTGACGAACATTTTCAATATGCTCTTTTTGGTGAAGAATCGGAGATGAGTCTCATCTAAGACACCCTTGACCTTGTAGTCCCATTCACCATGAACGACTAGTCTGACGAGCACACGGTAGTAACGTATGTTTGGGATAGAGGCTACAACAATGCCATTTTGCGTGAGCTTTTTCCTGATATTCAATAGAAGGCTGTATGGATCAACCAAATGCTCCAGGATATCAAAGAAGATGATACAATCAAAATAACCATCTGGTAAGTACTGTACTGCTTGGTTTGCGTCTGCGTTAATTACCTTGTCTAGGTGTCTGGCGGCTTCTTTGGCTGCCGTACTGTTGATTTCAACGGCCCAGCTTTCTGTGTGGAGTTTGTTTTTTAGCAAAGCTGAGAAACATCCGAAGCCACATCCAAACTCGAGAGTCGTCTTAACGGTCTGTGGGATGTACTTCAACATATCCGGCCGGTCGGCCTGGTAATAGCTGGGGGGCTTATTTGTCGGGCTGAAAAGATTTGGTTCCATCGATTTGCCTGTGGATCGCTCGAAATGATATTCTGAAACCTTATTCTACAGAGCATTAAAGAAGTAATCCTCGCAGTAGTCACCTTATTTATCACGGATTTTTATCTTCCCATTTGAATATGGGTGCGATTCGTGCGGTGTCCTTGTCTCTATAGATTCTGAATATGAGTGGGCATTTGTGTGCCTTCATTCCATCGAGGTCCGTCAACATGAGGCTGGATTCCGTTACAAGGATGTTTTTATCCTTCAAATCTCCGTGAATGATACGGTGTTTCTTCAGCTTGTCAAGCAGGTCATTTATCTGGTGAGTCAGCCTCTCGCGGTTTGCCTGTGTCGTTTTATCGTCTCCCAGGGCATCCTTGAGCCTTTTAGCCTCAACATACTCTGTCAACAGATAGGATTGCCACACTAAAGGACCTATTCTCTGCTCGATGAAAGCCACCGGTCTGGGTGTGGCTATGTTGAGCGAAGTGAGCAGGTTCGCATAGAACCATCCTCGGCGGGCGCGCGACCCTATTATGGTATATTTCAGCGAACGGATTAGCCCACGGTAGCCGTGCCGTTTAACGACAATATCGCGGCCGTTCCAGGTAATGCAGCAGACACAACTTGTAATGTCTTTTTTAAGAAACCGGCCTGTGTCGATCAGGTGGTTTATCTGGTCGATAAGCCCAAAGAGCTGCTGCTGAGTACAGAGCCGATTATCGAATACTCCTGTGTACTTGGCCGGCATAAAGCGAATCGGGAGTGTGCAGGATGAAAGCGACCTCTTTTCTCGTGTTGGAATCCGACGCATGAAGACCTGAAACGGAGATTGTTCACAGCCTGCAGCTTCGTGCATGTTCCGTTTGCTCACCTGTCAACAGCCCAGAATAACTATACCCATTTCGTCGGCGAGGTTAATTGTCTGCGGCTTGTCGATAATAATTGTTTTGCCTGCCTCGACGACGAGGCATTTGGCTTTGTTGGCGGCGAGGTCTTTGATAGTATCGGGGCCGACACAGGGCACGTCGAATCGCAGGTCTTGGTTGGGTTTGGATGTTTTTATGAGCGTCCAGCCGCCTGACTTGCAGAACTGGCCTGCTCGTTTAATCATTTCGGCGGTGCCTTCGATTGCCTCGACAGCAACGACTTGCTTTTCTTTGACCGCAACGGCCTGGCCTATATCGAGTTCGCCGATCTTTTTGGCAATCGGCCAGCCGAATTCGATATCATCTTCCACACTTGAGTTTGGCTGGTGCTTCGTCATGACGCCGTTATCGGCCAGGTGTTCTTTGCAGTACATTATTGAGTTCTCCAAAATTATACCGCTGTCTTCCAATTCGTCGGCCAGTGCGCACAGTATCGTGTCCGTCAATTTGTTTTTTCCGCATAGTCGCCAGTAGTAAATACGAAAGGCGTGCCAATCGGGCAGATAATGAAGGATTCGCCAGGGTGTGAACAGATGTGATTTAGTGACGGTTCCAACCATGATTGTTTTAGTGACGCCGTGCTTTTTCAACTTCCGTATCCAGATTCCGGGTCTGGCAACGCTGACCTTATAGAACACATCGACTTGCTGCGCCAAGTGTGTCTCTGCGTAATCGGCCAGGGCGACACAAATGACTTTCAGTCCTGCGTTTCTTGCGCCGGCGGCCACGAGGAAAGGCAGCCTTCCGCCCCCTGCTATTAGGCCTATTACGTCCGAATTACGTGTTTTAGAAGCCATCGGTTCGGGTGGATTTGTCACAATTACCTCAGAGCTATCTATCGGAATTCTGTTCCTTAGAGCGTGTGGTTTGTCCGAGACGCTTCTGGAAATCTTGTATTGTTTGGTGCATTTCGGGCAGATTCTGGATCATACCGTATGCTCGTTTGCCGACGTCTGCATCGATTGCAGGCGAGCCAAGCACAGTCTGGCCGTCAGGGATATTTTCGATAACGCCTGCCTGAGCGCCGATCGTGACGTTGTTACCGATAGTAATATGCCCGACGATACCGACCTGGCTTCCCACGACACAATGGTGGCCGATTGTAGTTGAGCCAGCGATGCTTACTTGGGCGACAAGCAGGCAATGCGGTCCGATTCTTGAGCCATGCCCGATTGTTACGAGGTTGCCGAGTTTGCTGTTCTGGCCGATGATCGTATCGGCAAGGGTGCCTCTCTCGATGGCACAGCAGCTTCCGATTTCCACATCATCCTCGATGATGACGGCCCCGATTTGTGGAACCTTGTGGTGTATGCCTTTATGGGTGGCATAGCTGAACCCATCAGCCCCGATTGTCGAGTTTGCGTTTATAATGACATGGTTGCCGACCTTGCATCCGTCGAGTATTGCGACATTTGAGTAGATTATAGTGTCGTTTCCAATTTCTACATTCTGGCCGATGTATGCGCATGGGTAGATTATACAGCCATCGCCGACTTTGGATTGGTCGTCTATGACGACAAAGTCGTGGATATGGCAATCTGTGCCGACCCTGGCGTTATCCGATATTACCGCCCTCGGGCTGATTCCAACCTTTTTGTGTTTGCGATGTCCGTGCAGGAGCACCATAATTTGCATAAAGGCGTAGTAAGGATCATCTGAAATGAGCAATGAGACGGGTGCGGCGGTTGTTTCTTTGCCGACTATGACGGCGCTTGCTTTGGTGGACTGGAGTTGTTTTTCATATTTACGATTTACGAGGAAACTGATGTCGCCTTCTTGTGCTCGGCCAAGGGTGGCAGCGGATTTAATAATGATTTTGGAGTCGCCGAAAACTCTGCCACCCACGTATGCAGCTAATTCACCCAGAGGCCGTGGTTCCATAGAAATGCCTTTACAAAAGACGTTTCAAATATATCAGCGGCAACACTCGAAAGACGATTCCACCACTTGTGTTGGATAACACTTATGCTCGGCGAAGCCTGCTCTGTTATACTCAAGGTTCTCTGAGCTAAGCTTGGCTGCTGGCGGCTTGGCCAGCATTGTCTATTATAACCGGATGTCGTGTGTGGTCAACCTTTCAAAACCACGCGCGGATAATCAGTGACCGGCGACAGGTTCAATCGAGTAGTGCTGTGAGGATTTGTTGCTGAAGGTTGGAAGACAACTTTTCTGTGAACTGGGTGGGGGTGTCCTCGAAAATAGTTACAGCGGGGCCGAGCGGTTTATAGACGGCGGGATTGGTAGGCCCGAATATGGCCATTGTCTTTACTCCGAGGGCGGCAGCCAGATGGGAGATTCCGCTGTCGTTGCCGATGAATGCATCGGCGCAGCTCAGGACAGCCAGTACTTCCGCCAGTGACAGGTCCGTCATGCATATTCCGGCCTCGCTTATATCCTCAAGCTCTGTGTGGGTAAACCTTTCAAGCTCGGCTGGTCCGAGCAGGAAAACCACTTGGTTGCCTTCGGCCGTAAGGACCTTAGCTAACGCGAGGAAATTTCCCAGTTGCCAGCACTTATGCCGGCCGCCGCTGCCGGGATGTATAACAATGAGTTTTTTTGCCGGGTCGGCGTTCGATTCCTCCAATAATTGCCTACCGGTGCATTTGTCGGCATTGGTTGCTCTTATCAGGGTAGTGGGCGGCTGTGGTGCTGTAAGCTCCAGAGATAGGCCGCTCTGGTTGATGAACTGTTGAGCGTAGAATTCCACCAGATGTTGGCGAAAATCCTCCGGAGGTTTGAGCCCAAGCGTAATAACTTCCGCGCTGTGACTGCAATTGGCGGTAAAAATAAGGTTTTGCTCGAAATTGCCGTTGGATTCACCGAGGAATGTTACTATCCAGGCGTAATCGGCGAAGAGGTTAATCAAAGGGTCTCTGTCGGCGAGATCGAGGTCGTTTGGAGCCGCGAACAACCGGTGTAAGTCTGTTGAGTCGATTGAGGGGACGCTGTCGATGCAGGTCCTGCCCGGCAGGATACCGATGCACTGACTGTGTCCAAGTATGTCGATGCTGCCCAATTGCAGTGTCTGCTTTAAGAAGTTAGCCAGCGGCAACGTTAATATGCAGTCGCCAATGGCGCCCGGCTGCAGGATAATCGCTCGCTGGGTCTGCCTAGATAGTTGATCGACACTTTCCTGCAGCAAGTTCAAAATGTCATCTTTCGGTTGCATATCTTTTAGGTCTGTTAGTCTGCCGCCTTATCGATCCAGCCGCCGCCGAAAACTCTGTATGTATCCTGTTCTAAGACGTAGAAGACGGCTAACTGCCCCGGCGTTATTGCCAATTTTGGCTGGTCAAATTCTACTATAACGGAGTCCCCATCAGGGTAGATGGTAGCGGCACTACCCTTGTCGTTATAGCGGATTTTTACTTTTGCTTGAAAAGGCGACTTGGGCTTATCGACCAGCCAATTTACCTGCGCCGCCCATAGTCTTCGGTGCATTACCTGCTCTTGTGGTGCGAGCACTATGTTGTTGCTGTCGGCATCGATTCGGGCCACATAATAGGGTTTGCCCATTGCCACATGCAAGCCCCGGCGTTGGCCTATCGTGAATCTATGTATGCCGTTGTGGCAGCCCAAGGATTTACCGGCGGCGTCGATTATGTTGCCAGGTCGAACCAGTTCCGGATGTCGCTTTTCAAGTAGCGCGGTATAGTCGTCATTTGGGACAAAGCATATCTCTTGAGATTCTTTACGGTTCTCGGTTCCGAGGCCGAACTTGGCGGCCATCAGCCTGGTTTGTTTCTTGGAATAGTTTCCTATCGGCAGCATAATGTATTGCAGCACGTCCTTGTCAATCATTGACAGGACGTATGACTGGTCTTTAGCGGGATCGACGCTCTCATACAATCCGATGTGACTGGCGTGGTTGAGTACCCTTGCATAATGGCCGGTCGCAAGAAAATCCGCGCCGGTGTCTTTGGCGAACCGCCACAGCTTGCCGAACTTGATGTATCTGTTGCATAGCACGCAAGGATTAGGCGTTCGGCCCTTTATGTATTCGCTGCAAAAATAGTCCAGAATCGATTCAAAGTCGCTGCAAAGGTCCAGCACAGCCAGTTCAATGCCAAGTTTTTTTGCGACGTCTTCAGCATCGGCCTGCAGGCGGCGGTTGTTGTCACTAGTGATCATAAATACGCCTGCACAATCAAATCCGTTTTCAAGCAAAATCGCGGCTGCGGTGGAACTATCGACACCCCCACTAATAGCGACAAGCACTTTTTTGTTTTGCCTGATCATACTCTCTTGCACCGCGGCTCAGAGCTAACCTGCTAAACAATAGTATACAAAAATGGGGTGATGACATCAATGATTTTGCAGTCTGTGTTAGGTTTGTAGCGTTGGTCAAGTGCTTAGTGAGGGGCGGTGGATTCGATTTCGTGGATTCTTGGGGCGAGCTTCTTGCCGGCGTATTCGAAAGACCTGGCGAGCAAAATAAAGAATATTACTGCGGCTAAAAGCAGAGTGACGGTGGTCAACCAATGATGAGGCCGGAACTTCTTGAGTGAGGGTGCAAAAGCCAGAAGGGCAAAGATGGCAGAGACGACTACGATGGCGTCCCAACTGGCGCGTTGCCAGTAGCTTCCGCCCAGGTGAATCCACATGCCAAATTCGTCAAATGTAAGAGCCATGCCGATGCCGTAAATAAGGGCGGCCAATTCGAGGATTTTGCCGGCGGGTCGCCACAACAAGAGGTATCCGGCTAGCGCGGCAAGCAGGAATATACCGTAGTTTAGATGGTGTACGTGGGTGCCGCCAAGGTGGAAGTACAGGTCAGGGATGCTGCGAGACATTATTAAAAATATAATGGTGCGTGCGGTCATGAAGGTCAGCAGAAAGGTAACCAGGACGATTCGTGCAAGGTGCGTTGGAACAGGTTCAGTATCATTGGGCATCGCTGGTCGTCCTTAAAATCACAGCATCGCCAATCGGACTCTACAGCCTTTTATTTTCTAATTATTTTAGAAGTTCTACAAGTACCAAATTCCGAATCCTGTCGCATGTTTGTCTGTCAGATATGCCCTGTGTGGTTGGGCGATAGGGAGAGGGGACACGGGCATTGTGGATAGTTATTTTCAGCACTTGCTATTTTTTTGCCGGTGGTTACAATGTGCAACCTGTGTTTGAATGTGTGAGTTGCTTTTTAGTGGGGTTGGAACGGTGGGTAAGCAGAGACCGTCTTAAAAGGCAAATGTTTCTTGGAGTTAAGAGATGATTAGAGTGCTGGTGACAGACAAGGTTGCAAAAGAAGGGATCGACCTTATTAATGCTACTGATGGCGCACAGGCGGCTGTTAAGACCGGTATAAGCGAAGATGAGCTTACAAGGATTATCGGGGAGTATGATGGTCTGATCGTGCGAAGTGAGACGAAGGTGACAGCCAGGGTGTTGGCCAATCCGGGTAAGCTGCGAGGTATTGCGCGGGCGGGAGTCGGCGTGGATAATATTGATGTGAAGGAGGCGACTCGCAGGGGGATTCTCGTCATGAACACGCCGGGTGGCAATACCATTAGTGCAGCCGAGCATACGATGGCCCTGATGCTTTCTATGAGTAGAAATGTTATAGGGGCGTGCAACAGCCTTAAGGGAGGCGTGTGGGACAGAAAGAAGTACACAGGTAATCAGCTCAACAGTAAGGTCTTGGGTGTCATAGGGCTTGGCAGGATCGGGATGGCTGTTGCAAAGATGGCACGCGGATTCAATATGAAGGTTCTGGGCTTTGACCCGCTTGCGGCGCCTGCCGATGCCGGCAAAATAGGAGTGGAAGTGACCGATGATATTAACAGGATTTTCCGCGAGGCGGACTATATCACGGTCCATGTGCCGAAGAACGAGCAGACGCTGAATATGATCGGCGCCGAGCAGATTAAGATGATGAAGCCGACCGTGCGGTTGATTAACTGCGCGCGAGGCGGCATTATCAATGAGGATGCACTATACGAGGCACTTTCGCAAAAGCGGATTGCGGGAGCAGCGTTGGATGTTTTTATAAAGGAGCCGCCGGAAGATAAGCGTTTTTCGCAGTTTGAGAGTTGTCTTGTGACGCCGCATTTAGGTGCCAGCACAGAGGAAGCGCAAGTGGAGGTGGCGGTTGAGGCGGCGCAGATACTTGTTGACGCACTAAAGGGCGGGCCGGTGAGGAACGCTGTCAATGCGCCTTCTACGGCGGGGCCGGTCTCGCCGATTGTGGGACGCTATGCCGAGCTTGCACGCAGGATTGGCAAGATGATAAGCACGATAGCACCAGGCAGCATTAAAGAAGTCCAGGTGCAATATCGCGGCACAATTGCTGAAATGGCGGTGGAAGCCGTGACATTGAACTTTGCAATCGGTTTATTACAGCAACATTTTGATTTGCCGCTGAATATGGTTAACGTCCGAGTCCTGGCGAAGGAACGTGGGATGAGCATCGACGAAATGAGGAATCCGGAGGCGAAGGACGTTGCGAGCAGTTTCAGCGCCAGAGTCGTCACAAATAAAGTAACGCGGAAAGTCACCGGATCGGTTTTTGGCGAGACTATTCTGCGAATTATAGAGATAGACGGATTCAATATTGAGATGACGCCACAGGGTGCGGTGTTGGTGATATTCAACGATGACAGGCCCGGCGTTATCGGCGCAGTTGGCACAATTTGCGGCAAACACGGCATAAACATCTGCACGATGGGTGTGGGCCAGAAGCCGGCCGAGCAAAAAGCTATTCTCGCGGTCAGTCTTAGCGAGGAACCGGACGCAGTGGCCGTGGAAGAGCTGGGCAAACTGGATTTTGTGAATGAGATTTACGTGTGCTCGCTGGATTAAAAGTTATCCCCGTTAAAGACCCCCGGTAAAACCGGGGGCTAAATAGTTTTTAATATTGCCACGCTTTGATTCCAATTGCTGATTGACCGGGTGCATTTTTTTCATGGGTGAAGAGTTGATAATTACAGTAAGCGGGGTGAGAGGGATTGTGGGAGAGAACCTCACCGCCGCGATTGCCGTTGAATACGGAGCCGCTTTTGGGACGTTTCTGAAAGAATCGGCCTGGCAGAACAACAGCAGGCCGGCTGTCTGTATAGGAAGGGATTCACGTGGAAGCGGCCAAATGATTGTCAGCGCGGTTACGGCGGGTTTGTGCGCGGTTGGGTTGGATGTGGTTGACCTTGGGCTTGTGATAACCCCGAGCGTAGGCATTATGGTGCGCGAGCTTTGCTGTAACGGCGGAGTGATTATCACTGCTTCACACAATCCGGTACGATATAACGGGATCAAGTTGCTGCTTGGCAACGGTATGGCGCCGCCGGTAACTGTGGCTGAGCAAATCAAGCAGCGTTTCCTCGGTAAGGACTTTGCTTTTGTTGATTCGGCGGACTGCGGCAGGGTAGTTGCGAATGACTGGGCCGATAGCGTGCATATCGCCAAGATTCTGGCCATTGTCGATAGACAAGTTATTGCAAAAAAGAGCTTCCGAGTTGTGCTTGATAGTGTCAATGGAGCAGGGGGGCGGGTAACAAAACGGCTGCTCGCCGAGCTTGGCTGCCGGCTTTGCGCAATGAATGATGAGCCTACGGGTTTGTTTGCACACGAGCCGGAGCCGACCGAGGAGAACTTGAAGGGTCTTTGCAACGTAGTGAAAGAAAACAGTGCTGACATCGGTTTCGCACAAGACCCGGATGGCGACAGGTTAGCGATTGTCGATGAGACCGGCAGATATATCGGCGAGGAATACACACTTGCGCTGGCTGCCAAGTTCGTCTTCGGTAAGAAAAAAGGTAGGGCGGCGACAAATCTTTCTACTTCCCGGATGATCGATGATATTGCTCGCGGGACGGATTGCGAGGTTATTCGTACACCTGTGGGAGAGGCGAATGTTGCTGCGGCGATGCTTGAGAACGATTGTATTATCGGTGGGGAGGGTAACGGGGGCGTGATTGATTTGCGTGTTGGGCCGATTCGCGATAGCCTTGTGGGCATTGCACTAATTCTGCATTTGATGGCAGAGACAGGAAAGACGGTCGGAGAGCTGGTTGGCCAGATCGGCGGCTATTACATGCTCAAGGAGAAGTTTGCAGCGGATCACAAACAGGTGCAGCGGATTCTATACCTCGCAAAAGAGCGTTTTGCCGAGGTAAAGGTTGATATACAGGATGGTTATAGATTTGATTTTGACGATGGATGGGTGCATCTGCGGGCAAGCAACACTGAGCCTATTATGAGAGTCATTATCGAGGCGAAAGATGAGCGTGCCGCCAGAAAGTACATCGAAGCGATTATGAGAATCCGCAACATGGTTCTGGGCGTAGCAAGCTAACGAATAAAAGTAAGGGGCTGGTCACAAGTGCCCAGATGTAATAATAGACTATTCAGAGAAAAGCATTTATTCGCAAAGTGTATGACATGGATTGGGTAATTACAGGAAAAATTGTGTTTGGAGTTTTGATTGGGCTTACGGTCATTTTCTTCGTGCTTGGGAAGTTGCTGGGAAAAGTCGGAGGTTATGCACCGGGCTGGCGCATCCGATGTCTATCATGTGGAAAGATAAGACCAGCCACTGAAGCAGGTATAATACGGATCGTGGGTGCGGGAAAGAGTTACAAGTTTCTACGATGTGGTACTTGTGAAAAGCTGCGTTGGGTTGCGCTCGAGCGTGACCCTGCATTTGAAAGGGACAAGGCAATCGGTAGTGCTATCTAACACCGGTGCCCGAATTTTACTATTGGGGCCTGTTCCATCGGACTTATCAGCTTGGGGAGTTGAACCAGCCGGGTAAAATTGATACCACGCCCGTAGGAGGTACACACAAAAACTTTGAAAGAGTCTGTGCTACAGGATAGAATCTTTGACAATCGTCGTTGATTTCAAGGGTCTTTTTTCAATATGAGTCTTGAAAGTTTTTTTAATCCGAAGTCGGTAGCTATTGTTGGGGCCTCTCGGCAGAAGGGTAAGGTCGGCTACGAGATACTGACGAATATAGTTGGGGCCGGCTTTGCGGGGAAGATTTTCCCTATAAATCCGAATGCCGACTCAATTGAAGGCCTTAAGTGCTACCCAGACCTTGGGGCGATTGGTGAAAAGCCTGACCTTGTGATTGTGATTGTGCCGGCCAAGTTTGTACCTGGGGTGATGCAAGAATGTGCGAAGATTGGTGTTAAGTCAGTCATAATAATAACGGCGGGATTCAAGGAGATCGGTGCAGAGGGTCGAAAGCTTGAGCAAGAGGTCGTAGAGATTGCCAGGCGGGCGAGCATCAGGTTCATAGGGCCGAATTGTCTGGGAGTCATATCGCCGGCTAATAAGCTCAACGCCAGCTTCGGCGGGGATTTGCCGGTTCCCGGCGCTATAGGGTACATTTCGCAGTCGGGGGCGCTACTTGCTGCGATCCTGGATATGGCCAACGCCAACGGCATCGGATTCAGCAAGCTCGTCAGTATCGGCAATAAGGCGGATGTTGATGAGTTAGATGTGATAAAGGCGCTTGGGGTTGCGGATGATACGAAGGTCATCGCAGGATACCTTGAGAGTATCAGTGATGGTAATGCCTTTGTACGCGAAGCGGAGCATATTTCGTATAACAAGCCAATCCTGCTCATGAAGTCGGGCGGCACAGAGGCGGGGGCCCGGGCTGCTTCGTCGCACACCGGCAGCCTTGCGGGTGGTGAAGTTGCTTATGAATCGGCCTTTAAGCGGGCGGGAGTCATTCGGTGCGATTCGATAATGGAGCAATTTGATTACGCGCAGGCTTTTGCAAATCAGCCTTTGCCGGTTGGGCCGAGGATTGCGGTGATTACCAACGCCGGCGGGCCTGGGATTATGGCGGCTGATGCTATCGAAGAGAAGGGACTTGCATTTGCCAAGCTGGCCGATGAGACTGTTCAAAAACTGGCGTCGGAACTGCCTGCTGCTGCGAATCTATTTAATCCCGTCGATGTCCTCGGCGATGCGCTGGCGGATAGATATGAATTTGCACTCGATGTGGTTTTAGATGACTCGAATGTTGATAGCGTGATTGTACTGCTGACGCCGCAGGCAATGACGGCAGCACAGGCTAGCGCCGAGGCGATTGTGCGGATAGCACACAACAAACCAACGAAGCCTATCCTTGCGTGTTTCCTTGGCGCCGGCAAGGTGGAAAAGGGCATCAAGATTCTACGCGATGGAAAGATACCGCAATATGATTCTCCTGAAAGCGCTGTTGCCACGGCGAAAGTGATGGCGGACTATGTGCGGTGGCGCAGCAGACCCAAGCGTGTTGTAAAGCTTTTTTCTGTAAACCGGCGCAAGGTTGAGAATATTGTGGATAGACACCTTCGGCAAGGCATCATGGAAATAGGCGAGGCTGAGTCCAAGGAAATACTTGAGGCGTATGGTTTTGTCACGCCTAAAGGTTCTGTTGCGACTACAGCCGACCAGGCGGCCAACATTGCCGAGCAACTCGGCTATCCCGTAGTATTGAAGATTTGGTCGCCTGACATACTGCATAAGTCCGATGTTGGGGGCGTCCGAGTGGGACTTGACAGCGAGCAAGGGGTGCGAGATGCCTTTGATTTGATGATGTACAGGATACCGCAGAAAAGGCCTGATGCGAAAATTTTGGGCGTCCTTGTTCAAGAGATGTGCAAAAAGGGAAGGGAAGTCATTCTTGGGATGAACCGTGACCCGCATTTTGGTCCGTTGATGATGTTTGGAATGGGCGGAATAATGGTGGAGGTGCTGAAGGATGTATCGTTTTACCTGGCGCCGCTGACCTCCGAAGAGGCCAAGCAGATGCTAATCAACACCAAGACGTACCATATTCTCAAGGGCGTGCGGGGCCAGGAGGGTGTAGATATAGATGCGATTGCCGAAGGATTGCAGAGAGTCTCGCAATTAGTGACGGAGTTTCCGCAGATTAAGGAGATGGATATCAACCCGTATGTGGTGGGTCCTGCGGGCACGACGCCTATCGCTGTTGATGCGAGGATAAGTCTGGAAAAGTAATATGCCTGAATTTGACTGGAGAGAAAAACACAAGGGTAGAATAAAGACCGCCGCGGCGGCGATGAAGCTTATCAAGCCGGGCAACACTATATTCATAGGTACTGGTTGCGCCCAGCCGCAGCATCTGGTTACTGCCTTGGTAGAACATTCCGACCACGTCTATGATGCGCACATCGTGCACTTGTTGACAATCGGGGCGGCGCCCTACGCAGATGAAAAGTTGCGCGAGAAGTTTAAGATGAACAGCTTCTTCATCGCGGATAACGTTCGGGGCGCCCTTGAGAAAGGAATCGGCGATTACACGCCGATATTTCTTTCGGAGATTCCGCAGGAGTTTGAAAGCGGCCGGATTCCGATTGATGTTGCGTTAATTTCTGTGACGCCGCCCGATGTAAACGGCATGTGCAGTCTGGGAGTCTCGGTAGATATTGTGCAGTCCGCGGCTGCCAACGCCAAGTATGTTATTGCCCAGGTCAATAGCTTCATGCCGCGAACGCACGGCAACAGTTACATTCACGTCAATGCAATCGATGTGTTGGTGCCTTTTGATGAGAAGACTGTCGAGATTCAGATACCTGAGCCTGATGAAACGTTGAAGCGCATTGGGCAGAATATTGCCAGACTCGTCGAAGATGGCAGCACTATTGAGTGCGGCATAGGTCGGATTCCACAGGCACTGGCGGATTATCTTGTGTACAAGAAAGACCTGGGCGTCCACACCGAGATGTTCAGCGACTGGATTATCGACCTGATTGAGTGCAGGGCGATTACCTGTGCCAAGAAAACGCTCAATCGGGGTAAAGTCGTGGCAAGTTTTTGTATGGGTACGCAAAGGTTGTACGACTATATCAACAATAATCCTTTCTTCGAGTTCTATCCTACCGAGTACGTCAACGACTTAAACATTATCAGCCAGCATGAGAAGATGGTTGCGATAAATGTGGGTCTGGAGATTGATTTGACGGGCCAGGTTTGTGCAGACTCGCTGGGTTACAAGTTTTACAGTGGCATCGGCGGCCAGGTTGATTTTATTCGCGGGGCCGCCCGCAGCCGGGGCGGTAAAGCCATAATCGCGATGCCATCCACTGCAAAGAGTGGGCAGGTGTCGAGGATTGTACCGCACCTGACTGAAGGGGCGGGGGTCGTAACAACTCGCGGCGATGTGCATTATGTTGTTACTGAATATGGCATTGCGTATCTGCATGGTAAGAGTATCAGGCAGAGAGTGCTCGATCTGATAAACATAGCGCATCCCAGGTTTCGCAAAGAGCTTATCCAGGCGGCTAAGGCGCAGAACTATCTTTATAAGGATCAGATAGAGTTGTCCTGGGAGCAGGTTAGTTACCCGGAAGAGTTGGAGCATTACGCGACGCTCAAAGATGGGACCGAGATATTCTTTAGGCCGATCAAGCCGACCGATGAGCCGGCGCTTACCGAAATGCTGTATTCGCTCAGTGAGGAGTCGGTGCGGACGCGGTATATGACACGAACCATGTCTTTTCCGCACAAGGATATTCAGCAGTTGACAAACATAGATTACAGGAACGACCTGGCGATAGTAGGCGTTGTGCCTGGGCCTTCCGGTGAAGAAATCGTCGCGATTGCGCAATACTATCTTGACCCTAAGACGCAGGCGGCTGAGGTGGCGTTTCTTGTCCAGGATGAGTGGCAGCAGAAAGGGATGGGGACATTTTTGCTGGATTACATCACGCAAATTGCCAAACTGCGAAGCGTGAAGCGTTTCTATGCAAGAGTGCTGCCGAACAATAGGCCTATGCTTGCTATTTTCCACAACACAGGTTACAAAGTGAACACCGAGTTTGATGGTGACGTTTACCATATCGCGTATGATTTGACTCGTTGAGGGTAGGTTCGGCCTTGGCACAGAGAGAGGCTGTTTTTGTCTATTCGCCGGAGTTTGAGACGTTCAGCTACCCGGAGGATAATCCATTCAAAACGGACCGGGCGGGGCAGCTAAGGAAAGTTCTAAACTCGATGGGTCTGCTTTATGGGGCCGGTAGAAGGGAGATGCCGCCCGTTCCTGCCGATAGAAAAGCATTGAAGAAGTTTCATTCGGCCCGCTATCTTTACGCCTTGAAAACCGCTGCGGAGGGTAAGTGGGATAACGAAGCACTTAACATGGGAATAGGTTCGGTCGATTGCCCTGTTTTTGCGGGGATGTACGACTATGCCGCGCTGGCCACAGGGGCAACAGTGGTTGGTGCTGACCTTATCATGTCGGGCTCTGCAAATATTGTTTTTAATCCATCTGGCGGATTTCACCATGCGGGACCTGAGCGGGCAGCGGGCTTTTGTTATATGAATGATGTTGCCATTGCCTGCACAATACTCGCTGAACAGAGAAAGCGGGTTTTGTATCTGGATGTAGATGTGCACCACGGGGATGGCGTTGCATACGCGTTTTATGAGCGATCCGATGTGATGACGATATCACTTCATGAAGATCCGCGTGTGTTGTTTCCAGGGACGGGTTTCGAGGACGAAATTGGCTCTGGCAAAGGTTTGGGCTATTGTGTGAACGTGCCGCTGCCTGTTGGGACTTATGACGAGGCCTATATGCGTGCCTTTGATGCGGTAGCGATACCGCTTATCTTTGCGTTCAATCCCGACGTGATTGTATTTGAGCTTGGCGTTGATGCTCTGGCGGGCGATCCGCTTGCTCATCTTTGTCTAACCAACAATACCTACGCGGCAATCATTAAACATCTGATGAGTTTTGATAAGCCGATCTTAGCGACAGGCGGGGGCGGCTACAATGTGGAAAACACCGTGCGGGCCTGGGCATTGGCATGGGCTGTCTTTTGCGGCGAGGACACGGATCCTGGTATGGATAGCACAGTTGGCGGCGTTATGTTGGCAAGTACCGACTGGCGGGGGGGGTTGCGAGATAGAGAACTACCCGTTACCAAGCACCAGCGCGAGGTGGTTTTACCCGCCGTCGAAAGAGTGATAGAATCCGTGAAGGCGAGAGTTTTTCCAATTCACGGACTATGAGATGTAATGTGGCGCAAAGGTAGGGTGGGTTTTAGCCCACCGACTTAACTATTCAGTCCATTACCTTCCTGACTATTGTTTAGAAGTCCGCCCGCTATTTTGTCATAATCACTACAATCACGTGTTTGAATTCGTGCATTTGGGTCATTGTTTTGAAGAAACGTTAATGCCTTTTGGCGGGTACTTTCTTTCGTGTCTTCCAAAGCAACAATGATTCCATTACAGTTGAAATTGGCACCGGTTGTTAGATGTGGTTTTTCGGGATTACATTTTAGAATTGCCACATACCTATCTGGGTTGGAACTATGTCCAATGTGGATTTCGCCCTTTACTATTTGACTGATTATATTGTAGCACTCTACAATTTTCATTTCTGTGACTCCTCAAAACGGTTTCCAAATTAGGTAGATATTGTTTAGTTCCATAGGGTGGGCTTTGCCCACCAACTCTTCCGCTATAGGCATCACCTGGAGTCAGATAATATGTGGGCGGGGCGAGGGGGGAATCGAACCCCCCTGTTTGCTCACTCCCATATTTTAATGGTGCTTTACCTAATCTGTTACGCAGTTCTCTCGTAGTCTTGGAAACATGTAATACCAGACCGCCCCAGGAGCAATGTCCCCGCCACTACGCTTAAAATAATCTTCATAATGTTTCCTCCCATTTTTAATGATATTGTTATCATCGTTAACGGGACGGCCAACATTACTACAACTGAGAACTCTAGACACATTTCAAGTTTAGCACCTATGTATGAGCTACGTTATCTTCTTGTCAATCCCAACATGGCTATATCCGCACTTGTGCACAAGTTAATAATTCCTTCTAAATCGACCTCGTCACACATGATTGATGTCTCCGTCATATCGTTTATATAGCGCCCTTTCAAATTCTTTTTCCGATTGAGTGGGGTGTCCTCTGGGTGTGTTCATTATGCAAGGCACACACATTTCCTTTAGGAATTTTGTTTTCTTTACGTTCATCAACTTGGGATTTCTCTTTCGGGCGGTGGCAATCAAGACGTCCTCCAAAAACGAAGCATCTCTGTGACCATTCCTCCCGGGTTTTGCCATTTTGCCTTTTGGAGTCCGTTTTGCAATAAGAAATAAAAGCGGTTTGCCTCTTCTGTCTGCTATCGCATCGTTATATGCATTGATTTTCTGAATAGCGAAGCATTCGTCCCTGAATGCTTGTTTTTGTGCGATACCTACGTACCAAGGTTTGAGCCCCTTTCCTGCTCGAATTGCAAAGAGATAACACCCACAGGCTGATGGCAATGATGCGTCTGCCAGTTTGACTTCCTTCTGAACTTGGTCCCAGAATTCTTTTTGAGCACGTTGGCTACGATCGACCAATCCGTTCTTTTTTTTGCAAATTTCGAACGGGCCATGTATTGTATAATTATGGCTTGTATAATTCATTTCTTTTCTCCTTCAATCCAGAAGACATTGCTTGTTTTGCGTTTGAGGCTCGCTTATATTTATATTGTCTTTGTTATCATTAAGATATCTGTCACAAGTTACTTTCTATTTGTACATCTCACTCGGCCACCCCCAATTAAGTAGCACTCGTTGCAGTTTGTGGCGCAGTCAAAGATGCAAAGTATCCCTATTATCTGGCAAATCCTCTTTCGGCTAAAAAAGGGAGGGAGATAAGAAAAAAAGGCAGGAGACAGGAGACAGAAGTCAAGAGGTAGAACAATCAAACCCGGACGGTTCTTGCTGATGTCGGATTGCGAAGACCTATAAAATTGGATTCCTGCTCCGTCATACAGCCGGATCTTCGACTTCGCGGGAATGACATGTCTCATTTGACATGGTGATAGGACAATGATTCGCTCTTACGAAAATATAGGATAAAATCATTTGACTTATATGCACGAATTGTGCATACTTATACATATATGAGAACTACGCTGAATATTGATGACAAGATGCTCGAAAAGGCTGCCGAGTTGACAGGTGTCGAAGAGAAGACATCTCTGGTTAAGCTGGGTTTGCAGGCTCTTATTGCGCATGAAAGCAGCAGAAGACTCGCAAGACTCGGAGGAAGTCAGAAAGGTCTTCGGCCTATTCCTCGCAAGAGAATGCGGGCCAAATAGAAATGGTGCTGGTCGATACTTCTGTATGGATTCGATTCCTGAGGGCAGGGGATCGTCACCTTGCGGAACTGTTGGACCAAGGCATTATCGTCTGCCATCCTTTTATCATCGGCGAGTTGGCTTGCGGACGCATCCACAATAGACGAGAGATTCTTGGATTGCTGCAGGCACTTCCAAGTGCAGAGGTCCTCCAACAGTCTGAACTTCTGCAGTTTATTGAACGTCACGGCCTGATGGGAACCGGACTTGGCTTTGTGGATGTGCACCTTCTGGCCTCGGCTATCCTGACGGGAGTTTCCTTTTGGACCCATGACAAAAGACTCAAGCGAGCGTCTTTCGAGTTGGGTGTGGGCTATACTCAGTAAAAAGTAGGCGTCACATGATTGTATTACATGCCCACGCGAATGGAGCGTGGACATGGCCCCCGAGTTCGAGTTGTCAGGTTATGATAAAAAAACGGCCCATACGAAATTTACGGGCCGTTCTGAAATTCTGAAATCACGAAGTTATACGCACTTCATTTCACGGGGCATAGCGGAAGTATGGTTCTGCCATAGACTTCATTCAGGACCTGCGCCAGACCCGTATATATTGCTGAAAGGCCGCAGATAATTCCTTCATAGCCTGCGATTTGCTTTATTGTGGCACTGCTTGTGTAGTCTCCGTAGGCAAGAAGGAAAAACAGCAAAGCTAATGTTGCGAATACAAATTGCAGCGCTTTGTTAAGCTTTAACGTGCCGACGAACATAACAGCAGTAAATAAGCCCCACATAAAAAGATATGCTGCCATAGCGGATGATTCGTTGACGTCTCCCAGCCCGATTTTTGGTGCGACTATTAACCAGACCAAAGAGAGCCAGAAAAGGCCGTAAGATGTAAATGCGGTTGTACCGAAGGTATTGTTTTTCTTCCATTCCATTATGCCGGCGATAATTTGAGCGATGCCGCCATAGAAAATCCCCATCGCCAGAATCATCGTTCCCAATTTGAAAAAGCCGGCATTGTGCAGGTTCAGCAGCACCGTTGTCATGCCAAATCCCATCAAACCAAGCGGTGCTGGGTTGGCTGTGGTGTCTTTTAGCTTTATCACATCCTCTGTTATTTGCTTTTCCATAATAAATCCCTTCATTAAAACAGGCCAGATAGGAACTTATCGGTGTACACTTATCCTTTAACCGTCCGGACTTATTTGCCTCGCCCTTTCACCAGAACATCCACAACGCTGGGATCTGCAAGTGTTGTGATGTCACCTAAGTTGCTCGTGTCGTTCTCGGCAATTTTGCGTAGGATTCTCCGCATGATCTTGCCCGACCGCGTCTTCGGCAGGGCAGGGGCAAACTGGATGATTTCGGGCACCGCGATGGGACCGATCTCTTTTCGCACATGCAAAAAGAGTTCTTTTTTCAAGTCATCACTTTCATGGACACCCTCCTTAACGGTGACAAAGGCGTATAGGGCTTGGCCTTTGATGTCGTGCGGCATTGGTGTAACCGCAGCCTCTGCCACTTTCGGATGGCTGACAAGGGCGCTTTCGACTTCGGCTGTTCCAATACGGTGGCCTGAGACGTTGACGACATCGTCGATTCTTCCCATTAGCCAGTAGTCGCCGTCTTCATCGACGCGGCAACCGTCGCCGGTGAAATAGTAGTTTTCGTACATGGTGAAGTACGTGTCGATAAACCTGTCGTGTGCTCCCCACATCGTTCGGAACATGCCCGGCCACGGCTTTCGTATATACAGCTTACCGCCTTCGTTCGGGTTGCATTCGGTTCCGTCGTCGCGCAGGACCACCGGGTCCACGCCGAAGAAGGGTCTGATTGCGCTACCTGGTTTTAGTGTGTGGACGCCGGGTAGCGGGGTAATCATGAAGCCGCCCGTCTCGGTCTGCCACCATGTATCCATGATGGGGCAGCGCTGGTGGCCAATCTTCTCGTGATACCATATCCAGGCTTCAGGGTTGATTGGCTCGCCGACGGTGCCGAGGATTCTGATGGTGTCAAGTTTGTACTTTGTGGGCCACTCATTACCGAGCCGCATCAGTGCGCGTATGGCTGTAGGCGCTGTATAGAAAACGTTGACGCCGAACTTGTCGCAGATACGCCAGAACCGGCCGGCATCCGGATATGTTGGGATGCCCTCGAACATCAGCGAAGTGCCACCGTCTGCAAGCGGTCCATAGACGATGTAGCTATGTCCGGTGACCCAGCCAATGTCGGCGGTGCACCAGAAAATATCGTTGTCGTGAATGTCGAAGACGAGCTTGTGGGTTATCATGACGTGCATCAGGTATCCTGCGGTTGTATGCACAACACCCTTAGGTTTGCCTGTTGAACCGGACGTATAGAGAATGAATAAGATATCTTCGGCATTCATACGCTCGGGCTTGCAGTCTGTACCGGCCTTGGCCATCTCGTCGTGATACCAGGTGTCTCTACCCTTTTTCATTTCACATGGGTCGCCGGCAACATTGACAACTATCACATTCTCGATACAAGGGGTCTTTTTGAGGGCTTCATCGGCGATGCTTTTGAGGGGGATATGCTTGCCGCCTCGCAGCGAGACGTTGGTAGTCACGAGCATCTTGCACTCGGAGTCATTGATACGACTCTCCAGAGCGTCCGCGCTGAATCCACCGAAGACTACCGAGTGGATAGCGCCGATACGGGCGCAGGCAAGCATCGCGATAGCCAGTTCTGGTATCATGGGCATATAGATCGCTACGCGGTCACCCTTCTTGATGCCCTTGCCTCTAAGAACATTGGCGAATTTGCAGACTTCTTTATGCAGCTCCTCGTATGTGTATTTTTTGACGGCGTCTTCAGCATCACCCTGCCAGATAAGAGCGGTCTTCTTCGCGACCGGAGTCCCAAGATGCCTGTCGAGGCAGTTCACCGAGACATTCAGCTCGCCGTCGGCAAACCATGTGTGCTCGATCTTGCGGCGTTTCACATCCCAAGTATAACGCAGGCTCTCGGTAGGTTGCTTATACCATGTAATGCTCTTTGCCTGCTCCAGCCAGAACTTGTCGGGGTTCTTTATGGACTCATCCCACATCTTTTCATACTGGCCTACACTGGATATGTAGGCCTTCGACTTGATATTTTTTGGCGGTGGAAACTTCCGCGTTTCGATCATTAGAGAGGTAATTGCTTTTCTTTCTGCCATAAGATTCTCCTTACTTGTTATTCAGTACTACGCCTTCGGAACACTAAAAAATCTGCAAATTGGTGATGCACTAAAGGGGCGTACCGATATGCGCATCACGAAAAACAATGAGCAGAGAAGTTTACGCGCCTGGCATTTCACTGTCAAATGAAAAATCCTGCTGATAGCGGTCGTATGGGTGAAACCGTGATGTTCAGTAGCTATCTACCGGAGTTGAGTTTATGCACGGGATAGTTTAAGCCAACTGACGAATTCTGCTAAGCCGGTGGGCAGGTTAGTCTTGGGTTGGTAGTCGAGGTCGCGAGCAGCTTTTGTGATGTCGGCGTACGTGCGTTCGACATCGCCGGGCTGCATGGGCAGGTATTGTCTTATCGCTATTTTGCCGAGGGCTTTTTCGATTGCTGCAATCAAATTGTTTATTGAAACAGGGTCAGATCGTCCCAAATTGTAGATATTGTAGTCGGTGCAGTGGTGCATTGCTGCAAGCACGCCATCGACTATGTCACCGATGTAGGTGAAGTCCCTCATCATTGTGCCATCGCCGTAAACAGGGATGGGTTCACCATGTTCGATGAGTTGAGCGAATTTGTGAATCGCTAAATCGGGTCTTTGCCGTGGGCCGTAAACAGTGAAGAACCGCAGGCAGGTCACCGAAATGCTATGCAGGTGGTGATAGGTGTAGCAGGTAAGTTCACCGGCCTTCTTGGTGGCTGCGTAGGGTGAGATTGGGAAGTCAACATTGTCATCTTCCGAGAACGGAATTTTTTTATTGTTGCCATAGACGCTTGAGCTTGAGCCGAAGATGAATTTGGGGACTTTGTGTTTGCAGGCGACTTCGAGCAGGACCATCGTGCCATTTATGTTGACGTCGGCGTAAAGCAAGGGCTGGGCGATTGAGGGTCTGACGCCTGCTTTCGCCGCTAAATGCACAATGATGTCAATACCACCGACTGTCTTTTCCATTGTAGCCCGGTCGCGTATGTCGGCTTCGATTAGCTGGAAATTTTTGTTTGTCAGGCAAAGAGCTAAGTTCTGTCGTTTTATCCGCGGGTTATAAAAATCATCAAAATTATCAACACCGACGACTTGCCAACCCTGGGCGAGCAGCCGTTCGGCAAGGTGCGAACCAATAAAACCCGCGGCTCCTGTTACAAGTGCTTTCATTGCATTGTCTCGCAAATTTTGTGCTGCGTTTTGATTATCTGAAAAGACATGCGTTTATTATGCAGAATAGATTATCAGGGCTCCTACCACCACAATAAGGATTCCGGCCGGTTTGGCCAGGCTTGTGGATCGTTTTTGAATCCATCCTATTATTGGTTGAAGTTTTTCCGGCCCTGCGGCGAATATAACCAAGCTGGAAGCCAAAAAAACAATACCAACTAGACCAATTACCCAGGGCATGTGGCATTCGCGTGCCGCGAGAAGAAAAATCACGGCAAGAACGAGCCTTATTACTGCCGCAAGATATATTCTTTTACCTTGCTTGAAGAATTCGATAACGCGAGTCAGAGCCGCTGGTTTTAATAAGAAGAACACACCCATGCAGATGAAAACAATACCGATTATAATGATCACGAGCCTCATAGGATTTCCCCTAATTTTTTTGACACTATTTAATTGTCTGGTACCCAGAGAATATGTGGTAACAGCTAAGCTCGTCCGATGTTGTAGTATTCAAACCCATAGTTCTTGATATATGCGGGATCGTATAGGTTTCTGCTGTCGAAAATAACGGGTTTTTTGAGCTTTGCAGCGATGGCATCGAAGTCTGGGTTGCGAAATTCCTGCCAGTCGGTGAAGATCACAAGGGCGTCGGCGTTATCGAGGGCTGCATATCCGTTTGTGAAGGTCTCGATTTTGTTGTCTAAAGCCGCTGTTGCGGCGTTGTTGGCCTGGGGGTCGTAAGCTTTTATCCTCATACCGCAGGCGAGGAACCTTTTAATGCAGTTTATAGCTGGCGACTCTCTGACGTCATCTGTTTTGGCTTTGAACGCAAGACCCCAGACGGCGAGAGTGATTTGGTTTTGACGACCGTGGAAATAGTCGGTGACGCGTTTTATGAACCTTTCTTGCTGGTTACTATTTACCTGCTGGGCGGCTTTGGTAAGGGTCATTTCGAGGCCGTGCGCGGAACCAATCTGAATCAGTGCGCGCACATCTTTCGGCAGGCAACTTCCACCGAAGCCCGGTCCGGGGAACAGAAACGCCGGCCCGATTCGCGAGTCGCTGCCTACACCGCGCCTAACCATCTCGACATCCGCCCCCACCTTTTCACATAAAGCCGCGATTTCGTTTATGAATGAGATTCTTGTGGCAAGCATTACGTTGGCTGCGTATTTTGTCATCTCGGCAGATGCGGGGTCCATGAACAATATTCGGTTGCTCCTTCGCATAAACGGGTCGTAAAGGTGCTTCATGGTTTCCTGCACGGCTGGGTTGGTGGTTCCGATAATTATCCTGTCCGGGCTCATAAAGTCTTCGACCGCAGAGCCTTCTTTCAAAAATTCGGGATTGCTGACATAATCAAACGAGACGTTTGTTTTGGACCTTACCAGCTCAGTTATCTTTTTGTGTGTTCCAACCGGGACGGTGCTTTTTGACACAATGATTCTGTAGTCGGTTAGATTCTCGGCGATCTTTGTTACAACTGAAAAAACCGCAGACATGTCCGCCGAACCGTCTGCCAGCGGGGGCGTTCCGACAGCGAGAAATATAATAAGCGATTTTCGGATGCCGATCACCAGGTCGGTTGTAAAGTGCAGCCTGCCGAGTTCTCTGTTGTGTTTGACTAATTCGACCAGGCCGGGTTCGTATATGGGGATTACGTCGTTTTCCAGCCCTGCGATTTTGCGTTCGTCGTTGTCAACACACACGACTTCGCTGCCTGCTTCGGCCAGGCAGGCGGCTGTTACTAATCCCACATAACCTATTCCAACCACACAAATTCGCACAATACAATCTCCTGCTTTGTGTCGTTGTTTTATCCTGCTATTTGGCCACCGTCGGCCAGGAGTACATAGAGGATATGTAACCCGACACAGTTATCAGACAAAACCTGCTATTTTGTTACCTGTTGGTCGTTATTACGACGAGCGTTAGGTTCATCGATAACTTCAATCATATCGATGTCGATCTCGACGCTTGCCGCCTGGCCAAGCATGTCAATCTGCAGGACCAGACGAGTGTCGCCTCTTATCTGGATAACGATGCCTTCAAGACCCAGCAGGGGTCCGGCAATAACGCGGCACCATTGACCTTTATTGATGTACTTATGTGGAGTCAAAGGCGCCCCAGCCCGGATGGCTTGCTCAATCCGGACAAGTTCGTCAATAAGTTTTTGTTGATCGTTGACCTCAATAAGATTGGCGACACGATTTGTCCGCAGCAGCTCTATGCGTTGATTTTCCTGCCCACAGAAAAAGAGATACCCACCAAAAAGCGGCATCAACGCCTTTAACGTCCTGTGGCTGTGGCGGTGCACCCGCCAGGTCATCGGCAAAAAATAGCTTATGTTCTTAGCGGTCAGGTCGTGCGCGAGGGCCTTTTCGTTTCTACTTTTGGTGTGAGCGACCCACCATAAACCCGTGAAGTCTCGTATAGATTTAACATCCGGCCATATCACAGGCGGATTTTCGCTTACCTTGAGCAATGTGGAACCTCCAAAAATTGTTCTGGTAGCCCGTGCATCAAAACCGCAATTCTAATCCAATCCGTAAAATCGCCGAACCGTCTGTGCAACATATTCAATTTGGTCTGGCCCAAGTTCCGGATACACCGGCAGCGACAGCACTTCATTGCAGGCCCTTTCGGCAACCGGCAGGTCACCCTGCTTGTAGCCCAGATGCTTGAAGCATTGCTGCAAATGCAACGGTTTTGGGTAAAAGATCGACGAACCGATTTTATGATCTGCGAGGAATTTCTGCAGCCGGTCTCTTTCAGGGGCTGCAATTGTGTACTGGTGGTAAATGCTGACGTTGTTGGCATCAATTTTGGGGCACTTCACCGGCGAGCCGGCGAGCAGCTTGTCGTACAGAGCGGCATTCTGCCTTCTTTTTTCATTCCAGGTGTCGAGATATTTGAGCTTGATGGTGAGTATGGCAGCTTGCAGCGAATCGAGCCGGAAGTTCCCCCCGATAACCTTATAGAAGTATGTTGGGTCCTGGCCGTGATTGCGTAAAATTCCGACTCTTTCGGCAAGGGTGTCTTTGTTGGTTGTTATCAGTCCGCCGTCGCCGAATCCACCCAGGTTTTTGGTAGGGTAGAAGGAAAAACACGCCAGGTCAGCGAAGTTGCCGCATTTAATGCCGTCCTGCGTTGCGCCCATGGCCTGCGCCGCATCCTCAATTACAAAGAGGTCGTACCTCCTAACGATTTTGGCGATAGGTTTCATCTGGGCCACCTGCCCAAATAGGTGCACCGGGATAATGGCTCGTGTTTTGTTTGTAATTCTCCCCTCAATAAGTTTGGGGTCGATGTTCCAGGAATTTGGGTCGATATCGACGAAAACCGGTGTTGCGCCAACCCTCGCTACAGAACCTGCCGTGGCGAAAAAAGTAAAGGGCGTGGTTATGACTTCAGCCCCAGGCCTGATTCCAAGGGCCATTAAGCTGGCTAACAAGGCATCTGTTCCGCTGGAGACACCGAGGGCATATTTACAATTACAGTATGCCGCGATTTTCTCCTCAAATTCGGCAACGGCAGGGCCAAGCGCAAAATTCTGGCTTTCACAGACTTTGCTGATAGATTCAAGGACGTCTGCTTTGTAGCCAGCATATTGTGTTTTCAAGTCCAGAATCGGGACTTGCATCAGGATTCCTTTCAATCACAACCTTTGTAACCACTGTCATGCCGACAGAAGCGATGCTTGTCGCAGTCCGCTGGTTAGTTCTTAACCGGCAACGATACCGACCAACTTATCCAAACTGGGGGGCAAGTTTAGTGGCCTTCGGGTAAAATGTCAAAGGAATTGAGGTTGTGCGAAGTTGGGTAATTGGGCTTGACGTCTAATATGTGCTGGCTTACCATTGACTTGGTTAATACTTTTTGATAACGACGGTTCGTCGGGAGGAATAATGGTGAAGTCCAGATCAGTTGTTGTATGTGCCGGCATGCTGAAGCGAAGTTTAGATTTGAAAGACACTGGTAATTTGGGGGTCCTGTTTACCTGTATAGGCAGACGTGTTTCGCTGCTTAACAGCTTTAGGCGAGCGGCAAAAGAGCTTCGGATAAAGGCTTCGTTTTTCGGTGGGGACACGAGCGAGATGAGTCCTGCTCTACAGTTGTGTGATAAGAAGTTTCTGGTCAGACCTACGACACATCCGGGATATATCGAAGAATTGCTCTCGATAGTTAAGGCTAACGGCGTGAGGTTGATTATCCCGACCGTTGATTTAGACCTGAAGGCTCTGGCTCGGAGCAAAGAGAAATTTGCTGCTGAGGGCTGTTGTGTGCTTGTCTCCGATACTAAGGTTATCAATATCTGTCAAGACAAGAGGAAGACGTATGGATTTCTGGTTAGGAATGATTTTGATACACCGGCGACTTTGAGCATTCGCGAAGCTCTTTTGCAGAAAGGCTCTGGTAAGAGGCCGGGTTGGCCGTGCATTGTAAAGCCGTGGGATGGTTCCGCCCGCAAGGGCAACACAAAGGTATACAATTGCAATGAGCTGCGGATTGCCGCAAAGAGGATACCAAAGGCGATTTGCCAGGAGTTCGTTAGCGGGACTGAGTTTACTTGTGACGTCTATGTCGATTTTGGGAAGAAGATCCGCTGTGTTGTGCCGCGAATACGTATGGAGGTCAGGTCGGGGGAGGTTAGCAAGGCCCAGGTGGTCAAGGACCCGCGAATAATGAGCGAGGCGGCAAGAATGGTCGATATTCTGGGGGCGGGGCCGGGCGTAATAACGTTGCAGTTGTTTTTGACCGAAGATAACAGGATTAGGTTTATCGAAGTCAATCCTCGTTTTGGTGGTGGTGTGCCGTTGTCAATAAAAGCAGGCGCTGACTTTCCTAAATGGATATTGCAGGAAATGGTTGGTGGTAAGCCGGACATACGTTTCGGCAGGTTCAAAGAGAACTTAATAATGCTGCGATACGATGCTGAGGTTTGGTTATAAGACTCTGGGTGATAGCAGGATTTGATTGCCAATGCTTGAGAAATTCATAGGCGACAAAAGGCCGATCGAATGGGTGATTAGGTTTTGGCCTATACTAGTGGCATCTTTCGTCAGTTCGCTTGCGGCTACGGCGCTATGCAAGAAAATAGCCATAAAGTTTGGAATTGTTGACCGTCCAGATAACTTGGTCAAGACACATAAAGAACCCATAGCATATCTTGGTGGCATAGGCATTCTCGTCGGTCTGATTGTTGGTGCGTTTGTTGGGATAGGTTATTTATGGGGCGAGGAGTTCTTGAATTTAGAGTTGAGATGGTTATTAGGGATATTGGGAGGGGGCGCAATTGCATGCTTTGTTGGATTGGCAGACGATGTTCTGAATTTGCGGCCTGGACAAAAAATGCTGGGACAGGCCCTGGCAGCGACGATTTTGCTTCTGGTGGGGATAACCCCGAATTGGCATAAGATAGCTGATCCGTTGGGTCTGCCAGCGCCTAAAGATCTTGAAGTTGTGCTGGATGTCTTTTTTGTGATGTTCTTTGTGCTGGGTGCGACAAATTCGCTCAATCTTCTTGATGGATTAGATGGCTTATGTGGGGGGGTTACAGCAATCATTACACTGGCCATGTTGTTTTTGTCGGTGCACTTGGCGACGTGGGGATACAGTAAAGTTGGTGATCCCGTCAGGATTGTAGTGTGTCTGGGGCTTGTTGGTGGGGTCTGCGGTTTTTTGCCCTTCAACCGTTATCCGGCTAAGATATTCATGGGTGATGCAGGTAGTATGCTTTTAGGCTTTGTTGTTGCAGCTCTGATGCTTATGTTTGCTGAGGGGGTACCGCGGTGGTGGCTGGCATCTGTAGTGGTATTCGGGCTGCCGATTCTCGATACTGCTGTGGCGGTTGTCAGGAGATTGTTAAACCATAGGCCGGTTTTCGTTTCGGACCGCGGCCATATCTATGACCAGATGATTGACCGGGGCATGCCGCTTAAGAAGACAGTCGTAATTTGTTACGTGCTTGCAGCTCTTTACGCTTTGATCGGTGTTGTCATGAGCCAGATCAGGACGCGATACGCCGCGGTTGTTTACGTTATAGTCTTTGTAGTATCGGCGTTGGTCGTGTGGCGAAAAGGCTATCTGAAGATGGAAGGCATACGAGGAGCGGTCAGGGCCAAGAAGACGTCGGCTGAGTGATCAAACAGTTACCGTCAAGTATTCGGTGTTCTCGGCGAATTTTAATGTTCCTTCGTAGGCGGCAGGCATCAGGATACAGTCGCCTGCCTTGAATTCTGCAGGGTCGGCTTTCGCAGAGAGAATTGTTCCGGAGCCGCAGATAAAAATTAGAGTTTTCATCATGCCGCGGGATACAGGCACTTCACAGGATTTCGCATGGCGGCTTTTATCAACCTTGAAGTATTCGCAATCGACCAATCGTCCGGTAGTAGTCACGGGAAAGTAGTCGGACGTAACATCGAAGTGGATGCTTTCGAGGGCTTCGGTGATGTGAAGTTCTCTGGGTTTGCCTGTGTCATCGACTCTGTTCCAGTCGAAAACGCGGTAAGTAGTATCCGAGGGAGTCTGAATCTCGGCAATCAGTAGCCCGGAGCCGATGCTGTGTGCCGTGCCTGCTGGCAGAAAGTGACACTGACCTGCCTCGACGGGCACTTTCACAAGTAGCTCAGCGGTTGTGCCTTTGTTTATGGCTTCAGCGAATTGTTCTTTCGTGGTGCCTTTCTTGATGCCCTTATAGATGAATGCCCCCGGCTGGGCTGAAATGATATACCAGCACTCGGTCTTGGGATCTCCTTTGCCGAGTCGTTTGCAGGTCTGACGGTCCGGATGAACCTGCACGCTAAGTATGTCCTCAGCATCGATGAATTTAATCAGCAGAGGAAAAGAAAGCGGGAAGTTTTTGTCGCCCGTTATTTCTCTGGGGTACTTTTGGACGACTGAGCCAAGTGTCTGGCCTGCGAGCTGCCCATCTGTGATTACGGATTTATTGTTAGGCAGGTCCGCCAATTCCCAGCTCTCGCCGATTTTCTCGCCCGGCGGGATGTCCTTGCCGAAAACCTCACGGAGCTTCTGGCCACCCCATATTCGCTGCTTATATATAGGTCTAAGCTTAAGAGGGTACGGTTTCATGCTAACATTCTAACCACACAATACACTCATTTCATAGAGCGCTCATACTGTTTCAATCGGAGCTGTCAAGCACACGCCGGGCATAATCCCTCCAGGCGAACCTGCTGCCTGTGGATGATGTAACCTTTGTAGGTTGTTCGTACTTCAGGCACGGCCATCTCAGTCAGGCAATGTGTGCTGCCGCAGTTTGTGCAGGTGAAATGCGGGTGGCACTGAGTGGCGGTGCATTTGTCTGCCAGTTCGAAATGCCCGGCCCGTTCGTCCATAAAAGCTCTATGCACCAGGCCTGTGTCTAGCAAGCTCGTTAGGGTGCGATAGATACTCACTTTGTTGAATCGTTTGGCCCCCAGACGTTGTGCGATCTGTTCTTGGTTAAGCGGCTTGCCGGCGTTGATGAGCACCTTCAAAATGGCTGCTCTGCATCGGGTGCGATATAGTTTTGCGGTTCTTAACATTTTGTGCGTTTGTGAGTCTAAGTCGGGTTTCATCAATGCGACTCCTAATGGTGGCTGTGCGGTTCAATCGAGTTGGGGCCGACAAACAGCATTGGAAAAACGATGTCGCTAAAGCAGCAGGGCAGCCACACCGCTATAAACAGGACAATAAGCATTCCGACAACCATGGCGGCGGTGACATTGCTATGTGTGTTCATCATGATATGGGTAGCCGATGCCCACGTGCTTATGAGAATGTGGCCGGCGTGTGGGAATTTCGTTCGAGGCAAAAAGTACGCTATCAGGATACCGAGCAAAGCCGCGGGATTTACAAGATACCATTCTTCAATAAAACCGAGGTGAATCTTTGGTTGATAGTGTTCAGCAGCGGCAGCCGCTTGGCCGGGCTGCTCATGGTGCAATCCCGCTATGGGATTCGACTCATGGCCGGCGCCGTGACCACCGTGTACATTTGATTCCGTTGGGATTGCTACACCAAGAATGCTTTCGCCGAAGAAGGGAATAATCGAATCGCTCAAAGTGGCGGTTCCTACAGATCCAAAATAGCCGATAAGCAATACAACGATAAAGCCCTTAGTTTTTTCATGCAGCTTGAATAATGACCCCGTCACAATCGCCGAGAGCACCACGTGAACCGGATGAAATACATAGAAGAGACGATAAGTTGTTTGCTCCGGCAGGTTCCTGAAAAACAGCATCATTGTTATACCCGTTACAGCACCGAACAACGTGAACGGAGCGTGGGCTTTTAACTCCAGCAGTATGTTTCTAATTCTGTTTGCCATTAGCAGCCGTAATCATCAAGAGTGATGGATCGCAAAAAAGCTTTTACATGTGCTTGGGACTATTATAAAGACTCTGTAGAGATTTGCAACTAAGTTGCGAATTTTTCTGATTTATGTTTTGCCGACATGGGGGGGCCAAAGGTGCTGTATTTGGATAAACTCTTAATCCGCTCGCGTTGGTTGATGGGGTAGAAGATTGCGACTTGTGGGTCAATCGGATAGATTATTGTTAGGCTGAGCGGTGCGTCGTACTCAATCAGCCAGGCTGATTTTGGGAAGATTTGGGTCGGACTAATGAAGGTTGTCAGGTCAATAGGTGATTTCAAACGGACCAAGAAAAGTTGCGTGCTGACGGTCGGCAACTTCGATGGTGTCCATGTGGGACACCAGGGGATACTGAGATTGGCACGACAATTAGCTCAAGATAGGGCTGCCGATATGGTCGTTATTACCTTTGAGCCGCACCCGGTGACGGTATTGCATCCTGAAAAGGCCCCGGGAGTTCTGACTCCACTGCCGCTCAAATTGCACCTTTTGCAGCGATATGCGGAGGCTTGCGTTCTCGTAATCGAGAGCGATAGGCATCTGCTTGCGATGTCGCCCGAAGATTTTGTGGGGCAGTTGATTGTCAGGAAGTTCAGACCCGATGTGATAGTAGAAGGTGAGGATTTTCATTTCGGCGCCAAACGTGGGGGTGATATTGAGACTTTGAGAAACTTAGGTAGGCGCAAGGGTTTTGAAGTCGAGGTGGTTCCATCGCGGCACATTGCACTTGGCACAGGGCAGTTGATTAGAGTATCAAGCACGATGATTCGATATATGATTGAAAGTGGGCATGTATCTGATGCGGCGATGGCTCTGTCCAGGCCTTATCGACTTATGGGCAGGGTTTTCTGCGGCAAAGGTAGAGGCAGGCAGTTAGGCTTTCCAACGGTCAATATGCAAGAGCCGCGACAGGTTATTCCAGCGGAGGGTGTTTATGCCGGCTTTGTGGAAACCGCGGACTCAGCCCAGCAGCTTTTGGACAAGAACGAGAACATCCCTGCCGTTTTCAGCCTCGGTAAGGCACGAACGTTCGGTGATGAGCATCCGCTGTTAATTGAGGCCCATTTTCTGATAAACAATGTCGGCGACATGACCAATAAATGGTTGTCAATGGATTTTGTGCAGCGTTTGCGAAGCCAGCATAAATTCAGCTCTCCAAAAGAGCTTGCCGATCAGATAGCAAAGGATTGCGTGGCAGCCCGGAGTATGTTGACCGCTGCCAGTTCCAGTGGTAGGGGGGCAGAACTTAATCGGGAGCAGTGACCTTCGCGTCAGGACAAGGCTCTTGCGATCTCTGGTGCAATTTTGGGGTGATATATCATGTTCGGATACGAGCTGTTTGTAATCCTGTTGATGTTGATTTTCAACGGTATCTTCGCGGCTTACGAAATGGGACTTGCCTCGATATCGCGGGCAAGGCTTACCGTTTTGCGGAATGATAAGCGAAGAGGTGCTGCCGATGCGCTATTCATGAAGGAGCGGATGGAGGCGAGTCTGGCGATTGTTCAGCTCGGCGTTACGGTGGTTGGAGCTATTGCGGCAGCGACCGGTGGAGCAGGAGTAAATGAATTGTTTGTCCCTTATCTGCGGCAGACGCTGGGGATCTCCGAGGCTCTTTCGAAAGTGCTTGCGATTGTGTTTCTAATAATACCCCTTACGTTCATCACGGTTGTCTTTGGCGAGCTTGTGCCGAAGATGTTTGCCCTTAACAACAATGAGGCGGTTGTTCTGATACTCTCGCCTATTATGAAAATTCTTTCGCAGATTGCCCATCCGATCGTTTCCGTGATTGAGGCTACGGTTAAGAAAGTGGTCGGCCTGCTTTCACTGTCGGGTCGGGCCGATCAGAGCCGGCGTAAACAGTGGCTGCATGAGCTTAGGGCGGCTGTCTCGCTTGCCAGAGCCTCAAAACTCTTGGGCGAGCGAGAGGAGAAGATAGTGCTGTCGGCGGCGCATTTGTCGACCAGACCTGTCCGTGACATCATTATCGCAGCCCAGGATATATCAATGATTTGTGTCGGAAGCAACCTGATGGATGCGCTTGTCAAGGCGCATCTGGATATGCACACGAGGTTCCCGGTTTGTGCGGTGGAAGGCGACCCGCAGAGCATACAAGGATACGTCAATTTCAAGGATATCGTCGCTGCGATGAGGGTAAACCCTACGGATCCGTCTATACGCGGGATATCGAGGCCGATACAGAAAGTTAAAGACGATATGACGCTGTCGGTCCTTCTGGAGATGATGATCCAGCAAAAAATTCACATTGTGATTGTTGTTTCACAGGAGGGAGCCGTCCTTGGGATGGTGACGTTGGAAGATGTCATTGAGGAGCTTGTCGGCGAGATTGAAGATGAGTTTGACCGCTTGCCCACGCACGTACACACCTGCGGCACTTCCTGTTGGATTATGGGTGGCGGCGTTCCGATGAATACGGTCGCATCTACCGTTGGACTGCCATGGCAGACTACTCCTGGCACCGGCAGGTTTCCAACCCTTGCCGAGTGGTGTTCACAACATTCGGGACCCGATGTAAAAGGTGGAGATGCGATCGAGAGCGACGGCCTGCGCATCGTGCCCCGCAAATTCCGCAGAAAAAAGGTCCTCGAGGCCACGGTAAGTGTCATGGGATGCTCGGTTGTTTCTTAAGGTTAAAGCAAGGATATTATCGCTTTTCATAGTTTGTGCATACTTGGTCGTCATTGTGGCCGGGTATGTGAGAAATCAGGCTAATCAGGAGTCACTTAATGAATATCTGTGGAAATTCTTCGCGTTTGCCGTATGGATCCTACTGGCACTTGCCTGTATATGGTTCGGCGATGAAATGGGCAGTTCGCTCGGTTCTTACAGGGTGCTGGATTGGATTAGCAAGAGCACCATTCCTACTGTGGTTTTTTTGGGTTGGGTATTGCTCCTGCTTCCGCTTGTGGTATTTGCAGTTTCGGCTATACTGAAGAAGTCCCCTATTTGAGGCAATTAGTATCGGGTACTACAGAGGTGACATTGTGAGAGATACAATCGCAGAGGCCGAGCAAGTTTTGGTTGATATATATCGGCGGATGCCGCCAGATGTCAAATTCAAGCGCATCTTCGAGTCTTACAACCTGGGAAAGATGTTAGCAATGGCGGGATTGCGTGAACTGCACCCGCAAGCGACAGCCGAGCAAATCTGGTTTCTTTGGGCAAGGCAGCATCTCGGAAATGCGCTTTTTGAAGAAGCCTATGGGGCCTCACCGGATGGATAGTCGGCAAGACATTGAGGTTTTAAAAAACTTTTTTGATATCCTTAAACAGTTGGATATCGCTTACGCCATTGGTGGTTCCGTGGCCAGCTCCATTTATGGGAAGGTTCGATTCACTCAGGATGTTGATATTACCGTTGAACCTTTTGAAGACAGAGCGGAAAAGCTGTTCAATCTGCTCAAGAGTCAATACTACGTAAGCAAACAGGCGATGCAGGAGGCACTTAGTCGACAGGGCAGCTTCAATATAATTCACCTGGAATCCGCTCTAAAGATAGGTAACAGTTCACAGGTATTCTAGCAGTATTGGGCAACGCACCCAAGACCAAATACCCACTTCTTAATTTTTCGCTTTATATCGTAACCTACTCAAGGTTTTAATTCAGC